>Ga0180437_10002477_pt1 | contig 29315 bp, 22 predicted proteins | sample SS_ome_4_FD_132410 | JGI IMG/M metagenome (GOLD analysis project Ga0180437, IMG submission 132410) | Hypersaline lake sediment archaeal communities from the Salton Sea, California, USA - SS_3_D_1 metaG | ecosystem: Environmental > Aquatic > Non-marine Saline and Alkaline > Hypersaline >...
AATTGGGGACTACATAACCCCCCGATGAATTGGGAACTACATAACCCCCCAATAAATTGGGAACTACAGAACCCCCCAATAAATTGGGAACTGAATAACCCCCCAATAAATTGGGGACTACATAACCCCCCGATGAATTGGGAACTACATAACCCCCCAATAAATTGGGAACTACAGAACCCCCCAATAAATTGGGAACTACAGAACCCCCCAATAAATTGGGAACTACAGAACCCCCCAATAAATTGGGGGGCTAACTATGGGGGGGTGCAAGCGTGTGAAGCGGGGTTCGTGAAGGGTGAAGCGGGTGCCGAATGGCTTGGCGATGGGGATTATTCAATAAATTTGTCCACTCGCTGCGCTTTCAGAGATGACGGGGCGTGGGGTTCGCAGGACCGAGCAAAATGGTTCTGGGGGCCAGAAGTGCAAAATTACCCCCCTGCCGCCCTAATTTTGCCGGCTGCCCAAACGATTTTGCTCTTTGAAACTTGAACGTGCCAAAATCAACCACAGACTTTGGGACGATACTAAAAAATGGGTCATCGCGAGCTTTTTTGGCTCGACCCTTTTAAGGGTTCTTCCGGAACTCTCAAGGGTCAACAGCCTTAACAAAGGCAATGCTCTGAAAATTCGCGGTTTTTCATGGATAGCACGAAAAACAAGGAGAGTGTAACAGCAAAATCCGGCCAGAAGGGTGCCAAACACCCGACAGAAGACCCGTTTTTGCGTATCCCGAGGCCGGGTAGCCGGTGAGATTTGCGAATAATCAGTGCATTTGACAAAAAACCGTTGACTTTGCGACGCCTGGAATTTATAATACAGGACGAGCGAGCATTTCGAGAGGTACAGAAAAGCAGGCGAGGCCAACAATAAGATATTTCTGATACCAGCCGGTTGCCCTAACAACGGAATTGCTCGCTTAAGCGATAATTGAAAATGAGGAGATGGTTATGAAAAGTTCTGCCGGTTATTTGGGTTTTGCGTGTTCGGCTGTTGTCTTCGCGACGGCTCTGACAAGCGGGCTGCGGGCCGATGTAGGCCAGATCGTGTCGGGACAGACGTACCGTGAGAGTATCTCGGCTCCGTCTTATATGAATATCTGGAGATTCCAAGGACAGGAGGGAAACCGGCTGATTATCGCTGCGGCGGAAGTGGCTGGTGGTATCGAACCGGAGATTCTTCTTTATCCGCCCGGAGGAGCTTTTCACGAAGCGGTCGCCCAGGGTGATCTGAACCAATATCGGATGCTGGACCACCAAATGCAGCATAGTGGGGAATACACGATAATTATCCGCGACTGGCATATGGACGAAACCGGCAGATACGACATATCACTGGTAACCATTCCGGGCGAGCCGAACTCGACGGAGGACCCTGACGGAGGTGAAATACAAACCGCCGCCACCGTATTCGGAACATTTGACGCCCAGGGCGACATCGACGTCTATAAGTTCGAAGGTCAGACAGGCGAGCGTGTGGTGGTCACAATTGCAGGCTACGGACAGGGGCTCGAACCCGAGATAGTTTTGTACCCGCCGGGCAGTGGCCTCCGCGAGGCCTTTGCCGGGGGCGGCCCGTCTCAGTCCCGTACGCTGGACCACGTGCTTGAACAAACCGGCGAGTACACGATTATCGTGAACGACTGGCAGATGGATAGAGAAGGCGATTATGACATGAGCCTTGTCAAGATTCCCGGACCAGCCACGAGCCCCGATGACGATGATGGGGGCCAGATAACTTCGGGCTCGACAATGTTTGGAAAATTGGGCGGCAAGGCCGACACAGACGTTTATCAGTTTGAGGGTCAGACCGGCGACCGTATCATCATCACTGCAGCCCAAGTGTACGGGGAAATTGAGCCCGAGATACTTCTGTATCCTCCCGATAGTGGGCCGATGGAGGCCATCTCCCTCGGTGATCTTTATCAATACCGCAGGCTTGACCACCAATTGCAGCAGAGCGGCTTATACACCATCATAGTGCGCGATTGGCTTATGGACAACGAAGAATTGGAGCGCGAATACGACATATCGTTCGTAAGGATTCCAGGACCCGCTGCCAGTCCGAGCGACCCCGAAGGTGGTGGTATCACTTCCGGAACAACGGTTAAGGCAAGTCTGGGTGGCGAGTCCGATACGGACATCTATAATTTTTACGGTCGCGCCGGTGACCGGGTGGTCATCACGGCAGCAGAAGTCTCCGGTGGCATCGAACCCGAGGTGTTCCTGTATCCTCCTGACAACGGCCCTTATGAGGCCTTTGCCGGCGGTGATGCGTACCAGTACCGCAGGCTGGACCACCAACTTCAGCAAAGTGGTGTGTACACCATTGTAGTACACGACTGGCGGATGGACAGCCGGGGCGAATATGATTTGGCATTGGCAAAAATTCCGGGACCAGCCGTCAGTGAACTCGACCGTGATGGAGGCGACATAGTCTCTGCAATGCTTCTAAGTTCAGATTTCGACGGTAGATCCGATACAGATATATATCGATTTTACGGCCACGCCGGTGACCGCGTCTATATCATTGCCTCACAGATTTCGGGCCACGTCGAGCCTGAGATATCACTTTATCCGCCTGACAGCGGCAAGCGTGAAGGCTTTGCCGGAGGCTGGTCGTTGGAAAACATCCTTGACCTGAACCTGGAACAAAGCGGCCTTTACACCGTAGTTGTGAATGAATATCAGATGGACGAGGAAGGTAAGTACTCGCTATTCTATCGCAGGATACCATCGACAAAGCGGGTTGGTATATATGATCCCTGTCCGTCGAACGGCGGAACTGTGGAAGAATGCTTTACGCAGACTCTAGAATGGATTACAGTTGGAGCGGCGAGCAGCTACAGCGTGTATTTCGGCCGTGACATTACGGTGCCGTTGGCGCATATTGCCGAAAACATCAGGCAACCGTCCATACCATGGCCTCAAATGGAGCGATGCGGTAAGTATTATTGGTACGTTGTCGCCCATACGGAAAATGGTGATATTACGGGGCCTTGGTGGTGGTTTATGAATCGCCGCTGCGAACTTGCCGCAGACCTTAACGGCGACGGTACGGTGGACTTTTTCGACTTTGCAATAATGGCAAGTAACTGGTTAAAGTTCATTCCGACGGTCGATATCGCCCCACCGGGAATGATTGATGTTTTTGACCTCGCTGTAATGGCTGATGAATGGCTGCAGATAAGAACCGGCGACTGAAAACGACGTAGGTGAATATCGCTACCACATGACACAAGTTGCCGATTTTGCTTGACCGGCAGAATGCATCTTCATAGATTTAGTGGCAGTGAAGGACACCCCGAAAAAACCTGTCATAGGCATTCTGGGAGGTGTTGGCTCGGGCAAGAGCACCGTTGCGGCCGAATTTGCCAAACTTGGGTGCAAGGTCGTCGATGCCGACAGGATTGCCCACCAACTACTTGAAGAAGAGGCCGTAAAGGAAAAGGTAGTCGCGTGCTTTGGAAAAAGCATCCTGGATTCTTCCGGACAAATCGCCCGGGCCAAGCTGGCAAAGATTGTTTTTGCCGATGCGAACAAGGTTTCGGCACTGAATAAGATTATTCACCCTCTGGTGGTTGAGCGGGTTGAGAAACTGGTAGTCCGTTACAGCCGGGAAAAACAGGTCAAAGCGATTGTTTTGGACATCCCGCTGTTGGTTGAGATTGGGTGGGATAAGCGCTGCGACAGACTTGTTTTTGTGGATTGCAGGGAGGAATTGAGGCTGAGACGGGCAAAAAACGATAAATTCCTTGTCAAAACGGAAGAAGAAATTAAAATTCGAGAAAATTTTCAGATTTCTCTGGACAGTAAGGCCAACATCACCGATAATATAATTGATAACAATTCCGGCCTTGCTGAATTAGCCAGGCAAGTCACTGATATCTTCTCAAGCATTGTGGATGATGGCTAAGTGGGGTTATCTTGGCTGATACGTTAGGTTGATACCCCCGTTTGAAAAATAAAATCTGTTTCAACTACTCGAAGTTCAAATCCTTTTGAGTCCCAACGGATTACATTGTTCTGTTGGTCTGAAAGATTGCGGCAAAAGGAAAAGGAGTGAATATGGCTAAAGCTAATTCGAAAGCTGCAAAAACCAAGAAGCGTAGAACCTCAAAGAAAAAGGCTGCTTCAGAAGAACTATCAGCAGCCGAATCCGGGGTGGCCACTGCTACGGTCGAAGAACCCGTGGAAACCACCGAAACCGAGGCCAAAAAGACGGAAGACAAAGAAGCTGAGGCCAAGGCCAAGGAAGAAGCCCGAAAGAAGAAAAAGGCCGAAGAAGAATCCACCCATGCCAAGTATGAGCGGATCAAGAAAGGCGAGCTGTACTTGATGGATCTGCAAAAGATGAGTGTGCAGGATCTGCACGATGTCGCCAAGAAAGAAGGCATCACAGAATACAGCGCGCTCAAGAAGCAGGACCTGATTTTCATGATACTCAAGGAACGTATCCGCCAGAACGGGCTGATGTACGGCGAAGGCGTGCTTGAAGTCCTTCCGGACGGGTATGGGTTTTTGCGAAATACCAGTTACAACTATTTGTCCTCACCTGACGACATATACGTTTCACCTTCGCAGATACGCCGCTTCGGGCTTCGCACGGGGAATATCGTGTCGGGGCAGATACGACCCCCAAAGGAGTCGGAAAAGTATTTTGCTCTTCTGCGCGTCGAGGCTATCAACTACGAGGACCCAAACAGGCTTGCGGAGAAGGCTGTGTTCAGCGACCTGACACCGCTGCATCCGGAGGACAGGTTTATCCTGGAGACCACAACCGAAGAGTTGAACATGCGGATAATCGATCTGGTCACACCGGTTGGCAAGGGTCAGCGCGGCCTGATAGTGGCGCCGCCGCGAACGGGCAAGACGATTCTGCTGCAAAAGATTGCAAACGCCATCAGTACGAATCACCGCGAGGTGAAACTGATTGTGCTGCTTATAGACGAGCGGCCGGAAGAAGTCACGGAAATGGAACGAAAGACCGCTGACGACGTCGAAGTAATAAGTTCCACGTTTGACGAGGCGGCGGCGCGCCACTGCCAGGTTGCCGAAGTCGTAATCGAAAAGGCCAAACGGCAGGTCGAGTACGGCGACGACGTGGTCATCCTACTGGATTCGATAACGCGACTTGCCCGTGCCTATAACACCGAGATGCCGCATTCGGGCAAGATTCTGACCGGTGGTGTCGATGCAGGCGCGATGCAGATGCCAAAGAAGTTCTTTGGGGCCGCGCGAAACGTTGAGAACGGGGGTTCACTGACAATTTTTGCGACTGCCTTGATTGACACCGGCTCAAAGATGGATGAGGTCATATTCGAGGAATTCAAGGCCACCGGGAACATGGAACTGCATCTTGACAGGCGCCTTGTGGACAGAAGAACCTGGCCGGCTATCGATATCAGCCGAAGCGGAACCAGACGCGAAGAGTTGCTGCTCGACCCGAAGGAACTCGAGCTGGTCTACCGACTGCGCAGGGTGCTCAGCGAAATGAACGTCGTCGAGGCGATTGAGCTTCTCAAAAGCCGACTCGCCAAGTGCCGAACAAACGCCGAGTTTTTAATGACAATGAGCATCGACTGACCCCCCACGGGTGCGCGTTTCCTTACCGAAGCACGCGCCGTCAGTGCGCTCGGCATAGGCGTTAGACGAAAGGCGAATCTGTTGCCTTGCAAATCTCCGAAAAAATAGAGGTCGTTTCTCGAGGCTCGCCAAATCAGTCATCTCCTGCACACTCGAAAAAACTCGGAATTCGAGCAACGCCTGAGAGAAGCATCGGTCCGAAAGACGTTTTTCAGCGCCCTGCAAAACATCTTGACCTGCCTGCCGGGAAACTATACGGTGAGGTCTGTGTTGCAGATTGACTGCGGCCTTGTGCTGTGGCATCGAGATTCGCAGGCAGTAGGGGAACACCCGGCAGATTGCGGGAAACGATTTGCGTCTGATTTAGTCAGTCGTTGGTCGTTGTTCTCATTTAAAGGAGTCGGTCGTGGTTAAAAAAGTGCGCCAAAGAGAGAGCATCGCGTCAGGCAGATCTCTGCTGGTTCCGAGTCTCACGGTGTTCATCGCCGGTTTTTGCATAATGGTGCTGGAACTTGTGGCTGGTCGCCTCATCGCACGTTGGCTTGGTTCAAGCCTGTACACGTGGACATCCGTAATAGGTGTCGTTCTGGCGGGCATCACGCTTGGCAACTATTTAGGCGGGCATATCGCGGATCGCTTCCAATCCGCAAAGGCTCTTGCCTGGTTGTTTGCAATCTCTTCGGCAACATGCGCAGTAATCATAATTTCGAACAACCTTGCGGGCAACTGGAGGTGGTTGTGGACACTTGGCTGGCCCGTGCGTATCTTCATACATGTCTGCCTTGTGTTCCTGCTGCCGTCGACGTTATTGGGGACGATAAGCCCTGTAGTCGCAAAGTCGGCGCTTGACCGCGGTCTTCCGACAGGCCGAACGGTTGGTGATATTTATGCCTGGGGTGCCGCAGGGAGCATAGCAGGCACATTTACTGCCGGATACTACCTGATTTCCACGATGGGCAGCACGACGATCGTCTGGATTATGGCAGCGGTGCTCTTGGCAGTGGCCTTGTTCTATCGTGTGCGTTTTCGGCTGCTGTACGTCTGGGCGGTGGTGCTCGCGAGTATGCTGGCATTGGCGGCGGCGCCGCAGAAGTGGGCGCGGAGTGCCGGTGCGCATCTTGCCCTCCGCAGGCCCGCCGACGCGAACATCATTTATGAAGATGAAACATCATATTGCTATATCGCGGTTGAACAACTGTCGAAGTCTCCTGACCGGCGTGCCTTCATGCAGGACAAGCTGCGGCACAGCGAGATAATCATGGAAGATATACATGACCTGCGTTATTTCTATGCGCATGTTTTTGCCGCGGTGACCAGCGGCCTAAGCGAGGGCAGGGACAGGCTCAGCGTTCTGACAATCGGAGGCGGGGGCTACGTCTATCCGCGATACGTTGAAAGCAAGTGGCCGGGAAGCCGGATTGACGTTGTTGAAATAGACCCCGGAGTTACGAAGGCGGCGGTCGAGGCTTTCGGCCTGCCAAGGGATACGTCAATAACAACTGTCACGATGGATGCCAGAAACTACGTAGATACCCTGCTCGAAGCCGAGGCCGGAGGCAACCCGGAAACACGCTACGATTTTATTTACGGAGACGCCCTCAATGATTATTCGGTCCCGTTTCAGCTCACGACGCGCCAGTTCAATGAGAAACTCGCCCGCCTGCTGACCGACGGTGGGGCATACATGATTGAGTTTATAGACAGCCTTGAGAGCGGTTTGTTCCTCGGCGCTATGGTCAACACTTTCGAGAAAACTTTCCCCTGTGTTTACGTTGTCGTGCCCGGCGACCTTGTCCGTTCGTCACGAAATGTTTTTGTGGCAGTTGCGGCAAAACGCAGGATTGACATGAGTCGTATCTGCGCCGAATACAAAAAAGCACACCAGAGTCTGCGACTACTGAGCGATTCTGAACTGCATCGGCTTAAGGAAAAAACCAATGGACTCGTTTTGACGGACGATTATGCACCGGTGGATAATCTACTCACTCCGGTGGTTCGCTCTGATGCCGTAGAGTTGCTCTGTTCCGAGCTTTACAAGGAGGCCGGAAAGCTCTTCGTGGAGGGCAACTTCGAGGCTTGTATCAAAAAGTATCACCAAATAATCAGGATTGCATCCTCGCCGCCGCTCGGAGTATACAACGAATTAGGGGTCGCGTATATCCGGCAGGGAAAGTGGGCAGAAGCCATCGAGACATATGAGAACGCTCTCAAGCACATAGCGAGGGAGAAGTTGAACGTCAATACAGCCAGCCTGCACTTCAATATGGCAATGGCCTTGAAACGCACCGGCAGTGTCCGGCGGGCTCGTGAGAATCTGGAAATAGCAGTCCGCCAGTACCGCCAGGAACTGCAGGCCGATCCCGACTCGGTGCGGACGCATTCTCTACTGGCAAGGGCACTTGTCGCAAACGGCAATCTCGACGAAGCGGGACTCCACTTTGCAATGGCTGTGAATTTGAACCCGCTCGATTTGGATGCCCATTTGGAATTGGCCGAAAACCTCCAGGCCCGCGGAAAACCAGACAAAGCCATGGAGCATCTGCGAAAGGCGGCGAGCTTCATGCGGGAAAAAGGCCGAAACGAGACCGCTGCGAGACTCCAACAATATCTGCAAATACTGCAAGCCAGGCATTCTGGGACGAATTAGTCGGCACCGGTCCACCTTCACCAAATCCCGCTGAAAGAGCGGCGCTTGTGGCTGGAATTGGCTGCGAGTATCTAAGGATCTGCAAAATAAAGGGAATAATTTCCCCTCTCGTGCCAAGATTTTGACGCCCGCGCAAACGATTTCTCTCAGCGCGTCAGGGTGACTGAGATTATCACAGTAACCGTGAGGTTTTTTAGGACGTGACTAATTATTTGTCTAAATTTTTCTTGACGAATTGTTGAAAATGCTTTACCTTACCAACGTAGTATACCGATGAGATAGAAGGTTGTGGGGCGTCCCATATCGTGCCGGCAGCCTGGGATACTTTGCAAGGGGACGCATTCAAGTGGATAAGACACATAACGTTTTATCCCGACGGTAGTTAAGTTACAAAACACTTGCAGCGTTCGGTATTGACGGCTTGATTAGTGCGATACTCTGACGTTTTCCGGGACGCTGAGAGGTGGATCAAAGCAGGACGAAATCTAAATGAACAAAGTGCTCGAATACCGGCGGCCAGCGTCGGTATTGGCGATTAGATCAGCTAATCTTGTAACGGATGTAGACCTGACAGTCATAGGTGTGTTGCTGTTGGCGGGCAGTTTGCGTTGGAGTAGCTGATTCTGCGTTTTCCTGTGTGAGATTTTGGTTTTCGCTCCATTTCTTTTGTAGCTTTCCTGCCGGAGAATCCCGCAATTTCGCTACATTGACGAACGCTTGGTTCGTGTTGTTTGTAAACGTAAGGGAAAGGCAGGAAGTTATGGACACCATAATGATGCAGCTTATTTCAGTGCCCAGTGTTTTGGCTACTATCTTTGGCTTTGTTTTGGGGATTTGTCTTACTGCCATTGTCAACCAGATGATTGCTAGAACAAGGTCCAAGACCTTCGAATCCGACCTTCAAAGGCAGATCGAAGGCGCCAAACGGGAAGCCGAAAACATTATCAAATCCGCGCAAATAGACGCAGCCGCTGAGACAATCAAGAAAAAAGAGCAGTTCACCGAAGACGCCAATAGAATCCGCGCCGAATTACGGGAAGCCGATGTCAGATTGAGCAAAAGAGAGGACGTCCTTGACCGGCAGACTGAGGAAGTGCATCAGCGAGAAAAGGCTGCAAAGCAACTGGAGAAAGACGTCGAAAGAAGGCTGCGAAACATCTCCAGCAAAGAAAAGCAGCTTTCCGTGATCATTGCGCAGCAGAAGAACCAACTGCTCAAAATCACCGCCATGAACGTCGATGAGGCAAAAGAACTGCTGATAAGACGCCTCGAGGACGAGTGTGAGCACGAAATGTCATCTTTGATTCAACGAAAGGTTGACGAGGCCAACGAGACCTCCGAAGAGAAAAGTCGCGAAATTGTCAGCGCGGCCATACAACGCTACGCCGCGGAGCAGACCTGCGAGGTGACCGTTTCGACCGTAGAAATACCAAATGATGACATGAAGGGGCGAATTATCGGGAGGGAAGGACGCAACATCCGGGCCTTTGAAAAAGCCACCGGTGTCGACGTAATTGTCGATGATACGCCGGGCATGATTATTGTGAGCGGTTTTAACCCGGTCAGACGCGAAGTCGCCCGCCTCTCGATGGAACGGCTAATCCAGGACGGACGCATTCATCCGTCGCGAATCGAGGAGCTTATAGGCCAGACTAAAAAGGATGTCAGCCACAAGGTTATGCAGATAGGCAAAGACGCCGCTGTCGAAGCAAATGTCAGGGGATTGAGCAACAAGGTTCTGAGCCTCCTGGGTTCTCTCAACTTCAGAACCAGCTACGGCCAAAACGTGCTTCGGCACAGTATCGAGGTTGCCTTTTTGTCGCAGGTGATGGCCGACGAGCTTGGGCTCGACGGTTCGATAGCCAGACGCGCAGGGCTGCTGCACGATATCGGAAAAGCCATCGACCACGAGGTCGAAGGAAGCCACCCCGAAATCGGCGCGAATTACCTTAAGCGATTCAACGAAACGCCCACCGTGCTGAACGCCGTCGCCGGTCATCACGGTGATATCCCCCCCGATAATCCGTACACGCCGCTAATTGCCGCCGCAGACGCTATCAGCGCCTCGCGACCGGGCGCCCGGCGGGAAACGCTCGAGCGGTACATCAAGCGGCTGGAGAAGCTTGAAGAAATCGCCGGGGGCTTCAAAGGCGTCGAGAATGCCTATGCCATCCAGGCAGGTAGAGAAATCCGCGTGATTGTAAACGCTGAGAGCATCGACGACGATGCGGCGATGAAGATCGCGCGTGACATCGCCAAGAAGGTCGAAGACGAAATGACCTATCCGGGAGAAATCCAGGTGACGCTGCTGCGCGAGGTCCGTTGCGTCGAGTACGCAAGATGATAAATATCCTCGCGGTCGCGCGGTAAACATTTGGCGGTCTGTCAGAGGCCCCAGCTTATAGCGGACGTTACTATGAAGTTAAATATTCTGTGTGTTGGTGATATAGTCGGTCGGCCGGGGCGACGCATCCTGGCCGAAAGGCTTAATCCGCTCATAAAAGACCTGGGCGTTGACTGTGTCATAGTCAACGGTGAGAACGCCGCCGGCGGCTCGGGAATCACACCGCAGATTTACACCAAGCTGATGCGATACGGCGTAAACCTTATTACGCTGGGAGACCACGCCTACAAGAAAAGGGAAATCATCCAAACACTCGAAACGCAGGAAAACATTGCGAGGCCTGCAAACTTGTCGCACCTGGCCGCTGGAAGAAACGTGGCGATTTCCAAGACCGGCAAAGGCCCCGTCGTTGCCGTCGTGCCGCTGTTAGGGCGTATTTTTATGAAGCCGGCAGACTGCCCGTATTACACCATCGACAGAATCCTGCCGCAGCTTGCCAACGAAGCCGAAATCATATTGGTCGACATCCACGCTGAGGCCACGAGTGAAAAAATCGCCATGGGTTACCATCTCGACGGGAGGGTAAGCTGTGTCTTCGGCACACATACCCATGTTATGACCGCCGACGAAAGAATTCTGCCCAAGGGCACCGCCTACATCACCGACATCGGAATGACCGGGGCACATGACTCGGTCCTCGGACGTGCTGCCGAAAACGTCTTGAAATCTTTCAGAACACAGATGCCCGTACCTTTCGAAATAGCAACCAGCAACGTACAGATGAATGCGATCATGATTACAGTCGATAGCGCCACGAAAAAGGCCGAGCACATAGAGCGGATCACCGTCCGGCACGAGCAGGAGGAGCCCGTGAGCTATGACAGCGACGACGGAAAACCCCAATACTTCAACAATGGTTTCTGACTTTCGGACGGCCACGGCCAAATAGACTCGTCACCCCCGCGGCAGCCTATTTCAGTATCCCCGGCACGTAAACAGTCATTACCAAGACGTTGTACCATGCCGCCAGAAACGATATTATGCTTGCCGAGACAAAGATACATAAGGCAAATCTCCTTAGATAGATCGCCACGATGACTCCCGCCGCCGCCTTTCCAATCATCCCTAAAAGCGGCCCAACCACACAGCCGAACGCCATCGACATGAAGCGAATGACCAGGTGAATCTCGGCCTCCGGGCCGTACCTCAGCATGAAATGAATTGTACTGGCGGCGTCACATAGCAATGCGATGATAAATACGGCTATGAACCAGCGATAGGTGCGCCAGAAACCCTTCGAATTTTTCTCAAGTCTCTCAAATATGTGAGCCATTTTACCTCGATTCAGACTCTTACCTTGCCGGAGTATGGCTTTCCCCTAAACGGGTTCGTATTCACATTTGCAGATCCGTCAGTCGCACGAAACGATGAATGGGCTGACCGAATGCCCTCTCAAATAAATGGGCGGACTTGCTCAAATCCGTTCGAGGGGCCCAATGCCGTTGAATCTCGATATCCTTTCAGCAATATTCTTGACAGATTTAACCAGAAGGTCAAGCACCGACCATACCGGACGGGGTATTTGTCTTCCAGCGGCCTCCGGCGAAGTCGGGAATATCTGTAGTACTACTCGACTGCCAGCCATTTCTCGGCAAATACTTGAAGGTCTTCGGCGCCTACCGTGCCGTCGCCGGTAAGCTCGGCTCCGCCGCACACGCCACAATCGGCTTGCCCCCACCAGTTTCCAAAAGCCGTGAAATCCAGGGCGTCTACGTCCCCATCCTCATTGATATCTTCGAGCATGCCGGGCAACTGATACCAGAACACCACTGACGTCCAGCGTGCCCCCGTTACAGAGTACCTGCACTCGACGTTTACCTCTATGGAGCGCTTAAACGGTATCCCGTCGGCGATTCGCCAGCGATACTGGTCGGCGCGGGCAGAGTCCACCGTGCGATTTACGTACAGTATCCCGTTCAACGGTCTAATCGCTGATTGGGGGCGAGCGCCTTCCGGCTCATCGTATTGTATCCCGACCCAATTGTAATAATAGCCGCCGTTGTATGTATCTTCCAAACCGGTTCCGTTCAGCACGGTACCGCCGTCCACCGTGATAACATCGTCCCCCTCCAACATCCTGAAGTCGTTGGCGTCCTGCGCAACATAGAGCAGTTCGCCCACGTAATGCCCACGTCCTGTCGTCGACAAAACATTATGATAAATCTGTTCGGCCTGCTTTACCGAAGAATTCTCGGCCGCATGCAGATAGCACATGTACCTGTCGATTTCCTTCAGTTCGTACTCCAGACTTGTGGAATTGACGGCAATTGAGGCTGTGCTCGTATTGCAGAATTGCACCACCACCGATTCCCGAAAAGGCATGGGCCAGTAGCAATAAAAGCCTTCGCCGGGCTCCGGCGAATCCGTGCCGAGCGGCAGGCTTCGATAGGCCGCCCGCAGGCCGCCGGCTCCGAAGAACCTGCCGACCGGCGCGTCGACGGCCGGGACCGCCTGACCGTCGTAGTATATTTTCAGGCGCAGAGCTTCCAGTTCAGCATCGTCCGCATCGTCCATTCGGATATTCATACTGCGAATAAGTCCCGGCCCGGACAGTTCCGCAATCTTGAAACACTCTCCCTGTGGTATTTCAGTGTTCCCTCTTGCCTCAACTAAAGCCGTGGGACTGTCGCCCGCCGGATGTTCGCCGACGTTGTCAAAAAGCGATACCAGGCTCGGTCGCTCATCCGGTCCGTCCGGATCACAAGGGTCGAACGAAGTAATCTCCGTCCCCGGCGGAAAAGTAACACAACTGAACTGGTAATAGTGCCACTCAGCACTCCAGTGGCTGCTGGGGATCGTGTCCGTTTCAAGGCGCACCGAGCCGGAAAAAGGAATCGGCTCGTAGCAGACCTGGCCGCCGGCAAAAGTTGTTGCCAAAGGCGCGGCAAAATATTTGAATGTTCCACCCAGGACTTCGATGCTGGTGCTGTTAATCCGCGGGGTTTCCTCGCCGTCGAAATAAACACGAACCGGAAAACCCTGCTTGGCCGTCATATGCGGCATCCAGAAACGGTAGATCATTCCCGGGCCCTGGACCGTCCCGAGCGTTGCGGTAAGCGGCTCCTGAATGAACCCGGTGGGTGACTCGTAATAGCTTGCATCCCAGTTTGCACCGGTTCGATCATAGCTGGACACGAGATGCGCCTTTTGACCGAGCCGCAGACGAGCCCAATCCTCCCACCTGGTATAGACCCCATACGCCCAGTCCAGCGAAAACACCCTGCCAGCCGGCCCCACCACGAGGATCAAAAACAAGAATGTTCTGCTTTTCATCTTCCCACCGTCGAAAAGGACCCCATCGTTACGAAAGCCCATTATACCACGCCCGCCCGCTGCTGTCAACGCCTTTCCCGAAAACATAGGTCGGCAAGCCCGGTTCACCGGCTGCTTGACCGCCTCGTATTTTTCGTGCGGTTTTAGAAAGATCCAAAAACAGTTTTAGATACATTGCGTATTACACATAGCGAAAAAAAATTGCAAATGTACCGTGTCTCTGCTAAAAAGCAGGAAGATGCAGCGGAAAAAATATCTATCAGGAGAATAGAAATGATCAGCAAGAAAATGGAAGAAGCCCTCAACGGCCAGGTTAACGCCGAATTGTACTCGGCCTACTTGTACTTGTCGATGCAGGCCTGTTTCGAATCGATGAATCTCGCCGGTTTTGCGAACTGGATGCACATTCAGGCGCTTGAAGAAACGACCCACGCCATGAAAATATACGACTTCGTGAACGAGCGCGGCGGCAGGGTGACACTGAAGGCTATCGACCAGCCTCCTACAGAATGGAAATCTGCCCTCGACCTTTTCGAGGCTACGCTCAAACATGAGCAGAAGGTCACCGGCCTCATAAACGCCCTGGTGGACCTTTCGATCGAGAAAAAGGACCACGCCACAAATTCCTTTTTGCAGTGGTTCGTCACCGAGCAGGTCGAAGAGGAGAAAAACGCCGAGGCAATAGTGGCAAAACTGAGGCTCATCGAGGGCAGCCCGCAGGCCCTTTACATGCTCGACCGGGAGATGGCTCAGCGTGTTTTTGCACCGCCTCCCGCAGCGGAATAGAGCCGGTAAAAGGCATACCGTCAGACTGTCGGGATGTATTGACCGAGAACTCGAAACGTGCTCAATGCAACAACGTGGCGTGCCCGGCTCAGGGTCCGCAAAGCGTCAGCAATTGGGCGAAAAAATTCTTGAAAACAGTACGACCAATTTAGTCCTAAACCCTGTAAAAATAGTGAATCGGCTATGTACCGTGTCTACGTGAATCGTTAACAGGAACCAGAAAAATGTCAACATCTCCACTCAAACATAAACACACGAACCGACTCATAAATGAGACCAGCCCATATCTGCTCCAGCACTCGCACAACCCGGTGGACTGGTACCCATGGTCCGAGGAGGCATTCGAGCGGGCAAAAAGGGATGACAAACCGATTTTTCTCTCGATCGGATACTCTACCTGTCACTGGTGCCACGTCATGGAGCGGGAGAGCTTCGAAGATGAGCACATCGCAGCAGTTATGAACGAGCATTTCATCAACGTCAAGGTCGACAGAGAGCAGCGCCCCGACATCGACGCCGTCTACATGAACGCCGTCCAGACGATGACCGGCTCGGGCGGCTGGCCTTTGTCGGTGTTTCTGACGCCCGACGGCAGGCCGTTCTTCGGTGGGACCTATTTCCCGCCAAGGGAAATGCTCGGCCGGTCCGGTTTCGAGAGTGTCCTGCTCGCCGTTACCGACACATGGAACAGCAAACACGACGAACTCACCGATTCAGCGGGAAAAATCAGCGAGTTCCTAACTGGACAGGCCACTCCGGCAGAAAAGGGTCGTCTCTCGCCCGATATGCTTGATGGTGGGTTTAACCATCTACGGAGCATTTTCGACGGCGACTACGGCGGCTTCGGTACGGCCCCGAAATTTCCGCAGCCCACCAATCTGTCGATGTTGCTGACTTACTACCACCGCACAGGACGAGAATCAGCCATGCAAATGGTCGAGAAAACGCTCGACGAAATGGCCAGAGGGGGCATTTACGACCACATTGGCGGCGGTTTTCACCGGTACTCGACAGATGCACGCTGGCTTGTCCCGCACTTCGAAAAGATGTTGTATGACCAGGCGCTCGTCGCAAGGGCGTATATCCAAGCCTGGCAGCTTACCGCGAAACCGCAGTACGAAAGAATAGCCAGGGAGGTTTTCGACTATGTCCTGCGCGATATGACCGACCCCGCCGGCGGATTCTACAGCGCCGAAGATGCCGACAGCGAAGGCAGGGAGGGCGCCTTCTACCTGTGGGACCCGAAACAGACAGCTTCCGTCCTGGAACAAAACGACGCACGAATATTCAACCGCTGCTATGGTGTCACCGAAGAAGGCAACTTCGAAAAAGGCAAGACCATCCTGAGTGTTACGGCCTCAATTGACGAATTGGCAGGACAGTTCAAAAAGAACTCTACCGAGATTATTAATATTCTCGTGAAGGCCCGATTAAAGCTCTTTGAAGAAAGGCAAAAGAGGGTCAGACCCGATAGAGACGACAAGGTCATTACCGCGTGGAACGGACTGATGATTTCGGCACTGGCCTACGGTGGAGCGAGTCTGAACGAACAAAGGTACGTCAAAGCTGCCGAACGCGCCGCCGAATTTATCCTCAGCACCTTGCACAAGAATTGCCGACTGATGCGATTCTACCGCACGGGCCGCGTCACAGAGGTCGGCTTTCTCGATGACTATGCATTTATGATATTCGGTCTGCTCGACTTGTTTGAAGCAAGCTTCGACGCAGGATGGCTTATAGCCGCAGAGCAGCTCGCCGAAGAGATGGTGCGGCTCTTTGCCGATGAGCGGCAGGGAGGTTTTTTCCTCACCGGCAGTGACGGTGACAAACTCATTGTGCGCACCAGAGGCGGCTATGACGGTGCTGTTCCGTCCGGCAATTCAGTCGCAGCGTTAGCCCTGTTGAAGCTTGGACGGCTGACAATGAATCAAGATTTCACGAGCCGTGGCACGAAAACCCTCGAAGCCTTCTCCCGACAGTTAGAGCAGTCCGGCGCTTCTTTGTCTGCAATGCTCATCGCGCTGGACTTCTGGTTCGGACCCGGGCAGGAAATCGTAATCGCGGGAGACTCAGGCTCAGCCGATACAAAAGGGATACTCGAACTGGTTCGCACCAGGTTTCTGCCGAATGCGGTCGTGCTCCTGCACGACCCGCGCCACAAAAATTCGGCCCTTTACCAGGTCGTTCCATTCATCAGAAATCAAACCGCCATAGGCGGCAAAACAACTGCTTATGTCTGCGAGGACTACGTCTGCAAGCGAGCGGTCGGCAAAACCGATGACCTTGCCGGAATACTCTCCCACATTTCAAAAGCAAGGAAATAGCAATTCCCCTCTTTAAAGATACGGCTGTAGAAGCGACAATCCGTTGTTGCAGGGGCGAATATATGACTGCTGTTAAACGGCTTAAGGCTCAATGAAGGAAAGATGGAAATGAAGCGATTCAGCGTAATTCTTTTTCTGATAGCGGCTTTGCCTCAAGAACAGAGAAATATGCGCCGATATTATTATCATAGCAAGAGGCCCATAAAGTGCGGTGAACTTATGGGTGGGTTATTAGCCGGCAAGATTATCGGCAGAATGGGCCAACGTGCTTTCGCTTTGACGACGGCCTGTTACGCCCCGAGCAACATTTGTCCTTTTAGACAAGCCGCCTGAGACCATAATTGTAGGGGGAATCGATATGCAAATACTGAACTTCGCCATGCAGATGGAAAAGGACGGTGAGCGCTACTACCGTCAACTGGCTCAGCAGACCTCAAACGAGGGGATGAGAAGAATCTTCGCAATGCTGGCCGACGAAGAGGTCAAGCACTACGAAGCCGTAAAGACCATAGAAACCGAAGAGCCCGAACTTGCCGAAACCACGATAATTGCAGACGTAAAGAACATCTTCCAACAGATTAAGGACTCCGGCGAGGAATTCGACTTCGGAATGGAGCATCTTGAACTCTATAGAAACGCGCAGGAAATCGAGCAGAAAAGCCGTGACTTCTATCTCGAATATGCAAACCAGATCCCACAGGAAGACCGGAAACAGCTCTTTTTCAAACTTGCTGAAGAGGAAAAGAAGCACTATTTCCTGCTCGACAACATAATCGAGTTTGTGGCTCAGCCCGAGTACTGGCTCGAGAACGCCGAGTTCTACCACCTCGACGAATACTGAGATTCCACAAGCTGGCCGCATGGGAGGATATTCATGAGCAAGCTCCGGCGACCCGGTTCCAGAGACAACGTCTCAATCGTACTGTGCGGCCAGGCGGGCCAGGGCATACAGACGATTGAATTTCTGCTCACAAAAATCCTCAAACTCGCCTTGTACAACGTCTTTGCAACAAAAGAATACATGTCACGCATCCGAGGCGGAGCCAATTCCACCGAAATACGCGTATCCTCCAAGCCCGTCCGGGCTTTCGCAAATGGTATTGATATCCTTATCGCACTTGACCGCGGCGCACTAACTCACATCCAAGATAGAATCGCGCCCCAGACTGTCATTCTCGCAGACAAATCCGATGCCGGCTACGAATCGCAATACCCGAAATGTGACCTTATTTATGTACCATTCACAGAAATAGCCACGCAAATCGGCAACAAAATATATTCCAATATCGTTGCGGTCGGAACAATCGCAGGCCTTTTCGATATCGACCCCGGACTCGTCACCAACTGCATAAAGCGGTTTTTCTCAGCAAAGTCCGACCACATCATTCAAAGGAATACCGCTGCAGTAAGGCAAGGCCTAAGAATCGGTGCTGAGTTACTCAAGTCCTTGAAGATCAGAATAGAAGTAGACAAAGACCCCGCAGTCGCCGACCATATTCTCCTCAGTGGAACCGAGGCCGTAGCACTCGGCGCTATCGCAGGCGGCTGTAATTTTCTCTCTGCTTATCCGATGTCACCTTCAACATCGATAATGGTGTTCCTTGCGAAACACGCTGAGAAATTCGGCATAATAGTCGAGCAGGCCGAAGATGAAATCGCCGCGATGAACATGGTTATCGGCGCGTGGTACGCCGGCGCAAGGGCTATGGCGTCAACCTCCGGCGGCGGATTCTCACTGATGACCGAGGCCCTCAGCCTGGCCGGGATGGTCGAATCCCCGGTGGTTATTCACCTTGCCCAAAGGCCCGGCCCGGCTACGGGACTGCCCACCAGGACCGAACAGGCCGACCTTAACCTCGCCCTCTATGCGGGCCACGGAGAATTCCCGAGAATAATATTCGCACCCGGAAAGCTTGAAGATGGATTCTACCTCACACAAAAAGCCTTCAACCTGGCAGACAAATACCAGTTGCCCGTCTTTATTCTCACCGACCAGTACTTCATCGATTCGTACTACAATACGCCCGCCTTCGACCTCTCGGCCGTCAAAAACGAAAAACATATAATCAGAACCGACCCTGATTATAACAGATACCACCTGACGGAAAACGGCATCTCGCCGCGAGGCATTCCCGGCTGGGGTAAAGGGCTCGTTTGCCTCGACAGTGATGAACACGATCAAGCCGGACACATCACCGAAGACCTCGCCTTGCGTATGCACATGGTTGACAAGAGGCTCAAAAAAGCCGTCTCAATAAAGACCGAAACCATCCCTCCGGAACTGACGGGGCCTGCGGATTATAAAAACCTGGTCGTCTGTTGGGGCTCGACTTACAACATTGTCCACGAAGCCGTAAGAAACACCTCAAGGGACGATCTCGCGTTTCTGCACTTCAAACAACTCCATCCCCTGCACGAAGCAACTGTAGATTATCTGAGAAAAGCCCGGAAGACCATAATCGTCGAGGGCAACGCAACCGGCCAGTTTGCCGCCCTGATTAAACTCCAAACCGGGATTGATATCGAAAACAGAATCCTCAAGTACAACGGCCTGAATTTCTCCGTCGAAGAATTGACAGAAAGCCTGAAAAGCCTGTTGGACAAGGAATGAAGCCGATGAATGCACAAGTTTTCGAAATGACCGACATCGATATTGCATGGTGTCCCGGTTGCGGCAACTTCACCATTCTGAAAGTACTCAAGCAGGCCCTGGCCGAACTCGAAATCGACCCCAGTGATCTTGTTCTGGTCTCGGGCATCGGTCAGGCTGCGAAAACACCGCACTATTTCAGAACAAATCTTTTCGACGGCCTGCACGGACGGGCCCTGCCGCCGGCAACCGCCATAAAGGCCGCAAACCCCGCGCTCACCGTAATCGCAGAAAGCGGTGACGGTGACATGTACGGTGAAGGAGGTAATCACTTTCTGCATGCTATCCGCAGAAATCCGGACATTACCAACATCGTTCACAACAATATGGTCTATGGCCTGACAAAGGGACAGGCCTCTCCCACCAGCCGGAAAGGTTTCGTGACGCCCGTCCAGGTAAACGGTGTCTTCCTCGAACCCTTCGACCCCATCGCAGTGGCCGTCGCCCTGAATGCTTCTTTCGTGGCAAGGGCCTACTGCGGCGACGCCGAACAGACAAAGCAAATCTTCAAAAAGGCTATAACTCACCGAGGTTTCGCCCTGGTCGATGTCTTCCAGCCTTGTGTCACCTATAACAAGCTTAACACTTACAATTGGTTCAGGGAGAACTGCTACTATCTCGACCACACGCACGACCCGTTCGACAGGGACGCGGCTTTCAAGAAATCCACCGAGACAGAAAAGCTGCCGCTCGGTATCTTCTATATCAACAGTGAAAAGGCGACTTTCGAAACAAACGTTGAAGCCAACCGAAAAAGCCGGCAGCCTTTATATCAACACGAACCTGACATCGAGAAAATGCGTAGTCTCATTGAGACATTCAAAGGTAGCGCTTAATGACGGAAAGGAAGTATACGATGACCACAGGCAGCAATTATATGACTTCGCTGGCGGAAAGCAAGTGTACGGCCTGTCGCGGCGGCGTGGAACCGCTCAAGGCCCCTGCCATTGAGCAGCTCCTCAGGCAGTTGGGCGAAGGCTGGCGGGTTATTGACGACCACCATCTCGAAAAGCAGTACGGATTCAAGGATTTCCGCCAGGCGCTCGATTTCGTCAACAAGGTCGGCGAACTCGCCGAATCAGAAGGACACCACCCCGACATATTCCTTGCCTGGGGCAGGGTGAAGCTGACCATATGGACTCACAAGATCGGCGGACTGCACGAAAACGACTTTATACTTGCCGCTAAGGTTGACCGGTTGTAAAATTACAGCACAATACAGGCTTATCGGGACTTTTCAGGTTTGCAGCCGATTCTTGCCGGAGGCAAGCAGGTGAAAAAGAAAGTCTTGTTTTTGTGCAGCGGAAATTCCTGCCGGTCCCAAATGGCTGAGGGTTTGCTGCGTCACATCGATCCGGGTCGGTATGAGGTCTTCAGTGCCGGTATTAGACCCACTTCCGTACACCCCAACGCAATAAAGGTCATGCATGAGATCGGTATCGACATTTCCGAGCAGTTCTCCAAGTCGGTCGACCAGCTTGGCGGTCGTGATTTTGATATTGTCGTCACCGTTTGTGACAGCTTGAAAGAAATGTGCCCGGTTTTCGCCAGCGGCGCCAGACGGATACACTGGCCCTTCGTCGACCCCGCAGCCGCAACAGGTACCCAGGAGCAAATCCTGGACGTTTTCAGGACTGTTCGCGACCAGATAGAAGAAAGAATCACCAATGAGTTCGGACCGGGCCGACTTTGTCCGGAAATAAGTAAACGTTTTAACTCAAATGAAAGGGGTTGGAAATGAAGAACACATCTCTAACGATTCTGGCAATTCTGACACTGGTGACCATGGCGCTGGGCGGCTGTAAAACCGACAAGCCGGCGCAGCCGTCCGAACCCGGCAAAAAGGCGCCCGACTTCACGCTCAAGAATCATGACGGCAAAAGTATCAGGCTCGCCGACTTCAAGGGCAAAATCGTCGTCCTCGAATGGTTCAATTACGAGTGTCCGTTCAGCAAGTATCATTACCAGACCGTCAGGACAATGGGTGATCTTGCCGACAAGTATAAAGCCAAAGATGTCGTCTGGTTAGCCATCAACAGCACTAAACATTTGGGAGTCGAAGAAAACAGGGAGTTCGCCAGGAGCAATAACGTCACTTATCCGATACTCGATGACAGCTCCGGCAAGGTCGGAAGAGCCTATGGCGCAGAAACCACCCCCCACATGTTTATTATCGACAAGAAAGGCAATATCGTTTACGCTGGTGCAATTGACGATTCACCCCGCGGGCAGAAAAAGGAAAACGTAACCAACTACGTCGACAAGGCCCTGACCGAACTTCTCGCCGGACAAAAGATAACTACCCCCGGTACAAAGCCGTACGGCTGCACCGTTAAGTATGCCGGGCCGCTTCCATAGCATCCGGAAAACGTTCCCCGCGCAAAAAGGGCAAGCAGGCCGATCTGTGCGGCAAAAAAGCGGTTGGGCGGTGACTAAACTGCCTGGTGCTGTGGGGGCGCGCCTGCGTTATGAGGCTTGCTTTGGTGGTTCCGGGCTCGGCAGGTTGGGGAAATAAAATTCTGAAAAAAATCCACCCTTCCCTTGACAACTGCCCTTGACAGGACTATATTAGTCTTATAAGAACACAGCGGTCTTATATAGCGTATTTAAGAATAAAATTAAATAGCCGCGTTCTTAAGCCGTCAGAGGCCCATGAAGGAATTGTGGGAGTTGCTTTACGATGGACGTAATAAGGCGAAATACTGATTACGCACTGCGTGCGATGCTCCATCTGGCTGGGCGCCGGCCACGGGAGTCCGTTTCCACCCGGGAGCTTGCAAACGAGGAAGATATTTCATACCAGCTCGCCTCCAAGCTGATGCAGAGGCTTCACAAGGCCGGACTGGTGCAAAGCTGTATGGGGCCCAAAGGCGGATTCAGTCTGGCCAGGCCACCTTCAAAGGTAAGTCTGCTCCAGATAATCGAAGCCATTCAGGGGCCCATCAGTTTGAACATGTGCCTGCTTGACGTCGACAGTTGCCCTCGACAACCGGGATGTCCCGTCTCAAGGAAACTGGCCGAACTGCAGGAATACATCAACGCGTATCTTTGCCGCTTTACGCTCGCCGAACTACTGCAAAAAGACAACGGCAATAAGAAAAGAGCACGCATCACAAATTCCGGGAGGAACAAAACATGACACAAGGAAAAACAATTAGAACCGTTCTGGATGAATGCCTCGCTAAGGCGGCAACCCTGACTGAGATGATCGACTATGCCGAAGATTCCATCGTCAGCAAAACGATACTCGATAAGTCCGTTGGAACCATTACGCTGTTTGCCTTCGCTAAAGGCCAAAAATTGAGCGAGCATACCACGCCTTATGATGCCTTTGTTGAAGTTATCGAAGGCAGGGCGACGCTGACCATAGGCGGCGAAGTTCTGCACGTTCCGGTCGGCCAGATCATCATAATGCCCGCAAACATCCCTCACGCGGTTGCCGCCGACGAAAGATTCAAGATGCTGCTCACGATGATTCGAGCATAGCCGCAAAATGATTAACCGTACCTGAACGGGGATTTAGACATGATAAAGTGTCCCGGACAAGACCAGAGATTTTGGAAGCCCGACGATATAACTGAGGTCATGTGCCCTTATTGCGGTCACAAAACCGAATTCTTCAAAGATGAGCCGAGACTCAAGTGCCCCAATTGCCGCCGCATACTAATCAATCCGAGGCTCGACCTCGGCTGTGCCAGGTCGTGCCGGCATGCAGAGCAGTGTGTGGGCATCTTCCTGGCGAATCGGTTTCATTCGCGATACCGTCGATCAGACGGTTAAAATCTGCAAAGGTCGTCAGATTGCCAGCGAGTTGTTCATAAGAACCCGAAATTGTAAACCTATCAGGAAATGAAAGGGCAAGATTATGTTTTGTTATCAATGTGAACAGACGGCTGGGGGAACCGGTTGCACGAAAGTAGGCGTCTGCGGAAAAGATGCCGACATTCAAAGCCTCCAGGACACTCTAATGTTCGGGCTTAAGGGGATTGCCGCTTACGCCTATCATGCCCGCGAACTCGGCGAAAAAGACGAGCAGGTGGATGCGTTCATGCACGAGGCAATGTTTGCGACGCTGACAAATGTCGACTTCGATTTGCAGCGTTATCTTGAGCTTGTGCTGAAAGCCGGCGAAATGAATCTTCGCGTGATGGAGATGCTGAACAACGCTCACACGTCAAGATTCGGCAGGCCCGCACCGGCGGCGGTTCCGAGAGGCACCAAGGCCGGACCCGGCATCGTCGTCACAGGCCACGACCTGCTGGACCTTTACGAATTGCTTAAGCAGACCGAAGGCAAAGGCATCAATGTCTACACCCACGGTGAGATGCTGCCGGCCCATGGCTATCCGGAACTCAGGAAATTCAGGCATCTGGTCGGAAATTACGGCACAGCCTGGCAAAATCAACGAAAACAATTCGACGAGTTCAGCGGAGCAATCCTCGTTACCACCAACTGTGTCATGATTCCAAAAGACTCGTACAAGCAGCGTATGTTCACTTGTGGAATAGCGGGCGTCGAGGGCGTCACCCACATCAAAAACAGGGATTTCACTGCGGTTATTGACAAGGCTCTGTCGCTGCCGGTGCTCGAGGAAAATCCGCAGGGAACGTTCAGCACCGGTTTCCACTATACAGCCGTTTTGGGCCTGGCCGAGAAGGTCATCGAGGCCGTAAAGGCCGGGAAGATTCGCCACTTCTTCTTTATTGGCGGCTGTGACGGCGCAAAACCCGGACGAAACTACTACACCGAATTCGCCGAAAAAGTCCCGTCCGACTGTGTTATTTTGACCGCCGCCTGCGGAAAATATCGCTTAAACGAGCGCGATTACGGCGATATAGACGGTATCCCGCGGCTGCTTGACACAGGCCAGTGCAATGACTGTTACTCGGCGATCAAGATCGCTCTGGCGCTTGCCGAAGCGTTTGATTGTGACGTGAACGAACTGCCTCTTTCGCTTGTCGTTTCCTGGTACGAGCAAAAGGCGGTCGCTATCCTTCTGACGTTGCTGCATCTTGGAATAAAGAACATAAAGCTCGGACCGAGCCTTCCTGCCTTCCTGACGCCGAACGTGCTGAAAGTGCTGGTCGAAAAGTTCAACATCAGCCCCATAGGCGAGGTTGAAAAAGACATGGCGGAGATGCTGAAATCGCCGACCTAACAGACTCGTACTGTCATCTCTGGTAAAGCACAAAGCCGCCAACGTATCGAAACAGTGGATTCAGCGCCGCCCCATTTCGCGCACAAAAGCTGCGTGCGCATGCCAACCGGCGGTAAGCCTTTGACAGACGGATATTTACATCGGTATTTGGTTCTCGCTCGGCGTCGGTTATAATAGACGTCTGGCACTTATGGTACTGCGAAATATAGTGAAGATCGACAAAGACAAATGCGACGGCTGCGGTTGGTGCACCGACGCCTGTGCCGAAGGCGCTATAGAATTGGTCGACGGAAAGGCTAAGCTCGTGAGCGAGGTTTACTGCAATGGTCTGGGGGCGTGCATCTGGCACTGTCCTCAGGACGCCATTACAATCGAGCGGCGCGAATCGGAAGAATTCGATGAAGAAGCGACCGAGAAGCATCTCGACGAAAAGCAAGGGGCTTTATCTCAGCCCGGTTTTGTATGCCCCGGGATAACGCCAAAAAGCCTGTGAGAAAAAACTATGCCGAAGACGGCGCCGCTGCCAGGATGGAGACTGTTGAGGTATGAACGGACTTTGCCGTCGCTTGGCGGCATATTATACGAACCGAAGAAAGGATTAAATTGAGTCTTGGAATGATTACGCAGATAAGAGGTCTGATCCAAAAACGTGTGCTTACCTTTATTACCGGCGCGGTCTGCGCGGTGTTGTGCTTTATCGGCATTAACGCCGCGATGGAACCGGTCTCCGGCCCCGAATACTGCGGCACGTGTCACGAGATGACGGCAGCTTATAGAAGTTGGGAGCTTTCATCGCACGCCGCAAATAAACAAGGAATTCGCGTCGAATGCGCCGATTGTCATCTTCCCTCAAAGGATAAATACTTTAGCCATTTGGCGGCCAAGGCTTACACAGGAGGAAAAGGCCTCCTCAAGCACCACTTTGGCGGCGAGTATGACCGCGAAAAGGTTCGCAAAAAAATCTTCGAGCACCTGCCCAACGAAAGATGTTTGGATTGCCACGACGACCTCCTTGCCAAACCCGGCAGCGAGGCTGCACGAGTCGTGCACACCAACGTGTTGGACAATCCCCAAGCACCCGAAACTCGATGTGTCGAATGTCATGAAAACGCGGGCCACCAGCGCCAAGACAACCTTTCTTCACGATAGGCCCCGAAGCCAAAGCATTGCCAGGCCCGGAAGGGTCACCAGGAGCCTTCCATCCGAGCTTGCTCCCTACCGACTGCGACACGGCAAGACCAGACTCTGGCGGGTGGCCTAACGGAATAACCTGTCACTTCACGAGTTCAAGAAGCCTGTGCAAGGCCCCCTTGATATCGACATCATCGCCTTTTCTCAATGAGCCGGGTATTCGTTCTATAATAGGCACAAGCTTATGATCATCGCCGTCAAGCTTCGGCCATTCCGGGGTAGGTCTGTCGGGTCGAAGAATCTGCGGCGTGATGAAGATCGTCAGAACGCTGTTGCGAAGGTCTGTTTCCCTGCGCTGAAACAAGGGGCCGATTAAAGGAAGGTCGCCCATTAAAGGCACCTTTGTCTCGGTGTGACTCATTTCCTGCTGACGCAGGCCCCCGATAACAATTGTCTGGCCTTCCTGGACAATCACCTCCGTCGTTGACTTTCGCCCCGTTTGTTCCGGCAGCCCGGCAACCTGGGTGAATGTAAAACTGCCCACATCCACGTCGACCGTCAGATGAATGCGCCCGTCGGGCAAGAGCGTAGGTATTATCCTTCCGACCGTGTCCGACGAAATGTCGCTCTTTTTGACGACGGGCCGACCCGACGTGTCAAAACCCTCGTTGAAGAAATAGTTAAGCGTCTTGCGGATCTGGATCAGCGATTTCTTGCCGCTCATCGAAACGGTGCGAGGGTTCGCCAGTATCGTCGCCTCACCGTCTTTTATCAGACTGTTAAGCCGAACAAAAAACTCCCGCGGAAGTCTCCCAACGCCCTGAAAGAAAGACTGCCCCACTTCCGGCAACGTCGTCAATTCACGCAGCGCCCCCAGCGGAAATCCCCTGTCGTCAAGTCCCCGCAGCCCGCGCCCCGCCGGCTGAAACAACGCCACATGGCCTTCCACGTAGGTCCAGTCAAGCCCCAGGTCCCGGTTGGCCTCCTCGGTAAGTTCAACCGCCAACAGGTCCACCAGTATGTGCGGCGCCAGCGTATCAATCAGCTTCAGGTCGCTTCGCAGCGAATCCAGCACTTCCGGCGGACCTTTGAACAGAATAATGTTGCGCGCCTTGTTCACCGTGAAGTACTGATCATACTCTGTCGAAAGCGATTCCACGGCCTCTTCGACTGTCATATGTACGGGCCGGATCACCTCGGTAACAATTGTCGTCCCGCTTTTCTCATCGGAGTTTTGAACCACGCCCACCTGTTGTGCGGCTGGTTCCTGATCCGCTCCAGCCGGCCGAAAGGTAGGCTGAAGTTCGTTGCCGCGCTTGCTTACCCTGCCAACAGGCGGGCCGTTATGCTGTGACGCGGAGGCAGAGATGAACCGTTCAGGCAAATCCAACCGGTAAACATCACCCTGTAGTATGTCGCCGGCCCGGCTCACTACCTGCGCTATCGTCACCAGAAGCGAGCGATTGTCCGGCGACCACGATATGTCCTCCAGCACATTCCTTTCGTAATAGCCCAGTATTCGCTTGCGGTCCAGTTCTTCGTCGTAGACTACAAGGTCATCCACCTTTTTCGCGTGCACATCGTAAAGACTAAGAATCCATTGTGGCTTTTCGAACTGCTTGTCCGGGCCCCAGTTCTTTACCCGTCTGCGATAATTCAGAATGGCGATCTTCGAGCTGTCATACGACCATTTCACCGATCTGAACGCATCCAGCTCCCCAGTTTTCTGCGGGTAAGAAGTCAAAATCGGCCAATAGCCCCCCTTGACAGGGTCCACGAGATAGAGCGTGCCTATCGGATTGCCCTGCTTGTCGAGTCGGTATCCGTTCGCCAGAATCCACCGTCCGTCCCACGACCACCGTATTTCGTAGATATCGAGCTGTTCCTCGGTCACGGGCGTGGCTGCGTTCGTCAGGTTGCGTTTTTCGCTACCGTCCGGACGAGCAATCCAGCAGTCCTCGTGTTTGAGGTCCCGCTCGGTCTGCGTCATGTCGACACTGTCCTTGTACGCCACCCGGTCATCCGTCGGGCTCCATCGAGGCGTGTCTATCCAAATTGATTGCGCGCCTATGTTGGTTATCAGATTCAGGCCACTACCGTCAGGACTAATCGTCGCAACGTCATACCACTCGCCGGCAGCCTCGACCAAAAGACTAAGACGCGCAGGAAGCGTAAAGCTCCATCGTTGATCTTTGGCCTCGCCACGCTCGGCAAGAAGCCGTAATCTCCTCCCCGACTCGACCTCTGCGACCCAAAGCTGACAATTCCGAGAAACACCGGGCATCACCTTGTAAGCCACGTATTTATCGTCCGGCGACCAGAAAGGTCCGTCACTATCACTAAGCGCGCCACACGGGTATGGCGGGGATATCGCCAGACTCTGTCTTGTAGACACGTCATATATGTAAATACCCCCCTGACTGCCTTCGTCCGCAGAATTTGAGAATTCATATGAGAGCTTATCGCCTTTCCACGACCACTCGGCAAAAACAGGGTTGCCGATAGGCGTAACGGCCTGCTCGCTCGAACCATCCGATTTCATAATCAGCAGTTGCTTTTGATTGCCGGATATCTCCCGCAAAACGGCAAGCAAATCCCCGTGATACGCCCATGCAACCGCTGTTGATTTACCATCGTCGGTCAGCGGAACAAGCTTAACGCCCTCGGCTATAAACGCCGCCTCCATGGCGCCGCAGACCGTAAGGCAAATCGCGCATGCAAGTAATGCTGTCGAATATCCTTCTTTTCCTGAGGCGAACTTCAAAGGGATACTCCTCCTTTTCCCCCTTCGCCGAGGGTATTCTTAAAACAACCGGCCCTTCCCGCTCAGGCGGACATGGCAACCGCCGCATTTGACATACACGCTTACAACAAATTTACCTAAAACCCCATAATAGCAGCCCTTGATCCGGTGTCAATCCCAAAACACGGAAAACGCCTGAAATTTCAGTGAAAAAGACACGCTTTACGGCGCACTTCTTCTCGCCTTTGCGTCGTCGACCAAAAAAGGCTGGTATTAAGATTTGACCCGAAATGCCCCCGTGCCACAATCGTCTGATTGCGACATCCTCAAAAGCGCCCGGCAAGTTTGACCGGCCCGGGCCGCCCTATTCGACCGTTACGCTCTTGGCAAGGTTCCGGGGCTTGTCGACGTCGTGGCCGCGAAGCACAGCAGCATGATATGCCAGAAGTTGTAGCGGAATGACCGTCAACATCGGCTGAAGAATCTCAGGTGCTTCCGGCACGGTAATAAGATGGTCCGCATGATGTTTAATCTGCTCGTCGGCCTCGGTTGCGACGACGATTGTCTTGCCGCCGCGCGCCCGCACTTCCTCGATATTGCCCATAATCTTGTCG
>Ga0180437_10002478_pt1 | contig 29309 bp, 25 predicted proteins | sample SS_ome_4_FD_132410 | JGI IMG/M metagenome (GOLD analysis project Ga0180437, IMG submission 132410) | Hypersaline lake sediment archaeal communities from the Salton Sea, California, USA - SS_3_D_1 metaG | ecosystem: Environmental > Aquatic > Non-marine Saline and Alkaline > Hypersaline >...
AGATCGACGAAAAGAAAAAAGTAAAGGGAGATCTAGGAAAGGCTGCAGAAGAAGAGTTGGCAGTTAAAAAACAGACGAGTTTGTTTGCAAAGCCGCTTGAAATCAAGTATGTTTCAGAAACACTTGATAAGATAGGTAAAGCAAGTGGAAAAGGCTCAGTAGACCTCAAAATTAAGTTATTGGCTGGTCTACTTACTAATGCTACTCCTTTAGAAGCCAGATATATAATTCGAACAATTTTGGGTCAAATGAGACTCGGTATGGCCGATATGACATTGATGGATGCACTTGCCATTGCATTTACTGATAACGCCACAAATAGGCCAATAATAGAAAGGGCATTTAATATTTCATCAAATCTTGGCCTAATCGCAGAAAAATTAGTGAAGGAAGGAATCGAATCTGTAAAAGACTTTAAGGTCATGATTCGTCATCCAATTCGCATGATGATGGCACAAAGGTCTGGAAAGAATGAAGAGATCTTTGAAAAGTTAAAGGGAAAGTTTATTGCAGAATTTAAGTACGATGGAGAACGCCTTCAGATTCACAAAGACGGCGAAACGGTGCTTATTTTTTCAAGACGGCTTGAAGAAATTAGTGAACAATATCCTGACGTATGTGAAATGGTTAGAGCACAGATTCGTGCTAATAATGCAATTATAGAAGGCGAAGTTGTTGCATATAATGTTGAAACGGGAGAATTACGTCCTTTTCAAGAACTAATGCATCGACGCAGAAAATATGGAATAAAGGAAGCTATGAAAGCGATTCCAGTTAATCTTTTCCTATTTGATCTTTTATACCTTGAGAATAAAGATTTCACAAATAAAAACTATCCTCTTCGTAGAAAAGCGCTGGAGAAGATAGTAAACGAAACAGAACAACTTAAACTTGCAGTTCAAAAAGAGATAACTTCAGAAGATGAATTAGAAGAATTTTTCGAATCAGCGGTTGAAAAGGGATGCGAAGGCATTATGGCAAAATCCATTCAAGAAGAATCCATTTATCAGGCGGGTGCAAGAGGCTGGCTGTGGATTAAATTTAAAAGAGACTACAAAAGCGAAGTTGCAGATACGATCGACGCGGTTGTAATTGGAGCATATGTGGGATACGGAGCGCGCACAGGTTTCTATGGCTCTCTTCTCATGGCGTGTTATGACCCAATCGAAAATCAGTTTAAAAGCGTGTGTAGAATGGGGAGTGGCTTTACAGACGAACATTTGGAGACTCTTCAAAAATTATTAGACCAATATCGCGTCTCGAAGAAACCACCTCGAGTAATTATCAAAAACTCAACAGTTCCTGACATATGGATCAAACCAGCAATTGTTTTAGAGGTTCAAGCTGCTGAACTAACACTTTCGCCAGTGCATACATGTGCTTTAGATAAGATAAGAAAGGGAAGCGGTCTAGCTATGCGTTTCCCAAGGTTTACGGGACGTATAAGGGATGATAAGACAGCTGAACAAGCGACATCTCAACAAGAAATTATCGACCTTTTCAAAGGTCAATTAAAGAAAATTGAATAGAATAAGATAAAACAGAAAATGGAATATGTTAGTTAAGGTATGTGTGCTTTTAGCCTAAAACGTAATAAAGAGAATCCATGATATAGACACTTTTACTACGAGTAGGTTAACAATTACCAATCATCTAAATTATCCAAGGTGGTTTTCAGTTTGGTTTGGAAAAAAATCAAGAAAATGTCAAAAGGCACTCTGCATAAGATTACGCTAAAGAGTGATTCAGAAGACGAATTTACTAAAATTGATCCTGATAAACTACCAGATGATAAAAAGTATATTGATCTTGAAGGTAGGAATCGCGCAGAAAAAATCGTGAGAGGATGTTTAAAGACAGGATTAGTTGCGATAGGAGATGCATTAAAAGAAGCCCATGTAAAATTCATCGAGTTACAGCTTTTAAATTCATGGACTCAGATGGACTCAATTATTGACCTGGCTGAAAACTTTTATAACGACGTAACCAATCCAGATTATGGGTTTTCCACGTATTTTGAAGTCAAGAAAATTGAGGACATTGATTTCAAATTCGTACGAGTTCTTGAATTCAGTATTCTTACTGAATTGAAAGCGTTAGAAGAGAGTGTAATGTCCTTTAAAAATGAAATTATAAACGAGAATTTTGTAGGCGCTGGCATTGAAAATTTAAATGTATTCTATGAGAAACTTTCAGAATTGCGGCAGCTCAATGAAGAACGTAGGAAACTAATATCCAGTTATGAAAAACTTGCGGTTTAACAATAAAAAGAAACGAGATAATCTTTAGGTGAGATCAGAGATTCTTTCAATGAGCATGCCTTCACACACTATTGGATTGTTTTTAAGTGCAATTGCATGTGCCTTTGAGAGCCGTGATTCACTATTAGAATAAATTTCAAGAAGTAATTCGCCTTCTTTCACTTTGTAACCTACCTTTGCATAGAGTAGTATTCCAGCACCTTTATCACGAGGAGTTCCTGCTGCATTGCAGATTTTTACAATTAACTCGTTATCAACGTGTGTGATATACCCCTCGCAAGAGGCGTGCAACTCCACCTTATAATTGCCTACAGCAACATCCTGTGATTGAACAGCAGGGTTACCGCCTTGTGCTTCAATTATTTCTTTCATTTTGCTTAATGCTTTTCCTGAGTTCAATATTTCTTCAGCAAGCTGCTTCCCTTGGCCTTTAGTTGCTTTTCCAGACATCTCAATAAGCACTCCTGCCAGAGCACATGATTTTTCAATTAAACTAGCTGATGGTCTAAGTCCTTCTAAAGCTTGAAGTGCTTCTCTTGCCTCCAATGCAGGTCCTATCGCATGGCCTACAGGTTGCCCGCCATAAGTAATTGCAGCTTCCGTTTTTATTCCTATTCGATCACTAAGTTCAACGAACTGTCTAGCGAGAATGCTTGCTTCTTCGATACTGCCAACCTTTGCACCTCTTTCATAATATCGGGTAAGTGTAGGGATGTCCAGAACTAGAAAATCCACACCAGTTGCCAGTTTTTTTGAATAAATGCTCGCCATCATTTGAGGCAATGGATCTATGCCGAGTCCATGTTCAACACGGTTTATGAAGATATCATCAGAAGGGGCAAGATTAAGAGCACCTCCCCAGGCTATAGTTCCTCGGACTTTTTTTGCTAATTCTTTTAGTTCATCAATGCTGAAGGAAACATCTGCCAATACTTCAAAGGTGTCTGCAGTACCAGCGGGCGAAGTAATAGCACGGCTTGAAGTTTTAGGGATGAGTAAACCGGCGGAGGCAATTATTGGGACGATTAGTAAGGTCACCTTATTCCCAGGAACACCTCCGATGGAGTGCTTATCATAAACAGTTTCCTCAAAATCGATAATTTGTCCTGTCTCTGCCATAGCTTTTGTTAAGTACCCAACCTCCTCCATATCTAACCCAACAAACTCCTCAGTAAGTATAAACGCCGCAAGTTCCAGATTAGAGAGGTTTCCTGCAACAGCATCAGCAACAATTGAATAAATCTTGTCTTTTGTTAGTTTTTCGCCTTCCATTTTTTCTTTTATAAAATAGAATGATTCAGGGCGTCCCACAGCGGTAGCCTCTACTCCCGTACTTAAATCAAAAGCAAATTTCTCTAGTATGTCCTTATAAATTCCGATTTCGCCTTCATTTACGATAGTCTTAGTAGTTTCAACCATACCAACTGTGGATATGGAATCCAACTGTCTTATCTTGAGGCGATCTCCATTCTTAAGCCCCAGTTTTGTAGCATCAGCTTCATTTAAAATGACCTCATTCTTTCCAGAGGTGATATCAATTGGTGTGATGGTGAATTCCAAAAACTCACATCCTTTACAGAGTCCTTGATATACTTTCTTAATCCTACGAGGAAGCCTGTCAAAGGTATCCCCAATTAACTTGTTGAATTACTGGTTCTAACCTAACTTTACGATTATTTATAAAACGGTGTAATTAGCGATATAATTCCGCGTTTTATGATAATCATCAATCTTTCTGTTTGTGGAAAGACCAGCCTTAAGGTTATCGGGCTGTGCGCTCGTCACCGAGTGCAAGACATGCTTCATTACTACTGTTTTTTTCAGTATTTCGGCAGTCTTGAAGGAGGTTATCCCGCTGTGCTTGAAGAGGTCATGGATCTGTGACCAGCTACGGTAAAGACCGCTCTTTTTCAAATGAGGCTCGATAAACTCCTCAACATGTGAGAGCACCCAATCGTAGACAGGTGGAATTGCTTCCTTGAAACCCAGCCCTCTGCGAGCTATTACATAACTTGCAAGGTGATGTGTTGACAAATTATGTAACCCTGAATATTTGTATTTCCCACTGAGAGAGGTATATCCGGGAAATACCTTTCGAAAGGACACACCGCGCTTTTTACACTTTCTCTCTAACAGTTGCAAGGCGGTGGTCTTCATATTGCTTAATTTTCGGTTGCGTTTTGTATTATAGGAAAATTCTTGCTCGAATTGTAAATCTTCAACCACGATGCCTTTACCTTTATTGATGCAATAATTGACGACTTTATCCATCTTGTAAGAGATATAATCGTTACGCTTATCGGTTCGATAGCTGTGCAGGTTACCAAACGAAATGCTATGGTAGGAGAGTAATGTGCCGTGATGATCTACATTGGTTAACGCCGCAAAATTATAATTAAAATCTAAGCCGATGGCACCATGTTGGTAGCCGTAACGTGGTGCTGGTTCAGAGATGACATAAGACACATGAACAAAGTAGCGTACTTCTCCCTTAAAGAACTTTCTCTTTACGGTCACCGTGTATTTATCGGCATTAAGAATCTGCTGAAACCATTTTTCCTGCACAGAGTTTACGGACATTGGGATAATCAGCCACTTGCGTCCTTTTTGCTTGGAAAAGGTGCGTACCTTGACGGTTTTATCTGGCAATAATTTGATGTTCAGGTTCTTCAATCCTCTTTGTTGCTTTCCTATACAGCTAAAGGAAGAGTTCCGTCTTATTCTGAACTCTTCTTTACTTATTTTGCCGAGTATTTTTTCTCTAAACAATTTTTTTCCGCCAAATACCACAGGTTCGAGTTGTAAATTGTTTAACCGAGCCATTATTGAGGATCTTCGCGCGTATAAGCCTTTCAACCGCCTATCGCGCTTCACCGTTTCCTTTATTTTATTGATTTTTTTAGTAATGACTTTAATCTGTTGTATCATGTGCTTTTTTCGTTTTTCCAGCCACGTCTTTTGTGATTCTAGTTTCGCTTGGATATCAACTAAGATGGTGGCGACATAGGGATTGTTATGGCATACACTCATTAAACACTGCTGGATGGTTTTACCCTCACCCAAGCGTTCTATCATGTAGTCCTCGCCATGAAACAACAAATTATAGCCGATGCGTTTCACTCGATTATAGATGGTAAAAATTTCATGGAGTTTACCTTCTTGCGTCTTGTCGGGATAGATCCTGAATTTGACGGTGTGAATCATTTTTCGTTACCCCCCTGCCCCTCATCTTCTAGTTTGTTTAATTGTGCTTGGAGTTCTTCAACCTTCTGCTTTCTCACAACAAGCTCTGACAGTAAGTTGTCAATGAGTTCATTAAGATACTCAATTTCCATTCTAAGTGCCCTGATCTTGTGTGCCTTTACGTCTGCTTTCCCTACATGCTTCTGTACCCATTGCCCACCTTGGTAGCCTTGCCATCTCAGATAACTAAGCTCTCTCCCCTCTGTTTTACTAAATTTCTTGTATGTTTTGATGGGCATGGACACTACTCACCGTTAGGCGATTATCATGTTCTATATTATACTATATCTCTCCTAATATATAAATATTTCGGTTTAAATCACATAAGAACTCAATTAAGAGAATTTTTGTTATTTATATCTGCATAATTTCTATATACATTTGTTATATTACTTAAAATTTATTGAAATCCAGTATAGTTATGCTCTATGATACAATATATACTGTGAAAGGAAATGAATGTCTTATGATTATTTTACGAGGCAAAATCTTGGATAAAATGTATTGCATGTAGCTGCAACAGACATAAATTCGCTGTTATCATCCCAATTTTCTATAGTATACCATATAAAGAGAAAGAACCGTACCGAAGAACCCCCTCTAAAACACAAGGCAACTCCGTATACTCTTGCTATTTGGCGCGGCGAGGTTGTCTGTGACGACCGAGAGTAGGCTGAGGGCGAAGGGGTGTGATTGAAGCGAACTGCGAAGCCGTTAAATGCCCGCGTCAATTCGTGTGAGACGAATTATTATCCATCGTTACTAAGGATCAAAAAGTAGAAAATATCCTCCAATAGCCCCGCCTAGGGCGGAAACAAGCGGATTTAAAAGCGATAAGACTGAGGTTCCTCCAACAGCAATCCATTTACCGAAAGCTCTCAGTACATCTGTTTTAGTCAAAACCTCTTCAATATCCTTCTTCACCGTCGTTCTTACTAACCTTTTAAATGCCTTTTTACTATATTCTAAGCACGCAGCACCAGCAATTTTAAAGGCTTTAAACGGCTTTTTAATTCTAGCAACTATCCAAGAAGACTCCTGCAAAAAAATCCATTCATCGAAGAGTACACCTAAAATCGTCTCATCAAAAAACTTTTTTTTCCCAATCATTTTAGAAAGGGATGTGTGAATCCACTCATACTTTTCCTTATACTTACTATATTCCTGCTCAGAAACCAAAAATTCCTCGATGTAATCGGGGAAGTTCTTCATCTCCAAAAGTATTTCTCTAGGATCTGAAGGAGGCGCACCATGTAAAAAATACTTAAAAGGGAGGGAATCACGTAATTCATCCTTAAATTTGTGCTCATTAAGAAAGTCTAGGAATTTTTTTGAAACGTAAAATTTGGCATCATCCTTTCTAAGAATTCTATGTTCAGAAATTGAACCAAATGTTCTTGAGAGCCTGTGTTTTGCAACTATTAACGACGGATCAATCATTACATTGTACTCCATTTAACCACCAGCTAATAGCAAACTAAATGCAAATTAAATGTGTGCAATTCCTAAGAAGTGCCATTAATTAGTTTCGATCCACAGCAAGGGCAGAATTTAGCCTCCTCAGAAATGCTTCCCCCGCAATGTGGACACGCATTAGCGTTTGAAGGTATCTTGCTTTTGCATTTAGGACAAACGCTTAAGACTTGATTATTTTTAATCGATTCTTCTATTTGGCTTACCCTCTTTTCTAGTTGTTCTAATCTATCTAATATATCAATTGATTCCTGTTCTGACAGGTGAAAAAAGAACATTTTGCCTATAAACCTTCCACTAATTGTTCCTTTGTTCCTTAAATCATTGATAACATCCTCTACAAGATTTACAGACACATTGTGTTGTTCAGCAATATCATACAAGGCGATCGCGTTTATCTTTTCAGAGTTGATTTTTTCTATCAGGTTTCTAATTTCGTTTTCTCTACTTCCCTCAGTTAAATATAGAAATATGTTTTCAACTAATTGACGATTAGCATATTGAAGAATGTTGTAGTTATCTTCAGGATCTTTATCTTTGAAAATAAAAGGACTTCCTATCCCAACTACTCACTCTTCCATGTCCCTTTTTATAATATATTCCAATTATGGAGTATTTATTACCTATAAACTCAATTTCAATTGGTTTAGTAGCAGTACCCAACGTACCTATAGTACATCCCTCATATGCGATTCCTCTTTGTTTCGTGTCATAATGCAAAGTCCCTATCCCTGTTGTTATTGGAGTAAATTTTTCAGAAAATAAACCCCATTAATTATTCTAGGAGCTTTACTAGGATCGTTACGTTCAAAATTAATTCCGAAATATCCTCCTAATTTTGTTAGATTATTTTCCCACTCCTTATCGCCACTTAAACCATTGATAATTAACAGATTGCCACCTTCAGACACGAAGTCTTTTATATCTCGTATTTCATCATCACGAAATTCCGTTTGAGGGCAACCTATGACTAAAATATCACACCATTTAATTAAGGCGGGATGGACAGTTCCACGGTTGACGATATCAAAATTTAAGTCTTCTAGTATTGTCCTAAGTATCGAACAATCCTTATAGATATCCACCACTTCGTTATAATGAGTAGTAAATCGTACTCGTAATTTTTCTTCTTGCTTTGGATGTGTTTCGTCTTTCATATAGTTCGCCTAAAACGTGTTTTCTACAAATTATTAAACGAATATCACCAAAAAAATGTATCTACTACCAGTAAACGCACTAAAATGGGACATTTATGCTTATAAACAACATACAAAATGACAGCGCTGTAACACACTATAATGCCCTTCTGAGTCATTTCACAAAAGTAGTTAGTTTCTACTTCTATTATAACTCTCTTTTAGAAGATTTGGAAATAAGAATAGTTATCAAGCATTTTTACAATGAAGTCTTTTTAGATAGAGAATGTTACAGCGTTGTATTTCAATAAAACTCTACCTTCAAAAGTTACATCGCCGATTCAGTCACCTACTGGTTCTTATAACTTTCCTTAAAGTTCGCCAATTAACGATTCAACGTCTTTTTGAAATCAAGACTAATCAAATTCAACATTGAAGGCTAGAAAAAGACCAAAAATACATGCATAACAACATCTCTAAGTATTTAGATCAAAATTTTTACGAGAAATATTTAAACTATGGTGTGTAGGCTTCTAATATAAGGTTATGATAGCGCTAAGGGATTAAAATGAACGAACTTGCACAGAAAATCATAAAGTACACTACAATCAAAGGGCGTACAACTTTGGGAGATATCTGCGATCGATTCGAAATACCTATCAAAAAATGCAAAGATGTAATCTTAGATCTTTGGAAAAAAAATGAGTGGTCTGGGGCAGTGGACTGGTTCAATAAATTAATTCTTCCACCAAGTGCACTTGAAACGTTGCCGAAGTGCCCTCAGTGTGGGAAAGAGATTGAAATGTCACCAAACCTAGATAATATTATTGAATGTGGATATTGCGGTATAAAGATTTATACAAGAATATAGAAATTAAATCTAGTTATAATTCGCCCTTTAGTTTATTCAAAAAAACTAAAAGTCTTTCAAAATCCAGTGCTTTCAACATAGATATTTTTCGTTCCCAATCGTCATCAGAATATCCCGCAAGCCTTTTTTGTATTTCTAAAGCTATCTTAAAGTTTGTTTCTATTTGTTCTTTCCATTTTTCTTCATAGAATTGCATAAGATAGTCTTCTGACACATCATCAGCTGCTATTGCATTAGCTGCGATCTCTCCAGCTAAATAGCCAAATTGTAATGCGTACCTGATTCCTTCGCCAACCAATGGTGATCCATGTCCCGCAGCATCCCCAACACTGATAAATCTATTCAAAACCGTTTTAGGAAGCGGTCCCTCACAAGGAAATATCCCATGATGATATTCAATAGGAACCGCATGTTTCAGATATTTTGAAACATTTGGATGATGATTCATTACTGCTTCTAAATATTTGAATGGGGTTTCTTTACTATCAGGTCTTATAATCCCGACACCAATTCTAGCGCGATTTTTTCCAGTGCCTGTAGGAAAAACCCATGCATAACCTGCAGGTGCAAATTTTTCTCCCAAAATAAAATCCACATGGTTTTCATCTGGAAGTTTAGGAACATATGCTTCATATTCTGCACCGATACCATATCTTTGCCATTTGCCTTTTTTTAATCCCAATTTACGTGTAATAAGTGATAAACTACCAGAGGCATCTACAACAATTTTTGAGAAAATGTTTTTGGACTCTGAACCAGAAGATTTAGTATTAACACCAACAATCTCACCATTTTCCAAGATTGGTGAGAGTACCTTGGTATTGGGAATGATGTGCGCACCTTCTTGTGCCGCCTTCATTGCCAAAAACTGAATTGTCCCTCTTACATCTATTATGCAACCATAAGGGTCTTGATCTTTAAAACTAGCAGAGACAACATCTCCTGAAGGAGAGTGAAAAGCAATGGAATTTATGGGATGCAAAAGGTTTTTATCAAGCCCCAGTTGGAGCATCTCACTATACCAGGAACCTCCACTTGTATGAACAGGATAACCCAGTTCTTTCTCTTTTTCAATTACTAAACAATTTAAATTGTTCCTTGATGCATTTATTGCAGTAGCTAATCCAGCAAAGCCTCCACCAACAATGATTATATCATAATTCATCTATACTAGCCCCCGTAGAAATAAAAATAAGATGTAATTGCAAAACTGTTTATTTCAAGAAAGTAGATTCAGTTACCTTTGTATCTTCTTAATTGCCTGGATTATTTCGGAAAGAGATTTTCCACTGTCAATCGGGACAGTCTTTTCGACAAACGTGCCCTGCACAATTATATTCGCCCCTGCTTTAACGCAATCAACAACTGCGTCGACAGAGTTTAAGCCACCGCCGACAATTAGGGGGATGTCGATTGTCTGCGCAACTGCTTTAACCATATTTAAAGGAACCGCTGCATTGGCACCTGATCCCGCTTCCAGATAAATAAGTTTGAATCCTAGGTACTGTGATGCAAGAGCATATGCTGCTGCAATTTTAGGTTTTTCTCTCGGAATTAAGTTCGCATCTCCAACGAATCCAGCCGTTGCACCAGGTTCTATAAGTAAATAAGCCATTGATATTGCCTCTAGGTCCCAGCTTTTTAGAATTGATGCGCTCATTGCTTGTGCTCCAGAGATCCAATAAGGATTTCGAGAATTCATTAAACTCATAAAAAATACGGCATCTGCGAATTTACTCAAACCTGTGATATTTCCAGGGAATAAGATCACTGGCACATCTACGTATCGTTTTATTTCTTTTACAGTTTCGTCAAGAATACCAAAGGCTGTTGACCCTCCTACCATAATTCCATCAGTTCCAACTTCAACAGCAGTTTTGGCTATCTCTCCAGCTACTTTTGAAGTAGTTCCACTTAAAGGATCAGGATCAATGAGTGTAAGATGTATAGCAGAGTGTTCTTCTGTTTTATTACGTAGATATTCCCAGACAGATTGTTTTGGCATTTTTTTGTGTCCTCCAATAAGATAGATCCATTGTAGCCTTGAATAGTTTCACTTGATACACTATTTGTTATCTGTTCGTGTGATTTTGCTCATATAATTTTCTTAATTTCCAATTTTTAATTACAACATTTCGTCTTTGTAAATTGTAATTAAAAGTATCTAAAAGGTAGAATAGAAAACTCAGTTTTACTCTACCTTTTAATAAGGCATTGAAAAATCAATCATTTTTCTTTAAGACGATACCAATTTTTGGTTCAAGAATAAACGGAATATATTCTGGGGGAGTTTTTGTTCGATGTAGTTTAGAAATACGCAAATAGCCATCATATTCTTCTTTTTCAGAGGGTAAGAAGTCTATAACACCATCAAAACTCGCGCGAATCGACACTTCTAGTGGTGTTGGAATACCACCTCTTGTATATACAGCGATACCAACAGAACGGGATCTCCAGAAGCGATCACGCCAAATTTTTGTCGCTCCTAACGTGTGGGCAGGTGGACTAAGATGTACAAGTGGTGTCATAATTATGACGCATCTATCAACTCCTTTTAATCGTTCAAATTTGTCATAGACTAGTCTACTGGCTGCATTAAGATCAGTTAAAACTGTTTCAGGAATTTCAAGAAAGTTGACAGAAGTGGTTATATTAGATGTATCCCAACCATATATTTCCATTTGTTTTCGAAAAACATACTCTGTCTCGTTTGTTGCTACGTACAAGACTTTTTCGTTGTTTTCAAGTCCTTTAAAGCAGAATTGTTTGGAAAAAATTGTCTCTGCGTATCCATCAAAGCCCCAAACGCTTATATAACTCCCTCTGGGGAAGCCTCCTTTAATTAAATCATCTAATCCTTCAATTCCAGAGGTTATTCGATCTACATCATCCCTTAATTGTGACAGGTTTTTCCCCCCTATGCACGTGGTTTTATTTCTATACCATGATCAGTAATTTCAAAGGGATACACGCCAATTTTATGATGAACGCCGCGGAGTTTACGAACCTCAATATATCGTTCACGTGTCATTCCTTCAGGCCTAAAGTACAAGGTAATGAGCCCATCTGCCACGAATTCTTCAACGCCATATCGACTTAGCACAGTAGAAGCATGTTCAAACGATACTTCAGGCACTTCAGAAATCATCAAAATTGTGCATCCCATATTCTTCAAAATCGCACATAACCGATGTAATTCTCGGCGTACAACATCTTTACTTTTCAAAGCCATTAAAAGTGCCGTAATGGAATCTAAAACAACTCGCTTTGCTTTGTTTCTTTTTATTGCAAGTTTAATGCGCTCAATAAGAGGTGTCAGGTCGTCAACTTCTCGGACTATCCTTACCGATTCTTCGCTGGCAAACACCTCTACAAAAACAAGTTTCTTTTCCTCAATTAATGGTTCCAAATTCCATCCAAATTTCATAGTATTATCAATTATCTCTTGGGCAGTTTCCTCGAAAGTAACATATACGGCAGTTTCTTGGTTTTTTATACCGCCAATTAAAAACTGTGTACTAAAAATTGTCTTGCCAGTACCAGCATAACCAGTGAGCATAATTACTTTTTTTTCAGGGATTCCACCGTCAAGTATTTCATCTAGGCCGGGTATCCCAGTCTGTAGTTGTTTCATAGATTTTTGCTCCATTCTAATATGATAATGATTACGGTTCCTGAGGAAAACCTTCAAGTTATTGCATTATTGGCTATCCAGTTTGATTTAACTAGCGATGATTTTGTATATCTTGATATATAAATTACATGTTGCGATACAAGAAAGCCCCATTGTTTTAGCGTGAGGTAGTTCACTCTTTGCGATACGGAAGGACCTGCTCTCTGTTCATTTTTTGTTATGCAACTCGAATATCTTTAACACACGCTCTTCTAAAACTGTTGCTGGAAGATCGTATAACGTAATGCGCGCTCTTCGACCACGTCTTCCTCTACCAAGTGGTCCTACGGCCTTTCCAATTATACCTACTGAATCAAGACGATGTACATATTTTCTGAAGGCTGACAAGCTTTGCGCTTTTATTCCCTCGCGTTCTTCGCATGCGATCTGGTAGTATTTGTAAGCTTCATTAATAGTAGTAGCAGTTATTCCGTGGTGTTTGAGGCGCCTTGCTAAACCAAGTGCTGCCAAAAGTTCGTGATCATTTAAATCGTCAAGAACGTCAGGGCGTAGTTCAGGATAAACTCCTACTTTCGCCTTTCGAATAAGTTCTGCATTTATCTCATTAATATTTTCGTAATCAGCCATTTTTCCGGACCTTAATAGAATCTCAATACCATGTCTTGCGTTCTGTGTTTGGCTAGCAATTTCTGCAACCATATCAATGATATCCTCAGAAATAACTCCAGAATTAAATGCTAACTGGGCACGATAACTCAAGATATCGAATAACTCATCTTTTGTATAACCAGGTATATTAATTTGATCGTGAATATGTCCAGAAAGAGGGGCATTAAGTATAGCCCGCCATTCTGTCCGTCTGCAGATTATTATTGTGGAGATTCGGCTACGTTCTATCCCAAAAACTTCACTAGCATGAATTATTGATAGAATTTCATCACTACCTAAAAGATTAGCTTCATCAAGAGCAATTATTAAACGCATGTCATCCTTTTCAAGTCGTTTAACTAACATACCCAGAATTTCCTCATCAGAAAAACCTCTAGCTGTAACATTGAAATGATCCGTTAAAAGATTTCTTAAGATTGAAGTTTTTGTCCTAAAGGTATGTGCATTGTATAAAATGAATTTAATCGCTATATTCTTTTTCTTAGCAGCGTTTTCGATATGTGTTCCACAGTATCTCGCAACAGCAGTCTTTCCAACTCCAGCAGTTCCAGTAATAGCTATATTAATAGCAAAAGATCCCTTTTTTTGAATAAGTGGACGAAAATCTGTTGCCAGACGAGAAATTTCTTCTTCACGTCTAGGAAGTTTTTGAGGTAAAAATTCTGGAAATAAAGAGCGCTCGTCCCTAAAAACAGACGCACCTAATAATATCTTTTCAACAAGATCTTCTCCATACTCGGCCATTTCTTAGCCCTCTCTCTTTTTCTTTTTCTTTAAGAGATTTTATAAATAATAATTTGATCTGGTATTCGACGATTACATATGATTTATTTTTTCTAAGAAAGCAACATTTCTATTTGATTTTTTTTGATGTTTTGTCGAAGTATTGCCTACGCTAAGACTGTGTTGCTTTCATTTAATTTTGAATTAAATAATCATATTTATGACAAATTCTCTTCTTAATCGAAGAATATGCAGTTATTAAGTTTAATTGGATAAACATGTTTATAAAAACGTTCTTCTTACTCAAAGAAGACGCAGCAGTTACCTATTCTCAAAGGCAACCTTACAATTATTTATAAAATAGCGGATGGTTGATATCATTCCACATTTTATAATAATCATCAATCTTCCCGTGAGAGGAAAGACCAGCCTTAAGGTTATCGGGCTGTGCGCTCGTCACCGAGTTCAACACATGCTTCATTAATACTGTTTTTTTCAGTATTTCAACAGTCTTGAAGGACGTTATCCCGCTATGCTTGAGATCGTAAAAATACTTTTTGACACGCTTGATGAAAATGGATCAAATCCATTTATTCGCACCAAAGAGATCGTTGAGAAAACCGGCATAAGTCATCGTTCTCTAAAGCCGCTGGTCGAATTGATTCAGTTTATTCAAGAACAAAAAACCCTCAAATTTATCCAACAATCGCCACGAGTAACACTCTATTTTCTTGAGTAAGTGGGACATATTTACAGGGAAAAAGTCCTCAAAGTCAGTATTTAACTTGTTCGGCAAAAAGTTCATTTCGATAGGAAAGAGTAGTTCAAAAATAGCTTATACAACTAGGTGCTCTTTATAAGCCACTTAGGTGTTTTAACAAGATAATTAGTGAAAAAATCTAGAAAATCGGGAGTTTCAATCAAAAGAGATGCGATCTCAGCATCCACGTAGATTTTTGCCGATGGGGTTTCCATTTTAATATATTTTCCAAGACCAATTTCCTCTATATCACTTGAAAGGATTTTTTTTGCAAGTAATTCTTCTGCTTTTGTAAAATCTCTTTTTATTTCAACTATCCATCTTCCATCTTCATGTATCCAAGGACCAGAAAAGGTATCTTTGTTTTTAATATACTTTTTAGTGAATTTAGCTGCATGTTGAGGTGATGTTGTTGGAGGTCCAAATCTTTTCACAACATAAGGAATACTATTGTGTTCTAGCTCAAATATAATGATCACAAGAGTTTGTTCATTTGTCCAAACATCTTTGCGGAATATTGGAAAATCATTACGTTCAAAAAAAGTATGAAGTGCTGAAACAGATTTGTAGAGTTGACCCCACAGAATATCTGAAACAATAGATGGCGCAGGAAACACGAGAAAAAGAAAATGAGTTCCGCGTGATTCCATTCGAGAAATTATTTCTTTGACAGAGAATTTTGGTGTAGATGGAGGGAAAAAGAAGTGGAGATGCGGTTTCCTTAAGAACTCGCCAGCAGCAGCGACAAAAATTGAGAACTTTTTGAGATTTAATGCAGATGCAACATTTCGTGAAACATCAATTGGATCCACGACGATAAGAGGCGAATCAAACAATTTTCGTAAGTCATTAAAGTTTTTGTAGTGATTTTGAATATCAATCACAGTTCCAGTTGTCCATGAAGTTGCTTCTTGTAAGAGTCTTAAAAAACCAGAATATGCAATGATTAGAAGTTCACAAAGGTATCCTGAAAAACCTCCAATCTTCAATTCAGCACCATAAACGCCAATTCCTTTGGTAAAACCCTTCAATAAGCGGACATCATCTCTTAATTGCGGGGTCATTTTTTTGTTAACATATTGTGTATGGAGAGGTGTTCTATCAACCGCTGATTTCAAGTGCTTTGAATCGAGCACTTTAAAACAAGGAACTATCTCTACTTTATAGTCGTTTATGGAAAACTCAAGGAAGGGATGTTCTGCGTACCTTTCAATCCACTGAGCCTTAATTACATTTTTTACGGTGCTCAGCACATCTTGAAGATGTTCTCGCGTTGCCTCTGAAGGAAGAAGAATAAAAATATCGATTTCCTTACTATTGGAAATCCAAGTGTTCTTAGCGATTGATCCTTCTACATGAACTTCGATATCTGGATAGAAGTTTTTGAGCCCAATAGTTAACTCGTCAATTATAGTTTTAACTTGATGCTGAACATCTTGGCTTTCTTTCTTTGTCGGTTTCAGCCTTTTTATAGCATTTTTTAATACACTTTGAATGCTCATTTTTCAATACCTGATATAATCTCTTAATATCTACTGAAGAGGCTCCAGTTGACGTATTTTTAGATCTGTATAAATAGGACCTCTTGGTCTCAATTCACTTTTTTTTAGTTTAAATGAAGTAACCATTATTGTTCCAATTTTTATCTCCGAGAGTTCCTGAATTGACCTAGCAAGTTCGCGAGTGTTCCTTTTGCTCTTAACCCTTGCAATTGTCGCGTGTGGAGTAAATTTTTTATTAGTAATTTTCATACCGAGAGTTTTCAGTTTCTTTTTTAAATCCTCAGCAAGTGAGATCGCATTAGTGCTCCCGTCCCCTGTACCAATCCAAACTACTCTTATGAATTTTGGATTGAAAATCCCTACACCCTTAAACTCAAGGTTAAAAGGTTCTAGTTTAACTGTCTGCATTATTCGAGAAATTTCATCAACTATTGATGGATGAATATTTCCTAAGAATTCGAGAGTAATGTGGATATTTTCAGGAGGTACTAATCTTAAATCATCTTTAATCTGTATGAGAGAGTCTTGAATTTCTCTGATTTTATCAAATAATTGTTCATCTATATCTATTGCTAGAAACGCGCGTAATTGTTCAGATATTTTCCCCACAACCTTTTTACTATACTTTTTTCTGAAATAAACAATAGGTCTTGGTAAAATATGTATTCGTATTATTCAAGAATTGTTTTAATCCTTATAGAGAACTGTATTAGATTCATACCAGTGATTTTCATCAGAACAATACATTGAAAAATAGGTTGTATTATTCAAGAATTTGGTATAGTTGACAAAATATCGGACAATTGTGCCCATAAATGTACATGGATCATAAGAAGAGGGTTTTGAAACTATGAAAAAAATAAGACTTTGGCATGTTTCATCAGCACCTTCAGAGGATTTAATCGACAAAAAAACAACAACAGGAAAACCAAAGATGCAGCTTAATTTACTACATGTCCAACCAGTAGGTTACCCCCTACGATTTCATGAAGAAAAAGATATTGAAGTTCATACAGACAATCCTAGGCTCTTTGAAGCATATGCAAGAGAACAGTGGGCGGAATTTCAAGTGAACGAAGGAGACTTTCTATTCGACCAATTTATGGTTCCAGATTTCGCATTCGAAGTAAAAAGCTGTGAACCAAAAAAGGGTGGAGTAATTGGTACTCAGACCAAGATAATATTAGACTCTAAGCCAAAGAAAACATCATATATACATCAGGAAATAGCAAAAGTTGCTTTTGATGAGATTATTGGTCATCAACAAGCAAAGGAAAAATGTGAGATCGTTAAAAACTATTTGAAAGATCCAGATCGTTTTTTAGAATGGGGACCACGTAGTATCCTATTTTACGGTCCTCCAGGAACAGGAAAAACGATGACAGCAAGAGCACTCGCATCTGAGACGAATTCCGGCATCTTCGCAATATCATCCACTGAACTGATTGGGATTCATGTTGGAGATGCTAGTCGAAGGATTTCGAATCTGTTCAAAGAAGCAAAGGAACAAGCCCCATGTATTATATTTTTAGATGAATTAGATGCAATAGGACTAGATAGAAGTTATCAGAACATTCGAGGGGATGTTTCAGAAGTAGTTACAGCTCTATTGCAGCAAATGGATGGGATAACTGAAAATAAGGGCGTTGTGACTATCGGATCAACTAATGCACCTAAACTCCTTGATCGTGCAATAAGAAGTCGATTTGAAGATGAGATTGAATTTTTACTACCAGCTTTAGAGGATAGAATTAAAATCTTGGAGATGTACATCAGCAAATTGCCATTGCCAATTGACGTGAACATTCAGAAGTTGGCTGTTGACACAGAGGGTTTCAGTGGACGTGACATAAAAGATAAACTACTGAAAAGTACGCTTCATCAAACTTTAGTAAAATCTGAGGATCGAATAACAAGTAAACAAATCTATGAGACTCTTTCTCTTATTAAAAAAGAAAGCAAGCATGAAACACTTAGAAGAATATTTTCTTGAACTCAAGAAATGCACACGATTATGATTGAACCTCTTTTTTATTTAATTCGTGAACAAAGAAATTGGAAGTTTTTTATAGGATTGCCATCTGAGCCTATTTCATAGTATATTCCAGAGAAGAGAAAAATGAGAGTTATAGGAACTGTTGGAATGCCTGGCAGTGGAAAGAGCGTTATATCACAAATCCTTAAAGAAAAATTAAATTCTTTTTATATTGTAATGGGAGATGTCATTCGAGAGGAAGTGATGAAGAAAGGGTTAGAGCCAACTCCAGATAACGTTCAAATGATTATGGTTGCTATTCGTGAAAGAGAAGGAAATGACATTGTAGCACAAAGATGCATAAAAAAACTGAAAGAAAACGAGGTTAAATATGAATGGACTATTATAGAAGGACTGAGAGGGCTTGAGGAATTAACTACCTTTAGAAAACATCTAAACTTCTTACTAATTGCAATTCATGCATCACCCCCTACACGCTTTAATAGGTTGAAACAAAGAGGTAGATCAGACGATCCAAAAAACAGAGAAATGTTCGATAAAAGAGACCTAACAGAGCTAAAAGTGGGTATTGGCTCAGTAATTGCATTAGCTGATCATATACTTGTGAATGAGGGAAGTAAAGAAGATTTATCTGCAAAAATTGACCAACTTTTAGAGAGCGTTTTGTAAAATGAGCATAGAAGTCAAAGTAACCGCTCGAACCCCACTTTTTCCTACAGAAAGTATTGAAAAAGTAAAGACAGCGCTCCTAAACATGGTAAATGTAGAAGACGAAAATGTTCATATTGAAGAAATTGATGATTATTCAGAAATTATTGTGAGGGGCGAAGGACAGAATACTTTGCAAAAATTACATACGATTTTTCGAGAAAAGAGAATTCTAGACGCTGCAAGAAAAACTCTCAGAAGAGGAATTCGTGATAATCGAATATATTTCCATTTAAACAAACAGGCCGCCTTTGTTGGAAACGCTTCTTTTGTTGGTGAATTTACAACTGAATCACCACTGGGTCCAATAGAGATGGATATCAGTACGAATAACCCTGAGAAATTAATTGATTGGCTTGCACCTCGCACAAAAAATGGAAAAATAGTGCAGTAGTGTCTCTACCGGATCAGAGTTTATTCGAAGACGATAAGGAGAAGCCACATTAGGAAAATTCCCAATATTATCATGCTTGTCTGAATAAACGCGCTTGAAAGTTCTGTTTTGCTACGTAGTTCTGGAATAAGGTCTGATCCCGCAATATAGATAAAGCCTCCTGCAGCAAAAGGTAAGAGAAACGTCGTAAATTGCTGTATGCTGGAAGAAATGAGAAAACCCACAAGTGCTCCTGCTATGGCTAATATTGCTGATAAGAAATTAAAAAATAGTGCTTTTGTTTTTTTAAACCCACCATAAATAAGTACTGAAAAATCAGCTACTTCTTGCGGGATTTCATGAAAGAGAATAGCAACCGTCACTATGAATCCAAGAGCAGTGCTCATAAGGAATGCCGCTATGATGACTAGTCCATCAATAAAATTGTGGATTCCATCTCCAATCAAATTCATGTATGTAAAGGCATGAACATCACATACTCCCTTGTGGCAGTGCCGCCAGGATAAAAACTTCTCTAAAATAAAAAATAATACAATAGCAGAAAGAAGTGCAATCGAAGTTGGAATTATTTCTTCACCTACTGATTCCAAGGCTTCTGGCAAGAGGTGTAAAAATGCGCCGCCGAATAGTACTCCCGACGATAAAGCTACAAGCGTAAGCAAAAATTTATTGAGTGTTTCTTCTTTAAGTGAAATGAATAAGACTCCAATAAATGCGGCTGCACTTACAATAAAAGTAGCAAGTACAGCAAGACCCAATGCTTCTATACTCAAGATATTACCCCAATATCATTATCTGCGGATGAAAATTACGAAAACTCCCTAGGATGATGTATTCCACCCTTGAAGTTGATTAAAATTTAGGATGTTAGCAGGAATGCTTTAGAAAAGTAATATAGTAGAGCCTTTATTAAAATTAACTATAGAGGATACAAGACCGTTTTTTCATCACAAATAGGTAATTTTTTTTAACCCACCATGAACATCACTCTCCCCCCGAAAACAGGGGAGCATCCTTGAGTGATAGTGTGAAGTTTTGAGAGATATATTGGTTAAAGAAAAATCATTTGTATCGTAATAAACGCATCCCATTTAGGATAACAAGAAGCGCACTTGCCTCATGTCCAAGAATACCACTCGCTAATTCAAGCACACCGAAGAGTGTAGCTATTAGCAAGGCAAAGACCATGACTAGGGCGAATACGATATTTTGGCGGATAATCGCATTGGTTTTTTTGCTTAATCCTATGGCATAGGGCACTTTAGAAACGTCATCTGACATTAAAGCAATATCTGCGGTTTCAATTGCTACGTCTGTACCAGCAGCACCCATTGCAATACCTATATCAGCTGCCGCAAGGGCAGGGGCATCATTAATTCCGTCACCAACCATTCCAACCACACGACCTTCTTCACGGAGTTGTTTCACATATGAAACCTTATCCTCAGGAAGTAAGTTAGCCTTAAAATTGTCAACTTCCATACATTTTGCGATTGTTTCTGCAGTTCTTTCATTGTCGCCTGTAAGCATTAAGATTTGTTTGATACCTACTTTCTTTAGTTTGCTAAGTGCCTCTGGTGCTTCAGGTTTCAATAAATCTGCAACAGAAATAGCACCAATAATGCGATCATCTACGGCAACAGGAATAACGGTGTATCCTTTACTCTCAGCCTTTTCGAGATAATTTTCAACGTTTCTTGAAACAATTAATCCATTATTTTCAAGAAGTTTTCGCTTACCCATTATTACTTTTCTACCTTTGTATTCAGCAGTAACCCCGATACCACTAACTACAGACAATTTGTCTGGATCTGGGATAGTAATATTTTCTGATCTGACATACTCCACAATAGCTTTACCAATTTGATGTTCTGCCATCTTCTCGCCTATACCCGCCCAATATAAGATATCTTTTATGGGGACTTCGTCATAGAAGCTGTCAACTTCAAATACCTTAATTTTTCCGAGAGTAATTGTGCCCGTTTTATCGAATGCAATAGCGTCAAGTTTTCCTAAAGTTTCTAAAGAACGACCACCCTTGATTAAAACCCCTTTTCTTGCAGCATTACCAATTCCACTTACTATTGCCACAGGCGTAGATATAACAAGAGCACAAGGACATGCAACTACTAATAAAGTGAGCGTCACAAGAAGATTTTGAGTGATTAAGAAGTTAGCTAAGGCAACTAAAAGCACAGCTGGCACATAATATTTGTCAACCTGTTCAGCAAATGTTTGAAGTGGAGCTTTCTCAGTTTGTGCTTTTTCAACCATCTTGATAATTTTTGATAGTGTTGTATCTTCGCCTATCTTTGTTGTTTCTATCTCAATATAGCCATCAGTATTGATAGTGCCGCTAAAGACCTCGTCACCTACCGTTTTTTCAACAGGGAGAGATTCACCAGTGACAGAGGATTGATTAACAGCAGTAGAGCCTTTAGTAACCATACCATCAACAGGTATTTTTTCTCCAGCCTTTACAATGACAATTTCTCCTTTTTTAACCTCATCTGCAAAAACTTCGACCTCTGTTTCATATCTACGTACTCTAGCGACTTTTGGTTTAAGATCAATCAATTCACGGATAGCATTCCGAGTCTTTTCCATCGACAGGCTTTCCAGTAATGAGCCAAATAAGAAGAGAAAAACAACTGCACTGGCTTCCCAATATTCCCTGATTATAATCGCACCAATAATTGCTATAGTTACCAGAGTGTTAACATCTAAGACTCTCGATCGAAGTGAGTAAAAAGCTTTAAGTGCGGTGGAATAACCCCCAATAACTACTGCAGATAATAGGAATATTACTGACGGCAAGAATAAAGATGTGGTGCCATATGTGTTAGAAATCCATCCAGTTGCCCAACCTAATGCAAAAAGTGTTCCGGTAACGGCGATCTGAAGCAACTTTATTTTCTGTTTAGAAATCTTTGCAGTTTTTTTTTCGCCAACAATAGTTACGCCTAATTTTTGGATTTCTGATTTAATTTTCGGCAGGTTAATTTCTGACGGATTATAGATTAGAGTCATTATACTTTTTTCAAATGAAACAGTGGCATAGAGAATACCTCTAACACCGTCTAATTCTTGTTCTAACTTCTTTCCAAGTGATTTTGAGGTCAAGGATTCCAAATTGAGTATCACACGTTCGCCTTCGAGTTCGAACCCTAACTCCTTAATTTTCTTTTCTACACGTTCGAAGGTTTCTTTTTCTCCATCGAAAAAGAGATTTGTTATCCTTGGACCAAAACTCACCGTTGCCTTTTTCACGCCATCAACGTTATCTAATGCCTTCTGCAAAGATAACGCGCAATTGGCACAATCCATTCCGCTCAAATTGAACGTCAATTTCTTCGTGCCTGATGTCCCGAACAACTCTTCAAATTGCTCTTCGTCATCAACTTCGCGTTTATGATCATGCTCATGATCGTGTTCACAAGATGTGTCTTCATATGCATGATTATGGGACTCACCACAACTTGAATCATTGCAGGCACAGGATGTATTTTTATCGTTGCATTCATCTGCTCCAGAAGGCTCATCTTGGTGACTCATTTGATTTTGAACTCCATTTCTTTGACTTATTTTTGGCTATCAAGTACACTATGAAATATTAGTTTAAGAAATTAATGCTAAGAGCAGATGGAGTTGTTATGAAAAACTATCAAAAAACTTAGCATTTTTTAATAATGCAGAGATTTGAGTCTTTGTGAGCAATCGTTATCCATAAAAAATCAATAACCCTAATTTGTTGAGGGTTATACTCAAAAGTATTTCACACTCCATATAAAACTAAGAAGTTGCGATTACAGAAAGCGTTCAATTACACCGAGGATTAAGGATGAAAATAATTGGCAGAGGTTCATGGATAGACAAACTTGCGATGGATGCATTGGCATATAAGAGGCGAATGGGGAAAAAAACAGAGTTATTTCGTACTGAGAGCGGTCTAGGCGCTTCTGGATTCCCGCACATTGGTTCATTTTCTGATGCGGCTCGCAGTTTTATCATAAAGCTAGCAGTTGAAGATGCTGGTCATAAATCTGAGTTTATTGCTTATTCAGATGATATGGATGGACTCAGAAAAGTACCTGCTGGAATGCCAAACGCAGACGAATTGAAAAAATATATTGGTGTCCCGGTAACAGATATTCCTGACCCATTCAACTGCCATGAAAGTTATGGAATTCACATGAGTTCTATGTTAATTGATGCATTAGATACTTGTGGTGTAGAGTTCACATCCGTTTCAGCTCGGGAGATGTATAAGAAAGGCGCATTCACGAAACAAATTGAGTTAATACTAGCAAATGCAGACAAAGTTGGTGATATTGTAAAGGAGTTGACAGGTCAGGAAAAATATACAGAAGTTCTGCCTTATTATGCGGTTTGTGAGAACTGTGGCAAGATGTATACAACAAAGGTCACAGAGTTCCATCCGGAAACTCATTCTGTTTTTTATACATGCACAGACTCGCCTTTACGAGATGACATCATTAAAGGATGCAACCATCAAGGATTTGCAGACTACAAAAAAGATCAAGGCAAACTTAATTGGAAAGTAGAGTTTGCCGCACGATGGGACGCACTAGGGATCGATTTTGAGGCATATGGAAAAGACATACATGATTCTGTTGTTGTGAATGACCAAATCCAGAGAGAAATCCTGCAAACTGCACCACCGCATCATGAACGCTATGAGATGTTCCTTGACAAGGGCGGAACAAAGATTTCAAAGTCTCTAGGGAATGTTCTTACACCACAAGTATGGCTTCGCTATGGTTCCTGTAAATCTTTGATGTTGTTAATGCTTAAGCGGTTTCAAGGAACAAGATCGGTAGGCATTGAAGATATTCCAAAACTCATGGACGAATATGATTATCTGGAAGATATCTTCTTTGGAGTAAAGAAAGAGAAAAACGAGGCGAAGAGGATAAAGAACATTGCACTCTATGAGTATACAAATTTGCTGAAACCACCAGAAAACCGCCCACAACATGTTCCATATAATATCTTAATAAACTTAGTGTCCGTTGCGCCAGAAACTGCTATTGACGAGTTTTTAATGGCAAAACTGGAAGAGTTAGGCTATTTAAAAGATGGAAATAAAAAAGGTCTTAAAAAACGTTTTCAATGTGCAAAAAATTGGGTGGAAGATTTTAAAGAAATCGAAGTTGAACCAGTTGAGCTGTCAATTAATGAAAAAAATGCAATAAGAGACCTCATACCCATACTGGAGGAAAATGAAAGTAGCGAAGTAATACAACAAGCCATTTTCGAGGCGGCGAGAAACAATTCGTTGAAACCTCGGATTTTCTTTCGATTACTTTACCGCATTCTTCTTGGAACTGATAGTGGTCCTAAACTTGGTCCATATATCGCAATAGCAGGTCCAAAAAAGGTTGCAAAGCGTCTAAATTTTTTGTCGGCGCTGTGATTTTGGAGTTCATGTGTCTAAGTTCACCCCTTAAGTTATTTTTGCGAGCAGATTTTCAAACAGATAAGTTGTCTCTTTATGGATTTCACTTTCAACAAAATCACTTCGCGCCTTATTGCAAAAACACGTGAGCGCATTGCCCCGAATAGAAAACATTTAAGTAGTCTTTCGCTCACAAACACAGTAAGACTGTGAAATAAGAGCACAGGGAGACATTTTTTATGTCCGCCACACCAGAAGAGAAAATCTCAAAATGGGATTTCGTTTGTGCTAAGTTTGCTGCTGCATCTGAAATCGATGATTTGATTGTGAGTGCAACGTTCAAAGATCCAGATATATTATTGATCCTCAGACGTTATCGGGGGAAAACTTTATCAGCACAATGTCGTGATGATTTGGCTCAAGTACAGCAAAAATTTTCAAGAGTCTTATTTGATGAGTGTTGCGATGATTTAAAGGAAGAAATTGAAAGCCACTTCCAGAACGTAAATAATTCTTAATAAGAATAAACTGGGCTTTTTTTGAATTTTTATATAATATTAGAGGACTGACCGAAACGCGGCTAGAAAATTATCGATCATTACTTCTAATGAAAATTTTGCTTCTGACAAAGCCCTTCCTTCTTTGCCCATTTTGTGTCGTAGTTCCTCATCTTTTAATAACATGAGAAGGGCATTTGAGAAGGCAATAGGATCCCTTGGGTTTGTTAAAAGACCAGTTTTCTTATGAATCACTGATTCAAGTGGACCTCCTTCATTTGAAGCAACTACAGGTGTTTCACAAGACATTGCTTCTATCGGAACCAAGCCCCAAGGTTCCATGAGAGGAGGATATGCTACAATATCAGCCATAGAGTAATATACTGGCATTTCTTTATCGCTTACATTCTCAATAAACATAATCGCATGATCAAGATGTAGGGCCTTACTCAACTTTATTAGACTTTCTTTCTCTCGTCCTCTACCAATAATAACTAATCTACAGGAAGATATTTTCTTGTACACGTATTTAAAGGACTGGATTAACATAGAGATGTTCTTCACAGGTGATAACCTAGAAACTGCAAGAATCACAGTTTCTGCATTTGGGAAAAACTGTTCTTTATAGAACCGCCCCTCATTATGGAAACTAAATTTTTCAACATCGATTCCAGGATAGACTATTTGTGCATTTTTCGCATAAATTGCTTCTATTTTCGCTTTGGTAAATCCACTGTTCGCTAAAACCGAATCTGCAGATTTAACTGCTTTTTGATCAGAATACATGTAAAGATGTCGAATAAATCCAAAGAAAAACTTGAAAGACCAGCTAGCCTCTCTGAAATAATTCCTGTCATAGAAAAATCGTGGAGGTTCGTGAATATAACAGATAAAAGGTTTGTTTTGTAATTGAATGTATTTGTATCCTGCGAGGTTAGAAGGGAAATTATGTGCATTTATGGCATCTAAATCAGATGGAACATGTTTTTGTAGTTTCTTCACTATCTTAGGGATAGAAAACCAGTATTTCATACCGATAGGTGATCCGCCTATGTCGCAAAAATGAATTCCTTCACGCGAAAACATGTTCTTAACATTTGCTCTAATATTTTGGGTGATTACTGTGATATCAAGGCCTCTTTTCTTCAACCCCGTACATAAATCTATGACCATTTTCTCTGCGCCACGTGTTGTATAGAGAGAACGGTGAAGAATGCCAATCTTCAAGATTTCCCCTCATATTTTGCTAATATCTTTTCTTTAAATCTTATAAGAACACAACTGAAATCAATAAATAAGATAAAAGGTTTCTTGAGAAAAGGAATTCTTTCTGTAAATAGCCTCAAACGATCTAAGTCTTCGTAGTTAATACCACCAAGAAAGATAACTGAAGGTATGTAGATTACGATTCCGATCACAACGACGACGATAATAAGAATGAAATTAATGATTGAAAACAAAGAGAGTACTCCTAAGACTCCATAGCAGACTATATAGACGAGAATACTTGCCATTGCATATTTAAAGACTGGTATTGAAGGAAATGGAGTTTTAAGAAAAGATTTGGTTTTCAAAACGCAATATAAAACGCCAACGCAACTTCCAAGCGAAAACGCGATCGCTACAGCAATTTCCTGAAAGAAAGATATCAAACCGAGCGCAGTTACTGTGTTTATTAAAGTCATTAGACCGTAATATTTTGCAATCCAGTCAGGTCTTTCAATCGCTGCGAAAGTTGATCGCATACCGATAGTTACTGCACGTCCAACGTATCCAAAAGAGAGAAGCATCAAAAAAATTACTGAAGAAGAATATGTGGGAGGATATAGCAGAGAAATTACAAAATCCGCTAGCAAAAATGTGAATGCAATTATTGGAAGCGCAGACAAGAAGGCATATTTTGTACTCTCAAAATAGGTTTTCTGTAATTTCCAAAAAGTGGCATTTTTCTTATTTGTTACAAAAAAACTTGTTTGCAACGGTTCTAAAACCCTTCCTGAAACATTGATGTAGCCGATAATGTTATCAAGAGTGGCAGCAGCTACTTTGTAATAGCTTACAGTTATTAAGTCAAAAAAATAGGTGAGTATCAGAAAATTAACGTTGCTATAGAGATAAAATGTAATAGATGAAACGATCATCCATTTTGAATAACTAATGATTCTCTTCATATCGAGTTCGACTTTACTAGGTTCGGATTCCTTTTCAAATTTCTGAAAAATTAAAAATAGAAAGATTATACCAACAATAAGTGGCGCTAATGAGTATCCAAGTAACGCACCGACAGCACCAAACCCACTGACTATAACGAAGAGAACGAAGAAGATAATCAATGCACTTCTTCTAAAAATCGTAAAGAATAATTCTTTTTTAAACTCCTGCAATCCTTCCAACACACTCATTACAATATCTGTAAATGCTCCAAATAGAATACTAAACGCAGCAACTCTCAATGCAAGCGCATATCCTGGGTTCTGAAAGAAAATCGCGATATAATCTGCTAAAACAATAAAGAAGATACAAAAAATCGTTGCCACTGCAAGCCTAATTTTTAAAATAAATCTAAAACAAACTCTAATCTTATTTTCTTCGCCTAATGTACTGAATTCGGCGATATAACGTCTAAGGATTAGTCCAAGACGCAAATCGGAAAATAATTGTCCAAATCCTACTGTAGAAATTGCAAAGGTAACTAATCCAAGCTGACCGGGCGTAAGAAACCATGCTGTCAATAGCCAATAAGCGAAGCCAAGAATATAAAACGCAAGATTATCTAAAGAAACGTAAGAATACCCTTTGATCATTTTACTCGTAGTAGACATAAGATCCCACAAGGCAATTGAGGTCTAATCACATATCAATTTTTTGAGCTTTAAAACGGAGAAGGACTGATATATTAAAAATTTTCATGATAAATTCGCAGAAGTTTTTGAAACTCAGTAACTACTAAGTACTCTATGGTATAATGAGAGTATTTTATCACAAATACTTGCTTCATTGTAATGTTTTTCTATTGTTTTTTTTCCTTCCAAACCTATATGAAATCTAAGATCTGAATCGTTTATTAATCTATTAATAGCGTTCTCAATCTCTATGGGATTCCCAGGTTCAACTAATATGCCATTTTTTTCATGAATAATAAGTTCTGGAGTGCCACCTACATTTGTTGCTATAACCGGTCTTCCTAGTGCCATAGCCTCAATAATAACACGACTTAGAGGTTCAGGCCAAATTGAGGGAGATACAATAATATCTGCCATCTGGTAAAATTTTAGTACTTCATTATATGGTAAAAATCCAAAATATCGAAATTGATCTCCTATACTGGCTTGCATTTTCTTTATGTAATCCGTGAGAGGACCTTTTCCAAGGATTGCAAACTTTACAGAAGGATTTTTTTGTGATAATTGTTTAATTGCACGGATAAGTACAAAAATGCCCTTCTCATAAGTTAGTTGACCTACAAAAAGAATCAGTGTAGTATTTTCATTAAATTTATAGTTACGGCGCATTAACATCAGTTCAGGTTTCGTAAGGATCTTTGAAGGTAAAGGCATTATATTTGGAACTACAGAGATTCTTTGGGAAGGCAGTTGTATACAATTCTTCAATTTATTTAAGGGCAGTCTTGTCAAAAGTAATTTACGCAATGCCTCGCTTACTGCAATGACGTGGTCTGCTTTATTTAATAGCAATTGTTTAAGAGCCAAATTTGCATAAATATAGGGGAGAATTACTGGCATAGAAAAAGAGGGAAGCACACCCTCAAGACTGACACAATTGACTAAATTTTTGAAATTGCATTGGTCACATACATTGCCATTAGGTTTTGTAAATGACCTTCTAAAACAAATTGGCCAATAATCACGAATAGTACCAATGACTGGTATTTTGGTATTTCTACCAGCGATAACGGAGGGAGGAATCGTTAGGATGTTTTGTGCATGAATAAGCTCAATTCTGTAATCATTTAAGATTTTCTTTAGTTTTTTTGCCATGAAAAGGTAAAATAATTCATTTTTA
>Ga0180437_10002480_pt1 | contig 29292 bp, 29 predicted proteins | sample SS_ome_4_FD_132410 | JGI IMG/M metagenome (GOLD analysis project Ga0180437, IMG submission 132410) | Hypersaline lake sediment archaeal communities from the Salton Sea, California, USA - SS_3_D_1 metaG | ecosystem: Environmental > Aquatic > Non-marine Saline and Alkaline > Hypersaline >...
CATACTTATACTGCTATTTTAGCACGTAAATATGATATTCGTTACGGTTTTGACACACAATTTAAGTTTTATTGTTTTGAAGCTGGTAAGTCGATAACAGCTGCTGCTTTTTGGCGTGCAACTGACCCACAACGTTTGGTGACGCGTGCACAACGATTAAGCACAGCAGCCAATCTCATCAATCACACGTGTGGTGACTAATTTTAGCGGGTATAGGATTCCATAGGCATAACTGCTTTCTCCCCACAGACAGGACCGCGTGTGCTCTGAACGGATAGATGCACACGACCGCTGGTGTTCAAACACTACCTCTATAGTTCAGTAGTTGACTTCATCAGCAGTTTCTGTTCTAGTGTGTTCACACGCTCTTCTAATCGATGCAATTGTCGCATTTCACTTTCGGTTTTGACGATATGCACTTCCAAACCTTTTGCCACGTCTGCTAACTGTTCTTTTAGCGCATCTTTTAGCTCTTGGTTTGATTTCATAAATTGGTCTTTTAATGAGTTGATAGTATGATTCAGCTTCCAGCCAATACCGGCAATCATGATTATGCCACTGATAATTCCTACTACTGTTGTAAATTCTAACGCCATTTATTTCTCCTAGTGATTTATTCTTCTCTACCACGAGGAGTAGTATCAATGTTTTTCTCAACTCCCCAATAGCGGTCCATATCTGCAATTGCTATTTCAACTGCGGCGGCGACGCGCTCTGCATCACGTGTGGCACGTGCTTCTGCTTCAGGTGCAATCATTTTCTGTGCTAAGTTAATTGCTCTACGAGTGCGCCATTTATCAAGCATTGCTTCCATTTCTTGTTTAACACCACGACGGTACCGTTGATATGCATCTTTCGTGTTAATTGTTTGGTAGCCTAAGCCAATGAGATTACGAACATGAAAATCTAACGCATCTTCCACCGCGTCTAAACCAGGTTCCGCATATCGAAAGCGTTCATCACTACCTTCTTTAAAGATATAGGTGCGCAGTGGTCCTGGTACATAAGATTTGGCAAAATCAGTTACATCAAACTTTTTACCTTGGTCTTCTGCATCCAATGCTTTGTTGTAGACGTCTAACATCAGGCCACCACCTAGACCCACCAACTTGAGTGCGGTGGGAATAGGGTCACGCTTCGTGGTTGCTGCTTGGCGCAAGCGTTGCGCTAATTTCATGAATTTGACTGAACCGATATCTTCTTGAGATAAGCTTTGTAATAAGTCAGGCTCATTACGATATTTTTCTAATATCCAATCAATACTTTGTGATGCTAAATCCATTACTGCTAATGTAGGCTCTAAGAAATTCGCGGAAGAATATCGAGCTGCTGCTACAATTGCTGGATTAGATAATGGTTTAGAGATAATGGTGCTCGGCTCTTTGGGATTCCACGACAGCATGCGTGCCATCTCTGGGTCAGTGCCTGCATCTTGTTGTACCGCGGCTGCTAAACCAACTCGTTTTAATGCAACTGCCACGTCATCCGCAGCCAGTCTTACGTTAGCAGCTAATGAATTGGTAACGATATCAGTAGGTCCTCGTAACAATGGGCTCAATAAACCTTTCTTTACACCTGGTAAGTCTAGTGCTTTCCACGACCACGTAAAGAAGGGCGAACCAGCACCAATTACCGGTGCACGTCTAATTGCTTTCAGGAAATTAGGAATGCGGTCGTAATCGAAGTAGTAATTATCAGATTGATTCTTACCATAACGTGCAAATACATCGTTAATTTGTGTTTCTGAAGCATTACGAATTCTTTTTGCAGTTTTCTGTGGTTTTTTGAAAGGGTTCTTTGTTTTGGCTAAATATAGAATATCAACATTACCATCAGGTTTCTTTACTAACCTAACAATTACATTGGGCGACACTGGTATTTCCATAAATTCTGATGGGTCTAATGCGTTGAGTGTAAACTTTGCTTTCTCCCATTCACGGTATGCCATCGGAACACGATAAATTTCATCTCCCTTTGACATTGCCCAACCGCCCGGCTTACCTATTTTTTCTGCAAGTTTGCTAACACTACCAGGAGATACCAACTTCTGATTTTGAATATCAGCACGAATTACATTTGCATCAAAGATACCAGTGCGACGAGCTGCATCTAAGAATTGACTTTCCGCAGGAGATAAATTCTGAGCACCGGGTTTTACTTTACTAACTAGCCCTTTAATCAGGTTCTGACCAGGGATGCGGCCATATAGCAGTGAAGTGAGTACTTCGTTACCTACGATATTATTGATAATTGCTCGTGGGTTACCAGGTAATGCAACTGTTTTAGGTAACTGCGATAATGCTGAGTGTATAACACCACCAATTGCTTTTGATTTTTCATGTGTTAGAAAACCTGCAATGGCTGGGTCAACTAAACCCACCACACCGGTGGCACCATAATCAGCAACTTCTTCCAAGCCATCAATATGACGTTGTACTTTGATAAGTGCAGCTAATCGCTTATCATTATCTTTTACTGCAAGGTCTATGATTTCCTTTTGTGAGATATTCGGATTATCTCTCTGAATTTTTCTTGCTTTAGCTCTAATTCTATCAGTTAATTGTGCTGTTCTACGTTCTATTTCATCTAAAATAGTCTGCTTTGAAAAACGCTGTAATGATGGAATACGAATATAATTAGGTAATGGTTTATCAGTACGCGCCGCTACTAACATTGTGCTAATGGCTTCTTCAGGAGAAATACCATTAGTGGAAATACCCATCTCAATTTGTTCTGGATTTTTATTATGAACACGTGAGAAAACTCGAGTGTGTTCTTGCTCTAAAGTTCTACCAATATTAGCAGCTTTTAGATTATCTCTAATTTGTGTAATCGTTTCTATTGCCACTTGTTGTGGTTGTTTTATTGTACCTCTGCGATTAAAAAAGTCTGGCATATCAATATCAGTTGCACGTGCATCGATAATATTTTTTGCCACCGTATTCTTGACTAACTCCATCATTTGCTCATTAGTCAATTGTTCCATGCCTGAGCCACGTAGTTTACCACTATCACGCAAAGCTTTGAATTCAGAGAGAGCAACTTTACCAATTTCATCTAATAATTCTGTAGTATTTCTACCTTTAATTGTTTCTGGTAATTCTGCTAATGCGCTGGCAGCTGCATCGGCATCAATTAATGGTGCCACGCTAGGTTCAGCTTTGCCAGTTGCAGGTGCACGTTTACCTAATCTACTAGTTGCAGCCATTGGCACCGGTGGCATATCAGGGTCAATCAACTGGGGTGCCGCCGGCATTTTGCTAGGCGGACCAAAGCCTTGCATACCAGGTGCAACTTGTTTCTCAGCCGTAGGTTCAATAATTTCTTTCGCTGCATAACCAAAATTACTATCAAGTTCTTTGGTTTTTTGTACTAATTCATCTAATAATACCGTCGCCTGAGGAGAATCACCTTGCATTGCATCAATGGCATCGCGATATAGTTTTCCTACCGCTTCGCCATCTTCAATTTCATCTAATCTACTAATTATCTGTTGCACCGCTTTTGACTGTTGCGCTTGGTCTAATATTTTTTCAGCTGCCGCAGTTGCTTTTGTACCGCGTGCTAATTTAGCTGCTGCCATTGCTAATGGCACCACCGTCAATGCAGTGGTAAACGGACTGGTGCGTGCCGTTTCCAATGGGTTAGTAACTGTTTCCACCACCACACCGGCCATTGCTGGTACGGTAGCTTGACCCATTTTTTCTCCTAATGCAACGGCATCGATATCAGCTTCACCTTCTTTTTCAACCACCGTACCAATAGCTGCAGTGCCAACCATATTAGCTAAACCGCCTACAGTGGTGAGCACATCTTCACCTAAACCACTCAAGAAACCTTGTTCTTTACGACGCTCACGTGTTTTACGTGCTTCTGCACCTGCAGCACTCATAATTTTGAGTTGTTCCTCAGGTGGTTCTTCTCCTAAACGAGATAACGCTTCTCCAGTTTGTGTTGCCACACCTTTGCCCACACCATATAAGAATTCTGCAGATGCAATTGGGTCCATGAACAGTCCACCTACTCGTTCATATCTTTTTAAATCCGCTGCAGATGGCTCCTCTAACTGTGTGGGCATTGCTGCACCAGGCAACCCCACTGGCTCTAAACCAGCTGTGTCCATCTCTGGTGCTTGTTCCTCTGGCAAAGGTGTTTCCTTAGGTGCTACCGTTGCCGGGCCAGAGACAGGTTCTGTGGAAACCTGAGCACCAGGTGGCAATGGACCGGTAAACATACGTGCAGCTCCACGTTGTTTCGCAACTTCGTAATCTAAATCGACATCTGCTTTACGCAAACCTAGGTCACGCATGCGACGACGAATATCAGCAGCTGGTACACCAGCTGCACGAGCAGCATTAATTTTTTCTCTAACAGTAGCCATTAGTCTAAGAAATCCTCTGCTGTTACATCTTTCTTGGGTCTATTATTAGGTTTGCTGGAAGTTGTAGTAGTACTCTTTCTTTTACTCGTACCTTTTCTTAATGATTTCTTTACCGCTTGTAGTCCCTCTCTTGCATCTTCTAGAATACGTTCGTCATTGACAAATGTTTCTTGCACCACCGCATCCAAATCTTCTTTTTCTGCGGGAATCTTTTTGAGGCGTTCCTGTGCAGCTTCATAAGCACGCATATCTTTTTTGTAACGGTCTAAACTTTTTAGATAACGTCGACCTGCTGCTGTATTAGCTAATGCTGCATCGGTATAACCCTCTGGTCGTTCAGGTCGAACACCAGGCGGCTTGACTCTTGCCATTTGTCGCTCTTCTGATTCCAATTCTTTCTTTCTGGATTCAGCATTAGAACGCAACATTTTATTAGCTGCCTTTGCATCTTTGGCGGCTTTCTTGAGAGAGTTAGTTGCTCTACCACGACCGGTTTTACGAGCTTTGAGCATCGCTGCTTTTGCACGTTCTAATGCAGCTAATGCACTAGCGCGGTTCTTGAAGCCCTTACTCAACTCTGTTTCTGTTTTAGCGCCTCGTTGTATTCTTTCAGTTTCTGCTTTTTCACTCACTAATTTTGCTTTCTCTCTTGTTTCTAGTGCACGTGCTTCATATAATCGAGCGCGAGCAATATCTTTATCAGACTGACGTTCCATCTGAGGGAACAATGCTGTGACCGTACGCAACTGTGTCTGAGTGGGTTGTGTGGGTCCACCAAAACCGAGTGCATCGTAAATAGTTTGTGGTCGTTTCCGCTCTGGACGTAATACTTTGGCCGCGGCTTCTAGCACCACTGCTTGTTTCATACGAGAATCAGCAGTACGAGCCGCAGCATAAATACCTTCAGGTGTGCTCAAATCAAATACTGAGATTTCCGCAAGGTCTTCCACTACATCAGGTGTAGCACGAGTTGCAGCACCGGTGCGAGTATCAACCACTGTTTCATCAATGTCAACTGCAGCCTGTGTGGGTCCAACACGTTGTGCTTTCAATAAACCTAACTCATAATTCTCATATGCGCTGCGGCGAGGCATTGCTTCTAATGTAGCAATTCTTGCCTCCACCATCTCTCGTGGTCCTTCTGTTACAGCTGGTGCAGGCGCAGTTGCCACAGGAGCAGTAACACTTGGCTCAATCACGGACGGTTCTGTCTGTGGGGTAGTTGCTGGTACAGAGGTAGGAACACCTGGTATCTCTGCTCTGGCACCAGACAGAGCACGCTGTCCAATACGAGTTAATTCATCAACTGAGAGACCAGCATCTTGCCGCGGACTGAGTCCGGCGCTGTCGCCTGGTGTTAATGCTGCACCAAAGCCCATAGGCTGTTCTACCGGTGCACGGCCCACCACATCAGTCTCCACAGCGCGGGGTGCCGTGTCTTGAGCTCGAATCACATCTTCTGTTAATACCTCTGCAGCTCGAACATCGCGCTTTCCTTGTTGTGACGAACGAGGTAAGTCCATAATTGATTCATAGCGGTCAATAAAGTCTAATAGTTGTTGTGCACGCGCTGCTTTCTGTGCAGGAGTTGCAGCAGCAGCAAACATTCGATTTGCACCGGCAGCTTGTTGCACCACATCTTTACCTGAAATCAATTCTTCTAATACTGCCACATTAGCACTACGCACCGCTGGGTCTGCATCAAAATAACCACTGAATTGTTGTGCTAAGCCTGCATCCTGAATTTCTTTTTTGAGTGTTTGCAGATTACGAACTTGTTGTTGTTTACGAGCTTTTTCTGCTGCAATATCAGCACGCGTCGCCATTTCTTTGCCAGCTACAAATCTTTGAATATCCATAGGCGGTTGCGCAGGTGCAATTGCTTCTTTACGACGCGCGGCTTCCATTGCTGCAGCTTGACGTGGTGCAGTAACTGGGTCTAATAATGGACTAGGACCAGGAGATAATGTCTCAGGCGGACCAGCAGTTTGTGCATAGAGTTCCACCAATGCGTCTTGTGTTTCCTGAGGTAGGTTTGCAATTATTTCAGTAGGTACCTGAGATGCATCACCATAAGTAGCTGCCAAAGTTTTAGCAACACGTTGTGGGTCTTGTAGTTGTTTTGCAGCACGTGCTCGTGGGTCTTCTGCTGCGCCAGCAAATGATTCACGCAATGCTGCCACACCACCTACAATTGCAGGGGAAGTTGCAATTTTATCAGCCGCATTGATGACTACGCCCAACTGTTCCATGGTGCGGTTGCGCACTGGTTGTTTCGATAATTCGTCTAATTTTGGACCTTTGCGAGCACGTAAATAACCACCCACATCTGCAATAATTCTAGCCATTATATCTCCTTATAAGCGAGGGTCGTTACCAGCTCGAGCTTTTCTTGCAGCTGCTGCATACATTTGTGCAGCTTGTGGGTTAGTTTCTGATGCAGCCATTGCTTCCAAATCTTTTGCCATTTTAGCAAAGTCTTTCGAAGAAGTATAGACAAAGCCTTCGTATTTGGAGTAGATATCTGAAATACGAGAACGTGCTTCTTGTGATTTGCCAGCTCTTGCTTTTTCTGCTTCCACCAATTTACCTTCTTCCACTGCAGCTTCCGTACGAGCAAGCGCGGCTTTTTGTCTTGCATCTGCCAATTGTGAAGCAAATTGACTTCTAAACAATTTTTCTTTGGTAGCTGCTTGTTCTGCAGTACCACGAGCAAGTGATAAACCGCGGCCGCCTTCTACTAAACCACGTTGCGTAGCTAATGCTTGTGCCGCGCCACGACGTAATGCTTCCACCGAAGCTTCTTCTTGACGTTGCACATCAGTAACTGCTTCTCCAGCAGCGGCAACTTGACCTTCGAGCCCACTGCGAATCGCTTCTTCTGCTGCAAGTTCTCGTTCTAAAATACTGGTATCAAAACCAGCAGGGACTGCATAGTCCACACCTTCAATAGTGACAACTTCACGGTCTTGTCCACCACCAGAAAATTTTCTTGCTCTTCGTTTTTTGCCACCGAATAAATCTCCAACAGCAGTTCCAATATCTTGAAATACAGGCATATTTGTCCTCTACGTTCTTACTTAGAAGCTGGTTTCTGCAGCTTCCATTTTTCCAATTAGATAAATCCAATGTCCACCCATTCCTACATAAACTGAATTAGTAGGGTTGACTCCAGCACCATTATTCAAACCATTAGGGTCATTGATAACCCAACGAACTTCGATGAATTGTTCACCACCATCGGTATTTGGAGTTTTAGGAGTGCCAGGATTATTAACATCTCCCACATTTCTACGGCTTCTTGAACCTAATCCGGATTTACCTATAAAATATGGATACCCCTGGTCAACATAACCGCGCGTATTACGTCCACCTGAATTATTCTGTACTAAAGGTATCTGAAAGATTTCAAAGTCATAATTTTCAGATGATGCAGTACCAGCTCCCCACAATGGAGCAAACTTTCCGCTTTTAATACGGTCAACTAAATATAAACTTTTACTGCCACTCACAATCTGTGCATAAGCAACTTGTTCATATTGTTTATCATCAGCTCGTAAGCCCGTGCTAATACCCACACCAATTGAAGATGATAAAGATGTTGATGGGGGCACCAAACCAGAGCCCCATGTACCACCGTTTCTACCAGACCCACTCAGAAATGGGTAATTAGAAGAATTAGGTGAGCTAACAAAATGAGAATAATAATTGTTAACAGCAAACACGTGGTGAATTGTGAAAGGCTGAGAGATTGGAATAATTCTACGGTCTTGAATGTAACCGTTCCAAGGTGTTCCCGAACCACTGTTATAAGTTTCTCCATAAGGTAATCCAATATTATTAATGTCTTCTGCACGAATATCATTCCAACCACCGAACATTGGTACTGCCATGACAGTATAACCTGCTTGCTCAGCAATTGAAGAAGACACCGGCTGTTGAGAATGAATATCACGACCTGCCGCGAGTCCATCTAATAGTATTGTATCTAACGCCTCCGAATTTTTCTGGATTCTACCATTTCTAGGTAAACCTGAACGTGCGGTAATTTTTTGGTCTGCTTCCGCCTCATCAGGAGTAAATGCAACTGCACTATACTGAGAGGAAGTAGCGAAACTTGAAGGAATATTTTGCACTGGATAGGTAGTGCCATCATATAAATCAGAGACTACCGAAGGCCCTTCAAAATTTAGTTTAATAGTAAGTGAAGACACACAAAACTGTAGCTGTGTTGGGTCAGATTTACCTGTCCACACATTAGGAAAATTTGCAGTCAATAAATAAGTACGACGTGGGTCAATTGTTTCATCAATTCCATTGATAAAGATAGGATTAAATTGTTGTGCTTCTCCATCAAAAAGTAGACCAGAAATTTCTTGCTTAAAGATAGTTTCTTTTGCAACGTTATAGATAACATCTTCATTGAAACCGTAATCATATGCTTGTGGTTTACTACGAATTTCTAATTCAATGTCATAAATATCAGCATCACCAGCTGCTAATTCAGCATCAATTGCTGCAGGGTCCCATGTATCTTTGACAGCGTTTGGTCCCATGCCTAAGTCTACTGACACTGACATTGATTTTAATACAGGAAGTGGCGTTTCATCACCTACGATATTATCAGTCCACTGGTCTTGTAATGGTGGTAACACAATAGGAAATACTATTTTAGAAGGTTCATCATCTTGATAAGAAAACGCATATGCTGGTAGCCGTGGACAATTAAGAGTAATACTAAATGCTGGTTTATTAAGCTTTAAATTTTCTGGTGCAATTGTTTTCTGTGCCAGAGATGAAGAAATTGCAGTTAGAGGTGCATTAACATGCTCAACTGCAAGTTTAGTACCACGACTGAGTTCTTTACGAGTAATCTTTGCCATCTTATTTTTTTCGCTCCAAAAATGTTAGAGTGCCATTATATTGTTGTAGTCTCCAAGGTGTACTAGTTGAATTTTTCCACCGTACGTCTCCTGTGGAAACTGTAGAGGATGTATCCCAGTTAGGAATAAATATATTAAGACGTACTCTACTTTTAGCCGCAACTGGTACATTGACATTTCTACAAGATACTGCAACTCCCCATGCTTTTTGTCCACTACCAGCACCTGGTACTAACATGTTAGGCAGCATATCTGAATCCCAATCTGTAGTGGCTGCAGCAAACTGTGCATCAGCATAGATTTGACTTTTTTGTAATTCTACTGCAGTAGTTTGTGGCTGAGATGCATTGAGTGGATGGTCAATTTCCATTTGTACTACGAAATCTTGCACATAAGAACCACTTTGAATCGTATCTACTGGGCCAACTGCTGCCCAACGCCAATCATCTGAAAAGGGAGCTTGTGGATTACCAGATAATTCATCACACTGAAACCACATATCATAATCAGTTACTACGATAGGCTCATCAGTCCAAAAACTAACTTGCCATTGATAACCATTGCTGCAATACTTGCCACCAGTTGCTACCTGTAAGTTTACACCTGCAGCTTTCGAGTTAATTCCTTTCATTCGTAAAGAACCACTGGGAAATTCTACATTAGCATCACGTGCTGGTAACCAAGGAGCTTCTAATAATCCAGTTGATGTACCACTGGGAACAAAATTGGTATCTCTTTCAGTATAGCCAAAAACTAATTGTTGCTGAAACCATGATGATTTATCATCAGTTGCTGGTAGGAAATTAAAACGATTAGTAGCATCTTCAAGATAATTGTCAATTGCATTGGAATCAATAACCACACCTTCTTCAAATTGTTCTTTAGTGATTTTTCTATTCGACATATTATTTCCTAAATCTCAAAGATAGTCGTGACATTGACATGTGCAGTTGATGAAGTTTTTAAACAACCAACGATACCTGCACTAGCAGCTGCACCGGCATTATTTATATATGCAGTTCCATCAAAAACGCAGCCAACAAATGCAGCTTTTGCACCACTCGCCATAGTTATTTCTTTACTGAAACGACAACCATTGAATATTGCAGTTGCAGCTGCAGTCATCGTAATACCTTCAGAAAAATCCATGTCACTAATAATTGTTGCAGTTGCACTTACTGCCGTTGCTTTAGTTATTTTAGTACCACCAGCAGATGATAATCTAGATGTTGCAGCTGAAAATGCTCCCATGGGAAACTTACCATTAGCTACAAATTGTCTAGTTGCAGTAGCTCGTAATGCTTCTTTATCAGTAACTAAACCAAATGCATCAACAATATTAGCAATCTCTTCTCGAGTTTCTTGCTGATACTGTTCTTTTGGATTATCTGCAGCATCCGCCTTAGTAATTGGTAATTCTCTAACGATACTAGGCATAATTATCTACCTTTCCTTCTGAAGCCTTTCATAATGCGAGCATATACTCTTGCTGCAGCAATTCTAAATTTTTCAGCAGGTGATAGCATATGTCCGAACATTTGTGCAACCACTTTGTCACCTTTGACGCCGACCGATGTTTTAATATTATCGACTTCAGCATCACCAATTAAGAAGTTACCGGTAGCACTATCACTATGGCTACCCCATTCAGCTAATTCATTAAATGTTGCAGTATTAGTTGCGTTAGCATTATCACCCATTCTTTTTCTAATCGCGTTCTTGGTAACTTTAATCAGTGCGTTTGGACTAGTTGCAAAATCTAATAATTGTGCAGCATACTGCTTATAGTTAGTAGAAATTACTGAATTGAAGATTCTCAATGGCCAACCTGCTTGTCCTGGGTCACCTGACTGTAGTCCAGCATTACCTGAAGATTCTACGTCCATAGAAACACCGCGAGCTTTCATCATAAAGCCAGATTCTCCACTGTTGATTTCTTCTCCAGTATATACCCAATCAACTGCCTGCACTGAATCTATCGGTTGTGAAGTTAACATAGCACGAGTCTGGTCTTCCCACACTCTAACTGCTAACGAACTTTGGATTGCTCTACTATCTAATGTATTAGCAGTAATTGTTTCTATTCCCAACGCAAAAGTATCATCGTTACTACCCGTTACTCGACGAAATGCTAATCGACAAATTGGATTTCGATAGCGAGAGATAAAACCAAAGTTTGGTGAAGTTGTATGAGAACCACTTGCACCCACTAGTTCAATTCGAATTGTATCTCCATCGGGGTCACCATTACCTGACGAGGAATCTTCAACCCAAATACCTTGCTCTAAAGTGTCGTCAGCTGAACCGATGAAATATGCACCACGTGCTCCTAGTCTTTCAGGTGGTAAATCAAATACTACTTCATAATTGTTGGTAGCACTTTCGTTAAGATATGGTTTCCAATGAGTATTATCAAACTTAAATTCCATGCTAATGTTATTGATATTATCAGTGCCATGTGGTTCAATATCAACATCAGATTTAGAAGGTACTAATTCAATGGGAATATACATGGGACTTGCATCTGATGCAGAAACGAAAGTATTTGCCCAATTGAATTCATAATTTTTTGCTATCTTAATTGGTTTATTTATGAAGAAGAAACCTCGGTCTCTGACTGCACTAGTAACTGCTTCATTTTGTCCATTATCAAACCATTCACCGGTAAAAATTCTACGGTCTTCTTGGTCTACAATCGATGCATCTAATGCACCACCACGGCCTAATTCACAAATAGCAAAAGAACGATTTTTGACATCAAATCCTGTAGCACTTTCATCATAATTAGTTGTATCTGTTTGTGATTGTTCACGCACATCGGTTACGGCAAATACACTATTACCATGCGCAAGTATCCATGGACGAGGTAGATTTCTCTGTGCTTGTACAATAGGACTTGAGCCAGACATAGAAACTACTGATTCGTAATTCCAAAAATGATAACCACCATCTTCTAAAATAAAACTCAATCTAAGTTCTGGTAAATTAATGAATACCTGACCTGCACTAGGCTCATAACTGAGATTTACGCCTGTTTGAGAAATAGCATTCCATTGATAAAATGATGTAGGCTGTGGCTCATCACCTGCAGAAGCTCCATTAGCTGTGTAATAATTTAATAATGGATTAGAGATACCATCTTCAAAGAAATCTTGAATTGGTTTTGAAATTCTATTGACTGAAGTATTACCATAGTTACGATAGATACCATTCTTTGCAACCCAAATAATAGCGCCTTCTACATTGACCCATGCATTCGGCCCTAAAATTCCTACCGAATCAGATATTTCAGTAGTTCGGCCACCAGAGATTAAATCTCCTTTTGCAGGGTTATAGTAGAAAGTTCTATCGTCTTCTGTCCATACAATTAAGTTACCTAGAGTAGGAGCTACTGCAACAATTTTCGCCTGAAATGGCTGTACGTTACCATCTAAAATAGCATTAGCATCCTCAGGGTCTGAGAAGTAAAGTACATTATCAACTGCATAAACTAAACGATTATCTAATACACATACAGCTTGTGGCTTACTAAACTCATCCTGCGTTAAATATGTTAAACCATCAACTGCAAAGATACCATCACGCACCGGTAATGGACGAACACATGAACTTTCTGCATACGGGTCTCGATAATCAGATGTGTAGACGCCTTGTACCGACATACGTCGCTGCCGCCAAGTTTTTTCTGCATAACGTGGGTCAATAGGTGTATAAATCCATGCGCCAGCTCTTTTAGAACCAAAGTGGAGAATAGTTCTACCAGCTGAATCTTTTTGTTCTGCAAACCAGAAAAACTCTTCGTCATCAGCATTAAATTCTCTATTGGGTCCTAACTCATTTTGGCCGGCATCAATCCACACCTGATAATCAGATTCAAAATTATCGCTTCTTACTGATTCATATACACCGTGTCTATCCGGAATTTCTGCACCCATCTCAGAAGTATGTAAATGTAAAGGTACTTCCCACCGGTCATCAGTTTCAAGGTCATAAATAAATACCGTATAGAGTGAACGATATTGTGCTAATATTTTCCAGTTATCAAATGATTCTTCTGACCTGCGAAAATCAGAAGTATACGCATTCATTCTAAAAACAGAAATAATCTGTGCATGTCCAAATGAAGTATCACGAATTAAAAATGAACCTAAATGTCTATCAATACCAACTGGATAATTACCAAAAGCTTCTTTACCTGTAGTTAAGCAAGAATCTAATACTGCACGAGTACCAAATCCTGGTCTAACTTTCCAAGAACTTTCAAATTTTTCTAAATTTTGAATCCAACTAACCCCTCTGTCCTCGCTATTAGGAGTAACACCAGGTTTAATGAGGTCAATTAATTTAGTGCTTCTATCAAAAACTGCCATGCATTATTCCTTATGGGTTGATATAATAAACGTCTTCACTAAGCACATATCGATTTGCATTGCGCAATCTGCCTCGTTCAACGAAATCATTTAAGTGCTGGAGTCGGGTCTTAATCTGCCTCAACGTTGCATCATTTTCTGCTGCATCAACCATGAAATATGATTTAGCTGCAAACAGTGCAATCAAATCATGAAATTGAAGTAACTCATCGATATATTCATTGTCGCCTGTACTGATTTGAGACCAATCAATATTTTGAATTGGAATATATTCGATTCGAATAGTTGCATTGATGGTTCCGCTAAATTTAAGCAAAGTGTTCTGAAGCATAAATCTTGCTGGATAAAGAACTCCTGGAGTGATGAGTTGTTCATAAGAATAGACTGGTGTATATACGTTTTTAACATTGCTGCTGCCATCCAACTGTACAATTCGAATAATTTGCGCTAACTGTCTTTGTGGAGAAGCAACTGAAGCGCCCATAATAGGTGATGCAACTGCAGCTAAATCTAATTCATCAACGTTAGATAATGTGTATTCTTGTGTAACTAAAAAGAAATTAGGGTCAATATCTGAAACTGCTTGCACAAACTCTTCGTAGCCAATTTCAAGCCATTGTGCAACGTCAGTATTCGATACAAAGGTAGTATCAGAATCATCAATGATTTTTCTGAAATAATCTGCTACATTTTCTGCATATTTGAGTGCCATTATCTTATACTCCCGCCATTAAAACTAAGTGCTTCTGCAGGCGCAGCATCAACCTGTCTTGATTCACTAAATGACTGTGCAGCTCCTTGCTCCATTGCTTGGTCAACCGCGGCGCCTGTTTGTTGTGCTGCCGCTAAAGGTGAATTCTGCAAGAGTACTAATTTCTTAGCTTCTGCTGCATTAGCAATATCAGACCTAGGGAAGACTTTCATGCGGTCTTTCAAATTCTTTGCAACTTCATCACCACTCTCATCGTTAGGAGCAGATACAGAAATTAGAATATCTCTAATATAATCCTGTCTTTCAGTTGGCAACTCATAGAATTCACGTGATTTCGTAAACTCTCCAAATACTTCACTAAACGCTTCCGTATCATCAGTTGCAAAGATTTCAATAAGTGCTCCACGCCGAACTGCATCCAGCATTTGACGAGCATGAGAAACACCTTCCATCTTCTTGGCAATGAATGCATTACCAGTTCTAGAAGCAATTTCTTCCAATGCAGTTTCTTTATCAATAAGTCCAGCCTGAAAGAGTGCAATGGCTCGAGCTTCTCTATCCTCAGCCATATCATGGAATAGTGAACCAGCTTCAATATGAATTTCAGGGTCTTCGACAATATTGGTAGAATTGACTTCATAGAAAATAACTTTGCCTTTATTATCTAACATACGGTATAGTTTTGATTCTGTGTAATATTCTTTCATCAACACCAATACAGTCACTGCTAAATCTTGGCATGCTCTTTCTAGTGAGTCTTGTGTAATTTGTAACGCTGAAGTATCCTGTTGCGATAGCTCTTGAATTGCTTTACCTGAAACGATACCAACTGCACGTTTACCTAAAGTAGTAGAGTGAATACCAGCAACATCCATAATTTCAGCTTGTAGTTGACGAATATTGTCAATGACATAACCAGGGATTGAAGCTGCTGGAATTTGTTGAGGAGTGCCGCCTGAAGGACTATAGAAAATCTTTTCACCCGCTCTTTTAGTAATTGCATTAGGTGCAACGCCGGCGCTTTTAGGAATCAACCATTTCGGATTAGCCATTAGTTCAACATTCTGCATAATCTGACCACGAGCACGGTTGTAATAACTTTGTAGCTCAATAAGTGGAGTCATCATCGATAATCCCCACAGTCGATTAGGAATATCAGTATATTTCATATGCTGAAATGGTAGAATTTTACTAGGCATTTCACCTTCAAAAATGTATTTATCCCCTAATAAGAAACCATATTTGCCATTATTAAGATATACTTCATACACGTCAACTTTACCAGGCGGCACATAATTCATTGAGTATTGACGGTTGCCTTGCTGCGTATATGCACTATCACCATCAGATGTATATTTTTCTATCTCTTCTTCATGTTCAGGATAAGCTTCAATCAAATCATATTTATCATAGAATTTTCTGATTGCAACCCAACGAGCATCTTTTAGATTTGCTAAACCTGCTTCATAGAAAATATCAAACGGAGAAATTGCTTCTGTACAAATCTTATCTTTATCTGGGTCGTAGTATGATAACATACCAGCATTACCAAATAATAAGATATATTCAATGCATTTAGAAATTACATCTTTTATTTTTTCAGTTTTCCAATAGTAGCGTAATGCAGCTTCTGAAGCTTGTGCTTTGGTAATATCTTCTTTCGAAGGTGATGCCGGCATAACTGTGATACCGGGATATTGCGCGGACATTTTGCTAACAACCGTTCGATAAATAGGTAACAATTGGTTAATGGTAGGGATATTAGTAGTTTCTCTAGAATTAACATAAGTCTGTAGATTGCGGTCATATGTGATTTGCTGTTGACCCTGAATAAAGCGTTGATTTAAATCCCATGCTTTTTCTTCTACAGATTTAGCAGTACGTGCATCAGCAATTTTTGCTTTGACATCTTTTAGTTCTAACGGCATATTTTAACCTAAATTTTTCTTATTTTTTTGTGCATTACTCAAATTTTTCTGGTCATAAGAAGGCATGTTACCAATCATGTCTGATAGATTCATACCACCACCAAATAAACTTTTCATACGTTCTTCGCCACTTTCTGCTGTTAGTACTCCACCAGCACTTTCACCAGCTTTAGCTCCAATTTGAGCACCAGTAGCAACATCACCACCAGCATAAGCACCTACAATTGCTCCAATAATTGCGCCTAATCCTTTAGTAACACCTTCAACTTGACTGCCTTTCTTTTTTTTGTCTTGTGCAATTTTATCAGGATTTGATAAGTCGAATTCATCCGGATTACTATCCATACTTTTTTGGTTTTTTGATAATTTTGAAGCTGCAGCTTGTTGGCGCGCGGCTAATAATTTATCTACGTTTGACATGAGTACCTCATAAATATACTTGGAACTTGCATAAAAAAGAAGTGGGGGCTGACAAAAGCCAGCCCCCACCCTATTGAAAAGCCTAACAGCTTATCTTAGAACTGAATACCAGTCAACACGGCATTTGCATTCGGGCGAGTGCAAACTGTGTTGTAGTACAAGCGGTAGTAACCTTCGAACTTGTCTTGGTTAGCTACACGACTCATAATGGCACCGTCTAAGTCAGCAAAACCAGGAGCTTCTAGTTCACATAGTTTCCATTCTGACGGGCAGAGGAAGAAGAATGAACCTTTGAAGCAATCCTTGGACGTACGCATCGGTACACCACCATACGCTAGACCGGTGAAACCACCATCGCCACCAGAAGCCTTTTCTGTCTGCGTGTAAAGATTACCAGCAGAAGTACCGACTAATAGTGATGTGTACTCTTGTCTCATCAGCGGGCTCATGAGAATGAGTTCAGGTGCTTTATCCGAATCTTCTAGGATACGGTCCATTGCAGCCTGGATACGGTCGAGCGAGAGCGCGGCGTAGCCAGTTGCAGCTGTTTCCGAAACCTTGAGGTGATTGGACTGCAATGCAGATGCACCAGTTGCTGTGGTACGGTCAACACCGAAGTGCGAAGGAGCAGCCAAGTTTGTGGTAATACCAGCAGGCTCTTGGTCCCATGCACCAGCAACACCAGCAACGATAGTCGAGTTCGAAGTTGCAACTACAGCAAATGCAACATCACCATCAATCGAAGCTAAACCGGTTAGGTTAATTGCAGCGTTGAAAGTAATTGTATCTTCTGTAACACCATTGACTTGCTGGTTGGTTGCAACCGAAGCATAAGTGTCTAGACGAACGATATCAACTAAGTCAGTAGCATTACCAACTTGTAGACCTGAAGAGCGACCACTATAATCGAATGCAGCCTGGTTAGCCTGCTCAAAGATGTAGCCTAGCACTCTACCACCGAAGATTGCTCTCTGGTTCGCAGCGGTCTTGACGTCTTCTACGAGCTTGTTCATTTCCGCATCGATGTACGAAATGAATGCATTAGGACCAGATTTTGCGGAAGCAATCGCCGGACCAGTGATTGCAAATCTACCATACAGGAATTTGGCATCAACTTCTAGACGCTCAAAGTCTTGCTGACCTGCAGTTGGGAGTGTACCGTCATCTGCTACGAACGCGACACCACTGTTACGGGCAACGTGTACTGGGATAACTACTCTGCGGCCGCTCCAATCGACCGATGCTTTTTCGAATAATTCATAAACCAGAATTTCCTGGTTTAGCTGTTCAGCCAAAGGTCCAAGATAAAACTCTTTAAGGATGGCTGTGAGGGATGAAATACTTGCGGACATTTTTTTGTTCTCCTAAAATTTTTCCGAGGTCTTATTGATGACCCATTTGCTCTTTCCAAAACGCTAGTGCACCTGCACGAGCATCTTTCATGTTGCGCGGTTTTGCTTGTTTTGAAGGTCCTGAGGCACCGGTTGCAGAAGGTCTACGTGGAGCAGATGCTCGTTGGCGTTCATGATAATCTGCAATTGCTGATTCTTGGATTTCGGCAACCCATTGGTCATAAGTAGCAGCTACTTGGTTTAGATTCGCATTAGGATTCTGCACCACTGCTTGCAATAAAACAGATTCTGGAACACTAGGGTAGTTAGTTTTGACACTGCGTAGTTCTGCTTCTAAATCAGCTTGTGCTTGTCGTTCTTCAAAGGTTCGGAGTCTCTGTTCCAAGGATTCGTAACGTGAATCGCCGGGTGAGTCAACATCATCGATGTTGACATCAAACAAGGAATCTAAAGGGTCAACCTCTTCCTCTGCTTCTACTTTGGTTCTAGGGCCTTTGGTATCAAGCTGGGCTTTTAGTTCTTCTAATTGGCGTTGTAGCTCGCTATTTTTTGACTTCAAACTATTTTTAGTCTCAATAACTGACTTAAACCTTTTGTAGGGAACTGCATGCCCATCATCGGAGTTAGCATTATCAGGGGTGGACGAAGCCTGCTCTTCTGCTTTTACGTCCGTTTCTGCCACCTCTTGGTTTTCTGCCGCGCGAGCTTCAACCTTTGGTTCCGATTGCGTGTCTTCAGACGGTGCAACTTCATTGCTAATGTCTTCCGACGAAAGACGCTCTGACAATTGAGCCATGGCGTCTGGATTGAGAAACTTACTCATGTTACCTCTTTTACGTCTCTAGGACGAACTGCGCCCATTTGCAAGTGCTAGGCTGGCGACGCCTCTATTCTTATACTGGAAAGGTCTTACTCAAAAGGTACCTTCACATAAGATTCTTCTTCAGTAATATAGCCAAAATATCCTTCTGCTTGTAGTTGCTGAATATTTTTTCCTGTTTTTCTTTCTAAAACCATTGCTTCTGATAAATTAGTTGGTGGCTCAATTTTCTTCATTGTAGTTTCTATCACCGCTTGGTCAACACCTTGCAGTGCTAATGCAACTGCAAAAATTAAATCATCATGTGTACCAGGAGAATGGTCAGGTCTGCCTTTATCGTTATAAACAAATGTGTTCATTTGAAATCTAAGCCGTTCATCTGATGGCTCTAATTTACCTGAATTAATTGCTGATTGAATACTAGATAATAAAATGGGGCGTGAAGTTGCGCTGGTAGCAAAGCCTAATTTACTCGTCCAATTTTTGCTAACATTATCATATTTTTCTTGTGTGTAGATGTAGCTATATTCTTTATTGCGTAGATATTCAATTACCGCTAAACCATATGAATTTGATTCAATTACTGCAACACAATTCCATTTATTACATTCTTCTAAAACTCTCTTGGCAAATTGTAGTGGTGTAATTCTTTCTACATAAGTTGCAACTATCTTACGAATACCACCGGTAATTTCTATCACTGCAAATGCACTGTAATCGCCTTTTGCAGAACCACTAGCAGTATCAGCTCCTAGCACATAAGAGCAATATTTTTTTGGTTGTTCATATTGTTTATAACCTTCGCTAAAAGTTGCATGCTCATAAACTTTATCAAAAAATCTATCACCTGAAGAGATAAAACATGTGAGTGGGTCAATTGCATATTCTTGTAAGAATGTAGGCCACGAATTAGCGCACCGAACTTTTAATGTTTCTGCTGCCCAATTGAGTTGCTCATCTGAAAGTTCCCATTCTGCAGCATAGTCTAATAACTGAGCTGGAATATTGTTGGGCCTATCTGCAATTTTATAGTCTGGTTCCAATGTCCAATCAATAAATGTTTTACCAAAACCTGACTCTTCATCTTGCCAAATTTGATGGAAGCCATTGAGACCATTGGCAGTTGTTTCAATAATAATATGAGAGTTACCAGTTGCCGTCTGAAACAAACCTGCAATCGCTCGTGTGGTATCTCTCCAAAACGCCATTTCAGATGCATGAATATTATTGTAAGTTGCACCACGATAGTTTTGAGAAGTAGCCGAGGCAATACGAATCGTACCACCATGAAAGAAAACTATTTCATTAGCTGAAGATGATTTGGTAGAAAACCGTAAAAATTGTGGTAGCTTCTCATAAAAAGTCTTATAGATACGATAAATGTTTTTTACCGCTTCATGTGTATGTGCTACTACCAATGAACGTTCATTAGCGTTGAATAAACTTTTCCAGAATAAAATTGCAGCAATAATCGTAGAACTGCCCATCTGTCGAGCTTTCAATACACATTGCCATGGATTTTCTTGAATATTGTCCCAAATAACTTTCTGTGCTGCTTTTAGTTTCAGCGGTAATACTTTACCATCACGGTCAATAATTTTGAGATAATTTTCTGCAAAATAAACAAAGTCTTGTTGGCAGCGCTGTATTTCTTCTGCAAATAATATTTTTCTGTCTGGAACAACTGTCATAGATGGAGCCTCAGTCTATTACTAGGCTAAACTGAAACTAAGGTAAATGTGCTTATTTTAAAGCTCAATATATTCTTGCAATATTTTAGATTTTTTCATTTTTCGCAAAATTACTTTCTCAAGTTGACAAATTCTCATTTTCGATAATCCAAGTTTAGTTGCAATTTCTTGTTGAGATGCGCCTCTCATGGACTTTTTAATCTTATGGTTTAAATTATTATCGCTCATTTAATAATGTTCCTATTAATTATAAAGCTATTATAACCATTAGAAGATAATTGATTATCTAATTACTCGTTGATTGCTTCAGCTACTTCTTTTTTTTCCATACATTTTTGATATGCTTCTTCCATTGACATACCATTTGCCATATATCGTTTGAGTTTTTCTAGCTTATCTTTCTTTGATTCTCTATCTTCTTCTTTATCTTCTCTATCTTCTTCTTTATCTTCTTTATCTTCTTTGTCATCAGCATCTTTGACTTCTGCTGTTTCCATCTGTTCATCATATTCTTCATATTCTTTTGATGGAGCTACATCAGCACCTTTCATCATTAAGCTAATCGAGATACCTTTCACCGCATCCATATCGATATTTTCTAATTTTTCCATGAGTTGCATTGCTGCTTTCTTCATATTCGCATCAGCTGCATTTGATTTCATGCCTGTTTTATCTTTCTTTCCGTAATACATTTTAACAGCACCTTTCCGTTTTTGTTTCTTGACATGGTAATTCAACTGCTTCTGATTTACAGAAACATGTTGTTCCTTCACAATCGATTTCGCACTTAGGCCCAGTACATCCTATGAGTGGTAACAACAATATTACAACTAATTTAAGTTTCATCGATTATCACCAAATCAAACTGTGATGCAACACCTGCACCACCTGAAGGGCCGATTGCCGTCACATAAATATCTGTCTTTGATGGGAATGGACCTACATAAGACTTAAATTCTCTTTCAACATTACCTTGAATGCCAGTAAATGTGCTCCAAATTCTGGGAGAAGTAAAAGGAGTAGTTACTACATCAGCTTTTTGTCGCTGCCAAAAATAAACATCAGCAGCTTTATTACCTTCAACTGAAACTGATGCACGACGGCAAAAAGCAATCTTTCCTTCTGGTACCGTATATGCGCCGTGTACTGTTTGGCCACCACCATGAGAATCAACAGTTGGAATTTGTAATACATCAGCAGTACCATCTGAAGTTTGAATCGTAATTGCAGCAGCATTACTATTGCCATAACCACCAGAACCACTAACATATGCTCTAAACACTCTACGAAAGCTAGTGCTAGTAGCAGCAGAAGCACTAGCACCTGAAGTAATTAGTAAACCGGTTACAAATTCCCAATTATCATCAAGCCCTTCAATAATAATCGAACGAGCTCCTGTGCCGGCACTACTATCCTGTGCATCACCACCTGCTTTTACTCTCATTGGTAACGACGCAGTTAAAAAACCAGCATAAGGTAATGTGCCAATGCCACTAATTAATTCTTCTGTAGCGGCGGCAACATTAGTATTCAGACCAAATTTTGAAATAACGCTGCGAGAAGATTGTCGTGTATCCGCTTCATCTAATAATGGGTCGCCTGATAAACGTACGGTATTAACATCGGTAAAATCATCAATTGTTTGACCAGCACGTGAAACAATATCGGTATTATTAGGAGATAAAATCACTTGACATGTTAATTCTGACATGTCACTGGTGCCGTTATTAATCATAACTCTACCAAAACGTGCGACTGGAGCTAAATTATGAATACCTAATGAAAGTGAATTCGTACGGGATAATTGCACACTACGTAATACATTAACTCCGTCAGCAGAAAATTGATAAAATAATATAGCTGGCGCATCTGTAATCGCATTAATAGTAATCGTAGAATAGCCTAGTATTTCTGTCCATTCACCCGTAAAAGATTCACTAGCATTGAGAGGTACTAGTGTGCTATTAGCTTCATCTACTCGATGTGGTTTTAAATACCTATCTCTTGATAAATTAGCCGGCAATTTCTTATCCTCTTAGTACATGAATAAATAACACTGCTGAATCATCAGCTGTATTTTTAATACTAAATGTATTTGGAATCTCACCATCACAATCGATTTTAAAATATGCTGCATCAGCCGCTTCATGTGGACCAGCACCAGCACCATGACCACTGTCTGGTAAGTGTGGCACGGGTGATAATGTACCACTGCCTAAACGAGAATCATACATACCAATCGAGCTAGAAGATGCTAAAATTTCTACTGAGCTAATTGCTACCGGTGCAATTGATGCTGAAGATAGTTGTTGATTAACGATATCTACTAATGTATCTGCTCCATTCGCACCTAACTCTTTGCCGGCAATTAGATGATAATTACCTTTCTTTAACTGTGAATTAACACTTTTATTTGCTGCCATCTATTTACCTCTTCCAATAGCCATAACTCCTTGTCAGAGTTAGCTGCGTTCCCGCTGTGGCCCGGTAACTCAAGAAAGGTAGGATATACTATCTTAGAAATTACCGGGCCACAGCGAGCCACAGATTTAATTACTCAGTAAACGCGTCAGACTGACGTAACTGAATATGGACTGTCGCGGATGCATCACCGCCAGAGCCATCAGAGATAGAGCGAACTGCGAGTGCTTTGCCAGGAATTAATCCTAGTGCACCTTCTGTACCACTGAGTACTGCTGTGGGTACCTGAATCAAACTACCGTTACCATCCTGTCCAAAGGAACCAGAAGCTGCGGGTAATAGTGTGCCATGGTCGACTGCACCGGTCAAAATGAGTGCTATCGATTCAAAACTACTAGAATCGCCATCAGTAACTCTACCAATTTCGATGCGGTCATTAGCAGCACCATCATTGCTTTTAATACCCCACACGTTGCATACTTCCCAGTAGCCACCAGGTAGTACTTTATAGGATACATCACCTGCGCCAGTAGAACCTGAAGGTGCCTTTAATTTAACATTAACTACATCGGTCCATACCGGTTGTTCGTCTAATTTTACGAAATTTGCCATTTTTTATCTCTCTTATTGAAATTACAGATACATTTACATATCTCAACAGAGGTAGTTAACAAACTTTGTTAACATCACCTGCTATTTCTATACTGGAACTACTAAAATAATTATGCTGATTTGGCTTTGCCACCTTGTAGGACTCGTAACACATCATCTTCAGACATATCGGTTTTTCCTTGTTCATCTGCCATTAATTCTGAAAGTAGTTTAAGTGCTTCGATTTTAGCACGTGCATGCTGAGCACTATTACCTTCAATTTCATACATAATGCTGAGAGCTAGACTTTGCAAATCATTCTTATTAATATCGACTTCATCTAATTCAGCAATTAACTGTTTCATCTTTTTCATATTCATACATAACTCCAACCACTCTGCTACTGAGAGCGTGTTCTAATTCTTTACTGTGGAGATTAATTATTGAGACTGCTACAACATGACCCTAGTAGGTAACAGCGAAACATATAAGGAGAATTTATGATGGCATTTCTACAGTTATATGGCGAAACTGTAATTACTGTTACCTACTAGGGTCATGTTGTAGCAGCTAATAAATAATAATCTAAACTGAGTGAATGTTCAATATTTTTAGATTAATTATTTCTTCAGTAATTGACTTGATTTCCAAGCAGTAGCAATATCTGCTAGACCCTGCGAGCCTATATATGCTAATGCTATTGCAATCCACTGTTCACCGTCTACTTTGTCTATTAGTAATAATCCAGTAGTAGTTAACCATACTAACAGTTTTCTAGAAATAAATTTCTTAATGTTGCTGTCGATTAATTGTTTCATAGCAATGAGCACCTCAGTTTATTTTACTAGGTTGTTTCTGAGACCAATTAGCTTGTTGCTCACGAATTTTCTTATCTAATTCCCATTGAGGATATTTCTGCTTCATTCTTTGAATTTGTTTTGCTTTTTTATTTCGATAATATTTATTGCGTGCAGATTTTAGTATTTTATGATGACGTTTTTTCTGAGACTTAGACTTTTTTTGTTTTAGCCACCATTTTGAATTAATTAATTTCTGATAGTATTCATCTTTATTAGCTTCAGTTAATTGAATACTTTTCTTTGTTTTAATTCCTGGAAGGCAATTAGCTGAAACATTCAAACAATTTTTATCTGAGATATATTTATTAAGCAATAATTGCTCTTCAATATATGCAGCAGTTCTATTATTGCACTTTTGCAAAATTTCTAATTTATAGCTTGTAATATCTGCAGATGATTTCCAAGTGTTCTGAAATTTATAATTGTGAGTCTTTAATTTAAGGCTATCTAAATGTTCAGATAATCTACGGTTGCAGTTATTAGAAGAACCTAAATAGAATTTACCTGAAGGGATATGAGTAATTTTGTAAGTGTGACCGGTCATATTTTAATAATAGAAACTTATAAAAGTAATTTCAATTTCTCTGTTAATTAGAGCTAAAATTAATTTAAATTATAAAAGATACGGTTGTTACCGTAGATATATGGAAATAAGTTAAAGTTTATTTTAAGTTCCGTTGGTCCGTTAGAACTTAAAACTCACATTTACTTTTTCAACTGAAGTCTTCAGCAATCTACAGTCCCGTTCACTGTTTCGACAGAATTTAATTAACATTAAAATCTCCGGGGAAATCTTCTAACTCTTCCCAGTTACTCGGACCACTGCATCTCTCTGTATAGTAGGCTCCTCTTCGGACTCCACAACTCGATAACCAAATTGTTTCATAGTCTTTAGAATAAAAGCTATACATTTCAAAAACTCCATGATGAGATAGATTAGTAACTGCTAATCATTCTCAGTTATAAATATAGACATAATCAAGAAATGTTCAAAAAAAAATATTTAAATTAAATGTGATTAAAAAGTGATGGTTTTCCTGAGTGCTAGATACTTATCTACATGAAGCCTAAACAACATATCATGGATAGTGATTTAAATCAAATATTATTGAAAATATCTGAAGTTATGATTACTTTAGAATTATGTGAAAGAGAGTTGCAACAACTAAAACAAACCATTCAAAAAATATACGATGAATAAAGAAGAAATTACATTTTTACGCAACAGATGGGTGGAAATCTGTTTGTTTGAAGAAGAAGTTCCACCACATGTTATCGAATACCTACGATACGTATTATCACAAGCAGAGGAAAACACATGCCCAGAAGAAAACAAAAAGATATTAACTACGAAGACTTAAAATTGCTCAGCAAAGCAATGGAATATCCCAACATGAGTATTAAATACCTGAATCAGGTATATGCGATTCGCAATGCGTGGGCTAGCAGAAGATTCTTAATTGATAGAGAGCGCCAGTTACTTGCAATTATTTGTAATCGATTTGAACATGTAAGTCAGGTAAAGCCACAACATACGGCAGTTGATAAGACCACTGATGAAAATTGTGATACCTGTGATAAACCAGCGGATAACTGTGCACAAGCAGCAGCCAAGAAAACTGAGAAGAAGGTGAAGAAAGTTGCCACTCCTCAGAAAAAAACGAGCACTCGCAAACGAACAGCCACCACGACTGCAGCCAAACCAGCAGCCAAGAAAACTAGAGCTCGTAAAACTACAGGAGATAAATAATGACGGAACTGAAACGAGGCACCGTATATACGGGAACGGAAGGTGAAGCATTATTGAAGTTTAATAGCACACCACCTAAGCATATCATCGATGCCGTTTTAGCTGATAAAATTAGAGAACTCAGCTATACACTGGAAGTTACCAAAAACAAACAATCAAAAAAGTTGACAGTAATGCAATCATTTCGAGCTGCATTGGCTATCTGGGCAGCTGAGATGCATGATTTATCACAATTATTTAAGGATGTGGAGCCTAAAACATTAGCCCCGAAGCATCGCATGCTGGTAACATTATTCCCAAAATGGTTGCTCAGAATTGAAGTAATGCGCGCAGAACTAGCAGAGATTGAAGCTGAAACCTCAGTTGAGGCAGTTGCTGCTGCACAGGAAGTTACATCATTATTGCAGGTATTTCATTATGTATTAGATGAAAACACCAAGCTGCGCCATAAACAAGAAATGGTACAGACTTATGAACACTTATGGAATCGTGAAAATGCCGCAGCATAAACAGAAAATTGATTGGAGCAAGCATAAAATCTGTCCCAAACATGGTTTAAGTCATTTATATGTACGCGATTTCCATCACCCTTCACAAACAGGTTTATGCGCGCATCCAGACTGCATCAATTCACAGATTAGCGCATTACGTCATCATCCCAGGTGTGGCAAAATGGTAAGGTTCGCTGACCATATCTGTGGCCGCGAAGAGTTGTTTGATGAGGTAATCATGGCATTGAGTCAACAAGTAGCTCAGAATCGACTGACGGTGCTGCACGGTGGCTTTATGTATTGGATTGCATTAGGATGCCTGAAAAGATTAAGAAAAGTAGAGCAAAAACAAGAGCGACAGAACAACATTAAAGAGCAAATCAAAGATTATTTGGCTGATGAAGCGCGCAATGCAGTGGTCAAATGGGTAGGGTCGAGTCAGTGCCGCATGTTTGGGGGTATCAGCAGCCAAATTAGTGATTTGAGCGCAGACAAGTTATACGATTTTGCGGAATTAGTATCGATGCTTTGCACTCAATTTGGCGGGCATACATACATGTATCTGCAAGGACATATCACCAAACGAGATTGGGCACGCGTGGAAGGTTGCAAATTACGAGAAGCAGAAACGATGAGAGAGCGCGTGAAACAGTTTTATCTCGATAATTTTGGCATGCCTGAACACGCCGATAGCATTGAATACTGTGCTCTCTAAGCTGCCTCATCGTCATCATCTGCTTTTACCGTTTGCAATAACTCTTCCATTTGCTGTTCCGCGTTGACACCGGGTGGCGGATTAATCAATAAGTCTAGTGCTTCGTTAAAGATAGGAAAATGATATCTTTCAGCACCATGTGGCACGCCATAAGAGTTAATTAATTCATCAATTAAATCGCCTTTGAGCATACTGAGTTCACCTTTCGGTTTATCAATTAGTTTTCTAGCAATTTGCAAACCTTCACGCACACTATTGATACTTGCAGAGGGGTCGTTGGTGATGATTCTCTTTGCACGTTCTAATGCACGCCGCACCGGACGGTTAAAATATGCTTCCCCTTCAGAACGTGGTCCCATCACATTATCAAGATAACGAATATAATTGATATCTGCAGCTGTGGTTTGCTCTTTTTTCATCACATCTTTTAATAGCTCTTCTGCAACTCGTTGCACCGGCGCCAATGGTTTAGGTCGATTACGAGTTAGCCTTTCCTTGACCACATCATCGACGATATCAGTTGATTGCACTGCATGAGATAATTCATGTGACAACGCATCTCTAATTTCATTTCTGCCTAGTGGACGTCCACCTTTGTGTACTAAGATTTCAACCGTACTCGGGCGCATTACATCAACCCGTGCCACGCCATGTTGAGTTGGGTCATCAGTTTGTATCACCATCACTCGAGTAGGACGATTAACAGCAGCATTACGCAAAGGACGCCGTGGTCGAGCACCACCCAGACCTTGACGAGCATGCCGTGTCATTGCAATCACGCCTGGCAGCGCGTCACCGTGTTCTGCGTGCCATTCTTGTGCGGGCGTGACTCGTTCTGAAGGTTGTTGTCGAGTGCCATCACTCCTACGGCGCACACCATAGCGAATTGCATCAGCAACATCTTCTTCAACACCGGTCAAAATACGTTCGAACTCAGGTGACAGAGGTTGTTTTTGTAATCCCAATGGTTCACGAAAGCTACCACGGTTCTGGCTGTACGCATAATCAGGCAGCCGTCGCATGCGCGCAGCAGTTTTACGTTTACTGTTAACACCAGCTGCGCCCGGCAACATGCCCACCAGCACATCAAATAATTCTAATTCAGATTTGCCGGGTTGATAGCCTTCTGCTAAACGACTGAAATATTCACGTTGTTCAGGCGTAGCAGCATCTAGCGCCTGTTGCAGATATTTATCTCGGCGTGCTAATGCTTTCTTTTCGGCTGCAGTACGTTTAACTGAGACGGGATTGCGGAGCACAGGACGTTGTGCTGCTACGTCTGAAGAGGTAGGTGCTGTTCGAACTTTCTTTGGCATGCGTGTAATTCCTGAATGTGGTGTGCACGTTGCTGTGCTCTTATTCTATTATTGGACTGTGAATGCTGCATTCGAGGCGGATGATACCAATTTAGATAATGATAATAACTCAGCCATGCAAAGCTAATAATGAATGGGAAGGATGATAATAATGCCGGCGCAAACAACACGATGACGGCAGCTAACCATAGTGGATGTGAACCAACATAGGTGTCGTTACGGTGGATGTGATGCCAATTCATGAAGTCTCCTGTTAGGTTGATTATTTGAATGAGTGGATGAAATATGCGGGCAGTAATGCAGGTCCCGTGAATTCTGAGAGGGGGTCGGGACAAAAAAGTGGATGGGCGAGAAATCTCCTCATACGAAAATATAATATCATTGTCAGAATCACGCATTTTTCCGTAACACGCATACACGCCGTCAGCATCTGCAGCAGTAACCGCCCCTCCACTGCAATAATTCTGTTTCTAACTTGCCGCCACTCATTAATACAGTTCTGACTCAGCAGCAGAGCAACAAATAATATGTGTCACTGCATGTTTCATGTCCACGCATGAATACGCAATTTATCTGATTCCCCGTCGTCCC
>Ga0180437_10002484_pt1 | contig 29277 bp, 27 predicted proteins | sample SS_ome_4_FD_132410 | JGI IMG/M metagenome (GOLD analysis project Ga0180437, IMG submission 132410) | Hypersaline lake sediment archaeal communities from the Salton Sea, California, USA - SS_3_D_1 metaG | ecosystem: Environmental > Aquatic > Non-marine Saline and Alkaline > Hypersaline >...
ACCCTCCTAAAAGGACTCAAGGGATTGACCTCTTTGTATTTAAGTGGGAATAAAGAAATCAAAGATTACACCTTCCTTAAAGAACTCAAAGAATTAACCGCTTTAGATTTAAGCTATAATAACCTAACGGATATCGATGTCACCTTCCTTAAAGAACCCAAGGAATTAACCACTTTGAATTTAAGTGGGAATAAAGAAATCAAAGATTACACCTTCCTTAAAGAACTCAAAGAAATAACCGCGTTATATTTAAGATCTAATGATCTTACAGATGCCGATGTCACCTTCCTTAAAGAACTCAAAGGATTAACCGCTTTAGCTTTAAGCAATAATAATCTCACAGATGTCACCTTTTTAAAAGATATGGAGAACATCCAATATGTCAATTTATATAGAAATCCAATACAAGAACCGCCAGAGGCAATTATTTCCCAGGGCATTAAAAGTATAAGAGATTATATTAAAGCCCTGGAAGGCGAAAAGCAACTGCTAAAAGAAGTAAAAGTGTTACTGGTGGGAGACGGAGGAGCAGGGAAAACATCCCTGCTAAAACAGTTAAAAGGAGAAGAATTTGATAAAAATGAACCCCAAACCCACGGGATAAATATCGAAGACCTTCCCATTGATATCAAAGGTAACAATGCAAAAATCCACCTCTGGGATTTTGGCGGACAGGAAATCATGCACGCTTCCCACCAGTTCTTTTTATCCAAACGAAGTTTATACATTTTAGTGACTGACTGCCGAAAAGATGATAAACTCGAACACTGGCTGAAACATATCCGAAGTTTCGGAGGGGGTTCACCTGTAATTGTAGTGATTAATAAAATTGACCAGAATCCCTCCTTTGATGTTAACCGCCAACATTTGCAGGAAAAATATAAAAACATCCGGGGATTCTACAAACTCTCCTGCGCCACCCGCAAAGGAATGGATGAATTCTCCTCTGAAATGATAAAAGAAATCAAAACCGTGGAATACATGCGTACTGAATGGCCAAAGATATGGTTCGATGTAAAGGAATTCTTGCAAAACAGGGAAGAAAATTATATTACCTATGATAAATATTATGACATTTGTTATCAAAATAAGTTAACGGATAAATCCCAGCAAAACACCCTGCTGGAATACCTGCACAACCTGGGGGTAATTCTGCATTTTGAAGATTTCGAGCTGAAAGATTTCCAGGTGCTGGAACCCAAATGGGTGACAGAAGCGGTTTATAAGATCATTAACTCTGAAAAACTGGCACAAAAGAAAGGATATCTTAATAAAAAAGACCTGGAGTATATTCTTAACGCGGAAACCTTTAATAAAGACGAATACCATGCCTCTCTTAAAGATACAAAATACAAAACACGGGAACAACAATATATCATCTCCCTGATGAAAACATTTGAATTGTGCTATTCCATTGATGATGATAATATGGTACTGGTTCCGGATCTGTTGGAAGTCCAGGAACCGGAATTTGTTAAAACATTTGATAAGAAAAATGCCCTCAAATTTTTATACCAATTCGATTTTCTACCCCCCAGTATTATTCCAAGATTTATTGTCAAAATGAACAAAGACATCAAAGCCGATGATTTGCAGTGGCGGACAGGTGTTGTTTTAGAAGACAGAAACAGCAATACCACAGCCATAGTCAAAGCTGACAAAGAAGCCAAAAAAATATCTATTTATGTAAATGGAGAACAGAAACGGTATTACTGTTCTGTCATAAGGTACACATTAAATGAATTGATCCGAACCTTTGAAAAACTTGATTTAAAAGAACTGGTTCCCCTTCCCGATAACGAGGAAATCCCCATCGAGTATGAAGAACTCATCGGCTATGAAAATGCCGGTAAAGATGAATACTTTATAGGAAAATTGAATAAAACTTACAGTGTTACTAAATTACTTAGTGGCATTGAGAGGTTGGAGGATAGAGAATTAAGATATCCTGGCAATCGTCCGGATCACTTTCATTTTGAACCGAAAATTGAGTTTAAGCCAACGATTGAAGTTAGCCCTGATATTCGGGCAGCAGCCGTTGCAGTCGCAAAAGCGAAAGCCAGTGCCAAAAGCACAGTTAACCTGGCGGTTGACCTGCCTGATATTCAAACCCAATTTGAAAAATTAAAACATTTGATTGCCGATAAAGATCCGCAATTGGCAAGCCGAATGAACGAGATTGACAAAGCCTTGTACAGTGTAAATTCTAAAAGCAAAAAAGATAAATTTAACCTTCCTCTGGGTAAGTTAGGTAATTTAATGAGAGATTTGGGAGATGAGGACTCGGAATATTCCAGAGTTATAAAAGGCACGAAAAATGCGCTTAAATATGCACAAAAAATAGGTCAGATCTATGACAAATTTGCCCAATGGATTCCCGGGTTACCGAGAATACCCGATGTTTTTTTGGGAAAAAAGTAATTTAATCGTATAGGAATTTTCATTTTTTTTATTTGATAAAACTTTTCAATAGTCGTGGTGGCACGGTGGCATTTTCCATTTGTGTGAACATTTCTTTATATATTCGTATTATCGCCTAAATGGTGGAAAAACCTTACTGCACATCTTTAGGACAGACCGGGCGGCTCTCGCGCGTTATCGCACAGCTATCGTGGAACATCGCGCAGCTCCTCTTCAATATGATAAAAAAGGGGATCAGATAAAAAAAGGGCACTCCTTTTTTTGCACCTTTTTTCTTTCCCCTTATGATAGGGGAAATTGAAATGGACGTTTACCAGAAATGCGCCTATTTTCTTATCCTTAATTTTTTATCTTTAAACACACTGAATCTATCGATTATTTCTGCTGAATAATTTTTTAGAATTGTTTCAACAACCCTTATTTTTTCTTCGGCTCTCTCGTCTTCAAGCCGCAGTAACAGAACTCCTGAATGAGGCCATTTAGATTTGTAGACCAACTCACCGAAATCTTTATCCATTGTTATTAGCAACCGTTTTTCAGATACAGCTATTTTTAGTATTTCCACATCTGACATTCGCGGATCTATATCTCGCACTGCTTCTGCATCATATTTTTTATTCTTTAGCCATTCCTCGACCTTTTTACCGACCCCAACATCAATTAGAAGTTTCAGATTCATTTGGTTCAACTGCTATGCTCCGATTCTTAACTCGAACACCTGTTCATGATTGATTGATTCTGCAGCATATAAAAGTGCTGCCTTTATATCTTCAAGCTCTAATTCCGGGTAATCTTCCAGCAATTCCTTGATTGAGATATTGGTTGCCAGAGCTTTAAGGATTTGTTCGACTGTTATCCTAAGGCCTCTGATGGTCGGTTTCCCCACCATCACTTCTGGGTTAACGGTAATCCTGCCAAATAATTCTTCTTCTTTCATTTTTAACTCCTATCCATTTATATCAAAATAAAGTCATGATTTCAAATTCTTTTTTTATATTTTTCAGTCGGTAAGACGGTAGGATATCCTGGAAATTGAAAATAAACTGGTAGTAACAAATCCATAATTGATTTTTTTTTGCCTCGCCTGGCACCTCTTTCCTTCAAAATGGATATTGGGAAGTGAATCGGGATATGTTATCAGCGATCAATGATCAAAAAAGGGTTAATAAGTAAAACCATTTTTGATTGTTTCCTTTTTTTAAACTTTTTAACTGAAAAATTAAAAAAAAGGTCAGACGAAAAAAGGCACCTTTGGTTTCGGCTTGTCTGGTTTAGGCACTGCAATGTCATCTTTTCCCTTTGCAATATCATCTTTATCCACTACAACATCAACTTTACCCGCTGCAATGCCATCTTTACCCGTTACAATGCCATCTTAAGGCGCTGCAACTTCATCTTTACCTGATGCAACATCAACTTCAGGCGATACAATATTATCTTTAGGTGCAGCAGCGCCATTTTTATCCTCTGCTACATCAATTTTACCCTTTGCAATGCCAACTTTATTGGCTGCAATGTTATCTTTACCCCCTGTAATGCCACCTTTATGCGCTGCATCGCCAACTTTTTGTGGTTAAAACTTATTTGGACAAAAGGATTAAGATTTTTTTCACCTGACATCTTCCCAAATCCACCACCTGATTTTAAGTGTTGGTGGTGTGACTCGTTGCGTGTTGCGTGTTGCGCGTTGCGAGGTAGAAGAGCTTTAGAGGTAACTTTTGTATAAATCTTTTTAAGTGCTCTACCCCGTAAACCCGCAACTCGTAACTCGTAACGAGTTCTAGCCATCTTTAGATGGCGGATTTGGGTCTTTTTTCCTACTTGAATTTTTTTCCCGTGTATGATACTTATTACTTTAAAAAGACAGAATCCTTGGGAACAGTGAAAAATATAGTAGATTTATTAGAATATCATTTAGGTGAGGAACTCAAAAAGGGAATTTACTCCAAAATTCAAAAACTCGATAAAAAGCAAGTGAATGATTTAAAAGGTCATATACAGGAATTTTATCATAGTCAAGAAAAGGAATTACAAAAAAGTAAATCAAAAATTATTGGGTCTTATGTTGAAACCGACATTACAAGCCTAGGAATGAATTTGATAAATGAAGGCGATGAATATAAAGTAAACCTTTCTGATGATATTTACTTATCCTTACTCCATTTCCCAGCAATTGCTCTTACTGATGCAAGCAGCCAACGTGATGTGATATGTTTTGAAGGTCTATTCGAATTTTGTGCCATTTTTAGGGATCTTCTGAAATCAGAAACAATCATTACTATTCCTCGAAATGACTATTTTCAAAGCCCATATGAACATAAAATTAAAGAACTATCTGATCATTATTTCCATAACTCCAAATGGTATGAAATGTTTTTTAAGCACTTTAAATATAAATATTCGATAACTGCAAAAGATCAGTATTATATGTTTTTAAACAAATTCTTTAGATATTTTGTAACCACAGAAGAGAAAGGGTTTTTCTGTATAGCAGATAAGATTATTTCTTTTGAGTTTATCACACAATTTTATCAAGATGTCATTAAATCTATAATTTCTAAGGATTTTCAAAAAAGTACTGTACAAACATCGGATACAAAGTTATTCTTACCGGAAATTTATGATATCTCCGTAGCTGATATTATAAATTTTAGGAAATATAATAAGGAATACCATGAATGGCGAGAATCAGTTTCAATTCTATCGGCCAGACTATCCAACCTTGCTGAATCTTCTACAAAAAAAGGAGAAATATTTTCTTCAAAAGTAATAAAGGAATTAATTTATGATGAATTTCAGCCTAAAATTGATTCTTTATGTTCTTCATTACGAAAATCATCATACAAAGGATATTTGAATAAAGCAGGGATTTCTTTTTCTATAGGAATTTTAGTTTCTCTAAGTTTCAGTTCTGATCCTTTAACAGCAATTGAATCTGGGCTATCGGTAGAAATCTTAGATTTTCTATTATCAAAACTTTTCCAACTAAGAAAGCGCAATCGCAATAAATTAATTTCAAAATTCTATTGTTTATTTAATCCTCATCTTGTAGAAAAAAAATGATACACGACGAGCAAGGAAAATTAAATATAAAAATATATGACTTTTCGGCTACGGTCGAACTGCGACCGAACAACTCTGAGCTTACCTATTGCGTAACAAATTATATATCTTAACCTTCAGAAGCTGAAGGGAGTTCTAATCCGAAGCCTTGTTCTCTATCGGCTTTTTTCAGCATGAATGCAAGGAATATGGAGATAACGCCTAAGACAACCAGCATCAGTATCGGAACCATATAATTATACGGTGGTATTTGGCCGGCAAGTCTAAGTTCCTCTATTTTTTCGCTGATGGCTCCTACTGATAAACCCTGTGCTTCCAGGCTGCTTCTTATTTCCTGTATTTTACTTACAACCGTGGGATTTACCAAATCCAGGACTTTTCCGATTCCCCAGAAAAATGCCAGCAGTCCATAATTTTGAATAGTAAACATTGCTGCATAGGCTGTGCCTAATTGAGTTTTATCAACAATTTTGGACACCGAGGGCCACATGGCTGCAGGTAGCAGGGAAAAAGCAACGCCGAGACTCAACAGGCCGAGATAACCCAGGGCAACAACATTGAATAGAGAGAGGGAAATGTGTGCAAAAATCAGGAGCAGCGCACCCAGTATCATGACAGAAGCGGCTTTTCCTTTCTTGTCTACCATACTTCCGAAAATAGGTGTGAATAAAATCGTACCCAACGGTATTAAACTGGCAACTTTGGGACCGTTTTCAAGCCATACGACCAGAGTATCTTTGAGAATATAGATAAAGCCCACAAAAAGAACGGCTATGACCACAATAGAAATTAGCTTACCGGCCATTTTTTTTATATATGTGGGTACAGAAGAAAATGCAATGCCAAAGATAAACAACCCGATAAATATCATAGCATTACCCAAAGCCGCACTCCCAAAAATCATTATCTGGGGAGTGGATTCGGGAAGACTGTAAGTAAACCCGAATTTGTTGACCAGCAGATCGGCTGCGTACTGTATAAAAGGAAATACGGCTGAATAAAAAGCCACGCAAAGCAAGGTAATAAAGATAAAAGATTTGTTAGTAGCCAATTTGACCAGATCGGAAAATTTGAACTTTTCTTCTTCCTCTCCAGAACTTTCGGCTTTCTCTTTCAGTTGCCTATCGACTTTTACATCAAACAACAAATATACGATGAACATGATCAAACCGATACCGATAAGTGTAGCGGCAAAATTGATGGCTGGTTGAACCACTCCATGACCGATATCGGGTGATAATGCGATTCCCATGGCAGAGCCTAATCGTCCAAATGCCATGCTTATGGCCATGGCAAGAGCAAGCTCATAACCCTTGAACCATTTTACAATGGCTCGAAGTACCACTACACAGGTGACTTCCAATCCTATACCAAATAGTATTCGTCCGATGATCATAACGGTTAATTGTTGGGAAGGGTCCTCTGAGAAAAAACCACTGGCACCCAGTGCTGTGGTTGCAGCTCCAAGCGTAGCAATGGCTCCGTATAATACACCTGATATTCGAATGCCCCATTTGTCAATAATAATTCCACCAATAATAATCATACCGAAAACATTGGCAATAGTGGTTAAGCCTATCAGCTGACCATATTGAGTGGAGGTGATACCCATCTGGCTTTCCATCAAGGTCTTTAAACCTGAAAAGAAATCCTGGAACCAATAGGTTCCGAACATTAATCCGCTGACCAGTATCATCATAAACCAGCGCATTAAGGCTGAATCTTTTAATGTCTGCTTGATTTTTTCTGTCATTTTTTTTCCTCACAAAGTTGGATTTTTTTCTCTCGAGTGAATTTAAAAAAATAAATTGAAAGCTTGAGAACTATCATCTACGGATTATATAAAAAAAATATTCAGATTGCAAGAGATATATTGCAAAAATAGAGAGGTAGAGAGGTAACTATAATGCTGCTATAAAAAATGATGATCTTGACTTAATTATGAGTGAAGAATGATGAGTGATGAAAGAAGCTCACACGATCTCCTTTCAGAACTCTTTAGAAACATTAAAGAATCCATTCAAATTAGGTCGGATAAGGTCTTTTTTTCATCATTCATCATTGAGCTTAACAGTTACCTCTTTACCTCCTTTTCTTCTTTTTTTCTTGACAAAGAGTGGATAATTTCTTATGATTTATATCTATTTTTATAAAGAAGGTAATGCCTAAAGTTTCATGAAAAAAAAGGCCCACGTAATATGCGAATACACAGAAGGAAACAGAACTTTCTTCGTCATAGTCGCCCTGTATTTTTTCTGTGTTTTTCTGTGGGCTCTTATTATAAAGGAGGACGAACATGAATAGCATTGAAAGTGAAAAATTAAGAAATGTTGCTGTAGTAGGACATGGACAGACCGGGAAAACCAGTTTGGTTTCCGCTATCCTGTATAATACCGGGATGGTGAACCGCCTGGCAAAAGTCGAGCAGGGGAATACTGTGACCGATTACGATGAAGAGGAGATTGAAAAGAAAATCAGTGTCCAGGCTTCAATGGCCTATGCATTAAAAGACAAGTTTAAAATTAACATGATAGATACCCCGGGATTTCCCAATTTCGTGTGGGAAGCCGGGGTTGGCTTGCGGGCTGTAGAGACAGCATTGATACTGGTTAATGCAACAGAGGGCGTGGAAGTACAGACGGAAAAAATTTTTGACGCAGCAGGGGATTTGAATAAACCCCTGGTATTTGTGGTCAATAAAATGAAAAAGGAATTGGCGGACTTTGACAAAGCAGTGGGATCCATTGTCGAATCATTTGGTAAAAATGCCGTTGCTGCTCAATACCCTATCGGCAAAGGAAGTGACTTCTCAGGAATTGTTGACCTGCTAAGTATGAAAGCCTATAAATACAGTGACGATGAAAAGGGAATCTTTGAAGAAATAGACGTTCCCTCTGACTTAAAAGATGAACTGAACTCGAAATGGGAGGAGTTAATCGAAAAAATTGCTGAAAATGATGAAGAATTAATGGAAAAGTATTTAGAAGAGGGTGAATTAAGCCCGGAAGAAGCCGCCGCCGGTTTAAAAGCTGGTATTTTAAATCGTGACATCTTTCCTATCCTGGTCAGCGATGCCTGTGCCAATATCGGGGTCAAGCATTTAACCGATTTTATCATCGATTATACACCATCGATATTGGATGTGGGTGAAAGCGAAGCCGTTGAAGGAACGATAAAAGCCGACAAAGATGCTCCTTTCTCAGCCTTTGTATTTAAAACGATTTCCGACCCCTATACCGGAAAGATTTCTATAATGAAAGTGCTTTCCGGCACATTCAAGCCGGATTCATCTTATTTTAATATCAACAAAAATGCGGCTGAACGAATAGGGGGTACATTTTTCCTCCAGGGAAAAGAACAAAGCCCCTCAGGCGACGCCATGCCTGGTGAAATCGTTGCTGTGGCTAAACTCAAAGAGACACAAACCGGTGATACGTTAACCATTAAGGGAAAAAATATTAAATACCCTGAATTAAAATTCCCTATCCCCTCAATCTCCTTTGCTATTGAACCCAAATCGCGAAGTGATGAAAATAAGATTTCCACTGCCCTACAGAAAATCATGGAAGAAGACCCTACGGTTAAATCCCAGCGGGAAATCCAGACCAAGGAACTGGTGATTTCCGGCAATGGGCAATTGCACGTAGAATTGGTGGTTAGTAAGCTAAAAAAGAAGTACAGTGTGGAAGTAGAGATGAAACCGCCCAAGATTCCGTATAAGGAAACCGTCCGGGGCAGAGCGGATGTGGAGGTGAAATACAAGAAACAGACCGGTGGACGGGGCCAGTATGCCCATGTCTTTATCAAAATGGAACCCCTTGCCCGGGGGACTGATTTTGAATTTGAAGAGACCATTTTCGGTGGATCCATTCCCAGAAACTATATCCCTGCGGTAGAAAAAGGTGTCCGGGAAGCCAAAGAGACCGGTGTTTTAGCTGCTTACCCGGTGGTGGACTTTAAAGTAAATCTTTATGATGGTTCCTTCCACGAAGTGGACTCCTCGGATATGGCTTTTAAAATCGCTGCGTCAAAAGCATTTAAAAAAGCAATGAAAGAGGCCAAACCCATCCTGCTGGAACCCATCATGAAAGTCGAGGTGGTGACACCGGAAGAATTTATGGGTGACATCAACGGGAACTTGAGCGGTAGAAGAGGTAAAATCCAGGGTATGGAAACCAAAGGTAAAAATAATGTGGTGAAAGCAGTGGTGCCCATGGTGGAAATGCTGGATTTCGGTCCTACCCTGACTTCTATCACCGGCGGCAGAGGCGATTATTTCATGGAATTCGCTTATTATGAAGAAGTGCCCGGCCAATTGCAGAAAAAAATCATTGATGAAGCTGTCAGAGATGGCCGAGTCAAAGAAGAAGAAGAATAAATCCGTATCTATGGAGTAGTGGAGTGGTGGAGTCATGCAATACGCAACACTCAATACTCTAGTACTCCATTACTTCAACACACCATATACTAAAATGAGATTAAAAAAAGAATTAAAAATGAAACAGGTGACCGATGGGATTTATCAAATTGAAACCCATTACATGGACCAGGAAGGGATTGCCGCCTGTTATTTAATCGAAGATAACGGCGAAATCGCATTTGTTGAAACCAACACCAACCATGCGGTTCCTTTCCTTTTGGCAGCTGTCAACTACCTGGGATTTAAACCGGATCAGGTCAAATATGTGATCGTATCTCACATTCACCTGGACCATGCAGGCGGTACAGGTCTATTGATGAAACAACTGCCCCTTGCGGAACTGGTGGTGCACGCCAGGGGTAGGAAACACATGATTAACCCTGAAAAACTGATTGATGGTGTGAAACAGGTTTACGGCGAAAAAAAATACAAAAAACTCTACGGCGAAATCCTTCCCATTGATAAAGAGAGAGTTCGATCCATTATGGGGGACGATACACTGACCCTGGGAAAACGAACCCTGGATTTGTATGATTCTCAGGGCCATGCCAAACACCACATGTTTGTGTTTGACCGGCAAACGCAGTCGGTTTTCTCAGGAGATGCATTTGGAATTGGTTACCCTCGGTTTGCCTTTGATAACTTCCGTCTGGTTTTTCCCTCTACCGCACCGGTTCAATTTGAGCCGGAGCGTTCTCTGGAAACCTTTCAAAACATCATGGACCTCAACCCCTCACGGGTGTTGCTAACCCACTTCGGAAGTATCGAAGATACGACCAATGCTCATGAACAACTGAAGGAGTGGATCGCCTTTTCCGTTGAGATTGCAGAGAACAGATATGACCAAGGTTACAGGGAAAATGAATTGTATGATAAATTGTATAAGGATATAGCAGGGCGTTTTGAACAGGTTATCAAAAAGGCCAGAGGCGTTGGATTGACACCCGAGGAAAAGGAATTTTTATTTCTTGACTCCGATTTGAATGCACAAGGATTGGCGCATTATATAAAGAAACTGAAATACAAACAGCCCACAGAACACACAGAAAACACAGAAAAAAAGGCAACAAACAATAAGTAGGAGTAAAGAGGTAAACGTACGGCACCTGACGGTGCGAGATTGGATAAAAAATGAGAAAGTTTAAATTCCAATGAATAACATAATCTTAGATGTAAAAAATATCAGTAAATCTTTTATGCAGCCAGATAAAACACGGTTGGAGGTTTTGAAAGGTCTTTCTTTGGCGGTTCGGCGAGGAACTATTATTGCCGTCACAGGAGCCTCTGGTTCCGGGAAAAGCACACTGCTTCATCTGATGGGCAGCCTGGATAAACCCGATACCGGCGATATCCTATTGGAAGGGAGAAGTATTTTAGCCTTTAAACGGGAACAGCAAACCCGGTATCGCAACCAACAGGTGGGATTTATCTTTCAATTTCATTATCTAATGCCAGAGTTGAACGTACGAGAAAATGTGGCATTCCCCTATTTAATGAAACATTTTAATAAAGTGGAAGCCTATGAAAAAGCAGAAAGAATCCTGTGTGATGTGGGGTTGAAAGAAAAAGTGGATTATATGCCCTTTCAACTATCCGGCGGGGAAAGACAGAGAGCAGCCATAGCCAGGGGCTTAATCAATTCACCGGAAATATTGATGGCAGATGAACCCACAGGAAACCTGGACTGGAAAACCGGGGAGAGAGTTTTTAATGTTTTTAAAGAACTGCTGAAAGAGAAGCACTTAACCGCTGTTATCGTAACCCATAACGAGCAATTGGCCCAATTGGCTGATGAGCGTTACCTTCTCCATGAAGGAAGACTGAGCTCATAAAGCCAAACGTTTGATTATTCGAACATTCCGCTTTTAAATATTAAAACATTTAGAAAAATGCTAAACTTAAGATTCGAATTTACGTATAAACTATTTAAAAACCACGTATACACTATTTAAAATTTAAGATTTACGTAGGAGAATGATATGAAAAGACAAATTTATGTTTTGGTTCTCCTGGTGTTGTTCAGCTTTACGTTATCTGCAGATTTTGATTTCAGCAAGATTAAGAACAACATCAGTGAATTCACTTTACCCAATGGGCTGAAGTTTATACTCCTGGAAGACCATTCGGTACCCATTGCCAATTTCGTGACCTATGCCAATGTCGGTGGCAGCGATGAGCGGATCGGTATTTACGGGATTTCACATTTCCTGGAGCACATGGCCTTTAAAGGAACATCGGAAATAGGAACCAAAAGCTACCAGGCTGAAAAAAAATTATTTGCCAAAATGGATGCAATTTTTGATAAGATTTTGATTGAAAAAGGCAATATGAATCCTGATAAAGAGAAGATCAAGACATTAGAAAAGGAACTGGAAAAGTTAAAAGAAGAAGCCGCCACTCATGTGGTTGAAAATGAATTTATCAACCTGTTAGAACGTCACGGTGCCACCGGTATGAACGCCGGAACCAGTAAAGACATGACCGTCTATATTTACAGTCTCCCTTCCAACAAAGTGGAATTATGGGCGTACATGGAATCGTCCAGATTTACTGATCCCATTTTCAGGGAGTTTTACAGAGAGCGGGGCGTTATCCAGGAAGAGAGGCGGGTAGTGGTCGAAAATACCCCTATCGGCAAAATGCTGGAGAGGATTCTCTCGTTGGCTTTTGCGGCTCATCCGTACAGGATCAGCATTGTCGGCCCCATGAGCAATATCGATAATATCACCCGGGCCGATATGACCCGTTATTTCAAGACCAATTACACTGCCCGGAATATGGTGGTGGGTGTCACCGGCGATGTCTACCCGGACCAATTGAAAAAACTAGCAAAAAAATATTTCTCAACCATGATATCCGGCAAAAAGAACCACCGGATACTTACAGTAGAGCCTGAACAGTTGGGCGAAAAATCAATCACTCTTTACGAAGATTCCCAACCCATCCTGTTGGTGGGGTATCATATCCCCTCCGTACTGCATGAGGATTTTGTGAAGTTCAACGTGCTGAATATTATCCTTACCAACGGCAGAAGTTCCCGGTTAAGGAAGAAAATGGTCATTGATGATAAAACCGCCATGGGGGTGTTATCTTTTGCAGGATATCCCGGCAATAAATACTCCACCCTCTACCTGATTGGCGCCGTTCCCAACAGTGGACATTCCACCGATGAGATGTTGAAAACCATCGATGAGGAAATCGAAAAAATAAAAAAAGATTCCGTATCGGAAGAAGAATTGGCCGCTGCCAAAACCCGGTTAAAAGTAAGTATAATAAGACAACTGGGGTCCAACCGGGGATTGTTAATCGGGTTATTGCACGCGGAAATGGTATTGGGATCATGGCAAAAAGCTTTTGATAACCTGGCAGCGATAGAGAAGGTCACCACCGATGATATTCATCAGTTGGTCAACACATATCTGACCAAAACCAATCGCTCCATTGCGCGCATTGAAAAGAAGGAGGAGGTGAAAAAATGAAACTAAAAAAACGCTCAATTGTTATTTTCTTAGTGGCTATATTTTTATTCGGTGCATTTGGATTGGATGCAGCTAAAAAGAAGAAGGTAGACAAACTTAAATTCCCGCCTCTCAATAAGATTCACCGGCCTGAAGTGAAAAAAGCACAAACCTCCAATGGCATAAAATTAAGACTCATAAAGACCGAAAAATTGCCGTTAGTGAACCTTCTTATACTTGTAAAAGGTGGCAGTCACTATGATCCCGGGACAAAAGTGGGACTGGCATCAGTCACAGCACAGCTCTTGAGGATCGGGGGTACAAAGGAGCTTAAACCCGAAGAGGTGGACAAACGCCTGGATTCAAAAGGGATAAACATTGATATTGATGCCAGCGATGATTATTATACCATTGGCCTCTCCTGTTTAGAGGAGAATTTTGATGAAGCGGTGTCGATCCTTTCGAAGATACTTCTGCAGCCTGCGTTTGACCAGGAAAAAATGGAAGAGATAAAGACCCAGATGGGCAGCGCCATTTCCAGGAGAAATGACAACCCAATGCCCATCAACGCAAGGGAATTTAACAAACTGATCTACGGTGCAAAATCTCCCTTTGCCGCAGTGCTTGAATACGAACACCTGGATAATATCGTCCAGGAGGATGTTAACAGGAATTATAAAATGTTTTTTGCACCCGGCAATATGCTGGTTGGTGTGACCGGTCCCCTTGAAATGGACCGATTCATAGAGATTTTTGAAAAATATTTCGGGAGCTGGAGCCACCAGGCTCGAATTCCCACTTACCCACAGGTCCAGGAGCAAACCCATGATGATTTTAAAATCGCTTTTGCCCAGAAGTCAAACCTGAACCAGAGTTATTTCAGCATCGGTCACCTGGGGGTTAAGGAAGACCTGTCCAAGTCAGCAAAATTCCTGGTATTCAACTCGATCTTTTCGCAGGGATTCACCTCACGGTTGGTAACGCGGGTGAGGGTGAAAATGGGATTGACCTACGGTCTTGGCGGTGGGATCAATACAGAACACCTCTATCCTGGCGACACTTCCTTTACCACCTTTACAAAATCCGAAAGTACCATCGATGCCATCAAAGCCATTTTTGATGAAATAGATATCATAAGGAAAGAAAAGGTGACGCAGCAGGAACTGAATGATGCGAAAGATTCCTTCTTAAATGCCTATGTGTTCGAATTCAGAACTCCAGAAAGAGTGCTGCGCAACAGCCTCAGGAGAGAGTTTTACGATGTTGATGTGAACATCATTGACAGGCTGGTAGAAGATGTAAAGAAGGTGACTGCCGATGATATCCTGGAAGTTGCTAAAAATTACCTCCATCCCGACAAAATGGTTGTGAGCCTCGTGGGAAACAAAGAAAAGATAAAGGGCGACCTTTCCGAACTGGGAAAAGTGAAAGAACTGGATATCTCCATCAAACCGCCCGCATTAAAGGAAAAAATCCCGGAACCCACTTCCGAAACCCTTCAAAAAGGCAGCCAGATAATTATGGAACTGGTTAAACAAAAATATAAAAAATATAAACACTTAAACTCGCTTGAAATGAAGGCTGACATGAAAATGACCATAATGGGAAGAACCATGGATATGGGTCTTAAAAGTACTACCCTTTTCCCGGATAAAAGGCATATTGAAATCTCAGTCATGGGAATGAAAATGGAGCGAATCATTAGCGGGAAAAAGGGTATAATGAAACAGATGGGAATGGAAAAAGCTATTTCAGACGAGGAGATTGAAAAAGGAGAATTTGATGATCTCTATAACATCTTTAACTCAAAAGAAAAATACAAATTCCAGTACCTCAAGGAAAAAGAGATTGACGGCAAAAAATATGATGTGATCTATATCTTTGATGCTAAGAAAAGATGGATGAAGTATTTCATTAACAAGGAAACCGGGCGTATTGAAATAGAGGAAAAATTATCAGATGTCCCAGGACAATCCGGGGTGTCCCGTACTGTAAAATCCGATTTTAAAACCGTTAAAGGAATTCCCTTTGCATTCAAATCAGAAGTCTTTGTAAAGGAGAAAAAGGTTGGTGAAGTGACTGTTAAAGAGATAAAAGTGAATCCTGAAGTTGATCCTTCCATTTTTAAGATTGAAGAGAAGAAATGAGGGAATAGAGGTAAGGGGTAAAGGGGTAAAGAGGTAAAAAAAGGGGCGTATGCACGTACGCCCCCTTTTTTTTATTCACCATTGGTTGTTCAATGTCCGAATATGAATATCTCCAAAGACTTCGTATTTTCGATTACCTTCTCTACCCCTCTACCTCTTTACCTCTCTACCCCTTAATTCTTCTTGACAATAAGTTCAAATAATGGTATTTTCACAATTAATTACTTTGCGAAAGTGGCGGAATTGGCAGACGCGCCAGATTTAGGATCTGGTGCCGAAAGGTGTGGGGGTTCGAGTCCCCCCTTTCGCACAAGATCAATGTTAATTATTATTCTTTCTAAGTGGAGGATGCCACTACACTCTTTACCTGCTCAGTAATATATAAAAGTAAAATAAACCAGATAAGTAATACCACAGAACCGCCCAGAATAATGAAATCATATTTTTGTGAGGGTAAAGGTACACGCGCTAAAATGGCTCCTATTAGGAAAATAATTCCCCACAAACCCATTGGAATTCTTTTTTGGGGATTTCTTTTATTTACAAATCGTGCGATTTCATTTGGCCATTTAAATATCCAATATATATTATAAAATGGAATAAAGTTAAAACCAACCGCCTTTCCGGGTGTTATCGGATACTCGGAATCTGATGCAATTTGAAGTATTTTGTGTATCCTGTATAAACAGAAGCAAAAGTAAATGATTCCAATAAGTCCAAAAATGGAGCTCCAGCCATATTTATGGATGCCTGAATATGAGGGGACTGGTTTTAATGTAGCAAAATCTACTACGAAAAATATAATGGCAATGATGATTCCGATCCATACGATTGGAAAGTTCTCCTTTACCTGGATTTTTTCTTCACTTTTGCTGATTTCCGCAATCTCCTTCGGTTTAAATTGAAATTGAAGGCTGCCTATAAATAAAAATATAAAAGCCATTAAATATGGAATCCCGTATAAATTTAAATAAAATTTAAAGAGAATACCAGACAAAAAGAATAGATCTGAACACCCAATAGAAAGAAAACCCAATAGCAGCCAAATTCCTGCTGGTGTCCCTTTTGTTTTTTGATAGATAATAATACCGGTCGATACAGCCAAACAAGCAACAACAAAGTTAAAAATCCCATAATATACTTCCATTATTTACCTCCTGTCAGTTTAATTTCCTTCAAAACCTATTTTAATGAAAGCCCTTGAAGATGTCAAATACATATCCTCCTGAAGTTAGAGTCCCTCTTTCATTTTGCATCTCTGAAGATTTAAATGAGACAAATCAGTTATTTTAGGCCTGAATTTTATTTTTGTTTACTATTCACTCTTTTCTTTTTCCATTACAATGCGATACTCCCTGTTATTCAAATTAATAGTGAAAATGTAATTGGTGTCTTCCATTGTCATGTATTCATTCATTTTAAGGTCTATTACTTTACCCCTTAATTGGTCCACACCGCCCTTTAGGCTTAATGTCACTTGTTTCCCGATGAAGATGTCTTCCGTTTTATTATTATTATTGGAACAGCCCACCATGGTTAACGATAACATTAACACCAAGACGCAGAAAATAGAGCTTAAAAAAATAATTTTTTTCATTTTTTTCTCCTTAATTTTTTTAGCCGCGGATTTACGCAGATTTGCGCGGATTTTTTGGAGTTAAATTTATTTTTATCATAAAAAAGTAAAAAATTCAATAATGTAAAAAAATAACAATTTTCCCTTTGCGACTCACTGCACAGGGTAAAAACAAAAAGGTTTTTTTTCGCGTCTTTTTGCGTGTTTCGCGGACATCATAACACTTGCAATCCTACTGCCATTTCAGATATAATTAAATATTATGGAAATAATGAACAATTTAAAACAATGGATAAAAAATAATTTTTATTCCCGCACCTCCAAACATTTAAATCCTGGCATTATTATTTTATTGATTTTCATTTTATCAATATCCTATTGTTTGGTCAGGAAAGAACCAGAAAAGGTCTGGAACTTAAGAGGAAAAATTGTTCTACTGGCCAAAAGTCTGGCAGGACTTCCTTATAGATACGGTGGACATGAGATCGATGGTTTTGACTGCAGTGGGTTTGTTTATTACGTATATGACTCGTTTGGCATCAAGCTGCCCAGAACGGCTAAAAAGCAGGCAATGTTAAAGGAGAAAATAAAGTTAAAACGAGCGCAACCGGCTGATATAGTGGTATTTAAACTCAGACGGGGCTGGCATACTGCTATTTATATCGGGGGCAATTCGTTTATCCATGCACCCAATAAACAGAGCCGCGTACGAAAAGAGGCACTGGATAAATTCTGGAAAAATCGTTTGAGATACGTTATAAAAATCATTGAAGAATAAATACTTTTTCCAGTCTTTTTTTTCGAGATTTCTCATGCAGGTATCCTGTTCGGCCGGTTCCTGTTTCCGTGTCCGGATGATATCAAGAATATCCTCGAAATGGTCTTCAAAATCCAAAGAAACCATTTTTTCCACATGGGAAAAATGGTTGAGAAGGTTTAATCCATTCCAATATCTTTTTCATTCTGGTATTTGAAAATGAAGCGAATAAGGTGTATAATCGCTTCAAAATATGAAGCAATTGAGGATAATTTATGTAAGAATACTAGCAGCCCCTCATAAAATTTTTTTAACTAAATCTCAGTTATAATAAGGATTCTCCTGGAAAATTCAAATGAAGAAAAGGCAACTTTACTCAATAATGAGAGCCAATCCAAACAATAAGAACCAATGATTGGGAATGTAATAGACCCAGGTCCTTTTTATCTTCACAATGTGGAATAAATCCCTATTCAGAAAAATAGCAGTTCCAGGTGAAAAATGATCCAAAAAAGCATGAAAACTCCTGGATAATAAACCAGGCCTGGCAGATCCTGCCTTAATTTCAATGGGAATAACTTCACCTTTTTCCGGCATCGACAATACAAAATCGACCTCGGCGCCGCTTCTGGTTCGCCAAAAGAACAATTCCTCATTAAATAGTGCGTTATCTTTTACAAATTCTGTGAAAATCAAATTTTCGATCAATGCTCCTTTATCTGTCCGATTGCTTAACATATTAAATTGCCGTACAGATAAATTCATGAGTCCATTATCGATAAAAAAACATTTATGGGTACTTTTTACTTCATTTCTCCTGCTGCTAACAAAAGGAGGAAGGTAGCCAGCAATGTAGGTTTCCTTTAAAAAATTCATATATTTTGTAACAGTAACGGCATTACTTCTCACCAGGGAACAAATTTCCGACTTGTTAACCAGGTTCCCCACCTGGGAAGCCAGTACTTTTACCAGGTGATTAAACACTTCGGAATTTCCCACCTTTAAAAAATCAATAACATCTTTTTTAACATAAGATTGGTAAATCTCATTCAGCTCTTCTATACGTTCATCGCGATCTTTCGTAGTCAAGACAGCAGGGTACCCGCCATAAATTGCCATCTCTTCCATTATTCCTGTTAGATATTTCCCAAACAATTTCTCATTTTGCCTCCATAGGTCCGCGGATGCCTCTTTAAAATTGACACGATTTAAAGATCCGGGCATTTTGTTTTCACAGCCTATGTACTCTTTAAACGATATAGGGAAAATATAGGTTTCCCTTTTTCTCCCGGTAAGGAACTCCTTTATCTTTGACCTTAATTCAAGGGATGAGGAACCTGTTGCAAAAACTTTGATATTTTTAGCCAGATCATAGATACCTTTTAAAAATTTCCCCGGGGACTCCAACCTCTGGACTTCATCTAAGAAGAGATAGACCCGTTCCTCGCTGTTTCTAGTATGGTCGATCTGTTTGACCAGGAGCATCGGATTTTTAAATTGCTCCATTTCACCTATGGTGTCGAGATTGATATAGTATGTTTTTTGGGGAGTTATGTCCATCTTCGCTAATTCATGGATGAGCATCATTAAAAAGGTAGTTTTCCCACTCTGCCTGGGGCCGATGATAACTTCAACATGATCCGAAGAGAACCTTTTAATAATTTTCTTTAGTTGAAATCGGTAAATAAGCTTTTTAGGCTCTATTTCCCGAGAGTCGATTTTGTTCCACAGGCCGTCAATATCCAGTGTCCTGTATTTTATCACTTTATTCTCCTATGCTTTATATTCTATTAAATTAACCCAGCTATTTATAAAGGAGGCTTTATAATTAACCTGACTAATTATAAACCATGCTTTATGATTAGTCAAGTTTATATCTAAACTACCGGGCATTTTTATAAAAAAATTAAAAAAAAAACCAAAAAAAACTTGACAAAAAGGCCAAACTGTATTAACATATTAATACAGTGAAAAAAGAATTGTTAACTGAATTAAGTATAGATTTTGCCTCGCCAGTCCCCGTATACGAGCAGATAAAAAAAGTCATCAAGTACGCGATTGCTAAAAAGACTCTCGTAGAAGAAGAACCCCTTCCCTCTATCCGGGAACTGGCGGCATTTTTAAAAATCAATCCCAATACCGTTGCACGAGCTTACCGTGAACTCTCGCAGGAAAAAGTGATTGGCGGCAGGGCAGGAAAAGGCTTCTGGGTGGCAAAAATCGAAAATGCAGGTGAAAAAAAATTCGAACTCTTAAAAGAAGAATTTTTGAAATTCCTGGAAAAAGCCGTGGCAATGGGTTTCGCACCGGATATAATAAAAAATATGATCGATAATTTTTTTAGGGAGGGACAATGATTAATGTCTCAAATCTCAATGTGCGTTTTGGCAAAACCAACGCTCTTGATAATGCGAGTTTGGAAATCGATAGAGGAGAATGTATCCTGCTGGCAGGAGCCAATGGCTCAGGCAAGACCACGCTGCTGCGAGCAGTGGCAGGCGTTCTCTTCCCCCGCAAAGGAAATATCTCCATCGATGAAAAAAAAGTGGGACCCGCAACCCGTGAAAAAACAGCTTATATTCCCACCTCCTTAAGCTTCTATGACAGCCTGAAACTCAAAGAAGCAGTGAAGCTTCACGCTTCATTTTTTCCCGGCTTCGCCTACCAGGAAATCGGTGATTTTGCCTTTGAAATGGATCGGAAAACCGGATCGCTTTCTAAAGGCGAAAAGTCACTCTTTTTCCTGTCCCTGGCTCTCTCCACATCGCCGGATTACTTACTCATCGACGATGTGATCCATTTCCTGGACCCCCATTTGCGGGATATTTTTCTAAAATCCATTCTCCAATTAATCGAAGAGGAACAACTATCTGTCATCATTGCCGCCCAATCAGCCCTGGATATCGAAGGGGTGGTCGAACGGATTGTGGTGATGGATAAGGGAAAAATTGTACTGGATGAAACTGTAGAAGACCTCAAATGCTCCTTTGTCAGATTCTATGGGGAAAAACCCCTTGAAAACCTCCCCGTGGTTTTCCAAAAGGACTGGGAAGGAATGAAAGAAATGTATATCTACCCCTTTGAATCCCATATGAAACCCGAAGGCCGGGTGGAACACCTAACATTGGCTGAAATTCTGAGGGCCTTTATCGGAGGTGAATATGGTATGGGTTGAGTTAAAAAAAATACTAAAAGAAGGAATTATTATAGTCCTCATCCTGACGGGATTGATGGTACATATTGTAACCACTGACAGAGACCCCTATGCGGCATCGGTTATATTTGAGATATTTTTGCTGCTGTATGCTTCGTTTACCGGCTGGTCCATGTTTGACCGGGAAAGACAGGAGGGCGCGGTGGAATACCTTCTGTCCATGCCAGTATCCCGTACCCGGCTCTTTTTCCTGAAGTTTATTCCCAGGACGTTTAGTGTTTTACTCCTGTTGGGTGTTTACCTGCTGCTGCACAGCTACATTGATTTTCCCTCCTTTAGACCACTGAGTGAATTCTCTCTCATTTACCTGGCCTTTTTCCTGGTTTCTCTCTCCTTCTCTCTCACCCTAAAGAATTTTATTGGTGCATTGTTTATAACCAGTTTCCTTTCTGTGGGATTGACACTGCTTTTAAAAGTGATTAACCCTGCCATGTCAGATTCCTATGCTATTGTAACGATTAACCTGCTGATACTGCTTTTCCCGGTTGCTTTTTTTATTGTGTTTCAACGGTTTGATATCAAACCGATCCGCACCTTCAACTGGAAATTTGTAACACCAATGGTTATAATCATAGGGATGATGGTGGGAGTTGTCTGGTTGATGAGCAACAGTGGTTGGCATGGATATTACCTCTCCCACGATGGAGATTTGACACGCTATTCCTGCACCAGAACCCAGATCATTCGAAAGGACGGTGAGATAACCAACCTGAAAGGCTGCCTGAGGCCTCTTATGGAGGCAGACGGCTCGATATATATGCAAGTCATGAAGATGGAAAAGAAATGTAAAATAAAAAAGCTCGTGAGACTGGACTTGCAGGAGGGAGGCATTCAGCACATTATGGATGTGAAAGATGGATGGCATACAGGGTATGGTTACCCTGGTAAAGACGGTGTATTGAAGAAGGGTATCTACTATAATATATTACAGAATTGGGAAAAAAAAGAATGTAAAATTCTTATGATCCATGGCACCTCTGTGAAGGGAATCCCGGTGTACGGTAATTTTTACGATAAACCCATCAAAGAATTATTCCATGTAGTAGAGGAACCGCTCCAGTTTTTCGTATTGAGTCATGAGCGCATATACCGGATTTTTAAAAGTGGGGAAGCAGATGAATTGCCTTTTTGCTGTGATTCATTGGCGGTGTGGAAAAACCGGCTATTGATATTTGAAAAGCAAGGAATGACTCTCTATGAAATCTCGGATCAATTGAAACCGATCTTTAAGATGAACGGAAATATAAGAAAACTTCGTCGTAAATTCGGTTCCCTGCTCTCTTCCAAAGTGTTAATCCATGCGGAAAAGGGTTTTTATCTCTTTAGCCTGGAGGATCAGAGTCTTGAACCGGTTGATCTTTGTTCCAGACCCTATTATTACCATGTCTCTGGCGATACACTTCACCTCCTTTGGGTGAAGGTGGATGAAATGACCTACGGTCGAATGGTAAATGGAAAAATAATAAAACAAAAAAAGTGGAACATTAAAATCGAACAAGAAAAAGGATGGCGAATAATTCTGCCCTATCCTTCAGGTGTGGTGGTCTATAATAAAAAGGAGTTTGAGAAATACCTCTTCGACAAATAATATTGGAATGATGTGAATAAACGAAACAACCAGATAAAAATGGAAGTATCAAAAATGAGAATCAGAAATGGCAATTTCACCTTAAAAGTGAATCCAAAAGTTGTTCTTTTATTGGGGTTGGCGCTGACCATTTCAACTCTGTGGGCCGATTCCCGGGATACCTGGCAGCAGCCGGAAAAAGTTATGGAAGTGATTGGTGTCAAACCAGGGATGGTCATTGGTGAACCTGGAGCAGGCAAAGGTTATTTTACCCTTAAACTGGCACGTAAAGTCGGACCCATGGGCAAAATATATGCCAATGACATCGTGGAGAGTTCTCTCGAAACCTTAAAAGAAAAGAGTCAAAAAGCAGGGCTAAAAAATATTGTGACAATCATGGGAAAAGTAGAAGATCCTTTGTTTCCCAAAGAGGAATTGGACATGGTGTTTATGTCCTATGTGTTTCATCATCTTGAAAAACCAGTGGCTTTTTTAAAAAACCTGAAACCCTCACTCAAGCCCAATGCACTGTTGGTAATTTTGGAACAAGACCCGAAGAAATCCCCTAGCGCTGCGGGGCATTTCTTCAAACAGGAAAAAGTGTTAAGACTTGTCAAAGCCGGTGGTTTCAAACTGGTGCGCATTGAAACCTTTCTATCCAAAGACAACATTTACATTTTTCAGGCGGAGTAAAACCCTTCGAGTCAGCTTAAGCCACTTGTTAGGCGTTTTATTTTTTTATGCTTCTCCGTTTACCTCGAAATCAAAACATATATTTTTTTCAATATCATAGTTGATTCGCCAATAAGATGCGCCACCGTCCAAGACAAAAACATATGAGTTTTTATCATATTTAAAGCTATCTTCATTAGGAAAGAAATTACAGTGGATGCTCTTTCGACCGTCAATTATAATTCCTACAAATTGCACATGATAAGAAGATAATTGATCCTGAATGATTTTTCTTTGCCTGTTTCTCCAGTCAGGCGTCAATTCTTTGTTGAGAAACTTATAAATCGCTTCAAGGGCCAAGCATGTTTGCGTTTTCGAGGGAACCCACTGGCTTTTAGGTCCATATATTTTGTTTTGACTTTCTAAGATTGTTTGATTTTCTTCAGATATTACGTTATCGGCGCAGAAAAAGAAAGAAGTACACGTAATGAATATAATGGATACTATTATTTTTTTCATTTTTTCTCCTAACGATTACTACACTGCACGCTCAATTTTCTTATAATTTAGGATTTCTTCTATATAAAACAAAGAATTTTAAGAATATAATTGAAAAAATGAAGTTCAACAACGGGCTTGCAGACTGACGCTAAAGTGCTCAGCTACAAAGCCGAATTGCTAGGCTTGGTTTTGAATATGATATATTTTCCATAAATATCGGTATAGAGGTTTCAACATTTTAAAACCTGAGATTAATTCATCGATCAGTATGGGAGAAAATAGGTGATCATCAATTTCACTATTATGAACCAGGTAAAAACTTTTTCGCTGGTACCACTCCTGAATATATTTTGGCATGCGATCATTCAATATTTTTTTGTATTTTTCACCTTCTAATGTAAATAGATTTTGCTTATTATAAAATGAAATAACGTTTAAAAATTCAGAAGGCTTTTCATCAATATTTTTTCGGAGTATATCCATTGTATTTCTGGAAGCACTGTAATAACCCATTCCATATCGATATGAATTTGGCGATAGTTCAAAAAAATAAGCAGGTGCATCTTTCCAATCTTTGATAGGTCTTTTGAATGTTAGCCACATTGTATTTTTAAAAAGTGATTTATCTTTTGAAAATCTGGTATCCCGATAGATTCTTGAAATTGTTTTATTCACTGAGGGACGAATCTCAAAATTATCATCTATGGCAAGCATAGTATCCACTAAATCTGTCACCAAACTCTGGAATGGTTTTAATAGATGTTTTTGATAAACATCTTTATTTTCCTCAAACCATGCTTTGCTATTATTTTTTTTGACATTTTGAAGGAAATCCAACCCTTCTTGAGCAAAACCAGCGAATGTTTTTTTATTCATTTATTTTTAATGACTGTTCCGTCAGAGAGTTTTAGATAAATATGCCTATATTTTACCGCTTCATCAACATAAAGTTTTCCACCTGTTGAAATTTCTAGAACGACGAATTCTTCATTTTGATCGAAATGATGCTCACCGCCCCAACAAATGGAACTGACGGTATGAGGTAATTTTTTTATTTCTTTATTTGAAAGGAAGCTATTTAACCCTAGTTGTCTAACAATATTTCCTTTCCGATTATAGATCACAATAACATTGTTTCCATAACCAAGTTCGTGCCAATTATCAAAAGTGATTACATAGGTCCCTGAGTTGGTTACAAGGGCAGATACAGGAGCCACTTCATTAGACAACGTTTTCTCCCAAACAGTATTATATTTATTTTTGCCTTTTTCTTTTACTTCAAGAGTTCCTATGCACGTTTCTGGTTCTCCTTGTTCGCGCCGGCCAACGGGTCCGGGCGTTACAGTAAACCTAAATTTCTTGTTTTCTGATAAATATTCTGTTTTTTCCGGCAATGCCCATGTATCAGTCCAGGCAGTTTTAAAAAGTATAATCACAATAAGCAATGTCAGAAAATGAATCACTAAAAATTTTTTTATCTTCATATTTTTGTTTCTATACGTCTAACGTAGAAATGACTAGTAAAAGGCTAAGCAGCTTTATCGCTTAGCCTTTTATCTGGTCGATTGGTTTGTTAGGCATACTCATGTTTCCTTTTAATATATTCTCTAAGCATTAGTTATCCAACCCTTATCATCTGACCGGGCGACAAGGGTGAAGATAGAGTCATAAGTACTATCGGCTTCTCGACCGATTGGAATGATATGGCAATAACAGCGTAGATCTTTATTTGTCGCCTCGACGGCATCATGACTATCACCTCGCCATGTTGTGCAATTATACCGATGTCGCCCTCAGAATCTAGCATGCTCGTTGCTACCTTGATAAATTCCGCTGGCGAGATGTCCTTTGGGTCTGTGACTGCACAGCCCGCCTGAAACGTAATACGGTTATCCGAGAATATCGCTTTTGCAAGAATGGGATTAACGTTAGCAAAAAGGTCTTTGCCAGCACTTTCCTTTAACCATTTGATCTCTGCATCACTTTCTGGCAAACCTGCAACGACAACGACGACATTGATGATGCGCTCAAGGGTCAGCGATACATGCTTTGGTGCCGAGTTTGTAGATTGTTCTATCGCCATATGTGACCTCTTTTCATTTTTTTTGATTGCCTAACGATTACTATGCTGCAAGGAAAATTTTCTTAAATTTTACAGTTCCATTGATAAAAAACCAAAAATTTTAAGAAAATAATTAAAAAATGCAGTCATTTATATCTATATATATTTTTATACTGTATGCGGTATAACCTTTTTTTTAAAAGGGAAACATTCGCCTTTCCCCTTTTCATGTCTAATCTTTCTTTAAGACCTTGGTTTTCTTCGTTAGTAATAAATGACAGATCAGTGTTCATAAATACCCTTTGTTATTATCTTTTATCAATCTTCATGGCCATTTCTGATGGCATCGTTACATTTCTCGATTTATCTGTGTAACATTTTATTTATATTGTTACAGTAAAAAAAATTCTCGGTGTAAAAAGTCCTCTTGTTAATTTTTAAATACCATAAAAACATCAATTTCCTGCTTTCCTTAAGCTTCCGCCCTTACCGATAAATCGGTTTACCATATTTCTTCCGATTTTACCTATCTCAACATGTAAAGGATAAACATCTCCTTCCTGTTGAATATTGTTTTATACAATAGTGGATAAAAAAAGTCAATCGGATTTCCCAAATCTCTTTCCAAATTCTTTTAAATTTCTTGAAGTCTGGTCTGACCCCTAACCCTCTTATTCTGTGCCTCTTATTGCTTTTATCCGTATAGGAGGGTTATAAAAATTGTTGAATCAATAAAGGGAGACGCCTCGGTTTATCGGGGTTCTACGATATCACCAGTATTGATGATTCCTTTTTTGATTTTTTTATTATCCTTCCCGGCGAGAAGCTGGTAATCGATGAAATAGCAGGGGAGACCCTCAGCAAACAACCAGTCGGGGGAATTCTGGATCTGGAAATGGAGATGAGGATGAAAGGAGGAACCGGAGTTTCCTAAGAGAGCGATAATCCGACCCCGTTTGACCTTGTCTCCCTTCTTTACTTTGACGCTGTTCTGTTTCAGGTGCATATATAAACTGTATTCGTTGCTGCTGTGGCGGATGGCCACATGATTACCCAGAAATACATCGGTCTCCTTCTTCTCGATAACCTCTCGGGGATTGTAGGCCAGTTCCCCTACCTGGGGGTCTGCATAATCGCCGGCACTGGCTACTACCTCACCATCTGCCGCGGCCAGCACGGCTGCCCCAAACCCGTACCACTCTTCCACCTTCTTCCCTTCTCCTTTATAGAGATCACCCGCTTCGTTTACGGGGCAGAAATCCAGAGCAAAGGCAGCGGCGTTGGCCTTGATGCCGATTTTCTGTACGATAAAGTGGTGGCGGTCCAGGCGGCGATGATGGGAGTAGTAATCGTGTCCATCAGTGATCATGGCCCGTGTATCAACGGGCAGGGAGTAGAAGATACCAGGTTGATAACCTTCAGGTCTCACGGAAATGGTCTGAGTGAGTTCTTCTTTCTGGTCTTTAGAGCGGAACTTGAAACGGTATTCCATTCGGGATAATTCCAGGTCAGGACTGAAATAGTAGAAGGGATTGAAAACTGGTATGATTTTCCCTTTCACGATATTCCGGTAGGGGATGGTCTCCATGGAAGGTGCGAAACCCCAGAAATTGAGCAGCCGTTTGTTGATAAGCTTTTCCTTTTGGTTGTAAATCAACAGTTCGATTTCCGAAATACTCCATTCTTTATCGGTAACTCCCTGTAAATAAAAATCAAAGTTTACGGTCTGTACGTACCCCTCATCCAATACCAGCACCCGGTCTGGCTCTACGGTGATTTGCGCTACTTTATTTGGTGGCGTTGTGCTGGAGTCCTCTGGGCGTGCGGGTGTTGAGTAATATATAGTAAACAATAATAAAAGCGTTACTATTATAAGAATTGTCTTTTTCAATCCCATAACATTACCTCCTTTCAAGGAACATAGAGCTTACATTTTTGTTACGGAGAAAAAATAAGAAAGTTTTGACAATGCAACTTTTTCATGAATTGAAAAATATTAGAAAACAGACAGCTTATTCAATCCAATACATTTACAATGATCCCGGAACCATTTAAACAGTAATTGTTGATAAATAATTAGGGGACAGACTAGAAGTGCGCCATTATTCTGGACATTGGCAGTGGAGAGTTTATTATTGTCGGCCAAACTAACTCTTTTGGAGCAGGCGGATTTGATGTGGTACTGGCAAAAGTAAAGTTCTGAAAAAAAAGAGAAGGAGACAGCCGCCAAAGAGTCACCAAAGGGCCATTGGTGTATTCAGTTTTTATTTTCTATTCAGCTTTGAGTTTTAAGAAATCCCCATCAATAATCAATAGTTTTACTCCGTTTTCTGTAACTGAGCGATGCGAACTTAATTCATCTGAAACCACATATGTCATCCCCTTTGTTAAAATAGATTTTGCACCATCTTTAAGTTCGCTAACAAAATCTCCTTCCAGACAATGCACTACGTGCCCTTTTTCACACCAATGGTCAGCAATATAGCCCTTAGAATATTCAACTATTCTAATTCGTAATCCTTGAAATTGAATGGTCTGCCAATACGCAACTCCTGTTTCACCTTTGTGTTCTGTCTTAGGCACTTTCGTCCAATCAATGGTTTGAAATGGAATATTCTGATTACTCATAATTTCTCCTTAATTACTTAATTTTGTTATTATTTTTCAATTTTCCCAATTATTAAAGAATATCCACTTATCTCTTTAAAATTAAATGCTTGTTCCCAAATTTCAGGGAAATACTCTTTGAACCAGAAATCTTCGCATTCTCTAGGGTCAAAGGTAAAAATAACGATAGGGCCCTTTGGGCAAATCCTATAAAACTCTATAGCGGCATTTCTTAAAGAAGAAAAATGATGTACGGCTAAAACGACCACAACACCATCTACAGAATGATCGGGCAGCGGTATTGATTCTGCCGTTCCATCAAACCATATTACATTGTTATTCTGGATAGCCTGATTGCGCATCTCTATTGATGGCTCAACAGCGTTCACTCTGAATCCCAGGTCTGCTAAGGCATTGCTATAGTTACCAGTGCCTGCTCCAATGTCTGATTCCAGAGGTAAATTCAGCAGAGAAATGATAGCATTCAGTATCCTTTTATCAGCAGTTCTGTGCTCGTTGTACCTAATACCTATTTTCCCGTAGATTGTGTTTTTCATGAGTCAAGTTAACATGTATTATCCCAATTGTCAAGATTATTTCGGATCCTGTATCTCTCATCAAATAAGGAGTCGATTTCGTTACGAGTCACACCACTAATACTTAAAATTAGGTGGTGGATTTTTACTCAACGGGTCTGAGACAAATTTATGATCAAAACTTGACATTCCTTTTTTTTTGCGATATAATCTTACTGCTTAATAAGCAGTAAGATTAAAAGGAGGATAATATGAATGATCGACTGATTCAATCAG
>Ga0180437_10002487_pt1 | contig 29249 bp, 22 predicted proteins | sample SS_ome_4_FD_132410 | JGI IMG/M metagenome (GOLD analysis project Ga0180437, IMG submission 132410) | Hypersaline lake sediment archaeal communities from the Salton Sea, California, USA - SS_3_D_1 metaG | ecosystem: Environmental > Aquatic > Non-marine Saline and Alkaline > Hypersaline >...
GCTCGCCCTGCAGGAACCCGTTATCGCTTGTGAAAACGATGAGCGTCGAGTCGAGCATGCCCAACTTCTCCAGCGTATCGATCAACCGACCGGCGTTCTCGTCGATCCCTAGGATGGTCCTGTTGTAGTCTCGGATGAACTTGTCGTAAGGCATTCGGCCCCAGTACATACCGTCCACACCGATAACGCTGTTGCGCGCCGCACGAACCCATGCCGGTTTCCCTTTATAGTTTTGTTCAGTATCAGCCATCGAGGCCGGCAGTTTAAGGGCAACGTCCGAATACTTGTCCTTGTGCCGTTCGGCGGGCTGGAAATTCGCGTGTACCGCCTTGTGCGAGACGTACAGGAAAAACGGTTTTTCGCGGGATCGCTCGACAAACTCCACGGCATAATCTGTAATCAGGTCGGTGACGTAACCTTCCTTTTGAACGTGTTGGCCGTCAACGTTGAAACGTGGGTTGTAGTAGATACCCTGTCCTCTAAAGCTGACCCATCGGTCGAAACCCGGTTGAGGCATGTCGCCTGCACGACCCATGTGCCACTTCCCGATGAACGCCGTCTCGTACCCGGCGTTCTTCAGCAGCATCGGGAACGTCACGGTACCCGCCGGCAGAGCGGTTCTGTTGTTCAGGGCACCGTGGCGGTGGGCGTACTGACCGGTTAAGACGGTCGCCCGGCTGGGCGAACAAAGCGAAGTTGTCACAAACGCGTTCTTGAAGTGAGCACCGCCGCGCGCAAGCCGGTCGATGTTCGGCGTTTGGAGGAACGGATGGCCCATACAGCTCATTGCGTCGTAGCGTTGATCGTCGATCAATATGAAAATGATGTTGCGCTTATTAGAAGCGGCTTTGGCGGGAGAGCGGCTCAGGCCAGCGACTGTTGGGAGCGTAAGAGCCGTCGTCGTGAGAAAATCGCGTCTTGTGAAACGAGTGTTCATCTCGGTTGGCATTCCTCCTACGCCTGTTATATTCGTCGGCGCGGATCTCGAAATCCCGCCTGCGTCACACCGGCTCGGCTCCGTCAGACGACTTCAAGCCCTTTTGCCCATGGGTTCTCGTACACCTTGGCCGTGAAATCGGCCAGAAGTCTACTATCTTCCGGTGTAAGCGTCAAATCGCTGTTGAGTATCTTGATGTCGTCGTCGATATCGCTGATATACGACATACCGACGTTGAAGATCTCGAAACGTTTTTCCTGGAGCACCCAGCGAAATGCCGCCGCGGGCAGTTTCGCCAGGGCGGCTTTGTCGTAGCCCGGCACCATCCTTGCGGCGCTGCGGTTGTAAACCCAGCCGTTGAAGACCTTCATGAGCACGAGACCCATGTTGCGGTCGTGGGCCTCCGCTATACATTTCTCGCGCCATTCAATGTTCTTCTCGGAGAGCATCTCGTGAAACCCTTTGCAGTAGCCGTAGGCGAGCATCACCTGGTCGAAACCGCCGGTGCAGATCATCTTGTAGACCGTTTCAAAAGCCACATGGGTCGTCAGCCCGACGAACCTGAACAGTCCTTCGTCGCGAAGTTTGAGCATCTCAGCGTGGAGCTTCATGCATGCCTCGAAACCCAGGTTCTCGATTATCGGACTGTGGATCTGCAACGCGTCTAGGTAGCCTGTCTGAAGCTTCTCCAGCGATGTCTCAACGCTTCTGCGCACGGCCTCCGGTTTGAAAGCCCAGATCTTGCTGGCGAGGTAGACCTCGTCGCGAATCCCTTTAAGACCTTTGCCCATGATCTCTTCGCTTTCGTAGTACTGCCGGGCCGTATCGAAGTACCGGATACCCTTGTCGTAACCGTATCGCACCATTGCGGCACGTTCCTCCTCGGGGAGCACCGGCGAGTTGTATCCCATAGCTCCCCACCTTTCCACGATGCCGCACCCGCCGAAACCCAAGATGGGTAGGGTGTACCCTGTCTTGCCGAATTCACGCGCCGGGATTGACTCTGTTACGGGAATCTTCTTCTCTTCGGGTAACACGGCTCGAGCAATGCCCGAACTCAGCGCAGCCGCCCCTGCGGCGACCTGCAATCCCTTCTTCACAAACTCGCGCCGATTGAGTTCTTCCCTTGCTTCGCGCATAAGAGATCCTCCGTCATATGATGCTCAATGTCCGAATGGGCTCGGTAACGTCCCGGGATTTCTGGGTATTCACTGTCCCTCCTGCGGAAAAGACGGCTTTCCAAAGAGCTGATCGTAAACGCTTCGGTTGCCGCGTCACCAGCCTTTAGATCCACGCGAATAACCCGGTCACTTCGTTCTAACCCCCTCCCTTCAGATGCTCATTATACCACTCGATCTGGAGTTGTCGGGCTCTCTCCATAGGTTCACCACTGTAAATATCGTAATGTTTGATCCCTTTGAAAACCTCGTACTTCACAGGCACGCGCCCCTTCAATTGCTCGTAAACGCGACCGCCCTGCGTGCGTATGTCGAAGAGGTTTTCATTCTCTGCGTCGATGATGAGCACCGGGCACTTTATCTTGTCGGTATGGTCGGCCGCGACGAACCGGATGAACCGATCGAAGTGAGGCGTACCTCTCAGGCCGGGAACCGCATCGACGCCCTGAGGGACGGGGTCGATGAGCCCTCTGGCACGCGAGATCCGACGTTGGTGGATCGGTTCCAGCGTCTCGCCCTTCTTAGCGAGAATGGGGAACAACGCTTTTCGGTCGGCGTTCTCTTTCTCGACGAGCGCCTTGACATGTTCGTCATCTCGCGCGTCACGGGACACCACCAACATGCCGGTGAGAAAGGACTCGGAGACCTTTCCGGCCTGACTGAGGTCTTCAATCTCGCCGGCCCGGGCGCGCATTCTTTCGTAGATCTCGTCGCGCAGTTTCTCCGCTTCGGCATCCGTGGCTGGACCGGGAGCTTTGAGGAATCGGGTGAACACCGGTTTGAGCGCCTGTTCAACACCAATACGCTGATCCATCGAGCCGACCTGTGCCGTGATGCACTTGACGCGGTCGTCGTGTGCCGCTCGCCATACCACGTGACCGCCGCCGAAGCTCGTGCCCCACAGCCCGATCCGGTTTCGGTCGACGCCCGGTTCGCCTTCAATAAACGAGATGGCCGCGTCGATGTCGTCCTGCTGGTCGAACGGGTCGACCAGCTCGCGGATCGCCTGCGCCGTAACCGTGACTTCGCCGTTTTCGTTCGGGCTGGGCATCTTGCCTTTGACCACAAGCCGGCTGTCACTTTCGCCCCAGCCGCGGTAGTCAAAGGACAAAACGAAATAGCCCTCTTTGGCAAACTGTGGCGCGTACGCCCTGTTCAGGTGGTCTTTCGTTCCCCCCCAGCCGTGACACAGGACGATCGCAGGCAGTTTTTCGCCCTCTTTGCGATCCTTAGGGTAGAACAGGTTGCCCGCCAGGCGGGTGCCGTCGCTCCATATCTCGACGCTGCGTGTGGCTAGCGTTGGGAACCCCGGAACATCGGACTCCTGAGCAACAGCTATGCACGTCATGAAGATCGCGGGCACGAGAACAGCCAGAACGATCGCAACGATTGTCCTGATAACCTTCAAGTTTCTCATGTGTGTACCCCCCCCCTCTCAGACAAGCTTGTATTATACCGAGCACTTGCTGCGCCACTACAATACCACACCTATCGTAAGCTAAAGGACGAGCTTCGTGAAATCTTCCGTCGCCCGGACCAATGTAAGGAAACGCCGACGATCCACCAACCTCCGCCCCCATATAATCTCAGTCTATTGATAGGTCCTGATCTTGCTGCGGCATGTAACCGCAGATCTATCGGCTGCCGATCTCGTTTCTTCTAGAATAAGCTACTTCCTGTTCACGGTAACTCCCGCCCAGTCGTCCGTGCGGAACGGCGACGCGGGCAGACCCTCGTTGTTGCATAGATTGCAGGCCGGGTTGTCCGCCCAGGCGTAGCGGACCGCTACGGGATTCTGGACGTCGCGGCTCGACACCTCGACCTCGTCCCCCTCGATTCGCGCGTCCGCCCAGACGAACTTCTTGTCCTCGCCTGCTACTGCAAAACCTCTGAGCGGTTCGCCTCCTCTTGCAACAAGACCGCTTCCAGCATGTTTGAAACGCAGACGGATTCTCCCACTTTCAATGACCATGGAATCATACAGTGGGCCGGAATGAATCACGTCTCTGTCGTAAGCCACTTTCAGCGCGCCAAGGGCTAGCCGTCGTCCGACCTCCTGCTTGTTTCCCGGGTGGATGTCATCAGCTTCGCCGATGTCGATCGCCACTGCCATCGCAGTGTTTGGAAGAGCCAGAGTCATGAGCTGTGCTTCTCTGAGTTCCGCCCAGTTGCTCTGTTTCGGTTCGTCCATGGTCTCCCTGAAGTTGGCGAGTTGGACGAAAAGGAACGGGAAATCGCCCTGTCCCCACACGCGTCGCCAGTCCCTTATCAGTGCCGGGAACAGGCGCCGGTACTGGTACGCCCGGTTGGCGTTAGATTCGCCCTGGTACCATATGGCGCCCTTGATCGCATAAGGAACGACGGGCGCAATCATGGCGTTGTAACACCAACTCGGTATTCCGGGAACGCCTGACAATTTCACGGAGACTTCCGGAGGCGTTGGGCGAGGGGCAACTGCCGTGCCCGCGTACAATGCATAGTATACATCGTCCATGCCCTTACCCATTTCAAGGTAATAGTCCGCAATCTCGGAGGTGTGTTCCCTGAGAACGGGCTCCCATTTCTCCACAATGCCTCTGAACTCCTGATCTTGCGCGTCGCTGCTTGTCCACGTTTCCACGGGCGTTCCGCCCCACGACGCGTTTATGAGCCCGACCGGCACGTCCAGTTCGCCTGCAATCTCACGGCCGAAGAAGTAGCCGACGCCGGAGAAATCGCCGACTGTGCTCGGCCGACATATTTCCCACCGCGCTTCGCAGTCCTCGAGCGGTTCGGCGGAGGCGTTGTTCGCGATTGAGAATAGACGGATGGTCGGGTGGTAGGCGTTCGCCACCTCCTGAACGCCGTTGTCGCAATGTTGAACCATCCATTCCATGTTCGACTGGCCGGAACATATCCAGACCTCTCCGACAAGGACGTCCGAGAGGGTGATTGTGTTCGTGCCGCGGACAATCAACTCAAACGGCCCGCCGGCTTCGAGCGGTTGCAGCTTCACTGTCCACTTACCGTTGCTATCCGCTTTGGTCGTCACATGCTGCCCTTTGATGGCAACAGCGACCTCTTCGCCGGGATCGGCCCAACCCCAAACGGGCACCTCCATACCTCGCTGCAGAACCATATTTTCGCCGATAACCGCCGGCAGTGTCACATCAGCTGCGCAGGGGAACAGGCACGCGATCAGTAATATCGAGCCCACACCGGCGAACATTGTTGATCTCTTCATTTGCCCTCTATTCCTTTCACAAAGCGAGCGACGAACCCGCCACTCATCGCACACCTCCGCACTGCAAGCAACGCGCTTCTTGTAGCCGTATTGATTCTCCATTCAGAACGGATCCTAACCTCAACGACGATTTCTGAGAGCTCCCTGTGGCTACACGCTCTTGCGCATCGAGCTTCATTGCGCGACGCCCCATCTGGGTTCTTGCCAGCGGCCGGTTTCGACCAGCAGCTCATCGAGCCGTTTTCGCATCTCCTGGTAAATCTTCTTTGTTTCGCCCTGCAACTGCCCGGGAATATACCCGTCGATAGCACCCGCCCGCGTACCCAGCGAAATATCGCCGAGAAGGTTGTTCATTTCGTCCGGATCTTCCAGCAGATCGTACATCTCGTACTTGTCCCACACGCCGTGATACGTGATCAGCTTGTATCGCTCACCACGCACACCCAGCACGGTCGGCGTCTGCGGGAACGCCGCCTCCCAGAAGTACTCGTACAGGAAATCCTTGCGCCACTCCGTTGGCCTGCCTCGGAGCAGACCGAGGAACGATCTACCTTGGATGGAGTCCGGAATCGGCACACCGGCCGTCTCGAGGATGGTCGGCGCAAAGTCGATGTTGAGCATGAGTTCTTTGCGGCGCTGGCCGCCGGGGAACAGCTCCGGACAGTGCACGATCAACGGCACGCGAATCGACGGTTCGTACATCGTGCGTTTGTCGATGAGGCCGTGCTCGCCGAAAAGGAACCCATTATCCGACGCGTAGATGAGCAGGGTGGACTCGAGGATCCCCTCTTCCCGCAGCACATCCACAACCCGTCCGACGCTGTCGTCCAGGCCGAGCACAGTCTCGGCGTAAGGTTTCACGAAAGTATCGAAATCGATGGACTTGTCGTACATCCCGTCGACGCCGTGCCAGCTGTTGCGTTGCGCACGCACCCATTCAGGTTTCCCACGGTAGTTCTCCTCCGTGTCGGCCATGGACGCCGGATGCGGGTACTTTTGGCCGACATAGACTCCTTTGTGCCGCGGTGCCGGTGCGAAATCGGCATGGACCGCCTTGTGGGAGAGGTACAGGCAAAACGGTTTCTCGTGCGGTCGACTTATAAATTCCACCGCGTAGTCCGTCAACAGGTCTGTGATGTAACCCTCCTTCTTCACCCTGTCCCCGTCGATATTGAGAGTCGGGTTGAAGTAGGTGCCCTGGCCCCGAAACGATACCCAGTGATCGAACCCCGGCCGGGGGTCGTCGTTTGTCCTGCCCATGTGCCACTTGCCGATAAATGCCGTCTCGTATCCGCCTTTCTGCAGTTCTTGTGGAAACGTGGCTGTACCGGGTTTAAGGGCCGGACCGTTACCTATCACCTCGTGCCGATGGGTGTATTGCCCCGTCAGAATCGACGCTCGACTCGGAGCGCATAGCGACGTCGTGACAAAAGCGTTCTCGCAGAGTATCCCGTTCTCCGCCAGCGCATCGAAACGCGGCGTTTTCAAGAACGGATGGCCAAGCATGCTGAAGGCGTCGTATCGATGATCGTCCGACAGAATGAAGACAACGTTCCGTTGCGTCGTGCCGCCTCGTGTTGCCGCATGTGCGCTCCGCTGCACCATTGAGGCTGCGCCCGCCGCGCTCAAACCGGCTATCCCCGCTGTTCCCAGAAACTCTCTTCGCGTCTGCTTACCTGCCATTATGTGTTTCTCCCTTCTCGTTGGTCAATGCCCGGTAGCGCACAGCGTCAGTGGACTGATGTCATGCGTTTCCGAGACGCAATGCAAAACCTTTTCCGGTAACGATTGGCTCCTCGACGACCGGCACCTCGCCGGACTCGGGGAGCACGATTCTCATTGGTGAAAAGTCGAGGATGTGTTTCTGGACATCAATGCCCGGCATGACCCGGGCCAGTTCCACCCCCCGTTCTGTAAGCCGAAAGAGACCGACGTTGGTCGCGAAGAAGACCTTCGTGCCGGCCTTCAACGCCTGTTCGCCGGAGAAGGTGATCTCGTCGACCTTATCGACGAACTTCGGCTTGCCCGGTTCCACGACCTTGAGCTTGTTTCCAACGACCTGGATCTTGCCGCGCGCAGCCCACTTGCCGACGAAAATGACCATCTTGGCGGATGTGCTGAAGTCGATGAACCCACCGGGACCGACGTAGTTGAGCGGCCCGTCGCCGCGTTTGGATGAGTTCACGTTGCCGTTGCTGTCGACTTGCAGGATACCGAGAACGGTGACGTCAAGCGATTCGTGGGCCTTCTTGAACACCTGTGCCGAGGAGATCATTTCTTTCGGGCGGACAGCTGTGCCGAAAAAAGCGCCTGGGCTGGGGATACCGCCCACGACGCCGCTTTCGGTGAAGAACGTGACGGCGTCAAGCAGGCCGCCCTTATACAGGTTTCGGCACACCTCTTCCGGTAGGCCAGTGCCGATGTTCACGGTCGCGCCCTTCGCTGCATTCTCGGCCAAGGTGGCCGCAGCGAGCCGGGCGAGCGCGTGCTCCGACTCAGTGCGTCTCGGCGTGACGCCCAAGACCTTATTGACAAACCGGAGCCGTTCATAACCTTGGTCGATGGACACATCGCTGTCGATTGTAACAACGGTACCAAACTTGGTGAGCGCTCTTGTCGAGCGGGAATCCATAGGGGGGTAAAGCACGATAGCGTCGATTAGCTCGGCGGGAAGCGAAATCTCGTCGTAGCCCTTGTCGACGATGAGCCCGACGTTGGCTATGACGACACCGTTGTTCTTTTTCGCCGCGCGCGTGATTTCGGGTACCTCGGCGATCATCGGGCAACCTTTCATATAGATGTTGCCCTCACGGTCGGCGGCCGGCGCGTTGATGATGGCGACGTTGATCCGGGGCAGGTGATACCGCAGTTTGTCGCCTTCCACGGCTACCAGTTGCTCGGCATCCTCACCCGCGATAGGCGTTCCGCGTCCCGTGCGCGGATCCTGGAACGTGCCGACGCCCGTGTTAACCAGAACAGAGTCTTCTCCGCGCGTTTGCGCGTCGAAGAGCAGGGATATAGTGCCCTGCGGGAGGCACTGCAGTTCCATTTTCCCCTCGTCGGCGAGTCGGAGCATGGCCTTGAAAGTCTCCTGGTGTCCCGTGATGAAGCGGGTGCAAAGACCTTCCTGACCCAATTCTTCGAGCGTGCCTGGTACGATACCGCGCCCGCCCATCCCGCCGACGCACATGACCGTCAGGTCGCGCGGGTGACCGGTTTCTTCGAAGAGTTCGCGGATGGCCCAGTGCATGATCGTGGGGTGCTGGCTGCCGCCCAATCCCGAGAAGGCGAGTACGTCGCAGTCGTGGATCAGTCTGACAGCGTCCCTTGGCCCCATGAATTTGGGGTTCTCGGGCACGATGAACCTGTAATGTGTATCGCGTTTATCCCAGGTAAGCCGCCACCGAATGATACTATGCAGAATCCGGACTTTCTCTACGATGTTCATTGGACCCCCGTCCCCGTTTGTTTGCCCTCAACGCTTCCGCTGATCATAAGCGACAGTTCATGCAAACCTGCCCGCAAGAAACACGTCGCTGCAAGTGAAAGCGCTTTATCTTCCTAGTCCTAAACGCAACCGTATAGAAGAAGCCAGCTCTCCGCACGCTATCTGCAGACCACCCCTGGGCCTCGAGATCGGCTGCTTCACCCTTTGCCCGCAGCGCGAACCCCCGGCGTTGAAACCGATGCCACGCGTCGCGCGGTAAGCGCTGGTCGGGCCGCACGTGTAAGCCGCGCAGTCCGAGACGGTCCCCCACTCCAAGGCTTCCCGGCCGCTCTCGTTGGCGAGTATTGATTTCGTGAACGTGACGGCCCATTCCGCGTCCTCATCGACGCGCTCTGGCGCTGCGCTGCCTCGATGGTCTGCTGAAACGCTATGGCCGCTTCGGCGAGTTGCTGCTGCCTTGCCATCTCAGCTTCATGGCGTCTCTTTATCTCGGCTTGCTGTCGCGCCACGCGGGTATTGTCGAGAAGCTCACGTACTTCCGCCTCCAACGCCGCGCGCCGTTCCGGTCTGACCCTTTCGATCCCGGCGATGTCGCTCTTGCTGACGCGCAGGGCATGCGGCGATGCGACGCGGCTGGAGTATCGTGCAAAGGTGATCTGAGCGGTGGTCTCGTCAAGAATCAGCCCCTCGAAACGGTTACCGTTCTTCAGTACCAGTACGTCCGTTCTGCCCGTTGCCTCGGATTCCCGGATCCTTGGCGTTCTGCCCGCTTTGCCACCCCGAGGTTTGGCTACAAACTCATCTTCGATGACCGGAGATGATTGCGGCGCCTCATCCTCCGCCGAGGCCGATAGAATTACGCATATCGTCAAACAGAACACGGCAGCGGGTACTACCAAGAGTTTCAACGTGTATTCTCTCCTTCTGCAGCTATACCGCGCCTTCCATCTCGCGGATAATAGCCGCGGCGGCTTCTCGCGGATCCGGAGCCGTTCTGATAGGTCTCCCGACGACAAGATAGTCCGAGCCCGCCCGCAATGCCTGAGCCGGCGTGGCGATACGCTTCTGCTCGTCCGGCGCGGACGATTCCGGACGGATTCCGGGAGTCACCACGAGCGGCTTCTCTCCCAGCGCCGCCCTGATCGCGGCCACCTCGTTTGGCGAGGCCACAATGCCGTCGCAGCCTGATTCCACGGCGAGCCGAGCCCTGTGGAGCACCAGCTCATCGAGCGACACCGGAAAGCCGAGCTCTCTTATGTCCGCCGCGTCTAGGTTCGTTAGAACGGTGACGGCGAGAAGCTTTAGATCGCTGTTTCCCCGTCCTTCAACCGCTCCCCGAACGATCTCCGCGTTGCCGTGGATTGTGAGAAACGTTACACCCAAATCGGCCACACGTGCCACTGCCTCTCGAACGGTTTGTCTTATATCGAAGAATTTCAGGTCGAGGAACACCTTCTTTCCGCTGTCAACGAGCCACTTGACAAGTTCCAGCCCGGTGGCAGTATGAAGCACGATACCTATCTTGAAAAACGAAACCACACCGTCGAGCTGATCGACAAGCCCTTTCGCTTCGTCCACCGTACGGACATCAAGAGCCAGTATGAGCCGGTCGGCTGGCTTTATATGAGTTCGATTCATGCATACTTCCCTTCGCTAGAATTTGGATAACCTTTGTGTCCCGAAATGCCCGGCGCCGGGAGCGAGATTTGCGCTGAAGGCGTAGCCCCGTTCCATGGTACACTCCGGCGAGTGGCCCGGCGACCTTAACCCTCCCTTCAGGGTACCACAACTGCGTTGATTGAAGCAGCAACTTTAATGTGTTGCGAGTTTGCGCCTCTTTCGGTTTCTCTCTTGTTTGAACCGCTCGGACTGGTGCCTCACGATCGCGCGCGAACGCGGAATGATCAGATCTGCCTTTCTCAGCCATCGCCCATGCACCTCGATTTGAGGACAATCCGCAGGAACCTCGATCTGCCAAGCCGAACCGGCAGCGATACTCTGTCCAGGCTTTGTCTCCGCGCCAAGAACCACCCTCTCGACAGCAATTGGGTCGAGGCTCTCATTTCGTATTTCGAACGAGGCACCTTCCAGATTACACATCACGTCCTTCGCCAGCATCGTCGATATCCCTCGTCGCACCTTCGCGATGGAACTGCTTGGATAGTCGACATCCAGTACCTCTATGAAACTGCCCGAGTACTCCTTGAGAATACCAACAAGTTCGGTTACATTGCCCTGCCTGTTCAGTTCGAGTACGATCTTGGTTCCTACACGTTTCTCGAGCATCGGTTCGTAAGAGGTCCCGACGAAACCGAGGATATCCTGTCCCGCCCTCGCAAGATCGGCTTGTTGGGTGGCAACAAATGCCGCGCTGGGTCTTGTCGTACGCGCCGCCTGGCCGATTACCAGCGACAGAAGCTTGTTGAGTGAATCTTTTACAGTGTTGGCAGCGTTTCTAGTCGAACGTAACATCCGTCTGAAAAAGTTCGGCTGGTAACTTCTTCTCAGTATCCTCTCGCGCCGCCTTCGCGCGCGGTCGTCGAGATCAGTGTGGTATCGGGCAAGCAGGAACATTCTGGAATCGAACTCGTCCTTGTACAGCAAGAAGCTCGTCTCGACGTGATCCCGGTCGAAGTAGTCGCTCGGATATGTCAGCTCGATACCTGTTGTCATGACCTGTAGCGTGCCCCAGACGATTCTGCCGTCCGTCATTTCCAGTGTGGTGAGGAACTTGTTGAACCCCTTCAGACACCTGTCTCTCATACGCCCGCTCACGAACGTTCCGACAAGTGTGACCACGGCAATCCCCACAACCGTGAAGAGAAACGTGTTTGACAACGTTCAGTGACCTCCAGTAGGGACTCTCGGTGTGCTTCGAGCCTCTTTCCACCACCAAACCGGTAGTATCCTACCAAATGAGGTTCCATATATCAACATTGCGACCGCGGGCTTGACATCTGTGTGGGGCTTGTGATGCAATGCCGAATGATGGGAGTTCTTGAAGCCTTGTTTTGGAGTCGTGTCGTTGGGTTGGAGCCGAAGGAGCACTAGTATGCCTGCAATGTCCGAGACAGACTCACGCAGGAGGGCCGAGCGCATTGCCATATCGTTGGCAGCGATGTTCGCGGCACTCGCCGTAGCTGTTGTGGGTTGTCGGCGGTCACGGCAGGATGCTGAAGGCGTGATTGAGCCCAATTCTTCGGGCGAGATGGATTTCATAAGCCTGGTTGACCGGGCGACAGTCGACTCCCCACTTATTACCAAGACGAAAGATGCTCTTTCGATGGTCAACACGTGCCTGGAAGAGGTCGCCGTCGCAAAGGAATACCCCGTTTCGCAAGAGGAGTGGTGTTTCCCTCCTGAGTATACGACCCCAACTTCAGAGTGTTGGTATGCGGTCCTGCCACCGGATCTGGTTTCGTTTCCGGAGTTTCCTCGTGCTCAGTTGATCGAGGTCGAGAAGGATGGGCAGATTCTGGGGTTTGAGGACCGGGAGTACAAGTACAAAGTTGGTTGTAAGCTTAACGAGATGTTGCCCGAACTGGGAAGTATAGACTCTTGGGGTTCGGAACAGGGTGTTTTTATTGATTGGCCGCGTATGAGCCTCGGTGTGGACTTCGTGAGCAGAAGGAGGGTATCTGAGGTGCACCTTTCCGTTGTGGACTACCGAGTGGACCAGTCCCGCAGAATCGATCGCGACCGTCTGGAGGTTTACTCCAGCGAGAACAACCTTCACTACAGGCCCGTTACGGGATGGGCGTTCAGGAGAGAGCGCCGCTCTGACCGAGACGTCATAGTAATTAGCAACCTCAATGTGGCGTCTCGTTACCTGAAGATCCACACGACGAACTACGACGACCAACACAGGTTATTTAGCCGGCTCCAGGATATGGTCCATATCATCTTCGCAGACTATCCGGCCGGTCGGTGGTTCCAAGAGGGAGGACGTTTGTACGTCAGCACCCCGAATTCGGGAGGTACAGAGCCGCCGGCCGGGCGATATGTGATCAGATATGTGTCCAGCGACGAGCGGAACAAGTCGTTTCTCGGCCTACGACGTTGTTGCTCCGCGCTGGCACCGGCGTTTTCGCTGTCAGCGACGAGGCCGGTTGCTAACGTCCTGGCAAGGCATGCAACGATAGGCAAAGAGACAAGGGAGGTCTTGTTGGCGCCAGCGCCTACCACTCTCACATACACGGTAAAGGTGCCTCGGAACAGCATGCTCTCATTTGGCTACGGCATTCTGGCAATTGACACCAAAGCCGGTCCGACCGGCTTGCGTTTCGAGGTCCGTGTCACGTCAGCGGACGGCGAGTGTCGCCAGATCTTTCAGGCGGAACCCGATTTTAAGGACGAATCGAATCTCAAACGTTGGTTCGACGCGAAGATAGACCTGTCCGAGTTTGAAGCGACTGTTGCCGACATTTCCTTATGTACATCTCGCGGCGGATTCGAAGGTCCCGTCGGTTGGCTGCCGGTATGGAGCACGCCGGTCCTGACTGCGTCTGATGGAGAGGATAAGACGAGCATCATCCTTGTGACGGTATGCACGCTTCGTGCTGACCACCTCGGATGTTACGGCTATCAGAGAGCGACCTCGCCCAACATAGATAGGTACGCGACGGCCGGTGTGTTGTTCGAACACGCGCAAGCGCAGTGGCCTCAAACAGAACCCAGTTTTGCGTCGATCTTCACGGGAGCCTATCCTCACACTACCGGAGTGAAGTACGCTAACAAGAAGCAGTCTCCGCGTCATCTTCGAATGTTGCCGGAGATCCTGCGAGAACGCGGCTACGCGACCGGAGCGGTGGTCGCGAACAGCGCCGTCAGCAGGTCCTGGGGATTTGGCAGGGGATTCGGCACGTTCATGGAAGCCTGGGGCAAACCAATGAAAGATTGGAATGCCCAGGACACGACTGACGCAGCGCTCTTGTGGCTGTCCCGCAACGAGCATCGGGCTAAACTGTTTCTATGGGTGTTGTATGTGGATACGCACTGGCCGTACACGCCGCCGCCGCCCTACGATGAGCGTTTCGTGAAGGACCAGTACTACGACGGTTCGGAGGTGTTGGGCGACGAAGATCCGAAGGCCGGAAGAGGTTTCGGCGGGTTGGCTGAGTATGTCCGCCTTGGAGACCACCGTGAGAAAGATTACTACATCGCCCAGTACGACGGTGAACTGGCATTTCTGGACACGTCTATTCAGCCACTATTTGAAGCGATCGACCGGGTTTCGGTGGACAGGAAGCGTTTGGAGGTGTTCCTCGGGGATCACGGTGAGACTATGGGCGAGCACAACAACTATTTCACGCACGGCGCGTTTGCGTACGACGAACTGCTGCGCGTCCCGCTGGTGATCCGAGCCTCTGGGCCGATACTGAAGGGGGACCGCGTCAGCCAACCGGTCGCGCTTATTGACGTTGCGCCCACCGTTCTGGAGTTTGCGGGAATTCAGAGACCGGTTCAGTTTGAGGGTGAAACTCTGCTGGACAGGCTGTACGATAGGCAGGCGGTGCTGGACGGCAAGGCATACAGCGAGGCTGGGTTCGAACCGATGCACCAGCAGACGCTCCGCATGGATAACTTCAGACTGATCCTCGTCCGCGACCGCTGGATGCAGCAGCTGATGAAGTACGCTCCGGCAGAGCTTTATGACCTTGCGTTCGACCCTCGAGAGAGCCAGAACTCTGCCGCGAAGTTCCCGAAACGTGTCGACGCAATGAGAGCTGAAATAAAGGCCATCAACGACAAGAGCCGCAATCTCCTCCAGAGGCTGTCGGAAGGTGCTGAGGCCCAACCTGGCGGCTTCCACCGGGCGTCCGCCAAGGTGGACCAGGACGTCCTTGACCATCTCAAAGCGTTGGGATATGTGGATTGACCGTTCTGTCCCGAAGCCGCAAGTTCCCTTTAACTGACTTGGCTGGATTGTTGGTTTCATGACCGTACCGGTGCCAATACTGTTGCGGCTAGGGCCGAGATCGTGATGACCCTTTCGAGACGGCGTGCGCTCAGTTTTGAGACAGGTGCGTGTCTCAATCTGAAACGGTTGTCGACGATAGCGTCTTGACGGCGGACAGTGGGAGGGTCACAGGTCCCGTGTAAACCACTTTTCCGCAATATCTTATGAAATGCGCCCCGATCGGAAACGGTTTGGTATGAGCTTTGCAACATTGGTGTTCGATATCTCATGGGAGGGAACTGTAATAATGTCAGAGAGTCTGTCTTTGTGGGGATTTGTGAAGCCCGTTTGGAAACCCTTTCTTGGAGAGAAACGCCCGTGGACCAAGCGTAAATCGACCGGTTCTCTCTGGATGACGTTTGACAATGAGGATACTTAGTTTAGGGGCGGTTGCCTTGACAGCGATCGCACACTTTTGATAAACTAGGCGGCACGTAATGCTGGCCGATTCTTACACAGCCAAATCGATGTTGAGATTGCCGGAACCGCTATCAAGAGTTCCCTTGAAACATTCCACGAAAGAGTTTGCGGGAATGGTGTGAGATTCTACCCGATAACATCAATGTCGGTTTTCTGTGACGACGAGGTGGATCGAACTGTGACTAAGAAAAGTGACAAATCCCAAGCTCCGAAGCAGCAGGATGTTTCGGAGGCGATCAAGGAGCTGAGTTGCGCTAAGGACAAGGTGCCCGCCGTTGAACAGCGGGAACAACCTACTGCGGACGTTGCCGCCAAGCCCGACGATGAGCAGCCACTCGAGGCAGCCGAACTGGTGGAGATTCCGGCCGCGGAATTCGAGCAACTCAATAGTGAAAAGGACGAGTATTACGATAGGCTCTTGCGGTTGACGGCGGAGTTCGACAACTACAAGAAGCGAATCGAGAGAGAATTTGATGTTTTCAGAAGGTACGCGGCGGAGAGCATAATACAGGAGATTCTTCCCATTCTGGACAATTTCGAGCGAGCACTGGAAAGTGTGCCGGAAGGTGCTGACGATGGATTTCGGGAGGGTATCGAGATAGTCTACAAGCAGCTGCGCGATGCGCTCGCCAAGGCCGGACTTTCTCCCATGGAGGCCGTTGGGCGCGAGTTTGACCCAAATCTGCACGAGGCGTTGATGCCGGTGCAGTCCGACGAGCACGAGGAAGGTACCGTGGTGGAGGAGTTTCAGAAAGGTTACACGCTGTTTGATAAGGTGATCCGGCACGCGAAGGTGTCGGTCAGCGCAGGAAAAGCCAAGGGGGAAGATCGCGACCAGGCGGCAGACGTGGCGGAGGACGGACCAGGCGGCTATTAGTGTCGCCGGCGGCCTACAGGGCTGCGCATGACTGCTAGACGTCAAGCCGAAATTGCGTTGAACCTGTCGAAAACTCGGCTGTGACGAGAGGAGGGTTGTTGATGGGAAAAGTTATCGGCATTGACCTGGGAACCACCAACTCTTGTGTGGCGGTGATGGAGGCGGGAGAACCGAAGGTCATCCCAAACCGGGAAGGTGGTCGGACGACGCCTTCGGTTATAGCGTTCACGAAGGACGGCGAGCGACTCGCCGGCACGGTGGCCAAGCGGCAGGCGGTCACGAATCCCCAGAACACTGTCAGCTCGATCAAACGTTTCATGGGGCGCAAGCACAGTGAGGTGGGCGAGGAGGAAAAGATCGTTCCCTACAAGGTAGGGACGGGGGACGGCGGAGACTGCGTCGTCGAGATTATGGGCAAGCGCTACCGTCCGCAGGAGATCTCCGCGATGGTTCTGCAGAAGATGAAAGAGACCGCCGAGGATTACCTGGGCGAGGAGGTAACGCAGGCGGTCATTACGGTTCCGGCCTACTTCAACGATTCTCAGAGGCAGGCCACTAAGGATGCGGGACGGATCGCCGGGCTGGAAGTGCTCAGGATCATAAACGAGCCGACGGCGGCGTCGCTCGCGTACGGCCTGGAGAAGAAGAAGGACGAAAAGATCGCGGTTTACGATCTGGGGGGCGGCACGTTCGACATCTCCATTCTTCAGCTTGGCGAGGGGACGTTCGAGGTTCTGTCCACTAACGGTGACACTCACCTTGGTGGAGACGATTTCGATCAGCGGGTTATGGACTGGCTGGCTGAGGAGTTTCTTAGAGACCAGGGTATTGACTTGCGAAAGGACAACATGGCGTTGCAGCGGCTCAAGGAGGCGGCGGAGAAGGCGAAATGCGAGCTGTCGACCTCGGTTAGCACCGACATCAATCTGCCGTTCATAACCGCCGATGCCAGCGGGCCTAAACATCTTAACATGACGCTGACGCGCGCGAAGCTCGAACAACTCGTGGACGACCTCGTCGCTCGGACCAAGATGCCGTGTCTGAGGGCATTGGAAGACGCCGGGTTAGCTGCATCGGACGTTGACGAGGTTGTCCTTGTAGGAGGGCAGACCCGGATGCCGGCAGTGCAGGCGCTTGTGAGGGGCCTTTTCGACAAAGAGCCGCACAAGGGCGTTAACCCTGACGAGGTGGTCGCCGTCGGTGCTGCGATCCAAGGGGCCGTGCTCTCAGGCGACGTTAAAGACGTGCTTCTGCTCGATGTCACGCCTCTTTCTCTGGGTATCGAGACGCTTGGCGGGGTGTGCACCCGGTTGATAGAGAAGAACACGACGATACCGACGCGGAAAAGCCAGATTTTCTCCACAGCGGCCGACAGCCAGACGGCCGTGAGCATCCACGTGCTTCAAGGCGAGCGCGAGATGGCGGCTGATAACCGCACACTGGGACGGTTCGACCTTGTGGGTATACCCTCGGCGCCGCGCGGCATACCGCAGATAGAGGTGACGTTCGACATTGATGCGAACGGTATCGTCAACGTCTCCGCCAAAGACCTCGCAACCAAGAAGCAACAGCAGATACGCATAGAGGCGTCCGGGGCACTGAGCGAGGACGAAATCGAACATATGGTCAGGGATGCGGAGACGCATGCTGAAGAGGATAAGCAGAGGAGACGCGAGGTTGAGGTGAGAAACACCGCCGACACCCTGGCGTACACTACGGAGAAGTTGCTGAAAGAGCAGGCCGACAAGATCGGCGCTGAGGACAAGAAGAACGTGGAAGACGCCATAGCCAAGTTGCGCAAGGCGCTTGAAGGAGGCGACATCTCAGCTATCGAGCGGGCGTCCGAGGAGCTTAAACAGGCCTCGCACAAGATCGCCGAGGTCATGTACCAACAGGCAGCGCAACAGCAGGCTGCGTCGGCGGGAACAACTTCCGAGCAGGAAGAAGAGCCCGAACCGTCAGGGCCGCAGGCCGATGAAGATGTCGTTGATGCGGATTTTGACGTGGTGGACGAAGAGGGGGACAGCGGATAGAATCCGTCTGCTGGAGGCGTGCTGGCGAGAACGTGAACTAGGGTGGGGGACTCATGCCGCGTACCAAACGCGACTACTACGAGATACTGGGTGTTTCGAGAACCGCTACGGACGACGAGATCCGCAAGGCGTACAGGAAACTTGCGCACCAGTATCATCCTGACAAGACCGGGGGCGACAAGGAAGCCGAGGAGAAATTCAAGGAGATAGGAGAAGCGTACGCAGTACTCAGTGACGCGGAGAAACGTGCTCAGTACGATCGTTTCGGTCAGGTGGAACCGGGTTTTCAAGGTTTTGAGGGGCACACGGGCTCTCCGTTCGGCGGGTTTGAAGATCTGTTTGGCGACGTTTTCCAGGACTTCTTTGGTCGTCCCTCGAGGGGGCGCACAGCCGCGAGATCCGGCGCGGATCTTCGATTCGACCTCGAGATCTCGCTTAAGGAGGCTGCGACCGGTGCGGATAGAACCGTTAATCTTGAACGAGCCGAGACGTGCCAGCAGTGCCAGGGTACCGGCGCGAAATCGGGCACGAGTCGCACAACATGTGCTCAATGCGAGGGGAGAGGGCAGGTACACCAGACGCAGGGGTTCTTCAGCATAAGCCGTACGTGTCCGGTATGCCGCGGACAGGGTTCGATAATCAAGGAACCGTGTACCGCGTGCACCGGTGCCGGAAGGGTCAAGGCGCGGCGCAAGCTGCGCGTGAAGATTCCGGCCGGCGTTGACACGGGTCACCGGCTCAAGGTCAGAGGCGAAGGTGAGGCCGGCACTATGGGGGGCGAGAGAGGTGACCTGTACGTCGTCATACGCGTTGCGCCACACGCGATCTTTGAAAGAGCCGGCAACGACATTGTGTGCGAGGTGCCAATCAGTTTCGTCCAGGCAGCGCTCGGTGACCGGATAGAGGTGCCAACGCTCGACGGTAAAGTTTCTCTAAAGGTACCGGCCGGCACCCAAACGAACAAGATGTTTCGTCTTAGGGGCAAGGGGATGCCGAACGTTCACGGTTACGGGCGAGGCGACCAGCTCGTGCGGGTTATCACAGAGACGCCAACCCGGCTTAACGAGCGACAAAAGAAAGTTCTGAAGGAATTCGCGGAAATCAGCGGCGACAACGTCCACCCTCTGAGAAGAAGTTTCTTCAAGAAGATCAACGACATGCTTGATTAGTGCGTTTCCCCAATCCCTGCGGCATGTCAACATGAAAACCGTGTCATCTGCGGTTCTGCTCGCCAGGATTTTGACTAGCTCTAGCCGGCCGGTTCCAGCCGGAGCACTTTTGTTTTGACATCGGCAAGACGGCGGCGTATAATTAGCGCACTTTTCGGTGGGCCTATCGCGACAATTTGCGGTCCGGTGCGGCATATGGGCAACAGTTCTAATAGAGCGGAGTTACCCCCGTGGCTGCGGTGCAGACTCAGTTCGAAAGCGGCTGTTCGCTCCACGGTCGACATGCTCGAGGCTTTGAAGGTCAACACGGTCTGCCAGAGCGCGCACTGCCCGAATATCGGCGAGTGTTTTTCGCGCAGGACCGCCACTTTTCTCATACTGGGAAACGTTTGCACGCGTTCGTGCAGGTTCTGCGCGGTGGGGAAAGGCGAGCCTGAACAGCTTGACCCGGACGAGCCGTCGAGGGTGGCGCGCGCCGCGGCGAAGCTCGGCCTGCGCTATGCGGTCATTACGTCGGTTACGAGAGACGATCTGCCTGACGGCGGCAGCCGCCGCTTCGTCACAACGATCCTAGCCGTGATGTCGCTGTGTACCGGTGTTAGGGTGGAGGTTCTCGTGCCCGATTTTCGGGGGGATGCCGCACTGATCCAAACCGTCGTCGATGGGTTGCCGGATGTGTTTGGGCACAATGTCGAGACCGTGCCGAGACTGTACCGCGACGTTCGACCCGGGGCGGATTACGGACGTTCGCTCGATGTGCTCGGGTTTGCCAAGAACCGAAACCCGGAGATCTTGACCAAATCAGGTATTATGGTCGGTATGGGCGAGAGCAGGGACGAGGTTGTCGCTGTGATGAGCGATCTGCAGTCGGTGCGTTGCGACATGTTGACTATCGGTCAGTACCTCAGTCCATCAAGACAGCACCATCCGGTCGTTGAGTTTGTGCCGCCGGAGGTTTTCGAGGAGTATGCACGCGTTGGCAAACAACTTGGGTTCAGACACGTTGCGTCGGGACCCTTGGTGAGAAGTTCTTACATGGCGGAGGCCGCATTTTCGTCGGCAGTCGGAGGAGGATCTCTAGAAGATGGCGTACGAAGTGAGAGTGCCCGATATGGGTGAGGAAGCCGAGGACCAGGCGACGGTTTCGTACTGGAGGGTCGAGGAGGGTGACGAGGTCGAAGAGGAGGACGATCTGGTCGAGGTGACTACGGACAAGGGCGCGTTCGTTATACCCTCGCCGGTTGCAGGTACTGTAGTGGAGATATGTGTTGAGGAAGGCGATGTGGTAGTAGTTGGTGACCTGCTGGCGATAATTGAGGAGGCGTAGCGCGAAACACAATGACCATCACAGAGATCGCACGCGTAGAGGCGGACAAGCTAGCCAACTTGCCGGAGTATGTTTTTTCGCGTATCAACAATTTGAAGATGCGCGCTCGGCACAGCGGGCTTGACGTTGTCGACCTGGGAATGGGCAACCCGGACATGCCGACGCCCCATCACATAGTGGAAAAACTGTGCGAGGTCGCCCGTAACCCCAAGACCCACGGTTACTCCTCGTCGAAGGGGATCGTTCATATCAGGAGAGCCATATCAGAGTGGTATGAGCGGCGGTTCGGCGTGAGCATCGACCCGGAAACCGAGGCGGTGGCTTGCATAGGTTCGAAGGAAGGCATCAGTCACGTGATGCTCGCGCTGCTCAACGAGGGAGATCTTGTGGTCGTGCCGAGCCCGACGTATCCGAGCCATTTTTACAGCGTGGCGATAGCGGGAGGTCGGTTGTTCGACGTTCCGTTGACGGAAGAGACCGACTTTCTCCCGGACCTCTCGGCGATCACGAGACACGTGTTTCCACGTGCCAAGGTTCTCGTATTGAGTTACCCGCACAATCCGACAACGCGTACGGTTGACCTGGCGTTCTTCGAGGACGTGGTCGATTTTGCCAAGCGTGAGGGGCTAATCATAATACACGACCTGGCATACTCGGAGATATGTTTCGACGGGTACAAGGCGCCGAGTTTTCTCCAGGCACCGGGGGCGAAGGAGGTCGGTGTGGAGTTCTACTCGCTCTCCAAGACGTACAACATGGCGGGGTGGCGCGTCGGATTCGCCGTGGGCAGGAGAGATGTGATCGAGGCGCTCGCTAAACTCAAGAGCTATTACGATTACGGCGTTTTCACTCCGATCCAGGTAGCGGCGATCGCCGCGTTGCGCGGGCCCGACGATTGCATCAAGAAGAACGTGGAAGAGTACCAGAAACGGCGCGACACCATGGTACGGGGACTCGAAAGGATAGGATGGCATGTGACGAGTCCAAAAGCTACCCTGTACGTCTGGGCGCCTATTCCGGAACCGTTCCGTGCGATGGGTTCGCTCAAGTTCTGCGAGCTTCTCTTGGAAAAGGCGCTAGTCGCGGCAGCGCCAGGTTCCGGGTTTGGTCAACGTGGCGACGGCTACATCAGGTTCGCCTTAGTGGAGAATGAGAACAGGATACGGCAGGCTGTTCGCGGTATGAAGAAGGTGCTTCAATCGGCGCAAGGGCAGTAGGTTCATCCGGGGAGAACCCACAGGAGATAATGAAGATGTTGAAAGCCTCTTCAGCGATAGGCTCTCTGTCGTCCTCGCCTACTCTCGCTGTGACCGCGCGGGTGAAGGAACTGAAAGCGCAGGGAGTGAACGTCATCGGCTTTGGAGCCGGTCAGCCTGATTTCGACACGCCCGAGCATATCAAGGACGCGGCAGTACAGGCGCTGCGCGAGGGATACACGAAATACGTGGTTCCGGCGTCGGGCGCGCTTGAGCTTAAAGCTGCTATCGTGGAGAAGTTCAAGGCTGACAACGGACTGGAGTACGAAACGGGTCAGATCGTCGTAAGCTGCGGCGCAAAACAATCTCTTTTCAACGCGTTCCATGCGCTGCTCAACCCGGGCGACGAGGCGATCATACCGGCGCCGTATTGGGTAAGCTATCCGGAGCAGGTGAAATCCACCGGAGCGCGACCGGTTATCGTTGAGACTGGTGCTTCGTTCAAGCTCGATCCGAGCCGGTTGGAGGCTGCGATCACTCCCAGGACGAAGCTCCTTGTGCTCAACAGCCCGTCCAACCCGACGGGTGCCGTCTACTCGAGGGAGGAACTGGAATCGATCGCGACGGTCGCCGTCAAAAAAGGCATCGGGGTAGTGTCAGACGAGATTTACGAGAAGATACTGTACGACGGCGCGGAACATGTGAGCATAGCCTCGTTGAACGAGCGGATCAGGTCGCAGACTATTGTCGTGAACGGCGTGTCGAAAAGTTACGCGATGACGGGATGGCGCATCGGATACGCTGGGGGACCTAAGGAGATCATGACGGTTGTCTCGCGGTTGCAGGACCAGTCGACGTCGGGACCGACGTCCATCTCGCAGAGAGCTTCTATCGCGGCGTTGCGAGGCGACCAGAGCTGCGTGACCCGCATGGTGCAAGCGTTCGACGAGCGGCGCAAGCTCATCGTCGCGAGGGTCAGCGAGATTCTCGAGATCGAGATCCGACCGCCTACCGGCGCGTTCTATCTTTTCGCCGACGTGTCGGGGCTTTTCGGAAGCGTGCATAATGGCAGCGAGATTCGGTGTGCCACTGACCTCGCCAACTACTTGCTAGACACGGCCAGGGTAGCTGTGGTTTCCGGGGAAGGGTTTGGCGCTCCTCACTGCGTCCGGTTCTCGTACGCCATGTCGACCGACGATATCAACGAAGGAATGGACCGGATAGGCGAAGCCGTGCAGCGGTTAAGAAAGGCGTAAACAATTGAAAAGAGAACAGTTCGGCGTGGGGGTAATAGGTGCCGGCGTTGTCGGCGGGGGAGTTGTGCGTGCTCTGCTCGAAAGGGGCGAGTCGCTTGTTGAGAGGGCCGGTGTCGGGCTCCGTCTGGCGCGTGTGGCCGACATTGATCAGGGCGTCGCCGAAAGGTTGAGGATCGATCCGTCGCTCGTCACGACCGATGCGGAATCGCTCATCGCCGATCCTGAAATCGACATCGTCGTCGAGCTCATAGGTGGCGAACAGCCTGCGAAAGATCTTACGCTGCGAGCTTTCAGCGAGGGTAAACACGTCGTCACAGCCAACAAACTGCTTATAGCGAAGCACGGCTTCGAGCTGTGCCGCGCCGCTGAGGAACACGGCGTGGAACTGCGGTTCGAGGCAAGCGTGTGCGGGGGCATACCGATCTTGAAAGCGTTGAGGGAAGGGCTCGCGGCAAACAGGATCGAGCGCGTGCTCGGTATCGTCAACGGTACAGCGAATTACATACTTACTCAGATGACGCGCGCGAACAAGAGCTACAAGGAGGCGCTGAAGGCCGCACAGAAGAACGGTTTTGCCGAAGCGGACCCCACTCTCGACGTCGAAGGACACGATTCCGCGCACAAGCTCAGGATTATCGCCTCTCTGGCGTTTTCGACGGACGTTGACCTCGAGGATATCTATGTCGAGGGGGTGACGGGGATAACGCGCGAGGATGTCGAGTACGCCAGTGAACTCGGCTACGTTATAAAGCTGCTGGCGATTGCGAGGAGAGTCGAGGATGGAATCGATTTAAGGGTTCATCCGACGCTTATACCGCAAGATTTCGTGCTCGCCGATGTCAACAACGAGTACAACGCCGTCTACGTCGAGGGTGACGTCGTCGGGACAACGCTGTACTACGGCAAGGGCGCCGGACGGTTTCCCACGACGAGCGCCATTCTGGCTGATCTGGTTGATGTCGCCAAGGATATTCAGTTCGGCTGCGTCGGCAGAATGAAGCCGTTTGTGTGGGGTCCGACGGTCGCTGTGAGAGACATGAAGGACCTTGAGAGCCATTACTACCTGCGGTTTACCACCGTGGACAGGCCCGGCGTGCTCGGCGAGATATGTTCGGTGCTGGGAGATAACAACATAAGCATAGCCTCGGTCATCCAGAAAGCCGTTGCCGACGACGAAACCAAACCTGTACCTATCGTGCTGATGACGCACATGTGCAGCGAAGGTGACATACATCGCGCACTGAAGAAGATCGACGACGCCAAGTCCGTCCGCGCAAAGACCTGCCTCATCCGCGTCGAAGAGCACGGTTAGGCTCCCCCCAAACGGTACGGCCGGAGCCGCCGGTTCGCTCCTAAGTGTACCGTCGTGAGACCTTCTAAGGATGAAGCGTCGGTGGTCTGTCTTCTGCGTTAGCGTCAGCTGGTTCGATCACGGTTGATAAGAAATCAGCGCGAATTACCCCTCAAAGAACGGTTCGCGCAGTACGACGGTGTTATCTCGTGCGGCGCCCGTGGAGATGATGGAGATGGGACAGTCGAGCAGGTCTTCGAGGTAACGGAAGTACTGTTGGGCGGCTGGAGGCATCTGCTCGAAATTGCTGCAGGACGACAGATCTTCGGCCCAGCCGTCAACCTCTTCGTAGATCGGTTCGCACTGACCGAGCAATCCGGCGTTTTCCGGCGAACACCTAACCTCGGCACCGTTGCACCTGTACATAACGCACACCTTGATGCTATCCATGCCGCCGAGCACGTCCGGTTTTGTGAGCGCGATGCTCGTCGCGCCGTTGAGAAGGAGCGAACGCCGGACGAGCGGTGCGTCAAACCATCCGCACCGTCTTGGTCGTCCGGTGGTGGCACCGTACTCGTGCCCCTTTTCGCGCAGACGTTCGCCGACCTCACCGCCCTGCTCGGTTGGGAACGGTCCGGCCCCGACCCGCGTCGTGTACGCTTTCACGACGGCGATCACCCCGTTGATACGCGTCGGTCCCACGCCGGTTCCAGCACATGCCGCTCCGGCGACCGTGTTCGACGACGTTACGTACGGGTATGTACCCTGGTCAACGTCGAGCATCGTGCCCTGTGCTCCCTCGAACAGCACCATCTTGCCCGCGTCGAGCGCCTCGTTCAATATAAGTGAAGTGTCAGCAAGACATTCGATGAGTCTCTCTGCGTACGCCTCATATTGGGCTATAATCTCGTCGACCTTGAGTGCCGGTTGACCGAACACCTTTGTTATGATCGCGTTTTTCAGTTTGAGATTGGATTCGAGCTTGCTGCGGAACACGGTCTCATCGAGCAGGTCGCCCGCCCTGATCCCTGCGCGGTCGGCCTTGTCGGTGTATGCGGGCCCGATCCCGCGCAGAGTCGTACCGAGCTTGTTGGCCCCCTTCATCTCCTCCTGCATCTTCTCGAACAACTTGTGGTACGGCATGATGAGATGGGCGTTCTCGCTGATGAAAAGTCTGCCGGCGACCTCGGTGCCGCGTCGTTCGAGATCGGCTATCTCCTGAGCGAGGATCTCCGCATCGATCACGGTGCCGTTCCCGACAACGCACACTTTGTCCGGATGCAATATGCCGCTCGGGACTAGATGCAGTATGTACTCCTCGCCGCTTATCACAACGGTATGACCGGCGTTGTTGCCGCCCTGGTACCGCGCGACGATGTCCACCCGCTCGGTGAGGAAATCGACGATCTTACCTTTACCCTCGTCTCCCCACTGAGTTCCCACTACAACGTAAGCTGGCATGATCGATTGTATCCCGCACGCAGCGCAATACAGCTGCCCTGCAACTAGTTCTAACTACCCTGTGAACCGCCCTGGGGGCCGGCTTGCGGTCCCGACGCTTTACGAACGTACGCCATTCGGAGACTGTATACCGCCTCTTCCATAGCCGCCGCCTCTTGCTCGTTCAGATTACCTCTTGTTTTCTCCTGCAACATAGCCAGGATGTCTATGAGGTACTGCGCTTCGGCAAGATTCTCGCGCTGCATACCCGTGTTGGGGTCCGCCATCTCGCCCATCGCCATCATCGCCTGCATAGTCAGACCCGCGATAAAGGACGTGAAACCGCCGGCTTCAGGCGGAACGCCTCTGGGTTGTTGCTGTTGCTGTTGTCGTTGCTGCTGCTGGGTCTCTTTTGTGGTCTCGCGAACCTTGTCGCGCTCGACCTGTTTTTTCCAGTCTTCATCGATCTTCTTGTGGGTCGGTGTCGGCTCCCGGTTTTCGGTGTTGGACTCGGCCATTGCCGCGTACCTCCTCTGCGGTTCATGATTGTCTAGCTTACAACCGCGAATAATGTTCAAACGCTCGTTCGCACAAAGAACTGTGAGGGCATCAGGACGACGATTTACGCCCCATGAATACAATGTCTATCCGATAACCTTGTTCAACGGGTACTCCACGATACCTTCCGCGCCGGCGCGGATCAGTTTCGGGATAAGCTCGCGCACGATACGTTCTTCGATCACGGTTTCGATAGCCACCCAGTTCGCGTCGCTCAACGGAGCTACGGTCGGGTTCCTCATCGCGGGGAGCACCTCCAGCACCCGGTCGACGTTTTCCTTGGCGACGTTCATCTTCAGTCCGACAACACCGGCTGCGTCGAGCGCGCCCTTCAACAACAACGCCACATTCTCGATCTTTGTCCTCTTTTCCTCGTCCTGCCAAGAACGCTCATTCGCGATCAGTCTCGGGGTGCTCTCAAGCACCGTCTCCACAATTCTCAGCCCGTTCGCGCGAAGCGAGGTGCCGGTCTCTGTCGCCTCGACAATAGCGTCCGCAAGATAGGGCGGTTTCACTTCGGTGGCGCCCCAGGAAAACTCCACTTCAGCCTCCACCCCGTTGTCGGCCAGATACCGTTTCGTCACGTTGACCAGTTCGGTGGCCACCCTTTTCCCGTGCAACTGTTTAACCGACTGGATTTCCGAGTCGAGCGGCACCGCAAGGACCCACCTCACAGGATTCCGCGTGGTCTTGCTGTACCGCAGCTCCATTAACTCCACTACGGCGCACCCGCTGTCCTGCACCCAGTCGTAACCGGTTATGCCAGCGTCGAGGACGCCGTCCTCGACGTATCGGGCCATCTCCTGCGGTCTGACGAGCATCGGCTCGATCTCCGGGTCGTCTATACGCGGAAAATATGATCGTTCCGTGTTGCCGAGTGTAAACCCCGCCTTACGGAACAATTCAGTGGTAGCCCGTTCGAGACTCCCTTTAGGTAACCCCAACTTCACTTTCATTTTCGAATCATCGCCCTGAAAAAAGACAGACGTAGCCCCCGCTAAACGCTTCGGGCGTCAGCACATTCTCTCCAATACACAAGCAGGTTCACCGAACTACCTCTTCTTTTTCTTGTGCCGGTTAGCTCTTTTCTTCTTCTTGCGCTTGTGTTTAGCGATCTTCGCCTTTTTCCGCTTCTTTCCACACGGCATGTTACCACACCTCTAGTCAATGTAACCGAACTGACGGGTGCCCACTGCGAGCGTCGAGCTACGGCGTGAGCGTCCGGGCCTCGCCGACAAGCTCGTCCTCGGAAAAGAACAGCGCTATCTCCTTTTGCGCAGTCTCCAGTGAGTCCGACCCGTGTATAAGGTTACGGGTTTGTCCCAGCCCAAAATCACCTCGTATCGTACCCGGCTCAGCCTCGGTGCAAAATGTGGCACCCATCATCTTGCGAACAACGCTAACGGCCTGTTCGCCTTCAAGTACCATCAGGATCACCGGACCTGACGTTATGAAATCTATAAGCGGCTCGTAAAACGGTTTGCCCTTGTGAACCGCGTAGTGTTTCTCTGCGGCTTCGGGGTCCACTCGAACCAGTTTCATCCCCTTTATCGTGAAACCGCGTGATTCAAACCTCGCAGTGATCGAACCTACAAGCCCTCTCTCGACAGCGTCAGGTTTGAGAATTACCAGCGTTCGTTCCACCATACCGCTATACCGGTTCCCTTCCTACTTGATGAAAACCTCTTGACCCGTCCTGGATGATTCGTATATCGCCGTGATAAGCTGCACGGACTTTCTGGCACTCTCTCCCGTGACCATCGGGTCGCGGTCCTCCTTGATCGCCTTTACCATGTCCGCGACCTGAATCACATGCCCTCGTATACCTATTTCCGTCGGGTCGGAGACACCCGTTTTCGTTTCTCCTTCGACCTGTTTCATATCCTCTTTCTCTTCGGCGTGCTCGCCCGACTGTTCGGCGACCGCCCATCTCAGGAACCTGCTTTCGGTCATGATGATCGTGCCTTTGTCGCCATGGAACGCCAGCATACTTTCCTCGCCTGGATTGGACGAGGTTGTGCCTTCGATCACGCCGAACGCGCCGCTCTTGAACTTGAGCGCGGCGACCGCGGTGTCCTCGACCTCGATTTTGCGTAGAAGCGGTGCGGTCCGCGCGAAAACCGACTCGACGTCTCCCATAATCCATAACAGAAGGTCTATACCGTGCACGCCCTGGTTCATAAGCGCACCGCCGCCGTCGAACTCCCACGTTCCGCGCCAGCCCGCGCTGTCGTAATAAGCTTGCGAACGGTAATACTTAAGATATGCGTCGCCGAGCACCATCTTGCCGAGTGCTCCCGATTGGACGGCATCGCGCGCTCTCACGGACACCGGATACGTGCGCCACTGGAAAATACCGCCGAGTTTAACATTGTTCTCTCTTGCAGCGTCGATCATCGCGTCTATCTTCTCGACGGTTACGTCCAACGGTTTCTCACACAGTACGTGTTTGCCGGCCTGTGCGGCCGCTATGGCAGCCTCACCGTGCAGACCTGACGGCGTACAGATGGAGACCGCGTCGAGATCGCTTCTGCCAACCATCTTCCTGAAATCTGCGTAACATTCCACGTCACCGTGCTCTTTCGCAAGCGCCTTTGCCTTATCGAGAGCGACGTCTGCTACGGCGACGAGTTCGGCATCCTCGCACGCCTCTATAGCAAGAGCGTGCCACGGACCGATAACGCCGGTCCCTATTATCCCGAATCGCACTCTATCCTTCATCTCTTGTGTTCCCTTTTTAGGTGAATCGCCCGGTTGCTCGCGCAGATTATAGCAGATCGAGACCGAAGTCCGCAACCACGCGCGTTACGGGAGCAGCAGCGCAGAATCAGGGACGAGATTTCAGTGGAGGTAGAATGAAAAGGTGTTGGAGGTGACAGCAGAGACAGTTGTGGCGTGGTGTGATGGGTGGTACTATTAAGATGTAACGGCTACAGC
>Ga0180437_10002489_pt1 | contig 29242 bp, 20 predicted proteins | sample SS_ome_4_FD_132410 | JGI IMG/M metagenome (GOLD analysis project Ga0180437, IMG submission 132410) | Hypersaline lake sediment archaeal communities from the Salton Sea, California, USA - SS_3_D_1 metaG | ecosystem: Environmental > Aquatic > Non-marine Saline and Alkaline > Hypersaline >...
CAGAACGGCGTGAACTGCCCCATCGTGGACGCGGCGAAGGTGCGCCCCGCGATCCTGGCCGCGGACCTGCTCCTGGGGCGGGACGACTACGCCATGCGCTACATCAAAGGCTACAAGAAACGAAGCAAGAAAGGGAACTAGTAGGGAGGGAAACAAGTAGGGCGAGTAGGAAAGGAAATAAGTGGACATGGACCTTCCCAAGACAGCCGACGTCGTCATCGTCGGAGGTGGGGTGATGGGTACCAGCGTTGCCTATCACCTGGCTCTGAAGGGCTGCCAGAACGTGCTGTTGCTGGAGCGAGAGTCTTTCTTCGGCGTACAAGCCACGGGCAAATGCGCCGGCGGCATTCGGTACCAGTTCGGCACCGAGATCAACGTCCGCATCTCTATGTTGAGCTTGCCGATGCTGGATCGTTTTGAAGAGGAACTGGGCCAGCCAATTGACATCCGGCACTGCGGCTATCTTTTCCTGCTGACCCAAGAGGAAGACGTGGCCGCATTCCGCCAGCAGGTCGAAATGCAGCAGCGTCTGGGCGTGCAGACAGAATGGCTGGAACCAGCGCAGATCGCTGATATGGTGCCGTTAGCAAATGTAGAGGGAGTGGTCGGCGGTACGTTTAATCCTCACGACGGCCTTGCGGATCCCAGCAGCGTCGTCCAAGGATACGTCTCCGGCGCGCGACGACTGGGGGCGAAGTTGCTGAACGATGTCGAAGTAACCGGTATTCGTGTCGAAGGGGGCAAGATACAGGGCGTCGTCACCGGCCAGGGCGACATATCCACACCGGTCGTCGTCAACGCAGCCGGGCCGTGGGCCGGAGAAGTCGGCAAGATGGCCGCCGTTGACATCCCCGTCGTTCCCGTGCGCCGGCAGATCGTCGTCACGAGCGCGATCCCGGAAATCCCACCCGACTTTCCATTTACCATTGACTTCGCCACGGGCTTGTACTTCCATCGCGAAGGACCGGGCATCTTGACCGGCATGGCCAACCCGGATGAGCCGGTGAGCTTCGACCAGTCGGTGGATATGGACTGGGAGCTGGTGCACCTGGAGGAGGCCATGAGACGCCTGCCCATCCTGGAACAGGCCGGGCTGGCCAGCCGATGGTCCGGGCTCTATGAGGTCTCGCCGGACGCACATCCCATCCTGGGTTCCATCTCTGAGGTACTGGGATTGTATTGCATCGGAGGCTTCAGTGGGCATGGCTTCCAGCACGGCCCCGCCTGCGGCCTGCTGCTTGCGGAGGAGATTCTAGACGGAGCAGCTCACTCGCTTGACATCAAGCCGCTGCACAACGAACGGTTCCGCGAGGGACGGCAAATCGTCGAATATAACGTCGTGTAGGACAATTGACAAATTGCAAACGGTCCCCTACTGCTCTGGCGGCTGGTAGTCGGCCCCCACGATGATCGAAATGTCGTACTCGGCGTTGGGATCAGCCCCGTGCACCACAGCCGTGAGTGGGAACCCAAGTAGATCAGCAACGTATTCGGCCGTGTAGGTCTTACCCGTGTAGACGATGATCAGCGACTCGGCATAGTCAGATCGATCCGCATTGTCAGCCTGCAAGACCCGTAGGCCCTCCTGCCCGAGATAATCGGCTGTCAATGCGGCCAGTCCCTCTGTCGTCGTCCCGTTCAGCACCTCAACCGTGGCCGCCTCGGCCTCCAACCGCAACGACGGGTCATCTACTTGCTGGGGTGAGGGGGCTTGGGTCGTGAAGATATAGTCCCGCAGTTCCCGGATGCGGTCGCGCAGTGGGATCAGCACCTGTTGCCCATCCGGCGTGGACCAGAACTGGGTGTAGTTTTCGTCAACCACAGCGTAGCGTATATTCTCGGAATCGACCTCGCTCGCCAGTTGGGCCAACGCGATCACCTCATCCAACGTCAGGTCGGTCACCACCGAGTCCTTCAAGGTCTGCCACACCTCAGGTGCCCGTGGCGCCAGTTGCGGCAGCAGGTCAAGCCGCGTGACCTGCTCAAGTATGGCCACAAGGACCTGCTGCTGGCGCTTGGCGCGGTCGAAGTCACCGCCAAGCGAGTGACGGGTGCGCGCGTACTTCAGTGCCATTTCCCCATCGAAATGCTGCCATCCAGATGGAATGTACAAAGGATCGTAGCCATACGCCTCGTCCGGATAGGTCGCATCCGATATCTCTTCGCTGACGTAGACGTCAATCCCACCGATCAGGTCTACCAGGTGCTCAAAGGCGGTGAAGTTGAAGCGCGCGTGGTAATGGATGGGAACACCCAGGTTATATTGCACCGTCTTGGCAGCCAACGCCGGCCCTCCCCCGGGATAATCGTAGATTTCGCCCAGGTAGTGGGCGGTGTTGATGCGGCCCTCCTCGTAACCGGGAATTGGCACCCACAGATCACGCGGGATAGAAAGCATCCCCCCGCTCATTGTGACCGGGTCGATGGTTAACACCAACATCGTATCCGTACGCCACGGGCCCTGTTCGTGCTCACGCTGGTCAATACCCATCACCAGAACGTTGACTCGTTCGGTGCCCTCCCATCGCGGCAGAGGCTGTCCTGGCTCGTAGGTCACACTGTCGACCTCATCATGTTCTATCGTGAAATCGGGCAACATATCAGAAGCAGCAATGTACTGCCGGACCTGGTCGAAGACAAATAGCCCTGCCAAAGCAGAGATGATCAAAAAGGTTAATACCAAACCTGCTGTAAGCAGTTTCTGCGCTAGTTTTTGCGTGGACTTGCCAGAACTTCCAAGCATGTTTGTGTTGCCCCCTACCACCCTTTGAGAGGCGTCATTCCGATGGCGTCGCACATCTATCCTCCCGACAAGAGCACCGCCGTAACACGGCGGTGCTGGAGTTGCCGAATCTTCCAGAATTCCAGAACCATTATAGCAGATTTGCTGTGATCAGGGTAGCAAGGGGGCGCGCAGCCGCGCCAGGTAGAGCCGTCCAGCACTGATGACGTATAACCGCCCCGAGGCCTCTTCCACAACCAGCGCCTCCAGGGCATCGAAGTCATCGCCACGCGGTTGGGCGGGCCGCAACTGTGATTGGAATGCCCCATCCGGTCCCAGCACGACGACTCGTTCGTTCCCTGCATCTGCTACGTAGACTGCCCCACTGCCCCCATCACGATCCACCGCCAGTGCGACCGCCTGAATGCTGTCGTCTGGCAACCCACGTACACGAAACTCGGCCTGGTGCTCCCCCTGCAGGAACTGAAGGATCTCCCCATCCTCGTAGAGGACGTAGATATTGCCATCTATCGCCATGTCCCGCGCTTCTGCCAGCGATCTGGGAGGTGGAGTGGCAAAGTAGCGCGTGGGTTGATCAGGATAGACATCGTTTCTAGGTTCATACCGCCAGATCTGATTGGCATCCGTATCCAGAACGTACAAACGGCCGGCGAAGGAATCAACGGCTCTGGGCGATCCTGGTGACGTCCCCAGAAAGGACCGCGTCAATTTGGGAGCCCCATCTGTGTCCACCCAGGCTGGATCGTACCCAATCACCCCCTCATTCTCCTCAAGCACCAGGAGACCACTCGTTTGCCGCTCTCCACCCGGGCTGGCCCAAACACCATCGATCAGGTTCCCCACCGCCACGTCACCGATCTGCTGCCCGGTCTGCACGAGAATAGGCGCTTCCCCCTGCTCGACCACGCCATCCCCGGTTGAGTTCAGCGTCAGTTTGGCCACCCATCCCCCTGCTGGATCAATGACGAAAATCGTCTGTCCGTGAACCACTACATGACGTCGTTCATCGCTCGGTCCGAAGTCCCACAGTTGAACGGGCTGCAGGCGGACGATGCCATCCAGGAGATCAATCGCTGCACGCGCCTGGGCCTCCAGCACGGCAGCAGCCGGATCGTCAGGCCGCAGCCTGGTCGCTGCTCGGGCAAAATCCAACGCGGCCGCCCAGTGAGCCCGGGCATCCTCTGAATTGTCCCCAGCAGCCTGTGCTAGCCTGATCTCGCCCTCGGCCTGCCGGATCAGCCCCTCGACGCGCGCCTGCGCCCCGAAAGACACGTATGCCAGGGCCACGACGATGGCCAGGACAACCGGGATACCCACAGCAACGGCCATCATCACGGCGCGGTTCTCCTTGGGAACTGGACGGGGAGAGCGGGACGCGCGCCGTGTCGTTCGTTGAGAGCCCGGGAGCAACCCCCGGAACAAGGTGGTCACCCCACCGGCCAGCCACGCGCCGGCGGTCGCAACCCCACGTCCTCCCGCACGAATGACCTTCTTCAATCGCTCCCCCACGCTGGGTCCCTGCCTGGGGGCTGGTTCCCGGCGCGTACGGGGTTTCGGACGAGGCGGACGTGCAGGTTGTGGAGTCGGTTTCGCGGGTGCCCCCGGCGTTAGCCGGGGGGCCGGCGTCGGTCGGGGCGATTCGCGTCGACGGGAGGGAACTGGCTGCTGCACCTCACGAGGTGTGGGCGTTTCCCCAGGAGAAGTCCAGCGCACAACCAGCGCCGCGAAGTCGATCCCGGCCCCCACTTGCTCCAGACCATCCAGTACTGCCTGCACCTCTCCACGGGGTAACACTCGAGCCAATCCTGCGTCACCAGCATGCACAGACAAAGTGCGCGATGCCAGCAGCAGCGTGTTCCCCAGAGCAACAAACGTGTGAACCAAATGCACGTCCGCCAGCGGTCCTATCCCGAGAGGAAGCATATCCTCCCTCCGGGAGAAGCGCTCCAGGTACCCATCGTGAAGAAGCCAGGCCTGCCCGAAGCCCGCCTGAAGCACGAAGAGATCATCACCGTGCAGAACCGCACAGACGAGACCACCTTCGCACCGATCCGATGGAGCAGAATGCAGGTTGGTGGCGAACAGATGGCGGTTGACAGCAGTCGCTGTATGGCGCAGTCCGGCCGTGATACTGCCGGCAGCGGACCAATACGTCCGCGCCACGACCTCTCGCAATTCCCGGTACAGGTGAGATGACGCCGGCCCAGTCAGGTCCACCAGGGCGAAAAGACGATCATCTCCTCGACCACGGGCAGCCCACGCTGGCGGCACCGGCGTCGCTACACACGGCGGAGCATCTTCCACGCGTACACCGCCCACGACGCGGACCATGCCGACTGTGGGCTCGACTTGCGGAGCGGTAGTATCAACAGTATCCATCTGGAACCTCAGTTCGGTCGCCTGCCAACCGGCTTAACTCAGCTCACCGGAACAACGGTCCCCAACATTCACAAAGTACATTATACCGCCACCTTTGCACTGAGGCAACACAAGGGGCAGTCTTCACAGATAACCGTCCCAAGTGCCTGGCATCTTACTCCCACTCAATCGTCGATGGCGGTTTGGAGGTGATGTCATACACTACCCGGTTGACCCCTGGCACCTCGTTGACGATGCGACTGCTGATGCGGGCCAGCAATTCGGGATCCAGTCGTGCCCAGTCGGCGGTCATGAAATCCTCGGTCGTGACGGCACGTAGGGCGATCACGTGCTGATACGTCCGCTCATCTCCCATCACGCCCACACTGCGGATCGGCAACAACACAGCAAATGCCTGCTGGGTCGCCCCGCGCAACAGGCCCGCCATCTCCAATTCCGTCAAAAGAATGGCGTCAGCCGCCCGAAGCGTCTCCAGGCGCTCCCGAGAGACCTCGCCGATGATGCGCACCGCCAGCCCTGGTCCGGGGAAGGGCTGCCGCCACACGATATCCTCCGGCAGACCCAACGTCTCCCCGACCTCCCGCACCTCGTCCTTGAAAAGGTACCGCAATGGCTCGACCAGATCGAACGACATATGCTCCGGCAGCCCTCCTACGTTGTGATGCGTCTTGATGCGTGCCGCCGCCTGTCGCTCAGGTCCACGGCTCTCGATCACGTCAGGGTATAGCGTTCCCTGAGCCAAAAACCGTACAGCCCGCACCCCTTCTGAAGGAACAGCATTCGCCTCCAACAACCGTGCTTCCCGTTCAAACACACGGATGAAGCGTTCACCGATGATACGCCGCTTCTGCTCCGGATCGATGACTCCCTCAAGTGCACGGAGAAATCCCTCGGTCGCGTCGACCGCCACCAGCCGCATGCCTAACCGTTCGCGGAACGTACGTACCACCTGTTCTGGTTCCCCGCGACGCATAAGACCCGTGTTGACCAAGATGCAGGTCAATTGCTCGCCCACCGCGCGGTGCACCAGCGTTGCCGTCACTGCGGAATCGACCCCGCCGCTGAGCCCGCACACCACCCACCCCGCCCCCACCTGGTCGCGGACCCTCGCCACAGCCCGCTCGATGAACGTGGATGGTGTCCAGTCTGGGACGCAGCCACAGACGTCGACGGCAAAGCAACGCAGAATCTCCCCCCCCTGATCAGTATGCACGACCTCGGGGTGAAACTGAAGCCCATACAGCCCCCGTCCCACGTCCCCCATCGCCGCTACAGGGGAGTTGGCACTGCGAGCCAGAACCTCGAACCCAGGGGGAGGCGACTCAATGCGATCACCGTGAGACATCCACACCTTGAGATTCCGAGAACTGAGAGCCGCCAACAACGGGACGTCCGGGGCGACCAGTTCTACCATCGCTGCCCCGTACTCCCTCCTGACGGCAGGAGACACCCGCCCCTCCAGGTGGCGGGCCAGCAATTGCATCCCATAGCAGATGCCCAACACAGGCACACCTTGCTCCAGGACGTAGTCTGGCAATCCCGGCGCGTCGGGGGCGTACACGCTGGATGGCCCGCCTGAGAGAATGAAGCCACGTGGCTCCAGTGCCAGCACATCCCCGGGCGGTGAATCCCAGGAAAACAGCTCGCAGTAAACGTGCGCCCCTCGCACCCGACGGGCAATCAGTTGCGTGTACTGCGATCCGAAATCGAGGATCGCGACCGCATTGCTCATCGTCACTCCAGCACAATCTCGCCGGCGCTCATGTCGGTGATGGTCGCAAGCGAAACGATAGGCACGTTTAGATACGCTAGATCATCCCTCCCACCCTCGAACCGCTTCTCGATGGCCGCACCGATGCCGACCAACTCAGCGCTCGCATGCTCGATCAACCTCACCAGCGCCGAGATCGTAGCCCCAGAGGCGAGGAAATCATCCACTACCAACACACGGTCGCCCGGACACAAGAATTCCGTCGAAACCATCAAAAACACATCACTGCCCTTGGTATGCGAAGGCGCAACCTCGACGAGAACCGGCCCCGTCATCGTGACCGGCCGAGTCTTGCGCGCGTAAACGACCGGCACGTTGAGTGCGTGAGCCGTCGCCAGCGCCGGCGCAATGCCGGAGATCTCAGCCGTGATGACCTTGGTCACATTGGCGTCAGAGAAATGACGCGCCAACTCGCGGCCGACGCTGAACATCAGGTGCGTGTCAATCTGATGGTTGATGAAACTATCCACCTTGAGAATGCCACGGCCAAGGTTCCTACCTTCGACACGGATACGCTCCTTAAGCTCTTCCATCGCAGATGATAGCCTCCTCCAACAAAGAATTTGTGCCATTCTACCCGATGCCCATCTGACTGACAAGTGTCGTCTGCGCACGAGTCCGGGAACAGCCCGCTGAATCCTCAGACAGTACCCCTGATTTCAGTGCCCGTCGTCATCGGCGCGGGCCACTCGGCGCTTGCTTGCGGTTTGGCGCCAAACATCATATAATTAACATCGATCATACCTAGGGAGTGGACATATGCCTGCTGAACGGAGCGTGTTTTCCGGGGAACCAGAAGAAGATCCCTCAATCAATCAGGGCATGGATTCAATGGCGGATATGCTCGATCGTTATCTGTCCTGCCAGAGCCTCGAGCGCGGGCAGATTGTCCAGGGAATTGTGATGCGCGTCAGTCCCAACGAGATCATCGTGGATGTGGGCGCGAAGTGTGAGGGCATTGTGCCGCAGCAGGATCTGGAGAGGCTATCACCGGGGGACCGTGCTGCCATCCATGCGGGCGACGAGGTATTGGTCTATGTGCTCAATCCAGAAGATCAAAACGACAACATCGTTCTCTCCATATCCCGTGCCCAGATCGCACGGGACTGGGTTGAAGCACGGCGAATTCTCGAAAGCCAGGAGATCATCCAGAAACAGGTTATCGGATGCAACAAGGGCGGTGTGATTGTGCAGGTCGGGAATCTCAGGGGATTCGTACCGGGCTCGCATTTGGCACCCTCCCGTAGCACTCATCAGTCGTCCGCCGGTATGGGCAGTGACGATCGATGGGCAGAACTGGTCGGCGAGACGCTTCAACTCAAGCTGATTGAGGTTGATCAGAAACGCAACCGGCTGATTCTCTCTGAGCGAGCCGCAGTGCGCGACTGGCGCAAGAATCAGCGCGATAGACTGCTGAACGAATTGACCGAGGGCGAGACACGCCAGGGACGGGTCATCAACCTGGCCGACTTCGGTGCCTTTGTCGATTTGGGCGGGATAGACGGACTGGTGCACCTATCCGAACTCTCCTGGAAACGCGTCGCCCACCCAAGCGAGGTAGTGCAGGTAGGGCAGCAGATCGAAGTCTATGTATTGGGAGTGGATCGAGAACGTCAGAGGGTGGCTTTGAGCCTCAAGCGATTGCAGCCCGACCCGTGGGCATCCATCGAGGAGCGATACCAGGAAGGGCAACTCGTCGAAGGGACCATCACCCGGCTTGCCAAGTGGGGCGCCTTTGCCCGCATCGTTGGCGACGAAGCGATCGAAGGACTCATCCACGTATCAGAACTGGAAGAGGGACCTGTTGTCCATCCCCGTGACGTGATCAAGCCTGGACAAGTCGTCACGCTACGCGTGATAGGCGTGGACGGGAAGCGGCACCGCATGGCGTTGAGCCTCAAGCAGGCCGCCCAAGAGGAATACCTGGGTCGGGACTGGCGGGCGGTGCTCGCAAATGAACAACCTAGCGCTGAGAGTCCTCTCTCGGCCGCGCTATCTGAGAAACTTAAACCTTCAAAGAACGAAGGTCTCCCGAATGCGGGGAGGTGACACGGTATCCAGATCACTCGCCCCCGCAGACGGCATAGATCGAATAAGTGACAATTATGGACAAGCTAATGCGATACTTTACCGATGGAGCCCGGCGAGCACTGAAGTCAGCCCAAGAAGAGGCTGAACGGATGCACCAGGGACAGATCGGCACAGAACACCTTCTGCTGGGACTTCTCAGTGAAAAGGAAGGGTTTGCCAGCCGAGTGCTGCGCGAACTGGGCCTGCAGTCCGGCGATGTGCAGCATTGGGTCGAGCGACTCAGCACCGGGCGCAGGCGATCGCCCTTGTTAAGCGCAGAACTCGACCTCTCCCCCCGGACCAAGAGGGCGCTGGAGCTAGCGGGGGACGAGGCCAGGCGACGGGGAGACGCCCGGATAGACACCCATCACATTCTGCTCGGATTGGTGCGCCAGGGCGACGGTACTGCGTTGGAAGTGCTCAACCAACTTGGCGTCACAGGTGACCAGATCCGCCGATACACCAACCAGATACTACAGAGACAATTGGTCTTCAGCGGAAAGAAGCGGCGCAAACCCGGCAAGAACTCGCTGATCGATGAACTGGCCATTGACCTGACGGCGTTGGCCGAACAGCACAAGCTGGACCCGGTCATCGGGCGAGAGCAAGAGATCGAGCGCGTGATTCAGATCTTGGCGCGGCGGACGAAGAACAACCCGGCACTGATCGGCGAACCTGGCGTTGGCAAGACGGCCATCGTCGAGGGGCTGGCACAGCGTATCATCTCTGGAGAGACGCCCGGTCCGTTGCTAGACAAACGCGTCCTCCAGCTCGACGTCGGCTCGTTGGTTGCCGGGACTATGTATCGGGGGCAGTTCGAAGAGCGCCTCAAAAAGGTGATCTCCGAGCTCAAGAACAGCAGCAGCATCCTGTTCATAGATGAGGTGCACATGCTCGTTGGAGCAGGATCGGCTGGTTCTTCGGTTGACGCAGCCAATATCCTCAAGCCGGCCCTTGGGCGGGGAGAACTGCAGTGTATCGGTGCAACCACGCTGGAGGAATATCGCAAGCACATCGAATCCGACGCCGCTCTGGAACGGCGCTTCCAGCCAATCACGGTGGAAGAGCCATCGGTTGAGGAGACGATTGAGATCCTGCGTGGCATCCGGCCGGCGTACGAGAAACACCACGGGCTGCGCATCAGCGACGAGGCTCTGGAGGCCGCCGCCCATCTCTCAGCCCGCTATATCTCCGACCGCTATCTCCCCGATAAGGCGATCGATGTAATAGACGAGAGCGCCTCGCGAGTGCGGATGTACAAAGCCCCTTATGCCAAGAATCTGCGTGAGTTGTTCGCCAAGCTAAAGGTCATCCAGCAAGCCAAGGAAAAATCCATCGAGGAACACCGGTATGAGGATGCCGTCCCGCTGCGAGACCAGGAGATTGAGTTGCAGGAGCAACTGGAGAGTCTGCGCACCAACTGGGACACTGAAGACGGGGTTGTCGTCGGTCCCGAGGACGCCGCAGAAGTGATATCAATGTGGACCGGCATACCGTTGACCCAGTTGCAAAGCGATGAAACAGAACGCTTGCTGCAGATGGAAGAAGAACTGCATCGGCGCATTGTCGGGCAGGACGAGGCCATATCAACGGTCGCCAAGGCCGTGCGCCGCGCCCGGGCCGGGCTCAAGGACCCCCGCAGGCCGATCGGTTCCTTCATTTTCCTCGGCCCTACTGGGGTGGGTAAGACAGAGCTATCCAAGGCCCTGGCCGAGTTTATGTTCGGTAGCGAGGATGCACTGCTCCAATTGGACATGTCCGAGTTCATGGAGCGTCATACGGTGGCCCGTTTGGTTGGCGCGCCGCCAGGATATGTGGGCTACGACGATGCCGGCCAGCTCACCGAGACCATACGCCGCCATCCTTTCTCCATCGTTGTCTTCGACGAGATCGAGAAGGCGCACCCTGAGGCCTTCAATATGTTGTTGCAGGTGATGGAAGAAGGGAACCTGAGCGACGCCCGGGGTCATAAGGTGGACTTCCGCAACACAATTCTCGTCATGACCTCTAACGTCGGGGCTGAGATGATCAAACGGCAGACCAGCCTGGGGTTCGCCATCCCCCGCGATGATGAAGCTGACGCCGGACGTAACTATGAGGAGATGCGCAAGAAGTTGTTGGAGGAACTGAAGCGCACTTTTCGCCCCGAGTTTCTCAACCGTGTGGATAGCATCATCGTTTTCCACGCCCTTAGCCAGCAGGAAATCGCTCAAATCGTAGATCTGGAGTTGGATAAGGTGCGCGCACGGCTGTCAGAATACGAGATGGATATGAAAGCCACACAGGCGGCCAAGGAGTTGCTGGCTGAGGAAGGATACAGCGAGGAGTACGGGGCACGGCCATTGCGGAGGGTGATTCAGAACCGAATTGAGGACGTTCTCTCCGATGCCATACTGTCCGGAGAATTCGTGGCTGGAGGCACCGTGTTGGCAGACGCAGAGGAAGACGAAATCGTGCTTCGTCAGGTAGAAAAGGAGAAGAAAGAAACATCGCAGGAACTGGTTCCCGCGTGATTCTATCCCGGGGACTTGATCGTTTCTCCGGCTATCGGAGATTCCGTTATCGAACGGTAAACCTCGTCCACCCGTGGCACGATGATGCGCCAATCATAATACTCCTCGACGAAGGCCCGCGCAGCCTGGCCTAGGGCGGCCTGTCTCTCCGTCTCGCGCAAAAGCCTCACGACAGCAGCAGCGAAATCGGCCGGCGTGTCCGCCAGCAGCAGTTCCCGCTCGTCTGTCACCGGGTACCCTTCCGCCCCCAGGCGCGTGGCAACTACGGGCTTGCCCATCGCCATCGCCTCAAGCAACTTCAGCCGCGTCCCGCCCCCAATCCGCAGCGGCGCGACGTATACCGCTGCCTGCGCGATATAGGGATGCACGTCCTCCACCCAGCCCGTCAGCTTAACCGCCGGATCGCGTCGCAGGCAATCCAACCGCCGATGAGGCCGCTGCCCTACGACGAAAAAGGACACCTCCGGCACCTGGGCGCGCACCAGGGGCAGCACCTTTTGCGCAAACCACAACACGGCATCCACATTGGGACGAAAGTCCATCGTCCCTGTGAATACCAGTGCGTCCTTGGGGATCTGCAGTTCCGTGTCGAAAATGCCCGGAACGTAGGCCTGCGTGTCGACCCCGTTGGGTACAACCGTCACGTCGAGCCCTGGCACCAAATCTCGCAGCGCCGCAGCGTCCGCGTCGGATACAGCCAGCACACGGTCGGCGTGACGGCAGACCTGTGCTTCGTAACGATACAGCCGTCGCCACTGCACGAAAGAATAAGCCGCTCCAGCCCAGCGGGCAGGGGTACCCAGATCTGTGAGAAAAGCCCGCCGCTGAAGCAGGTATTCACAATTGAGATCATCAAAGACGGTCACAGGACGCGGCTGAGCCGAATTAACGATACCGAGGTAGGGAGCCATTTCGATCCCCCCGATGTGCACGACGTCAAATGGCTCTCGCGCCAGCCAGTCCGCCAGCCGCCGGGCGTAAGATTCTGACACCAGCCGTAGCGCCATATCGGGTTGTCGCGTTGTCAGCATGCTGCGCAATCGGTCGCGCAACGTGCGTGCCGGGAGCGGTACAGTCTCGATGCGAGCGGCCGACTGCAGAGGATCAGCGGGCTCCAGCGACTGCCCAGGAGAGAGAAACGAAAGGATCGCCATATCGTGCCGCGCAGCCAGGCCGGAGATGAGCCCCCAGTTGCGCAGCGCTGCACCCTGTTGGGGTGGATATGGCACCTGCGGCGTCAGGAACAAGACCTTCATGAGCCAACCCTCATCTGCCTACCACTTCTCGATACACCGCCAAAGTCGCCTGGCCAGCCCGCTCCCAGGTGAAGTGACCCGCCTGCATCAGTCCCAGCTTCCGCATCCGGGATCGGAGTGATTCGTCCGTCAACACGCGGGACAACGCCCGCGCGATGTCCTCCGGCTTGTTCGGATCTATCAGGAGCCCCGCCTCGCCCACTACCTCCGGCAGCGAAGCCCGGTCGGCGACCACGACCGGTGTGCCACAAGCCATTGCCTCCAGCGCGGGCAGTCCAAATCCTTCGTAGAAAGACGGCGTTGCCAGCACACCGGCGCCGTTGTAAAGCGCCGGCAGATCAGCATCCGGCACGTCGTGGAGGAAACGCACACGGTTACCCAGTCGGAGCACGTCGACGAGATCAAACACCTCGTCGTACAGCCACCCCTTGCCCCCAACCAGCACCAGCGGCGCTGTCGTTACATCCCCGTCGAGCAGTAGGCGATACGCCTTCAGCAGGCCCGGCAGATTCTTGCGCGGCTCCAACGTGCCCACGGCCAGCACATATCCCGGCCCCAGCCCATATTCTGCGATTGTTCGTCGGACGTCTGAATTCACGAGTGGGCGAAAGGCCGGATCGGCGGCCAGATGCACGACCGTGACCTTCTCCACCGGCACGTCTAGCAGCGAGACCAAATCGGATTTGGTGGCATGCGAATCCGCCAGAATGTGATCGGCCCGTCGCACCGCCCACCCAATCTGCTGATTGTAGTACCGGCGGCTCTCCGCCGTGAGAAACTGGGGATAATGCAGGAAATTCAAATCGTGGACCGTGACCACCGACCGGTGGAAACCCCATGCCGGCGGGATGAAATCGGTCGTGTGCAGCAGATCGAGCCCCAGCCGTGCCACCTCCGCCCCCAGCGCCCAGCGCTCCAACCGATGATGCGCAGGAGTCCAACAATCCACGGGCCGAAAGTTCGTCCCCGGCAGGAAGGGATTGCGCTCCTTGCGGCTGTGCAGCACGTAGTAGTTCGTATCCCAGTCGAGTTGAGCCAACGCATCGAGCAGGTGCAGCACGTAGTTGCGGATCCCACCTCGGGCGTAGTGGACAATGCGGGCGTCAATACCGATACGCATACCTGTCTCCGATCTGCGGCCATTATAGCGGACCGCAGCAGCATGTCAACCGTTGCCTGCGAGGTAGAATAATGATATAATCAACATCAATAATCTCACCCAGGGAGAGCGAGGATGGCGATAGACCCGACCCAGACGATGGATCTGACCCAGGCAATGCAGACAATCAAGTGGCTGGATGAAGAGCGCCGCAGGGACAAAGCCACGATTGCCGCACTGGAAGAACAGGCACAGGCTCACGAACGGCAACTGGCCCAGCAGACCGCTCAGATCCACGAACTACAGACCACGCTCGCAGGCATCCAGAGCGTGCTATCTCAAGTGACCGAGTTCAGGAGGCTCGTCTCAAACTATAGAGACGAGCTGGTCCTACAGATGGATCAGCGGGAGGAGACGCGCCGGAAGGAGCTGGCCGAGTCCGATCGCCTGCGTCGGATGGAGTACGAGGCATTGACCTCCGATCTGAGCAAATTGGAGAAGGAACTACGCATCCTGCCCCAGTACGACGAGGAGTTAAAAGCCCGCAGAGCGGAGAGCCAACGGCTCAACGAGATCCTTCAGCGCATAGAGATCTCGGTCACCGACCTGAGCAAGAGGTCCGACGACCGCGTGCAGGCTGTCACCTACCTGGAGGAACAGCGCCGCGCAGACAACCGCCGCATCTCCGATTTGGAACAGGACACGACTGAACTGCACAAGAAAATCGAGGTTCTCAATAAGAAAGTTCCCCTTCTCGAGGACACGCTTCAGAAACAAAGGGCACGCATCGACGACGCCATCCAGGAGACCAAGAAGTACGAGAAACCCATCGAAGAACTGCGCATCTCCGATTTCCAGCGCGAACAGAGGATGAAGCAATACCTGGACCAGGGCGAACTGGTGGCCCGCGAGATGGAGCGATTGCGTGCACAGACGCAGGGGTTCCTCGAACAACAGCAACTCTCCAAGCGCGCGTTGGAAAAGCTAGAGCCCTTCAAGGCACGATTGGAGAAGCGGCAGAATGAAGTGTCAGAAATGCAGCGGGTGGCGGGGGACCGGATGCGGAGACAGTGGGAGGAGTGGCAGGACGAACAGGACAAGCAACAGAAGAAACGCGATGTCATCACCGAGGAACGTTGGCGACAACAAGGACGGACCAACGATGAGCATCAGAAGCACCTGGATGTTCTGCAATCGGCTACCGAAATGCATCACGCCCAATTGGACACACTCTGGGAACTCCGCCGTTCGGACGCAACCCACCTCCTGAAGGTCGCTCAGGACACGCACGAGACGCTGGTGGGGCCAATCAAAGAGCAACTGGCCGTCTTGCACAGTGAAGAAGAGGAGTAGTCGACATCATGCACGTCATCGGCACTGCCGGCCACGTCGATCACGGCAAGTCCACGCTCGTCCATGCCTTGACAGGAATTGATCCTGACCGGCTCCGCGAGGAGAAAGAGCGGGAGATGACGTTAGACCTGGGCTTTGCCTGGGTCACACTGCCCAACGGTGAACCGATTGGCATCGTGGACGTGCCCGGACATAGAGACTTTATCGAAAACATGCTCGCGGGCGTGGGCAGCATTGAAGCAGCCCTTTTCATCGTCGCTGCCGACGAGGGCGTGATGCCGCAGACCAGGGAACACCTGGCCATCCTCGATTTGCTTGGGATTGGAGCTGGGGTCGTCGCCTTGACTAAGATAGATCTGGCCGAAAGCGAGGAGTGGATTGAGCTGGTCGCCGCCGACGTGTCCGACACGCTGGAGGGGACGGTGCTGGAGAGCGCACCGATCGTCCCAGTCTCCGCCCGCACCGGCCAGGGACTGGATGAGCTGCTGGCTGCGCTGCAGGAAGTGCTCGCCCAGGTCGAACCCCGTCCCAATCGGGGCAGGCCCCGGCTGCCCATAGACCGAGTTTTCACCATCAGTGGCTTCGGCACCGTAGTCACCGGCACGCTCATCGATGGAACCTTCGAGGTTGGGCAAGAAGTTGAGATATTGCCCCGCAGGTTGAAAGCGCGCATACGCGGACTGCAGACCCACAAGCAGAAGATTGCACGGGCAGTGCCGGGCAGTCGCGTGGCGATGAACCTCAGCGGCATCAGCAAGACCGACCTCAAACGAGGCGACGTCGTCGCCTCCCCCGGATGGATGCACGCCACAGTGCTCACAGACGTACAGTTGCGTTACCTGCCCGATGCACCGCGGCCACTGCGCCACAACGCCCGCCTCAAGTTCTTCTCCGGCGCAGCCGAGACCATGGCGCGCGTGCGACTCCTCGGCCAGGACAAACTACCCCCGGGCCAACCGGGTTGGGCACAGTTGCAGCTTCAGGAGACGGTGCCGCTGGTCAAGGGAGATCGGTTTATCATCCGCATTCCCTCTCCCCCGGCAACCGTGGGCGGTGGTGTCATTATCGATCCGCACCCCGGTCGCAAGCACCGCCGATTTCGCCCCGAGGTGTTGGCCCGCCTGGAGACATTGAGCCAAGGCACGCCGGCCGAGATTCTGCTTCAAACCCTCGATCGGCGTGGCCCCACTTCTGTTCGTGATTTGCTCTCCACCGGCGATGTGGGCGAGGCCGCTCCCGAGGCACTCGCTCAACTGCTGGACGAAGGCCAGACGGTGCTGCTCGACGCCTCGCCTGGCACCGCGGCACTGCCAGCCGGCAACCAGTTGGTCGCATCGGGTACCTGGTGGGCTACCTTGATCGATCGCCTGACACACGAGCTATCCACCTACCATCAGCGTTTCCCACTGCGAGCGGGGATGCCTCGCGAGGCCCTACGCAGCGGGCTCAAGCTCGACGCTAAGACGTTCAACGCGGTGATGGCGCGCGCCGTCACCGCAGAGCTGCTCAAGGATGAAGCAGCCACCGTCCGGCTTCCATCCCACACCGTGCAATTCAACCCCGACCAGCAACGGCAGGTGGACGCATTGCTGGCCCGGTTTCGTCGCCAGCCCTACGCCACGCCCTCATTCAAGGAGAGTGTCGCAGCGGTAGGAGAAGACGTTCTGGGGGTGTTGATCTCCAGGGGCGATTTGGTGCAGGCGTCACCCGACGTCCTGTTCCTGCCCGAGACCTACGCGCAGATGACAGCCCGTGTCCGCGCTCACATCGGGCAACAGGGGAACATCACCCTGGCCCAGACACGTGACTTGTTGGGGACCAGCCGAAAGTACGCCCAGGCACTCCTCGAACATCTAGACGAGACGGGCGTGACGAAACGTGTGGGAGACGCGCGGGTCCTGCGGCAACCGTGACTATTCTCCGCGCTCCCGCCACCACTCTGCCAACCTCTTCATGACCTCTCGCTCGTAGCCCTGCCCTCTGGGCTGAAACCATCCGCCCTCGACCCCTTCCGGCAAGTAGCGCTGCACGACGAACCCCCCGGGATAGGCGTGGGGGTACTTGTACCCCTCGTGTTCCCCCATGGTCTGTTTGTAGTGTTCACGCAGCGAACCGTGGATGACGTCGCTCTTGTCGCGTAGGTAGACCGGCACCGGCCCGGCTCCGTGCTCCTCAACCTCCGCCAAGGCCTTCCAATAGGAGCCTGCCGAGTTGGACTTCGGCGCCGTAGCCAGGTAAAGCGTTGCCAGCGCCAGGTGGTATTGTCCCTCGGGCATGCCCACCCATTCGAACGCCTGGGCACAGGCGTTGACGACCACAATCCCGTTGGGGTCAGCCAGGCCAATGTCCTCTGCCGCCAGGATGTAGAGTCGTCGCAGGATGAAGCGCGGCGATTCCCCCGCAGATACCATCTTGGCCAACCAGAACAGTGCCGCGTCCGGATCGCTGCCACGCACAGACTTGATAAACGCCGAGATGGTATCGTAATGTTCGTCGCCCGTCTTATCGTACCGCAGCGCCCGCTGCTGGATTGAATCCTCGGCCACAGCCAGTGAGATGTGGATGACACCGCTTTCCTCGGGGGGTGTGCTCTCCACGGCCAATTCCAGCGCATTGAGCGCGGCTCGTGCGTCGCCACCGGCGACGTGAACCAAATGAGCCAACGCGTCGTCGTCGATGCGGACATCCCTTGCGCCGTATCCCCGCTTGGGGTCGGCCAAACTGCCACGCAGGATCGTCACCACATCGTCGTCGGAGAGCGGCTTGAACTGGAACACACGCGAGCGGGAGACCAGGGGCGCGATGACCTCGAAGTAGGGATTCTCCGTCGTCGCGCCGATCAGCACAACCGTACCGTCCTCAACGTGAGGTAACAAGGCATCCTGCTGCGCCCGATTCCAGCGATGGATCTCGTCCACAAGCAGGATCGTACGCCGGCCGTACATCCCACGCCGTTCCTTGGCCTCCTTGATCACGCGCCTCAGATCAGCCACCCCTGCCAGCACGGCGCTGATTGTCTCGAAATGACTGGCCGTCGTGTTGGCGATGATCATCGCCAGTGTTGTCTTACCGGTGCCCGGCGGCCCCCAGAAAATCAACGAAGAAAATAACCGATCCGCCTGGATAGCGCGGCGCAGCAGTCGACCCTCGCCGACGATGTGTGCCTGTCCAATGAATTCGTCCAGCACACGCGGGCGCATGCGTGCCGCCAGGGGCGCCTCACGGCGAATTCGTTCTTGCCGGCTGTGATCAAACAGATCCATCGTTGAGCCTGCTCAGGGAGATAGAAATGTATATGTCTCAGCGAGTTGGGCGGCAATAGGCGCGACAACTTGAGGAAAGAGCCCAACTCCAACGCAACCCAGTATGGCTACAACCACAACCACCGCCGTCAACCAATTATCGTGAGGAGTGGAGACGACACTCCGGTCCTTTATTGCGCCCGGACGCATCAAGAGGCTAGATAGCCCCCGCCACACGCCAACCATCACGCCTAGCCCTGCCAGTAGGAGGAACAATACAGAGCTGGGACTTGATGGAGCCAGCGCACGATAGAGCGCCCAACGCCAGACGAAGCCCGCGCTCACCGGCAACCCCGCCATCGACAGGCCACCAAAAACCAATGCTGCTGTGCTCCAAGGCGCCCGCAATCCCAGGCCACGCAGTGCATCGACATCGTCATCGCCACCACTGCATGCCCGCAAACCACTCAACCCGGCAGCCATCAGACCCAGACCAAAGGGACGCACCAGAAACGACAGGAGAGACAGTGTCAACCCCAACTTGCTGTTCAAGCCCAGGGCGATGAGCGCAGCTCCGCTATCCACCAAAGCAGCATACCCTACCAGAGGTCCCAGGCGGCGCTGAGCGGGCGCGAACAGTCCCCCCACGACGACCATCCCGAAACCGGCGATGAAGACGAGCGATTCAAAGCGCGGGTGGCTGCTAAGCCAGGGGTACGTCTCCAGGAAATCAAACAGCAGGAACCAGACCGCTCCGTTGCCAATCGTGAGGACGAAAGTCCCTGCTAACGGGACACTGTCGCTGACGACGGCCGGCACCCACGTATGAAACGGGACGACGCCCAGCAGCAACGCGAAAGAGAGGGCCAACAGCGATGCCGCTGCGGCAAGCAGCCCTGTCTCATCCGGCGTCAGCGCGTATCGATCCATCAACCAGTGGGTGATCAACAGGCCAGGCAGAGCGAGCGTGGTAAACGTCAAATAGCGCAGCCCCCCACGCGCGATCGTCCCGCCCTCGGCCTGCAGTGCAAAGACAGAGAGGGCAGCGGCGATCTCAACCAGCAAGGCAGCGTAGATCAAGGGCCGGATCAGTAAAGCACCACTCAGCAGGCTCAGCAGTGCCAGGCCCATCGGAATGAGCAGAGAACGTGGGGCGAAACGCCACGCCAGGAAGAAGATGCCAGCGGACGCAAAAAACATAAACGCCATCGCCATCCGGTCGGCCTGTTCCAGAACCAGTTCGCGACCGAAGAAGGTCACCGCCTCACCCATTGCAATCTGGCGGCCTCCCCAGACGTGGACCGGTTGATCCATCGGCAGCGTGACGACCGCCCAACCCAACGCCAGCGATGTTCCAACGGCCAACAATGCAGGCAGGGACGTCCACCGGAGCAGAATGTACACGATGCCTGCCACCGCCAGGGGGAGAATCAGCAGCAAAAGGGGACCTGCAATCACGATGTACTCCTATCGCCCTCAATGGCGATCTGAGCAGCCCTCAGGTAGGCTGTGGCCAACGCAATCAGGAAACTGACGGCACCCAATAACCCGGCCACGGCCAGGCTGGGCTCCAGGGCCACGTAGAACAGATCAAAACCGGACAAGAAAGTCAACAACCCTAACCCAACCTGCATCGGCGCCTCACTCAGCCCGATCAACAACAAACCCAGGCCAACCAACAGATAGCAGGCCAATGTGATGTCGGCTGGCACCTCAGGCAAGGGGAAGCGCAACGCTGCCGTGTATGATGCCACCGAGACCAACAGCCCGGCCAGGAGGCAGAACGAAGCTCGAGCAGAGATTTTCCAGCGCCGTGACCCCGCCTTCTCCTCATCAGAGGGTACTTGCTCCAGCATACTGGCCCGCCGCTCAGTCAGGTAGAATACCATACAGATCATCCAACCGGTCAGACCCTTGACGGCAGCCACTTCCAATCGAATCAGACGGGTCAACAGCAGTACCACGAAGAAATACTGCAAGGTCAAAGCGGTCACATCTAGCCGCCAGTCCCGGCTGACGACCAGGAGACCGGCTGTGACCAGTATTCCAGCCACGGCCGGCATGGCAGCCAGGAACGAAACACGCGCCAGGATATCGACCAGCGTAGGCATTACCTGCTACTCCACACCAGCAATATGAGGAGAAACAGCAACCATGACCACAACAACGCTCCGCCGCCCCTCACAACTCTGTCAGCCGCCCGGAGCACGCCGAACCCCCGCTCTAGCGCCCCTGCTACAGTGCTGTACAACCAATCCAGAGACAGCAGGTCGTGCAGCGCGGTGAGCCACAGCGCGATTTTGGGACATAGAGTCGCATCCTGCCAGGCGAGCACCGCACCACCAGCCAGTGAGACCAGCCATAACAGCCAACCCGTCAAACCTGGCATCGCGAACAACTGGGCCAGCGAAGGAATTGTGACCCCGTCGACGATCAACGGGGGATACAAACCGGCCATCATCAACAACAACGTCGGCAGCCCTAGCCCGATCCCCCGCGCCACATGAGGCCAATGCCCTGTGGCCCACGCTGCGGAAGGCGTAGATACCAACCCACGTATCAACGACGGGACCAGAAGCATATTCCCAAGGAAGAACGCACTACCCCATCCCAGGGATCCAGCCCCCGTAAGTCCTCCTATCAGGTTCGCTTCCATCGCGAACCCCAACGTGAAAGGTAATCCCAGTAACACCAGTGCCCCGACCAGCGGGGGCAAGCTCCACCACGGGGCATTTCGTTGCCATCCGTCGCTCAGGGATGTCACTCCCATTCCCAATGTCCAGGCTACGCTGCCAGCAGACACGACGGCTGCCGCACCATCTTCCGCCAGGCCAGCGGCCAGCAGAATCGCCCCGGTTGCCGCCATCCCCACCCACGACAAGGTGCGACGTCGGGATTCGCAACACCAACCCAGAAAACCACCCATCCCCAGGTTGACCGCGCCCAGAATCAGCACCCAAGGGACACTGGGGATAACGCCATTGTTTGCCATAGCAAGCCGGAGCCACAATCCCCAGCCCACAACAGGGCCCAGAGAGAGCGCTACCACGAGCGGCGAGGCATCATTGCCAGGAGCGACGAGATGAAATGGGTACGCCCACAATCGCATAACACCGGCGGCCGCCCATAGGGTCATCTGCGTGCTGCTGGGTGTCATCAGCGCCCACAGCCCGCTGCCAGCCCCATCCTCAGCCAGAAGCGTCCCTCCCCAGAGAAGCAACGTTGCCAGGACACCGAAGATCAAGCTGCGAACAGCCGCCCTCGCCGACCCGCCGGCCGCCACGAGACCCGCGGCTTGAAGCAAATCATAGATAGCCCAGCCAATCAGTGTGGTCAGGGGATTGGCCGACCACAGCGCCAGCAAACCGGCGGCCAGCAACGCCTGCAGTATCGCCAGAAGTCGCGGAGAGGATTCCTCTGTACGACTCAAGTCCACGAAAATCGAGCAGCAGGTAACCAACGCGAGTGCAAAAGCCAGCGGCTGCACGGCAGCGTCAATTCGTAGCGCGAGCGTAACGCCAAACAGGAGGGATGGTTGCCACAGGGAAGGAATAACCATCCCTGGCACCGTCCACCTGAACGTCAGAATCAAGAGGGTGGCAAACCCAACGGCGGGCAGGGCGATGTAGCGGCTATAGCGGCGAACGCGGGGCACATAGGAGACCCCAAGTGCCCCGCCTGCGCCCAGCAGTGGCAGCATAATTGCGAGAACAGGGAAAAGTTGCATTGGACATCGACGTGCTGGCACACTCGCAGCACGCCTCAACATTCTAACACACAAGGGGTAAGGCCGCAAACATAGATAATCACCAACCACAGAGATCGAGGACCCAGGTACAAGCCCAGGTCCTCGATCTGCAGCTTGATGAACGAGCTGCTATTTCTTCAGAAAATCACGCAATCTGCGGGAGTGAGTGGGATGACGAAGTCGGCTGAGCGCTTGGGCCTCGATCTGACGCACCCGCTCACGCGTCACCCCCAGTTTCTTCCCCACTTCCTCCAACGTGTACGTCTCGCCATCCACCAGACCGTACCGCAGTTGCAGAATCCGTACCTCGCGTGGCGGTAGATCCTGCAGAATGTACTGGAGCAACTCGCGCAACATCGCGGAGGTGACCTCATCGTCCGGAGCAGCGCTGTCCTCGTCCTCGATGAAATCGCCCAGCTCGCTGTCCCCCTCATCGTCGGTCGGCATCTCCAATGAGAGAGGACGACGCGCCACTCTCATCATTTCCTCCGCCTTCCGCGTGGGAATCTCCAGCGCAGTTGCCAGCTCCTCGGACGTAGGCTCCCGCCCTAGCTCCTGCGTCAGGCGATGGGACGTCCGTAACAGCTTGTTGATCTGGTCGCCCATGTGGACCGGCACACGGATCGTGCGGCTCTGATCGGCGATCGCCCGCGTGACCGCTTGCCGGATCCACCAGGTCGCGTAGGTTGAGAACTTATGTCCCAGCCGGTAGTTGAACTTGTTCGCAGCACGGATCAGCCCAATGTTCCCCTCCTGGATCAAATCGAGAAAGGGAACACCACGGCCAATGTACTTCTTGGCCACGCTGATCACCAGGCGAGAGTTGGCGCGAATAAGATGCTCCCGAGCATACAGCCCATCTAGGACAACCGTGCTCAATTCATCCCGTTCCGCAGTGTTGAGACCATCTGCGTCCAGCTTCTCCTGAGCAATCTGGCCAGCCTCCATACGCTTGGCCAGCGAGACTTCCTCCTCAGCAGTGAGCAGGGGCACCCGCCCAATCTCCTTCAGGTACAGACCGATCGTATCGTCTATCCTGACCGTGTCGAAGTATGCTTTCTGATCGACCGAAGCAACAGCCTGACTGGACGTCTCAAGCTCCTGTTCCTTCTCATCCTCAGGCATACCAATTTCAATGCCAGACTCCATCAATGTAGCCAGGAAATCCTCCAACTGATCTAGATTCTCTTCAGCCTGTGGGAAGGCCTTCAAAATATCCTGGTACGTCAGGAACCCCTGCTCTGAGGCTTTGGTCAGCAGGTACTCCTCACCGCTGACCTCTTCTTCATTTCCACCTAGTTCGTTCTCCTGATACAACTCCATCCTCAACGACTCACTAGCTTAGAAGTTGTTCAAAAACAACTTTCCTGCTTTGTTCATCATAACGAGCACAAAGTGCCGCACACACTGCTACGTTATTGACGAACGAAGCCTTAGGGAACAAGTTGCCTGACTCAGAAATGTCAGGCAACGCAGTTCCAAATCCAATAGGGTAATGTAAGAATCACTTCCACCGGCTTCTACTATACCACATTTGCATGCCACTTGTCAACCCCCCCCAACCATCAATCCAAGCAACGTGAACGTCAAATTGACAGGCGCCGCGTGCACCAATTGACATCTCCCTGCCTGTAGGCTATACTTGCCCACACTACAGGCAATGGCTCGCTTCCGTTGACCATCATGCCAGCCATGTCTGACGTGCCATTGTGGGACAGCGAACATACACAAGACTATGCAAACCAGTAGCGAGGAGGATCAGGTATGACTATCAGACTGACGTGGTATGGACACGCTGCTTTCGCCCTGACTGCTGGGGACACTCACCTCTTGGTAGACCCATTCCTCACCGGCAACGTCTTTGCCCCCGTCTCGGCCGACGAAGTCGAAGCAGACTATATTCTGGTCACTCACGGCCATGGCGACCACGTGGGCGATACAGTCTCTATCGCCCAACGCACCAATGCCACGGTGATCTCCAATTTCGAAATCTGCAACTGGCTTCAGGCACAAGGAGTTTCTCAAACTCATCCCCAGCACATCGGGGGCGGGTTTCAACATCCGTTTGGCTATCTGAAGCTCACCATCGCCCACCATGGCTCAGCCCTGCCTGATGGCTCCTACGGCGGCAATCCCTGCGGCCTTCTGTTGACAGCCGAGGACAAGAAAATCTACCTGGCAGGTGACACCGGCCTCTTCTACAGCATGCGCCTCATTGGAGAAGAGGGCATCGACTTGGCCATCCTGCCCATAGGGGACAATTTCACGATGGGACCGGACGATGCATTGCGCGCAGTTCGGCTGATCGAGCCGCGAGTCGTCGTTCCCATCCACTACGACACATTTGAAGTCATCGCACAGGACCCCTACGCCTGGGCCAGGCGCGTCCAGGCCGAGACGTCCACCGAGCCGGTTGTGCTCAAGCCGGGCGAGAGTTACGATCTGTAGTTCCCAAACAACGCACATCCCATCAGCAGGCAAGTCCATCAGGCCCAGATGAACGCATCGTCTGCTGTGCGTCTGTCACCATCTACCTATGTGAGGACCAAACTATGGACACGCATACCATCACCCGCATAATCGAGATTCTGGAGATGGAGCCGGACTTCTTCGTCCCCGTGAAGAAGCTCTGGCAGGAACTCCGCGAGGAGGGCCTGGTGCCCGACATCGAATTGAAAGGCTTCCATCGCCTGCTCGCAGACGACGCACGCTTCGAGTTCGCCCCCGGCGTGGATTACAAAGAGGGGATTGACGATCCAGAACTTGCCCAGGAAATGGAGCGGGAGATGGAAGCGTTGGGCTTCTACAGCGGACCCCGCGTCAAATTGACGTCCCGCGAGATGACCGCCGAGGATGTCTTCGCAGCCATGTCTCGGAGCCTGGCACGGATGAACCAAGCCCTTCAGGGTGCGTGGGAGACGCGTCCCGAGGGCGACCGGGAAGTCGAAGACCAACTACTGGACATCCTCGCCACGGGACAGAAGCTAGAACGAGAGATACGGGGACTCATTGATCAGCAAACAGAACAGCCAGATCAAGAGGACGAGCAATGAGGAACAGGCTGCGCTGGTACGACTATATCACCATCAACATCTACTGGCTGGGCCTGACGACCATCTCACAGACCAACAGCCTCGTTATCCCATTGCTCGTACAGAGGTTCGTCGGTTCTGAACAGCAGGGGACCGCCTTTGGCCGCCTGCGCCTTTACACGCTGATGGTTGCCCTTCTGGTCCAGGCATTGATGGGAATGCTCTCGGACCGCAGTACCCTGCATTGGGGGCGCCGCCGCCCGTTCATCCTGGTTGGCACCCTGCTGAACATGGCCTGCCTGATCGCCATCGGAGCATCGCCCAGCTACTGGTTCTTGTTCGGGCTCGTTGTTCTCTCGCAGATTGCATCAAACATCGCGCACGGCGCTGAGCAGGGGCTGATTCCAGACTTGGTGCCCCCCGACCGTCGAGGCGGCTTCTCCGGCGTGAAGTCCATCATGGAGCTGTTGCCGGTCATCATTGTCGCTTTTACCGTTGCCAAACTGGTCGCGGCAGGACAGATGTGGGCCGGCATTCTCGTAGCAATCAGCATCCTGTTTCTGAGCATGGGAATCACCATGTTTGTACACGAGAAGCCACTGCGTGCCCCCCCCGGACAACTGGAGTGGGCACCACTCGGGCGCCTCGTAGCCATGACGCTGGTCTTCCTGGTGGTCATTTTGGGCCTGGGTGAAGCAGTCCGGGGTATCGGGAAGCTTCTGAGCAGCACAAGCTCGGTCTCCACGCTCTTGATCGTGATGGGAAGCACGGGCCTGCTGGCGATGGCCACCGCCGTCGTGGTTGGTGTATGGGCCAGCGTGCGTATCAGTATCGGGGGCCACGAAGCCCGGAAGTATCCTTCCTTTACCTGGTGGGTGATCAACCGCTTGGCCTTTCTCATTGGATCCACCAATCTCGCCGGGTTCGCAGTCTACTTCCTCCAGGCAAGACTGGGTCTCGAGGGTGAGGCCGCCGCTGGGCCTGCCTCGCAACTGATGATGGTCGTCGGCATCCTGATCCTGGTGTGCGCACTACCCAGCGGTTGGCTCGCCGACAGGCTTGGGCGCAGACGCCTGGTGGGAATCAGCGGTCTTACGGCCGGGCTAGGTACATTGGTGCTCATCCTGGCACCCGATATGGGGATGATGTACGTAGGCGGAGGCCTCATCGGTGCCGCCACGGGCATGTTCTACACCACCAATTGGGCGTTGGGAACAGACCTGGTGCCCAAGGAGGAAGCAGGACGCTACTTGGGTATCTCCAATCTGGCCGGTGCAGGCGCAGGAGCAGTGGGATCCTACATAGGAGGACCGATAGCCGACTACTTCACAATCCACGTTCCACAGGCCTCCGGTTTGGGATACCTGCTGATATTTGGTATATATGCAACGTTGTTCTTCCTCTCATCGGCCACGTTACTGCAGGTAAGGGAGGGATGGAAATCTCCATGATTATCCAGTTTTATTCTATTTGTAGTCGTAGTAGTAGGGCGGGGGAAACAGGGGATTAAATAGCTGCGTAAGGGTACCTTGCCGCATATCTGCTGGTCGAGTTTCTAGGATGGCGTATTTACAGGGGGGGAGGTGTGCCAGATTGTCCACTGCGAGCTGTGGATAGTGTGGGAAAAAGGGGAACCGGCGGGTAAGAGGGGTCAGGTAGTTCACCGGGTTATACGCATGCGAGACGCGTTTCCACAATGTTCTGGGGGGGATTTATCCCCAAATTGAGCTAGTTATCCACAGAAAACAAGGGGTTATCCACAGATGGGTGCGTTGAAAGCCAGCTTTCGGTTGTCGCCGCCCCCATATTTGGGGGCGGCAGGATTCTGGGGACCAGGATTGGGTGTGTGGATATTGCCTGAAGAGATGTGGAAGGCGAATGTGGCACTTACTTGCCGTTGCCATAGAGACGCTGCCGCAGTGTGATGACGTCACGCCGCAGGTTTGCATCCTCCTCGATCAGGTCTGCAATTCGTTCACAGCCGTATAACACAGTGGTGTGATCGCGCCCGCCGAGCACCGACCCGATTTCAGGCAGCGAAGACTCCGTTTCTTGGCGTATGAGGTACATTGCGATCTGGCGTGGCCGTGCGATCGCACGGCTGCGGCTGCGCCCCTGGAGTGCGCTGACTTCGATGCTGAAGTGCCGAGCTACTGCCTCTATGATCTGATCTGTCGTCAGGCTGCCTTGCTGGGGGAGTAGGTTGCCTAGGGCCGTCTCGGCAACCTCCGGCGTAAGTGGTTGGTGCGTGAGTCTGGACAGGGCCACCACCCGGTTGAGCGCGCCCTCGAGCTCTCGGATGTTGCTCTGTATCTGGCTGGCGATAATGGTGATAATCTCGTCGGGCACTGCTGCGTCACACCCGTCGGCTTTGGAACGCAGGATCGCGATGCGTGTCTCCAAATCGGGCGGTTGAATGTCGGCGATCAATCCCCACTCGAACCGCGAACATAGCCGCTCTTCCAGCGTGCTCATCGCCTTCGGTGCTCGATCTGACGAGATGGCGATTTGCTTCCCTGTGCCGTGGAGCGCGTTGAACGTGTGGAAGAATTCCTCCTGGGTGCTCTCCTTCCCGGCGATAAACTGGATGTCGTCGACGAGCAGAACGTCGGCAGTGCGGTACTTCTCGCGAAAGGTGTCCGTCGTGTGAGAGCGGATGGCCTCAATGAGGTCGTTGGTGAATGTCTCCGACGAGATGTAGAGGACGCGCAGTCCCTGCGCCTGGCAGACGTGCCCAATGGCGTGGAGGAGGTGCGTCTTGCCCAGGCCCACACCACCGTAGACGAAGAGTGGGTTGTAGGCATTGGCCGGGCTTTCGGCCACGGCCAACGATGCGGCCTGGGCGAGCCGGTTCCCCGGTCCCACCACGAAGCTGTCGAATGTGTAGCGTGGGTTCAGGTTCGCTGGAGGGGAATCTGACGTCTGGTCTGTGGCTGCTGAGGGTGAATCGAGCAGGGAAACCGTATCCTGGGCCTGAGCCCCGTTGCTCCACACGACAAACTCCACAGCAACAGTTCGGCCGGTCAGCCTGGCTAGTGTTCGCTTGATGGTAGCAAGCAACCGGTTCTCCAGCCAGTCCTTGGCATATCCATTCTTGACGCCAATGACAAAGGTGCCACGATCTTCCTTCAACAGTCTGGAATCACGCAGCCAGGTGTCGAAGGTGGCCTGAGTCATTTGAAGTTGAAGTTCGCCGAGAGCGGCCAACCAGATGTGATCCGATTTCATTGTAAGTCCTGCACAGAATTGGGCAAAAAGCGATCGGCGACGCGATACGACGCGGGGTCGAACAAAGGACGGGTTACACACTCCGTGGGACTTGCAGCCCTTTCGCGTCGCCAGCCGAAGTAATCTGTAGCGGCGAGCCCTCCCTCGCAGTGAGCGTAACCTTCCCGCCCTGAAGACGCCCTCATTGTACCAAAAGAGCGAATCCCTGGCAACCGATCTTACCACCGTGAGCTTAAAAGGGCTGCATCTTTAAGATAATTTATGGAGAGTGGATTTCAGCGGCAGGAGCCCACCCTTGACCCTGATTTCTTCAGAGAGCGGCGGCGGTACCCCCCAGATATGGGGGGCAAGACTGACATCTGGCCGTCGTCTGGTTTCGTGATCCCTCCGCGCCACTCTTGTGCGCAGGCCAGAATTGGCTTGCAGTGCCAAATCTGTTTTGCTGTTTAGAAGAACACTTTCAATGCCATTCCAATCACCACCCCCACTGTCCATCCCCCGATGATGTCCGAGGCAAAGTGGATTTGAGGTGTTACCGATTCTGGAAAATTGGCGATTTGACACGCTGTGTATAAAGGGATACACTAATCCCACAGCCGCAGGTTGAATAGGACGAAGCGTAGTGGACTTGTGGTCGGTGTATTGTCAGGTTACCCTGGTTTTGCTCTTTCGCTGTTTGGAGTAGTTGGGGATGGTTCATCTACCTTGTGAGAACGGCAAGAGATATTTGAGGGCGCTGCAAGCCAACTGTTGTGAAGAAGTCGGTTGCGCCCAGATCATCCAGATTGATACCAGCGCGCTGGATGGC
>Ga0180437_10002490_pt1 | contig 29239 bp, 19 predicted proteins | sample SS_ome_4_FD_132410 | JGI IMG/M metagenome (GOLD analysis project Ga0180437, IMG submission 132410) | Hypersaline lake sediment archaeal communities from the Salton Sea, California, USA - SS_3_D_1 metaG | ecosystem: Environmental > Aquatic > Non-marine Saline and Alkaline > Hypersaline >...
ATGACGGACCTCCTGAAATCCTGACATCTTCAGGACTTCAGCGCCTACATGGCAATTCTTCCTTTTCAAAATGACCTAATTTGAAGCGCCCATCACTGACCTATTTTACGCGCCCCTTGACACTAAACCGCCGCGCCACATCTCGACTCTACCCAATTACCACTCGATTTGCTTTCGATCTTAGACTCGTTCCTGGAAAAGAACGTCTCTGAGCAAACTCTGGTTGATTTCAAGAGAAGAGCGGCTGTTGAACTGAAGGTGCTGTCAGAACTCCTTTGTAAAATGTTTCCTGCATTAAGCCCAGAGAAGGCGGGAGGGTTCTTGGAATTGCAGTTGGCTGCAGTAATTGGATTATATCAGATTACGAATCTATCTGAGATGCAACAGAGAGTTTTGCAGTACCCCGAATTTAGGCATTTGAAGGTGGACTTCAAAAGCTACTTGCAGAAAACAGTCGCGTGTTTGTTGCACGGGCTAAACTGATCGTCACAGATTCCCTTATTTGAGATCATTTTTAATGATCAGAGGACTATTTGTCCATCGGTCCTCTCGTGCGGATTTCGGGAACCACAGATCACCGAGCTTCTGATCCTTAACGTTGCGTCCATACTTCGTCTACTCAGGGACCTCCTCCTTGCCCAGTACGGCTAACTTAACAGCACTAACCTTTCGGTAGACGTCTTCGGGCGCGCGTCTTACGCCGTCTACAGTGAGCAGATCACGGTCGACTGAGATACCAAAGAGCTGTTCATTGGTCTCGAGATACGGCCGGATGAGCTGCCAGTCTTCCTCAGCAAGCTCGGTGAAACGGCCACCATTTAACTGTTCCGATATGAGCTTGTGGTGCGGATCCCTTACGTAAATGGCACCACCGGAGGCAAGGGAGAAAAGATTCGAGCCGGGATATGGTGATTCCTGCGGGACGACGCAGCCTTTGTCATCAAACTCTATGCCATTTACGACCGCAAAGCCGCCGCCATTGAGGGCGTCGCCTGCCATGAAGGATTCGGCGAGGAAGTCGAGGCATGTGCCGTTTATGACGACACGGGGTCGACCTACTGCATTGATGAGGGGACGTCCTGCGGCATTTCCAAAGACGTAGACTTCGCCGCCTTTGGCACCATACATGAAGGTCTGTCCGACGTCGCCGTAGATAACGAGGCGACCTGCTTTCATGATCTGGGCGAGCTGGTCCTGAGCGTTATCGTGGATGTGAACTTCCATCCCGTCTATTCCGGAAGCAGTGTAATCGCCGGATGAGCCGAAAACGTCAATTCGAACGTCCGTAGTGTCGGGACCAAAGCTGCAACCTATGAAACGGTGGCCTCTAAGTCCATATACGATGAAGTGTTTCCAGCCGAGTTCATAGGTCCGGACCATTAACCTGGCGACGCATTCTTCGCCCTCAGGCGGGAAGTTGCGGGCACAGACTACAAGAGTTGCCTCTGCGTCCTTTGGGGCCCTTATCCTGTCGCGCGTATCCCAGTCGATGTGCCGGATGTGAGTGGAACTGTTATCAGTTATCACAGGTACCGATTTGAGGATCGAATCGATGGTTTGGCGAATGATCTGGAGAACAACAGAGCGTTTCTTTATGCCGCAGTCGTATCGGCGATCACTCAGAAGTGAAAGAACCTCCAATGCCCAGTGGAAGTGGGACTGGCTGTGAGAGGCGAGCCTTTCGACCTGAGAGGTTAACCAACGCAGGGAGTTGAAATCCCAGCCGGCTATGAAGGTTGACACTTTTGTGAAGAAACCGTTTGCATCGTTTTCCCTCGCAGAGGCGTCGATCTCATTGACAAGGTCGGCGGATACCTCATCGGCCTTCGGCTCGGAGCTAAAGTCGACGGCCCAATCCCCGGAGGGACAGGTGACGGGTCTTCCAAACTTGTCGGCACAGGAAAGCCCGCAATCTTCGCTGCCTGCATTTTCGAGGGTGAATGAAAATGCGCCGCCGTCGGTGTGGCTGCCGCCGCGTGCGTTCCAGTAGCGGTCGGCAATAGGACGGAAGCGGGGGTCTTCTGCACAGAGCGAATGGAGGGTGGCGTCAATCGCCTGCTTTTCGGAACCTATGAGGCCGATGGCGGCGTCGCCTTCCTGAAGCGCAAACACCTGCGGCCGCAACATCGACGTGTCCGTAATACCCAACAGTTGGAATTTGTCGTTATCCGGGTCGCTGCGGGTTATTATAAAGAACCACGGACCATCTGGCGAGCCGTGCATGTGAAGTGCCTGGACAGCCCGGTAAATCCTTTTCTTCTTGTCCGGCAGGCGCTGAAAATCCAACTCGGCGGTGGGGGCCAGAGCCTCGATCACATACTCAAGAGGATAACGGTAAATACGGTTCCAAAGGTCAAAAAGAAGCACTGAGACTTCGGTGTCCGTAAGGAATTGGGGCTTAATGTTATGCTGACGGAGATACTGGCAGATGCTGAAATAGTTCGCAAAGTCGCCGTTGTGGACCAGTGCTTCGTTCATCCCAATAAACGGGTGGGAGCCCGCAGGATGCCAAATGCGGCCCTTGGTCGGATACCGCTGATGAGCAATCCATATCTGAGCCCGGAGATTCTCCAAACCATAGTACTGCACTACGTGCTCGGCATAACCCACTATCTTGAAGAGCATCAGATTTCGGGCATGAGAAAGAACAAAGGCACGCTTATCGCCCAACGATGCATAGAAGCTTTGATTCAACCTGAAACTATTCTGGTATATGAATTCGTCTTCCACCATTCTCGATGGTTCTTTTGACAGCTTATTTTGTTTGGCAAAACTTGAAAGCACATCCAATTTTACACGAACAAAGTAACGCACGACATCCGGAGGACGAACATCCAATCCCAGTTCACGATGGTCAACTACAGGATTCAATTTGACCCGGTGATCTATTCTGAGATGCGGAGTAACAAAACTATTTTCAACCTGGTCCTCCACTTCCGGGTCGAGCAGAGCAATCTGCAGAATGTAATCATCGCGCAACGCGGCACCATCCACTCCCAACTGTTCTGGTACAAAGCATGCAGCAGCAATACCTCCCCCCTTGCCGTTTCCCCTGTTGTGCATCTGAATCGAGGGTTCAAAGATGTGGCGGCCGCTGACAGGCACATTGGTGGCGAATCCCACTACACCACAACCTCCCTCCTCAGCGGATTTCTCCGGCCTTATAGAGTAATCGGCTACCAGTTGGCTCCTCGAGGTGAGAATTTTTCTGGTGAAATCGTTCATGCTGATATCTGCTCCGTATACTCTACGCTGTCGTTATGGGTGTCCCGGAAGTTGTCATAATCGAGGTGCGTGAGCAAATCATATCGGCCAACAAGTTCAACGACGCTTCTCATTCCAAGGCGCCAAAGAATCCATCGAAGTTGAACCGTCCACGAGTGAAAGAGGTTTATAATCCTTTGAGCAGCCCAATCAGGATCAAACATCACTGCCAGCTCAGCGTCGGTCGTTGCGATACCCCGGGGACAACCCCGCCCACTTTCGCATACTCCGCACCGGATGCACTCGAGTGCCACAAGTTCGGCAGTTCCGAAGACGACACCGTCAGCGCCCAAAGCTATTGCCTTAGCCATGTCCCAGGCAGTGCGCAGCCCCCCGGATGCTACCAAAGTCATTTCGTTCCGTATCCCTTCAGCCAACAAAAAGCTGTGCACCTTGGGTATGGCGTACTCAATAGGCATGGAGATATTCTTTTTCGCAATGTCGGGCGCGGCCCCCGTACCACCATAGCTGCCATCCAGATGTATTATGTGGGCACCGGCATGGTAGCTGCCAACGGCAACCATGTCTACATCGGTTGGGGTGGAAACCTTTACTGCTACCAGCGCCCGCGGATTAATCTCCTTGATCCAGTCCACATGTTTCTTGTGGTCTTCAACTGAGTAGACCGAATGAAACGGGAAGGGGGAGAACAAAGCACTACCCTCGACCGACTCTCGCATTTGTGCCACTGCCGGAGTGACCTTGTCACCGAGCAGGTGACCACCAAGACCGGGTTTGGCACCCTGGGCATATTTGAATTCGACGATTCTTACACGCTTGATGGCCTCTTCACGAACCCCGAAAAGGCCTGTTGCCACTTGAGCGATGACGTTGTCCTCGTATTCCATTAGTTCTTCAGGGTAGCCTCCTTCGCCGGAACAGGTAAAGGAATCGAAGGCCTTGTAAGCCTTCGCTCTTGATAGCATAGTTGCAAGGCTGATGGAGCCGAAGCTCATGCCGCCGCCGTAAAATGGAATACCGATAGGGACCTCCGGACGACCATCTTCTCGCTTATTAAGGGCGATGCCGATATTGACGTCTTCGGGTTTGAATGAAGCATCGGAGGGCTTGTCAGGGAAGGCAATATCTATCCTGTCGAAACCGCCTCCTGAAGCACCACGTTTGTACTCGATATTCCTGTTGGGGGGCATGCCAGTTGTGGCTTGGTCCCAGGTGCTTACCAAGAGGTCTGATGTCCAACGGGGGTCGCCAAACGTCTTCCACATGGGATCCGGCCCGACGCGGAGAGCATTTGCCGGGCAACTGTTTACACAGAACGAACCGGCAAGAAGGCATACCTCGGAGCCACGACAAAGATGAGACTTCGGAGCGAGCATTCTTTTGCCTGCCTTTGAGTGCACACCGTACTTGCAGACTTCGGCGCATTTGCCGCACGAAATGCAATCAAAGGTCCTTACGACCCTGTAGACAGCCAGGGAGTTTCTGTATCTTGAAGGAGAAGGTGAGGCAAGTTTCTCATCAGCAGCTGGGTAATCTGCCTGAATCTTCGCTTCGTGTGTCATGTCTGTGTGCTTGTCACCGGCGGCGGATCTGAGTGACTCTTCGAGGGAGCAAATCCTCCTGCCAAATAATGGCCCCAAGTTGTCGCGTTCGAGATCCTCGAAGAACATAACCCTTCCGAGTTCACCGCGTAGGCGACGTACTTCGCGCAGGCCCATTGCACCCAGGACCTCGAGCAGTTGCGAATGCCATGAACCGATGAGGTTGATTATCCGCTGGCCCCCCCAGTCGTCGGGAGCGGTGTCAATTTCTACAGGACAACTTTTTCTCTCCGAGCAGTCTCTGCAGAGCTTGCAACCTAAGGCAACGAGGAGTGCCCTGTCCAACGCAACACCATCTGCCCCACAGGCGATGATTTTAGCTACGTGCTCAGCGAGGGCTATCCCACCGCTGACAAGGACGGTCACCTGATCTCTGAGGGCTTTTTCCAGAAGAGCAAAGTGGACTTCCCTTAGAAGTTTGATTACGAAGTCATTCCTTCTTTTTCCAAAGCCTTTGCCTTTCTGGGTTGCCTGCAGCTGTATTATTCCGGAGCCTCTGGCCACGAGGGCAGCTGTGCGTTCGGCGGCGTTTTCATCGAGCGGCAGGCGCACCGAAAGGATTATACCAGGATTGGCTTCAGTTACCCTTTCGATGACGGCTCGAATGTCTTTGGACCAGGCAAGCTCGACAATGGCTGTGCCGTGAAGGTTTTCGACGTCATCACGGGCAGGATCGAATCGCACAATGAGATGCTCTTTGTGCTTTTCAAGCACGCCGGTGGCATCCTTGAGGGAAGCGACGGCGAAGGTGTTAGCGCGGACCGCGGCGGCGGCTATCGCCACCTTTGTGAAATCGGTGATAAACTTGTTGTCAGGAAGGTCGAGCACTATGGGGATGGGGATCTCGGTAAAAGGGGGAATATCGGTCACGAGAGCACCCTGTTCATCGAATTGTAACTGCTCGGGACGCTTTCCAAGTTCTATGGCGGTGGAGATGTATTCCCGGCCGTGTATGCCGTCCCTTGTAGGTCTTACAATCTCGGACATGTCCGTCCACATGGAATCGAAGCCTGCACCGGCAAAGAGGCCACGGTAGCCAGAACCGGAGACGGGAATCTTGCCGGTTTCGGACTGGTCCCATATGCTGGTGAGGATGTCGGGCCGCCAGTATTCGTTGCCCAGTCTTTCGTACTCGGGGTTGGCCATGCGAAAGAGGATGTTCTTCTTGCATTCCTGTACACAGCGCATGCAGTTTATGCAGAGTACGTCGGCAGTGTCGATGACCTGGACCGTGTCGAACTTTCGCTTTTTGTAGACGTCATATACGCAGGAATCACGTTTGACACACCGCACGCAGCCGAGACAGCCGTCATTTTCGATTGTGTTGAACCTTGGTACGGGAAAGAACCGCGGTTCTGTCGATTTAACTTCAACGTGATATTTCGCTGCCATGTTCCTTTCTCACATATTCAGGACAGGCATAATCTACCTAAGTCGGTTAATAAATTCGCGGACGCGGGAGCAGACCTGCGGCCCTGATCACATCTGGCAAAAGTTCTTCTGCTTCTATTGACTGAAGGTGGACACCCTTGATACCGCTGAGGTTTTTTACGGCGTCGATGAGCTCAAGGGCTATCTCGATGCCTTCTGCCTTAGGGTCAGCGGCGTCCTTCATTCGCTGGATTATATCATCGGGGACCTCGACGCCGGGAACGTTGGTATTCATATACCTCAGCATGCCCGCAGAGCGGGGGATAATAATGCCTGGCAGAATCGCCGCCCTGTCGGTAAGACCCATGTCTTCGGCGCGTCTTACGGCTTCTGCAAAACGTTTGATGTCGTAAACAGCCTGGGTTTGGATGAAGTCTGCACCGGCGTTTATCTTCTTCGCGAGCCTTATTGTGCGAAATTTCTCGGGCGGGCCGAGCGGGGTCCAGGCAGCACCCATAAAGAACGGTGCAGCACGCGAAATCGAATCCCCGCCTTCCTGGATGGCCTGGTCACGGAGGCCTTTGACGACTGAAATCAACTGGATCGAATCGATGTCATAAACGTTCTTCGCCCCGGGATGGCCCTTGAGTTTGCCACCGGCGCCGGCGGATTGATGGTCGCCGGAAAGACACAGGACATTTCTTATCCCTAAGGCCCATGCACCAAGCAGGTCTGACTGCATAGCAATACGGTTCCTGTCGCGGCATACCATCTGCATCACCGGCTCAAGGCCTTCCTGAAGAAGGATCTTCGAGGCTGCAATGCTTGACATGCGAACAACAGCCGTCTGGTTATCGGTTACGTTATAAGCGTCGGCAACACCGCGGAGGATCCCCGCTTTCTTCTTCACTTCCTCAGGGTCAGGGCCCCTTGGGGGGCCAACTTCGGCAGTAACCGCGAAATGACCGGCTGCGAGCATACGTTCCAACTTAGTCCCCACAAGCACCTTCATTGTCTGAGGTCCTCCCGGATTACTCTTTTCGGTCCTCCGTGACCCGAATTAGACCAGTCTTTTGTTTTTTTGAACTTAGAGAGCGATTCGAGCTGGCCGCGCTCGTCAGCACGTTCAACTATAAGCTTCCAGATACAGTCCATCTCTTCATTGACTTCGCACTTTCCATCTTTCCGCGTTCCGCCGCAGGGGCCGTTCAAGAGGCTCTTTGCACAGCGAGCCACCGGACAGTAGCCGAAAGTCTCGCCCAGAACACAATCACCACAGGCGGCACATCTTGCAGCCCAGAGTCCCGCTTCTTCACGAATAGTGAGGGCAGATGTGTTTACACCGGGATAAACGGGTATAGGATCGAATCTTTCGGCCAGAGCCTGTACACCAATGCCACATGCGATACTCATTATGGCATCCACTTCGCCGGTTTTTTCAGCGAGCTCGTCAACGAACTCCCATTCGCACTGTTTTTCGAGGGTGGCTGTTGTTATCTCGATGGAGCGACCCCGCTTTTGCAAAGCCATGCGAAGCAGCGGAGCGAGCGTTTCAACCTCTTTTTCGCCCCCTGCGGCACATTCGGCAACGCAGGTTGCACAGCCTGCCAGGAGAACCTTCTTGTGGTTCTTGAGTTTGTCGATAAGCTCCTCAAGAGGCTTCCATTCTGCAAAGATCATTGTTATTCACCTTTCTTCATCGGGTTTTTACCAAAGGGCCGGACCGCATCAGCACGGGCCCTTGCGAGGTCCAACAGTTTTGTCGGCGATTGCGATAGTCCGCGGCTTATACCGACTCGTTCGGGGGTGTAGCCGATCTTTTCAAGCAGGCCGCGGATATATTCAACGCGTCTTTCTGCACGCAGGCTTCCGACAAAGAATTTGCAGCTTTTCTCGGGGCAGGCGACTATCTCAACGGCGTCGACGCCCGATTCGAGTATTCTAAGGATGTAGGGAACCTCGATCTTGCTGCTGCAGGGCATCATTGCCGCGCGGACAGACACGCCAGAGGTCTGCCGGGACCAGTCCGAGCCCTTTGCCTGGTCGCTGACCCCGTGTTGACAATACAGAACCACAACTTCCAGGTCCTGATCGGTCTGTCGGGCTTCGTTAGTCATATTGTTCCCTTCAGCCATCTTCACGCCTATAAATGATTATACGCTAATTTCCTCACCCCAATACACCTGTTCTCCTAATAGATGGTATAAACTGCTGTCATAGCGCCAATACCACCCCTGATTGTATACCGTCTTAGTCGAGCCCAGTCAACGGTCAATTACTTTCACGCAGGGCTGACTTCGAGGCGCGCGTTAGCAAAGGGCCTGTGGGCCACCCCCGTACCTTTCAGTTAAGCCCCAACGCCCTGTGCACAAACCTCAGGATTCGGCTGTTAACTATCGTAGTACAAATGGAACTCAAACGGATGCGGTCTAAGAGCCAGCGCATCCAGTTCTTCTTCGCGCTTCCATTTTACCCAGGTCTCGATCAAATCGCCTGTAAACACCCCGCCGGCTGTCAGGAACTTGTTATCCTTTTCCAGAGCATCAATTGCTTCGGCCAGCGAGCCCGGTGTCTTCGGATACTTTTCCAGCTCTTCCGGCGTCATCTCATATATATCGCAATCCAACGGCTCACCAGGGTCGATTTTGTTCTCGATGCCGTCTATTGCAGCCATAAGCATTGCCGTCCACGTCAGATAGCCGTTGCAGGTCGGATCGGGACAGCGAAATTCAAGGCGTTTCGCCTTCGGGCTATCTGAGTACATCGGGATACGCACGCCCGCCGATCGGTTTCTTTTAGACATCACCAGGTTCACGGGCGCCTCGAAGCCGGGCACCAAACGACGGTATGAATTCGTCGTAGGCGCAGCAAAGGCCAGGATCGCTGGTGCATGCTTTAGGATGCCGCCTATCGAGTACAAGCCGATATCGCTGAGGCCTGCATATCCATCGTCCGCAAACAAGGGCTTGCCGCCTTTCCACAATGAGAAATGGGTGTGCATACCACTTCCATTGTCCTCAAAAACCGGCTTGGGCATAAACGTTACAGTCTTGCCGTTGCGTTTGGCTACGTTCTTGATGATATACTTGTACCACATAAACTGATCGGCCATCTTCAGAAGATCGGCAAACACCATATCGATTTCGGCTTGCCCGGCCGTTGCGACCTCGTGATGGTGTGCCTCGACGACAATCCCTACCTTCTGCATCTCGGCAACCATCTCGCCACGCAAATCATGATACGTATCGGTCGGACTCACCGGGAAGTAACCGCCCTTGAAGCTCGGCTTGTATCCCAGATTTGGCTCTTCAAAACGAGCAGTGTTCCATGCTCCTTCGATAGAGTCAATTTCATAAGAGCCCTTGTGCTGATTCTGCTCGTAGCGTACCTCGTCAAAAATAAAGAATTCCGGCTCGGGTCCTATGAAGCACGTGTCCGCTATACCGGTCTCCTTCAGATAAGCTGCTCCTTTGCGTGCGACATGCCGCGGGTCACGGGTATAGTCTTCTTTGGTAACAGGATCCACAATATTAGCGATGACGCTGACTGTCGGTTCTTTGAAAAACGGGTCAATCACACCGGTAGCTGGGTCGGGTACCGCCAGCATATCTGAGACATGTATTCCCTGCCAGCCTCGAATCGATGAGCCGTCAAAGCCAAGTCCATCCTTGAACGTTCTTTCATCCCACGTTTCTACCGGGTAAGAACAGTGTTGCCACGTTCCCAGGAGGTCGGTAAATTTCAAATCGACCATTTTTGCATTTTTCTTTTTTGCGAACTCAAGAAATTCTTTTGGGCCCATTATTTTGTTCCTTTCAAAAAATAGCTTGACTTATGTCCAATTCAATTTGCTTAACCAATTGCTTTTTTACCTTTTTCACCGGTGCGAATGCGGATACACTCGGGGAGGTCCAACACGAATATCTTTCCGTCACCGATTTGGCCTGTTTTTGCTCCTTCAATAATTGCGTTGATTGTTTTTTCTACAAAATCTTCGTTAACCGCTATTTCAAGCCTTACTTTTTTAAGCAAATTAACTTCAAATTTAATGCCTCTATAGCTCTCTTCGTAGCCATGCTGTTCGCCGCAACCAAGCGCATTTGTGACAGACATTTTGTAAACCTGTGCCCCATACAACGTTCGTTTTACATCTTTTAATTTGTGTGGTTGAATATATGCTATTATGAGTTTCATAATCTTTTCCTTCTGAACATTTACATAGTGCTGAATATTTGGAAGCCTCCGTATGCTTCCATTCCATGCTCACCGATGTCCAATCCTCTTAGCTCTTCTTCCCTGCTGACTCTCAAGCCGATAGTTGCATCTATAATCTTGAATATAATGCCCATGCTAACGAGGACAAACACTACCGTAGCAAACGACCCTACAATCTGAATGCCGATTTGTTTCGGATTTCCACTGTAGATAAATCCTGGATTGGCAAGACCTAAAGAAGCTTTGCCGAAAATGCCCACCGCGATTGTTCCCCAGATGCCACACATGCCGTGTACAGGAACGGCACCGACCGGGTCATCGATGTGCATCTTATCAAGAAATTCGACACCTAATACAACGATGATGCCGGATATCGCGCCAATCACGCATGCACCCCACGGCTCTACGCATGCACAAGGGGCTGTTATGCCCACCAAGCCTGCTAATGCGCCGTTCATAGCCATAGATAAATCCGGCTTGCCAAATCTTTTCCAAACGGTCAGCATTGCAAAGATGCCGCCCAGGGCAGCAGCCAGGTTGGTATTGATTGCTACCCTTCCGATATCGAAACCTGCGTTGTTGACACCGAGTGTCGAGCCCGGATTGAAGCCGAACCAGCCAAACCACAGGATGAATACGCCTAACGATGCCAGCGGTATATTATGTGCAGGTATCGCGTTGGCTTTGCCATCGGGAGCGTATTTACCTTCTCTTGGTTTCAGTATGACCGTTCCTATTAGTGCCGCGATACCACCTGTTGTATGAACAACGGTCGAGCCGGCGAAATCAAAAAAGCCCATTCCTGCCTCGGGCTCGCTTGATAACCAGCCGCCGCCCCATACCCAGTGCCCAATAATTGGATAAATCAATGCTGAGATAATAAACGAATAAATCAAATAGCATATAAACTTCATTCGCTCAGCCATGCCGCCAGCTACTATTGTCGCAGCGGCACCGCAGAAAGCTGCTTGAAACAGCCAAAATGCGTGTAATGGTATGCCGTTGGCTGTGGGCTCGAGCCCGAACAGGCACCACCCTTTAATGCCTATAAAACCGTTGCCATCGCCAAACATCAAGGCATAGCCGACAAGGAAGAAAGCCAGCGAAGCCATGCAAAAGTCCAGAAAGTTTTTTGTCAGGATGTTGCACGTATTCTTGGCCCGGATGAATCCAGCTTCGACCATACCGAATCCCGCCTGCATGAAGAAGACTAAAAAGGCGGCGACTAAAACCCATGCCGTGTTCAAGCCTTGTGTCAGGTTAGTTATATCATTTATCAATTCCTCTGTCGTTTTCGATTCAGCGAATGCCGGTTCGCATATTGCTCCCAGCGACGACAGTACAAAGATAATACTCAAAAGCTTCGTTTTTCTGCGGTTCATATTTGAAACTCCTTTTCAGAATCTTCTCGATAGACTAATGCCCGCGAAGAAGAAATCGCTGTCGGTTCCGTAAACGTCAGTATCACGTATGTCGTCGCTGACCAACGTAACATAGTTCAGGTTTGGAGCTACTTTCCAGCCTGCTATTTCCATCGGGAAAGCTACTGAAAAAGCAAGGTCCTGCAATTTGCCCTGGTCAGTACCCCAGTAATATCTGTTGTATGAACCACTGCCCCATCCAAGGCTGGCGCCAACTTCCATTCCAATTGGGATGTCAGGTCCGAGCCTAACAATGTTTTCTATACTATGCCCCAAAGCGAATGAAGCATACGTACCCTTAGCCTCGTCAACATCATGATAGAACGTTATTGACGGACTCAACGGCAAGTCAAACTTGAGCCCCCAATACAGCTCTGTGGTGTCTTTGACCTTGGTACCCGGGAAATCATAGTAGATTGCGCCAATGGAGTATCCGATACCTCTCATGCCCGGTACCGCACTCGAATAGTCGAGCGAGTAATCAATCTCGCTGAAATCTCCGCTATTACCATTTATGTTGGTCAATTCAAGGTTACCCCAGATCGCCGCACTCAACCCTCCATAATTGGCAGTCAACCCGGGCTGGAAAACCGGATCATCATTCAGATCCTGCCCACGCCAGATGTACTTGCCGAAGAAATCAGCCGTAACCTCGAAATCAATTCCACCTTCGGCAGATGCCTCGGCGCCGCCAAACAGCGACATAATCAAACCAATCACAATCAAATGTTTACACTTGTCCACGTGAAATACTCCTTTGCACTTAGCTGCAAACAATTGTCATCTGCCACCCTAAATGAGCAATAACCATGCCAATTTACACACATCGCTGTAACTGCTTATCTAAGCACGAGATGCGCGTTGTGGGGCAGACGAACTCGTTGAAAATAATACGACATTTACGTCGCGTCGGGCGATAGTCCTACACAATTGTATTCCACGCCTAGTCGGGTAAGAAAGATCGCGACATAAAGCTCAAATAACAATTTTGTCCTATGCGATGTTGTAAAGCCTTGCAAATAAATAGGTTATGTGAGTATAGCTTTTCACGTTGCACTCTTCTTATGTTGCGTATTTGAAATATTTATTTCCATTCACTACAATTACGTCGTATATATCTTTGTGTATGCACAAGGAGTCCTGATTATGCCTTCTAAAGGTTTTGAATTGCAGAAGCAGATAGCACACACCACGCGTCACCTGCGTGAGTTAGAGACGCTTTACAGTATCAGCCATATACTGGCGGCGGGCAAGAACCAGAAACAAGGCCTCGCTGAGGTCCTTGACATGCTTGACTCTGGGTTGGGTATGAATAGAGGCACGGTAACACTATTGAGCCTCGACGGCACTGAGATCAGGATTGAAGTGGCGCACAATCTTTCGCAGGAGCATAGCCGCAAGATACGCTATCGGATGGGTGAGGGTGTAACGGGAAAGGTAATGCAAACAGGCAAGCCAATCATTGTTCCGAAGGTATCAGAGGAGCCGCTGTTTCTTAATCGTTTCGAAAGATGGAGTGTGACACAAGAGGAACTTAGTTTTATATGCGTGCCAATTTCGATTGGGCGGGAAGTGATAGGCACAATATCGGTGGACCGTCTCTACGATGAAACAGCAGTGCTTGATGAGGATATGCGAGTTCTATCAATCGTCGCAAGCATGGTTGCTAATGATGTAAGGGCCAGGCGGGAAGCAGTTGTCCAGCGGCAGGAACTTGAGGATGAGAATATACGCTTGCGTCACGAACTGGAAGACCGGTTCAGGCCCGAAAACATAACAGGCAATTCCGGCGCCATGCGTGACGTATATCGTCAAATTCATCAGGTATCGGCCAGTGACACAACCGTTCTTATCCGCGGCGAGTCTGGAACTGGTAAAGAATTGGTGGCTCATGCGATTCACTATTTGAGCCTTCGAGCAAACATGCCATTTATTAAGGTGAATTGCGCCGCCTTAAATGAGAACCTACTCGAAAGCGAACTGTTCGGCCACGAAAAAGGTGCCTTCACGGGAGCGATACAGAGACGAAAGGGACGCATCGAAGAGGCCGAAGGCGGCACCCTGTTTCTCGATGAGATCGGTGATTTTTCTTCTGTCACGCAGGTCAAGCTCCTTCGCCTCCTCCAGGAACGACAATTTGAACGTGTAGGCAGCAATCGCACCTTAAAGACCGACGCCAGGATTATAGTAGCCACAAATCGTGATTTAGAAAAAGCCGTGCATGAAGGGGAATTTCGTCAGGACTTTTACTACCGTATAAATGTATTTCCTGTTTTTCTTCCACCGTTGCGAGACCGCAAGGATGATATTCTACTGTTGGCTGACCATTTCGTGGAGCAATATTCACAGAAGATGAACAAGGACGTGCGTCGAATCAGCACGCCGGCAATTAACATGATGGTGGCCTATCATTGGCCGGGCAACGTGAGGGAACTGGAAAATTGCATTGAAAGAGCCGTCCTGCTGAGTACTGACGGAGTCATACACGGCCACCATCTTCCCCCGACATTGCAGACTTCTGATGCGTCTGATACCATTGGTACCGGTTCACTGAAGGAGAGGGTCAGTTTGTTCGAACGCGACGTAATTGTTGATGCGCTCAAGCGATGCAACGGCAATCTTGCTGCAACAGCGCGTGACCTGAAGACCACCGCTCGCATAATAGGATACAAAGTAAAGGATTTGGGAATTGATTATAAGCGATACTGCAGGAAGAGAGGTTGACTTATGACCGCGTGGGCAAGTACCGGCATTGAAGGCTTGGATCAGGTACTGTGTGACTTGAAGAAGGGTGATAATGTAGTATGGCAGGTCGATAGTGTGGAGGATTATGAGCATTTTGTCGGCCCTTACGTCGCTCGCGCCATACAGAACGGTCGTAACGTCGTCTATATGAGGTTTGCCCAACATAGACCGCTTATCGAAGATGAGCCGCGTGTGTCGGTATATCAGCTTGACGCAAAGGGTGGGTTCGAGAGTTTTTCCACCCAGGTTCATGCTATAATCTCCCACGAAGGCCCGGAGGCCTGTTACGTATTTGATTGTCTTTCCGACTTGTTAAGTGCGTGGGCGACGGATTTGATGGTTGGCAATTTCTTTATGGTTACTTGTCCTTACCTTTTCGAACTGGACACAATAGCTTACTTTGCCATATTGCGAAATCATCATTCTTTTCAGACTGTTGCCCGTATTCGTGAAACAACCCAGTTATTGCTGGATGCTTATGATTTTGATGGAAACATTTACGTCCATCCACTGAAAGTGTGGAGGCGCTACTCACCTACAATGTTTTTGCCTCATTTGCAGCAAGGTGAAGAACTTACACCTGTGATGAGCAGTGTTGATGCGAGCAGGCTTTTGTCCCACATTTCTCAGAAAGGGCCGGACGGCGCGTCAAGAGCCCTGGATTACTGGGATCGTCTCTTTATGAGAGCGGACAACCTGAGGAAAAAACCTCAGGAGTCAAAAGAGGCAAAAAAACTTGTTCGAGAGCTTTGCAGAATAATGATCGGGCGAGAAAAAAGAATTTCTGAACTGGCCCAAAACAGATTTTCTCTGGAGGATTTGATAAATATTAGGAGCAGACTGATTGGAAGTGGCTTCATTGGCGGTAAAGCTGCTGGCATGCTTCTGGCCCAAAAAATCTTGTCGCAGGACGGAGCCTTGGACTGGAACAAATATCTGGAGCCTCACGATTCGTTCTATATCGGCTCTGATGTTTTTTACAGCTACATAGTTGAAAACGGTTGGTGGAAACTGCTTATGAAGCAGAAGACCAAAGAGGGCTACTTCAAAGTGGCTCCTGAAATGAAGGAAAATCTCCTGCGAGGAAAATTCCCGGATCAGATTCGCGAGCGGTTCCAAGAGATGATCGAATATTTTGGCCAATCCCCGATAATTGTCCGCTCAAGTAGCCTGCTGGAAGACTCGTTTGGCAATGCGTTTGCCGGAAAGTATGAGAGTCTGTTTCTCGTAAATCAAGGTGACCCCGAACAGCGTTATTCACAATTTGAAGAGGCTGTGCGAAGAGTCTATGCAAGCACCATGGATGAGGATGCGCTTGCATACCGTTTGCAGAGAGGTCTCGACCGGCAGGATGAACAAATGGCCTTGCTTGTCCAGCGCGTGTCTGGTTCTTATAAAAAACACTACTTTTTCCCAAGCCTGGCCGGCGTGGGTGTCTCCTACAACACCTTTGTTTGGAAGCCGGAACTTGACCCAAAAGCCGGCATGCTGAGACTGGTCTTCGGCCTTGGTACCAGAGCGGTGGACCGGGTTGAGGATGATTACCCACAGACGATCGCTTTGGACGAGCCGTTGTCACATCCTTACGCTGACAGGGAAGATGCAGCAAGATTCTCGCAACATAACGTTGATCTCCTTGATACAAACCAGAATTGTTTAAGAACTGTCAGTGTGAATGAGCTGTTGAATGATAGGCTCGATGTTAAATTGGATTTGATAGGCAGTCCAGACCGTCAAACCGAGCAAAGAATGAAAGAACTCGGTATGAAAGGTCGAAGAGCGTGGATTTTGACATTTGAAAAACTCCTGTCGAATACGAATTACCCGCAAGTGATGCAGAAAATGCTGAAAATCTTGGAACATCATTACCAATACCCTGTGGACATAGAATTTACGGTCAACTTTGTAGATGGTGATGCGTTCACAATTAATCTGGTACAGTGCAGGCCTCTTCAGTGCAAAGGATTGACAGCGAACGTGCAGCTTCCAAAAGACGTTAAATCTGAAAAAGTCCTTTTTTCATCGGAAGGGTGTATCATGGGAGGCAGTATCTCCCAGCCAATTAAAAGAGTCATATATGTCGACCCGCAAGCATATGTGCAGACTCCGGTTCCGCAGAAATACAGTATAGCAAGGCTCATCGGGAGACTGAATAGGCAGATAGCTAATAGACAGACGACTCCGACCGTTCTGTTGGGACCGGGCAGGTGGGGCACGACAACCCCAAGTCTGGGCGTTCCAGTCCGTTTTGCCGAAATTAATAAGATTACGGCGCTTGTGGAGATAGCCTATGAGGGGGGAAACTTGATGCCGGAGCTTTCTTTCGGCACCCACTTCTTCCAGGATTTGGTTGAAAGTGACATCTTCTACGTAGCCCTCTTCCCGCAGAAAGAAGGTGTAGTATTCAATAAAAACAAACTTTTGGAATTGCCTAATTTACTGAGCAGCTTTGTCCCTGAAGAGCATAAGTATGAGGACGTTGTTAAGGTCTACGAGGCTGACTGTGACCGGCTCAAAATTATGTGCGATGTAGTATCCCAAAAGACTATTTGTTTCTTCACATAGGATAGCCGATGCTCCCCGAAGTAGGTCCCTGTCTCGTTTTAGCTTTGAGAATTTCAAATCAAACGGCTGATAAGAGTATTGTAATGGGCAGCACGCTTTTGTATGGGGCGATGGCTGTCAACGAGCGGTTAGATGGCAGTCGGGGGGCAATGCGGTATTAAGACCTCACCAGATAAAGTTCGAGCATAATTTGACGCAGTTTATGGCACTGCGAGCAGCACTTGGGCATTTCAACGCCTGCGCGGGTGACATCGCAGGCAACGTGGCGAGAATCCGGCGATATGAGAAGAAATCTACGATGATGACCTCGAACAGACCGCTGGAAAACTGGGGCAAGCTGCTCGGCGAGGTGCCGTCAGCTACGGCGATCCTGGACAGATTCCTGCATCATGCCCAGATCATCAGCATCACAGGTCGCAGCTACCATCTGAAGGACAAGGCTCCCAAAGAAAAGGCTGATCCGGAAAAGAAAGGACAAAAGGACCATGACAGCGGTAACAAGCGTAAGTGAACGCAGTGGTCTATCCGGCCCATCCCGCTCGGCTTGCGGCGGCGAGGCTCCGACGAGCTTTGTAATGGCCCATTCTCACAGCGCCGCCGGTCCGAGCGACACGGACCTGGCCTCTTCTGGAATCGAAGAATGGAAGAAACCAAATTGTCTTGAATCACGAAGGGAAACTGGTATACAAGGAGAAATTACTGGCTGGTTTTAACCCGCACATTGCTGGCTGGTTTTAACGCGCCCATTGACACCGGAGAAACTCGCAATCTTTTGGCAGCCTCATTAGGGGTAAGAGCAATTGCTCTGGCGATCGCTTCTGTCTGGCGTTTTGTCTCTGGATTTCGCGTTCCGTTCTTTTCACCCACATTTTGTCTCCCCAAAGCGATCACACACATCGCACGCTTGCTCTCTGCGGAGTGGGTATGAACTGCGGAAGTGCGAAGGGCTGACTTTCCGTGGCGGGCCTGTTGCCGAGCAGAATATAGCAGAGCACTTGGTTAGCTTCCATCTAACTTGAAGTGGTAAGAGCCTGCGCCGACTTTGAATGTTACGTAGTTGTCGCTTTCAGTCCCGGCGGTAATGCCCAAAACGACTTTGATGAGCCTGCCGCTTTTGTATATCGTCTGGTCGCCTTCGGTGACTGAGACATCTTTCAATCGGATCTTGGGGATGTTTACCTCGGCGTCGCTGTTGACAGGAATGATTACTTTCATTTCAAGGCAATTGTTTCCCTTTTTCCAATCAACTGCCGCGAGACCTCTGGGCGTCTTGACAGAAGCCTTCGCGTGCTTCAAATCGCCGACAACCTGCGGCTTGATTGTAATTCGTTTGTAGCCGGCAGCGGCGGGACTGATGCCGGCAAGGTCTCCGTAGAAGAACATCTCCGTACTGCCGAACATTTTCATGTTGAGACTGCAATTATCAACCTCGAAACTCTCCCAGACCGTGGTAGCTCCCTTTGAGATCGTATAGCCCCAGCTCGGATAAGTAGTCTTGGTGGCTATTTCATACATAACATCCGCTCTGCCGTATTTACCCAAAACCTGCTCCAGAGCATTAGTGCCCAAAATGCCGGTCGAAAGATGACCTTCGTTCCTGATCATAATGTCGTCAATCAGATTCTCCAGAACAGCTTTTCGCCTGTCCTCCGGAACCAGATCCAGATGAAGTGACATGCCATTGGAAGTCTGGCTGCCGGTTGCATACTGATTTGTGCTTTTCTCGAGAAACTCATCATTGAACGCACCCTTGATATTCTCGGCGAGGTGATAATAGCGTTTGGCATCCTCCGGTTTACCGAGAACCTCTGCCGCCTGTGCCAGAATCCAGGTATCTACATAATAGTAGCCTGTTGAAGTAAGCGCAGCCGGTGTATGCCTCGGACGAAAACTGCTGTCGCCTTTCGCCCGGTCCGGTTCCATGTGGTCTCCGAGGCCCTCGGATATGATGTAATTGTTCGCCTTGGTGCCGAGAAACTCGACCAGCTTCTTCATGCCGTCATAATGCTCGGCCAGTACCCGCTTGTCCTCGTAATACTGGTACAGATACCAGGCAATAAGTGGATAACTGCTCTTCCAGCAGGGCCACATCGGATACTTATCCCGCCAATGTAGCGGACTAACCACCGGAACATCACCATCGGGTCTTTGAGAATCCTTAATGTCCTCAAGCCATTTCGCCCAAAAGGCGGCGGTGTCAAGATTGTATATGTAATCTTCAGCCACAAAACCGGTATCGCCAAGCCATCCTACCCGTTCAAAACGCTCAGCCGCGTCCTGTGGTATGCCCTGAAGACTCGTCATGAATGTCCAGCAGACATTCTCATGAATCTGATTGAGCAGCGGGTTGGAGCAAGTGAAGCTCCCGCTGGTTTCAACTGAGTTATACACGAAACGTCCTTCAAGATTCTCAGGTGTGGGCGTACCCGGAAAACCTGTCAACTCAGCATAGCGAAACCCGTGCAGAGTGAATCTCGGCTCCCAAACCTCCACACCTTGGCCTTTCAGGACGTATGTGTCTGTTTGAGATGTCTCACTTCCCTGGTTCCTTGTATCGAGGCGACCGTCATCGTATACGGCGCCCCCATGCCTTATAGTCACTTTAGCGTCTCTTGGGCCGCTAACCCGCAATCTTGTCCAGCCGGAAAAGTGCTGTCCAAAATCATACACATAGACACCCTCATCAGGCGCAATTATCTTCACCGGCTTGATGGTCTTCATCACTTTTACAGGGGGCATCATTTGCGAGACGAGTTCTCCGCTCGGTTTGTCCGCAAGCACGGCGTTATCCCAATCCGAATCATCATAGCCGGGGCTATCCCAAGCCGGCCTTTCAAGCCGAGCGTCATAATCTTCGCCGAGACACATCTCGTTGGCGGTAATTGGCCCTGCCGCGACCTTCCAGCTCTCATCGGTCACAACGCTCACCACTGAGCCGTTAGTATATTCGATATTCATCTGCAAAAGTAAGATCGGCCTGTCGCCAAACGGCTCTCTGCCACGATGTGTACTGTCGTAGCTGTACCAGCCGTTTCCTGACATGACACCCATCGCGTTGCGACCATTCTTCAGATAGTCTGTTACATCGTGACTTACATACAATACGCGAGAGCCAAGTCTGAACGGTTGGTCGTTGTTGTAATAGGTCGTCGCAGGATCGAGGACGTGGTCGCCAACCTTCCGTCCGTTTATATAGAGTTCGCTCCAGCCCAGACCGGACATATACACCCTGGCCCTGTCGACATCACCGCAGACCTCGAATTCCCTGCGGAAAAGGGGTGCTGGTCCAGCCGACACCGTACTCTCAGACTTGTTTTGACAAATCCACTTGCCCTTCCAGTCACCCTGATGCAACAGTCCCATTTCAAACGCGCCCGCCTCACTCCACGGCGATGGCCTGCCTATCTTGTCCCAGATACGAACCCTCCAGTAACACTTTTCGCAACTTGCCAGGGGTTTGCCACCATATGAGATGTTCACGGATTGGCTGGACATTACCCTGCCACTGTTCCACTTGTCGCATTTGTCCTCTCTGAGTTTGTCAGCACTGCTGGCGACAATGATCTGATAAGCAGACTGCATCTGTCCTCGCTGATTCGATTTGATTATCCAACTGAACCTCGGCCTGGTCGCGTCGACACCTAAGGGGTTCTCCAGGTACTCACATCTGAGTCGTTCAACTGTTGTTCGCAGCCTTCTGGCTCGCCGTTCCACCACTGCATAGGGGTCGGATGGGCTTTTAGCCGGGTCAACATACTTGGCCAGGTCACGCATGGCGATAACGGTATAATCGTTGTCCCGAAGGTAATCCATGAACAACCTGAAGAGTTCCGGGTCGGTGTGTACCCACGGATGATCCAAATCCGGTACGCCGTGGAAGGTCAACACGGCGATCTTTCTGCTTCTGGCTTGCCCAACGGCCCAGACAAAATCCTCGAACGTCCAGTTCGGCCCTGATGCGCCGGTAGTGGGGATAAGAAGATGATGGTCTTCCACAGGGTCGTAAGCAGGACCCCGGTCTCCTCTGTCCAGATAGGGAAACTCCGGAGCAACGCCGCGCCGCGCGAAAAGATAGCCCTTCTCTTTTAGAACCTGCAGGACCAGCGGACTATTGTGGTAGCCCGGATAGCAGAAGGTCCTGGGCGAGGCGATGCCGTACTCCCTGCAGCGGTCCTCAATGTATTCCAATTCGGCAAGTATCTCTCTCTTCGACAGTTTTGTGAGATTCGGATGGCTGCGCGTGTGGTTGCCAATCTCGAAGCCGGCGTCATGTATCTTCTTTGCCTCTTCCCACGTCAGATAGTGCTCGTCTTTCCAGCTCTTTCTGTACTTATAACCTTCGGTAATGAAAAACGTTGCCCCAAACCCGTATTGTTTCAACAATGGCATGACGTGTTCAACATCCGATTTGCAGCCGTCATCGAATGTGAGCACAACAAGCCTGTCTGGAACGCCCTGCAGAGCTTGACTCTTGCAGGGTTCGGCTCTGGAGTCGTTACAGCAGGGCAACAACGCAGCGGCAAGAGCCGGAACCAATATGCTTGTTCGAAACATCGGCGTCTCCTATGTGTTGCTTGTCGGAATATATTTAGCACAATAGCCGAACCGATTCCATCTGCCAGGTACTGAATTCAGCGGTAATCACACCTGTGCAGTTGTGAATCCCATTGCTTCGGCAAAAGCCTCAATTTCCTCACTATGATCGCCCATACCAAGAGCGATGTGATGCGGCGGTGCCTGCTGACAGAGACGGTGTAAAAAACTACATATTATCAGAAAAGCCCGATTGCTACCAGCGTTTTCCCTCTAAAATATGTTTAGCCGTATTCACCATCGCAATTTCATTTGCGGTTTCCTTCTCGGTTAGCTCCTGGTTTTTATTTATCTGTATGTCTTCAGTGAAGGTAAGACAGAAAGCACTCTGAATTAGCAGACGACTTCAGCTGCTGTTATTGAGATTTTACCGTTATATTCCTTTCGTTCAAGTATTGTTTCGGATTTCAATTCTGCCCGGTGTTTCAATCTTTCCTGCGGTCTGCGGATGATACGGTGCAGAAAATATATGGCTGTCACTACCGAAAATTTCGTATTTGTTTAATTGCAAGACCTTAGGTAAAATCCTCGATTCCAGATTGAAAATTGAAATAAACAGGATTTTTCGGGAGAAGTGGCCTTGATTCTGATAGCAAAACTTATTTTTCAACTCTTGAGACTCACCTCAGCGAGCAGGTTGCTGCTTTGTGGCAATCTTGTGGCAGTTCCAGTTCGAAAACAGTTCTGAAACCAGTTCCGGGTCAGTTCGAAACAAGTTCATAAGTCCTTATACTGCAAGAATTAAGTGTTGTATTGACAAGGTTTCAAAAAGGTAGGGATGCTGCTCGACACGCAGGAGGTCACAGTCCGCTGGGTTTGAATCCCGCCCTCTCCGTTTTTCGTGCAATTCGGTGCAATATGGCGCAACCCAATGCCTAAACTCATAGCGAGCAACGGTTTACCCCTTTTAATCCTTCGGGCTGATCCAGGTATCTCAACGGCCCGGTAGTGCAATTCAGTGCAATCCAGTGCAAACCAGAGAACTCGCGAACTACAAGAATCAACTACAAGAAAGATTCCGGACGCGAGGGAAGGCGGCAGCCGTTATCGATTGATCTTTTTTGGCGGGAGTGTTCTTTTTAGCAGAGAAAAGTTGCTTTTTGGTGCCGTGGGACTTACACTCGTGACTTATGTGGCAGGGCAATGAATGCGGAATGTTGGGCAGATGAAGGTTACTGACATTGAAAGGGTACGGCGATGGTGAAACTCAAATCTCTAATAGCAGTGTTTGCGGTCGTTTTGGCAGGGAGTTTCTCGATCTTTGCAGTGGATAAGCAGGCAGGAGCGAAGCCTTTTGTCTGGGAATCGAAACCGCCGGCGGACTGCCCGTTCGAACAATCAAAGGAACTGGTGGGCTTGTTGTTCACGGGGATACATAGCAATTATAAAGTGGCTGATACGTGGTATCCTTCGTGGGCATCAGACGGGAACCTGTATTCGCCATGGACTGATGGGTGGGCACCAAGACTTGACGGTGGACGAGAACGGTCTTCATCGAACGGCTATACGGGGGAAAGGGAGAAAAAACAGGCTACGACCGGCCATGCCGTCATGATCGGAGATGATCCGGTGAACCTGCAAATATACAGCCTTGGTCTTGTGGGGGCCGATCCGTATCCTTATGGCGGTCGTTATCCGTGCGGTAGCTTGGTTTATAACGGGGTGTGGTACTATGGGACTTATTGCCTTGCTCCTTATGGGACAACATATTACGGCTCTTCACGTTATAATTGGCCCTGGCTTGGGCCGCTGGTTGGTTTTCGTGTATCGACAGACTTAGGGAAAAGGTGGAAGAAGACGCTACACAGCCCTTCGAAGTCGCTATTCGGCGAGACTGGGATGTGGGGACATCCGGTGAAGATGGGTTCGCCTCACTTTGTGGACTTCGGTAAGAATATGGAGCATTCGCCCGACGGGAAGGCTTATCTTGTAGGGCACGGCGCGGAGGAACCGGATGCCAAGCCACGGTTCGCAAACCTTAGCTGGATAACAGGCGACCAGATCTATATGGCGCGGGTAACACCATCTATCGAAAATATTAACGACAAGGCAAAGTACGAATTCTATGCCGGACATGATAACAAAGGCGACGCGGCCTGGTCGAATGACTTTAACGAGATAAGGCCGCTGCTTGACTGGAACAATAATATGGGGTGTGTGACGGTGACTTACGATGCACCTCTAAAGAAATACCTGATGTGTGTAACCGACGGCTGGCCTACAGCTGGGAGAATGAATTCGTATATCCTCGAAGCTGATAAGATTACGGGGCCCTGGAGGTTGGTGACATACATGAAGGATTTTGGGCAGCAGGGCTATTTCTTGAATTTTCCTTCGAAATTCATCAGCAATGATGGGAAGGAGTTGTGGCTTTGCTACTCGGCGAATTTTGCGCGGGATTGGCGTGATATCAAAATACACTCAAACCCTCCTGGAAGCCGATATGGCCTTGTCCTTCATAAGATAAAACTGCTTGATAGCAAGGCTTACCATGCGATTGTGAACAGTGAAGGGGCGTTACCTGATTGAATAATAGCTTGATTGCTCGTACAGTACGTTTATTCATGCGACATTCAGCCGATCCATCGCTGGAATTTCGTGACACTTGTCAAATCAACACCTTATTGGACACTCGGAGAATCAGAATTTAGGATGTGTCGGAGAGCAAAGATGAATTAATCCTTCGGGCTGATCCGGGTATCTCAACGGCCCGGTAGGGCAATTCGGCGCAATCCAGTGCAAACCAGAGAACTCGCGAACTACAAGAATCAACTACAAGAAAGATTCCGAACGCGAGGGAAGGCGGCAGCCGCTACGGCCAGATGAGCAACTACGGGGCGCGACGATTTCAGACCGCAACCTGCCGTGGTTTTCTTCCGCCCTTCACATCAAAATAGGTCCCCATTTTTTAATTATTTTGCTTTTCTTGAAATTATTCTGCACAATACTGAAATTGCAAAAGCAAGCATACTGACGAGAACTATACAGGCCCCCGTAGGTAAATCCAACCAGAAAGACGCCATAAATCCTAATATCGCCGATAATACGCCGAGAAGTGTTGCGGTTATTACAACAGCTTTATGTCCGCGGCAGATTTGATAAGCTGCTGCGGCAGGATTTGTAATAAGACTGAAAATCATAAGTCCCCCGATTATCTGAAGATTTACAGAAAGCGTAACGCCACACAAAGCTAAGAAAAGGCAATACACAAAAGCTTCATGGACCCCGGTTGCCGAAGCAATCGACCTGCTAAACAATAAAACCTTCATTTCTTTATTAAAAAGAATTGAAAATATACCAACCAATAGAGCTATGGCTGTAATTGCAATAACAGATTTCTTCTGAACAAAAAGGATGCTTCCCCAAAGCAATCCCAATATCTCGGAACGGCTGTTTTCCATCAAGCCAATTCCCAAGAAGGTTAACCCAAGTAAAAAAGAAAATAAAATAGCCAGTCCTACATTAGTGTCCAATCTGGATTTTTCCGGTGGTATCGCCGCCATAGTCATTGCAGAGGCTACCGAGAAAACAATTGCCCCAGCAGCGGGATTGATACCCAAAAGGCACGAAAAAACGGTTCCTGCCATCGCGGCATGTGAAATACAGGTACCAATAAACGGCATTCTCATGCCGACAATATAGACACCCAGAAAACCTGTGCTGGCCCCGGCAATAGCTCCCGCAAAAATAATCAAATAAAAGAATGAGTCCATAATATTACTATCCGGCTATTTCCTGGTTAACGATGTATCTTCTCCCTTCTTCCTCAAAAACTCTCATTCTACACCGATAAACGTTCTGTATTATGTTTGAGGTTAAAACTTCTTCACTGTTTCCATCAGCAATAATTTTCCCTCCATCAAGCAAAATAGTCCGGTCTGCGCTGAGCGGTATGGATGCGATCTCATGGGAAATCATAAGGACAGTTAGATTCATTTGACTTTGCAACTCCCGGACAAAATGGCTGATTTTAAGTTTCCAGTGAAAATCCAGATTGGAAGTGGGTTCATCGAGCATTAAGACTTTGGGATTTTGAACCATAGCCCGTGCAATTAATGCTTTTTGCTGCTCACCACCTGAAAGGCTTCTGAATGTCTGATTTCTCTGATTTCCCAAACCAACCTTATCAAGCCATTGATCCACATAATCATAATCATCGTGATTGAGGCTTACAAGCAAAGGCCTTACACTGGTCCGCCCCATTGCAACAACTTCGCGCACTGTAAAAGGCAATTCCGGATTATATTCAGCAGCCTGGGGGATATAGCCGATTTGCTTCCTGAGATTACTTCTCCGCCACGGAGTCTGTGACAAGATGGCGATTCCATTAAATGCAACAAAACCCCGTGTCGGCTTCAATAGGCCACACATAACTTTCAACAAAATTGTTTTACCTGCGCCATTGGTGCCTATGATATTTACAAACTGACCTGCTGCAATATTCAGACTGTCAATATTCAATATGGTTCTGCCGGATCTGATAACTTGTATATCGGATAATTGCAGAGATGCTCCAGCCATTATTTAGACACCTCAAGCAAATTGTTGACATTGTCTCGTAAAAGAGCATCAAATCCGGACTGTAGTGTCGGAGAAGATTTTTTTTCCGGGAAATTGCTGAATACAACGAGTTTGGTTTTCAAGTGATCGGCAAGTGCTTCCGCAAATTCAGTTCCATCTTGTTTGTTGGCAATGATAAAATCAATCTTATTTTGTTCAGCCTCCTGGAGATTATGATTTATCTGGGTCGGCGTCATCGTATCCCGTCCGGAAAATACAGAAACGGGATTCAACCCCAGCCATTTTGCAAATTCTTCCTGATGTTGTGATACGATAACATTGCTGTTTTTTAATTCTGACTGTTCAATCAGACCAGGCAGCTCACGGCCAAGGCTTTTCATACGATTCTCAATTTCTGAAAGTCTCGACACATAATAATTTCGTTGAGATGGTGTTTCTCCTGAAAGAATCTCAACCACCTGTTTAACTGTCGACAAATATGTGTCCGGTATGCACAATCCCGGTTGCGGAGCGATGCAGTATGTTTTCAAACCTTTATCTTTTATTCGTGGCAATGCCTTTTCGATATTCTGCTGAAAATCAAAAACAAACAGAATCTTACAATTGCACAGCTCGTTCACCTGAGATGGTGATATGTCAAAATGTCCTGGACACATGCCGGGCGGTGCCAGACCCAGAATGTCCGTCTGATTGCCGCAAACATCTTGGGCTACGCACTGCAGATATGAATTGGCTGCAGCAATCTCGTATCGTTTTGCTCCGGCATTTTTATTCTCACAGCCGGTCGGCCAAATAGTAACCGTCGCCGATATCAGTAATACACACCGCAAACCTGATTTCATGGTTTATTGATTACCTTCGAATGTGCCAGTGTGGCGTCCTTTCTTTAGCCTCAGGCGGGTTATTATTCCTTCACGTGTTTTGGGCGAGTACCAGAACTTTTTCAAAACAGGATAACCTTCTTTGATCGGGAAATTACCTTGCTCGACTTTTTCCTTGTCGTGTCTGGGGCCAACGCTGAAAAGGACCCAAGTAACCGGTGAGCCTGAAGGTTCGTTGAACTTGACCAATTCATCCTCGGTTTGTTCTCCATATGGATAATTGGCAGACATATAGAGGGCCTGGTTCGAAAAGGGTGTGCCGAAAAAATCATATTTGGCCCCTACAGCGATATACTTGTAAGTCCGGCCTTTATTGAACTCATCCTCGATTTTGGCCCAGTGTACCCTCCCTGTCCCGGCGCCTTCTGGTAAATATCCTTGGTCAACAAGCTCCTGAGGCAGTGCATAAGCGTGCTCGCGTGCACTGGGGTTACAGTCAACCCGGGTTGGCGGATACTTGTTGTCATTGTCCATAGAATAAGCCTCCAGCGCTACCGCGATACCGTACAATTCAGCGTTGACAGCTAAGATCTTGGCCTGTTCTCGTGCACGGCCCAGAACGGGCGTCATAATGGCCATCAGCATCGAAGTAATGCTGATAACAACCAGCAGTTCAACCAAAGTAAAGGCTCTGTTTCTATTTGAATCGCCCATAGTCTCTGCTCAAGATACCATTGAGATAGAGCATGTCATAACTTACTTACCACCTTCAAGACAGCCGCCGCTGCCCGGTACGCACTCCAGCCAATGCTCGGCAAACCACGCAAAGTCTGCAAAGTCCACCCTGCCATCTCTGTTGATCTCACCCGGCAGGTTGTATCTTGCATGGCCACGATCCGTTAGAACTTCACCATTACCATCATAATTCAGTACCCAGATGCGATAATCACCTTTCCAGTCTCCTCCCTCTTGGTCGAAGATGCCTACAACATCAAAGGGCTCTACGAGGTTGTTGGATCCGGCATAAATGCCCCAACCTGTACCTAACTTCAGCGGAAATGTCTTGTTTCCATCGGTTATCAGCATTTCTGCATCGGGCCCCCAGGAATCCGCATCGACGAAACTGACATCCTTTATTTTGACCAGACGTCCCTGGTAGTATTCGCAGCCGGTCTGGCGGCTTGGATCGAAGATAAACTTGTCATTGCCGTCTTTCACATCATCGAGAGTGATAACTTCCGGTTGGGGCAGGCCTACCGCCGGCTCTATCAGTTCTACGGTAAAATCAAGTTCAGGGTCCGTATCGTGACGTTCGTTGATATTTGTCTTTCCATTGTAAAATTTAAGAAGTCCCGTCACCTTTACACGGTCGCCGGGGGCAAACTCATAGCCCGTACATGGATCATGACTTAGTCTGTAGAGTTCGTTTAGCCATTCTTCGTTGGTATAAGTGCCGCTTCCACCTGGTATATTGTCGTAACACTGTCCCATCCATACAGCGGTAGCAGCGTGGTCACTCCCTTCGCCTTGAATATACATCTGCCACCATGCACCAGGGCCGTAAGGGGCATCTTGATTGGCCGAAGCGCCGCCCATAAAATCAGGTCTATTAATGATAACGCCCTCTACCGTAACCTTATTCAACGTCCCTAAGTCCGGATGATCACCCCGGCCATCTTCATCCACAGATTGAACGTGCTGATGGGTGTCAGCATAGACACTGCTCACCAGAATAACTGCTGACACGACTGCCCACAGAATCTTGTCTTTTGACTTTGAGCTTTTCATAATCAGATCCTCCAAAAAAAACAAAAAATCGTTGAAGTTTGCGCATACAAATATTATAATCGTACTATCTTGCATAAGAATAGTAAATTCGTGCTACTGAATCAAGCGCAAAGTTTAATAAAAAATTGGAATTTTTCTAAAATGCTCGTTAAACTCTTGGAATCAATTGTCTTAGCGGAGGCTTTCCGATGTTTGAAAAAGTCCTTATTACAGATTTGAACCAGAAAAATGAATATCAACAGATCCTGGATGGTCAGCCAGGGACCTTTGGGATGCGTTCTGGCAGGGTTTATTTGCAACCCGGCGAGGCCTGTGGGCAGCATTCTACCAACTCGAATGAGGAAATGCTCGTCTTCCTATCTGGCCAGGGTCA
>Ga0180437_10002494_pt1 | contig 29224 bp, 34 predicted proteins | sample SS_ome_4_FD_132410 | JGI IMG/M metagenome (GOLD analysis project Ga0180437, IMG submission 132410) | Hypersaline lake sediment archaeal communities from the Salton Sea, California, USA - SS_3_D_1 metaG | ecosystem: Environmental > Aquatic > Non-marine Saline and Alkaline > Hypersaline >...
GAGAGTACATGCAGAAGCTGTCATGGGATGAGATATTAAATAAACTTGAAAATTTATTGAGGGAATTGAATACATACGGCTTGCCGCCTACATATAGAGAAGAAGCAAAAGCAATTTTAACCGTCATTGGCTACGAGAAGCCGAGCGAGAAGGAGGAAGGGAAATGAATGGTTGGAGAATTGCACACTTTATATATTGGTTATTGCTGACAATTATTATAGGTTTTCCAATAAGTGAATGGTGGCAGAAAAAATATAACAAGTGGAAAAAGAACCGTGAATATGAAAAATGGGAAAAAGCAAACAAAGAACTTCGAGATATATTAAAGGCAGAACAGGCCGAGAAGCCGAGCGAGAAGGAGGAATGATGATGGGAAAAATGAAATTGATGCGGCACTGGCATATAATAAAGCCGCTTTAAAATATCATGGTGAATATGCATATTTGAACTGCATAGGGGACGATAAATGAAAATAAAGGATAAGCACTTGCGCGAGATACTGACAAAGATGTGTTCCTGTGCTGGTGCTGATATAGATAAAATCAATTTTAAGGGTAACTGGTTTCAACAACACACATGGACACAGGAGCAGGAGCGCGAATTTAAACAATGGCTGATTGCATATTTGAAGAAGGCGGGCAATCGTAGAGCGGTCATGGAGCATCCCGTGAATAATAAAGCAGTAATCAGTAAATTCGTGGATATGTTCTGCTTTCAGTATGGATGGAAATATAAATAAGGAGGTTTTTATGAATCTGTTTGGAATCGGAGGGAATCTCGTGCGTCAACCGGAGATAGGGCATACGGGGCAGAAGGATTTTGTCAATTTCTCCATCGCACACAACCATTCAAAGGAAAATGTCTCGTTCTTTGACTGTGTATCCTGGCACGAGAAGATAGTCGAAAAGCTCGTCCATGCCGAGACAGGCCAGCGCGTAGAGATAAGCGGTTGGCTCAAACAAGAGCGTTGGGAGAGCAAGGAAGGCAAGAAAAGGAATAAAGTTAAGCTCGTGGTCGAAAAACTCCAAACATGGCCCAAAAAGGCCCATACGTCAAATCATACCACCGCTACCGAGAAAAGCCCATCTGAGCGTTCCTCGCGTGTCTCAGCGGCAACGGGAGGGGGTACCGTGGACCCTAAAACAGACATGGTTGAGGATATATTTAAATGAACATAGAATTTTATTGTTGCCCTATTTGTGGATGGCTATATGTAAAGGGAAACTATACCCCTATTAACTGCGGCCATTTAATGTTTGGATATGACGGTAGTACAAAAAGCAATACGGTTTCTGTTCTTCCTAAATATAGAGATTGGAAAAGAGATATAAAAAATGATTCGTAGGGGCAAGCGCAAGTCAGGCCGTAAGAAACTTGAGAACCAGTTGACAGACCTGTGGCAGCAGATAGTCAAGCTCAGGGACAACGATGCCTGTATATGGGACGAGAGGAAACACAACGGACCTGTTCATGCACATCACATATTCCATAAGTCGAGGTACAAGGTTTTGAAATGGGATAGTATGAACGGTGTAACATTGTGCAGGTCTTGTCATTTTTATCTGCACCACGGGGGCGAGAGGGAATTTGACCTGTGGTTCATGTATAACTATGAGAAACGATGGCAGTACCTTGTAGAGAAACGCCATCAACTTTTCAAGGTTAATATGTATAATCTTACAGAAAAATTAGGAGAGCTTGCTTATGAAATGCGTAAAATGCAGGGAGAGGTTTAAGCTACATAAGATATATGTATAGAATAATAATCGACCAAGACATCAATGTAGAGATAGAAGGCGTTATCTTACAGGGTAAGTCAGGGGATGAGTACGATATTCCGTACGATAAATTCTCCCTCGTTACCAGACATCTTAACGAAACGGCTATCAAATATAGGATGGATTTCAAGCTGAACGATAGCAACACATTCATGCTTGAATCGAAGAGACCGACAAGGAAGGCGTTCAGAAAATGAAGAAAACAATATTGATGACTAACAAGCACCTGCGAGTACCGGGTGGCTCGGAGACATGGACGCACACAATAGCTAAAGAACTGTCCAAGAGATTCAATGTGGATATTGCTACCGTCTGCCCCGGAAGGTTCTCGGATTCCTTTGACTTTGCCAATATCATTACCAAGATAAACGACCCTCATAAATATAACTTCGCCTTTATCAACCACCCCCTGAATTTTCCAGAGTTCAAGTTCCTTACCTGTCTATCGTTTATATTCTGCCACGGCATAATAGCTCAGGCGGAAACTCCCGTGTATGGTGCTAAATATTATTTTGGTATATCTGAAGAAATAACCCAAAAGTTCGGGTTCAAGTATCTCGTCAGGAATCCCGTTGACTGCAAAAAGTTCAGGCCCAAGAGAAAGATTAATAGGATACCGCAGAAAGTATATTTTCTGAGCAAGCATCCCATAGCATTGAAGATAGTGCAACGGGCGTGTAAACTGGCAAGGGTTAGCTTGATATGGAATCCCCGACTTGAATGGAAAACAGAAGACGTTATGAATGAAGCCGATATAGTAATTTCGTTAGGCAGGGGTTGTTATGAGGCGATGGCGTGTGGAAGGAATGTCATAGTATTTGATGGTCGGCCTTACTTTCCTTCCTATGGCGATGGACTTGTTACCCCTGAATCAATAAAGAATTTCAGGTTGTATAATTGCTCAGGCCGATATAGCAAAAAACTGTTCACAGCGGAAATGCTTGCTGACGAGATAAAGAAATATAATCCCAAGCTCGGAGCATGGGGCAGAAAGTACGCGCTCAAGGAACACGATATAAAGAATTTCATACCAACAATACAGGAGAAGATACATGACAGTAGATTTGATAATGCTTTGTCATAATCAGTTATCATATACCAAGCGAGCCGTAGAGAGCATCATCGAAAATACATATCAACCCGTCAATAGATTCTGGATAGTGAATAACGCGAGTACAGATGATACGAAATTATATCTTAGCGGTCTCGCGGAAAATTATTCTAACGTTAAGGTTGTTAATAACAGGAAAAACAAGGGATTCGTAGTGGCTAATAACGAGATAATGAAACGCTCCAAAGCTGATGTAGTCGTATTGCTTAATAACGATATAGAGGTAGAACCATATTGGCTGCATGAAATGATAGTCCCTTTCAAGAAGCGTAAGAAGGTGGGCATCACAGGCCCGATGACCAACATATCAGGCGAGGTCATGCAGATGTGCGAGAAGGACGAGACAGAATCGGGGATATATTGCAGGGCGAGCATAGCCGTACCGTTCTTCTGCTCTGCCATCAGTAAGAAATTGATAGACGATATAGGATACCTTGATACTATATTCGGCATGGGATATGGCGATGATGGGGATTATTGCATACGTACAGTCAAAGCAGGTTGGGACATCATAGTATGCAAGGGCGCGTATGTGTATCACTATAAGATGAAAACCTTCAAATCCATAATGTCAGACGATAATATAAACAAGACCAAGAGAGATGCGATAGAACTACTGAAGGAAAGATACCCTGATAGGTATAAGAAGGATATATCGATAGCCGGTATTACGATTGTAAGGAATGAACAGCTTATAATCAGAGATACCCTTGACCATTTTGGACAGTTCTGCAACGGCGGTATATATGTATATGACGATGCCTCGGAGGACAACACGAGAGAGATATGCGATAACCACCCTGCCGTGAGACAGACCATAGGCAGAAAAGAATGGACTCCTGACAGATATAAGAGACAGGGTTCACTCAGACAGGCAGTATGGGACTTGGCTAAACAGGACGCTGATTGGATACTCGTGTTTGACGCAGACGAGCGCATAGATTTTGATTTTCAGAACCTTGTAGGTTACGATGCTGTCTGTATGAAGCTGTTTGATTTTTACATAACCCAAGATGACATATACAAACAATGGAACGAGCGCGAGTGGTGCGGGCCTGAGTACAGAGAGATACCCGTGCTGTTCAGGAACAACCCTGACGTATCATTCAAGAACAAGGTACGGATACCCCTGTTCACGGGGCGTGTGCTGTTCTCGGGCTATATAAAACATTATTCCAAAGCCCTGTCTGTCGAAAGGTGGGAACGGGACTGTGATTTCTATTCGGGCTACGATTTCCCTGACAGATTCAAGAAGAAATGGAGCAAGAGAAAAGGCAAAGCTATCCATACCAAGTCAGATTTCGGCAACGACCTGATGAAATGGGAAGATAAAGAAATAAGAGGATTTAAACTTGAAGATTAAATATAAAAAAGGTGAGTGGAATAAATTTAAAAGCTATTGGAAATTACATAATCGCTGGCAACATTATAGGAAATTTGGTTATGATGCTTTCGGGGAGCAGATGCCATATGATTTAGAAACAAAATGTCATGAAACCGGAATAACAATAAAGACATCACATGAACAAGCAATAGAATTTTGTTTAAAAAGATGGGAAAAAATAAAAAAAGATTTAATGAAAAGGGGATATAAAAAATTTACTAAATGCTACTATGCTTATGGACACGATGAACACCCATTTAATGAATATATAATACAATGGATAGCCCTTGCAAAAAAATAAAAAGGAATTAACGGTACATATTCCTCGGCTGTCTACCTATCCTGTCGCTGAACTTGCTGATAGTCCTGCTCCCAAACCAGAATGAGACCACCGCGCTGAACAATACCTGTGTCTCGCTGTCAAATATAACATTAGCTACATTAATAAGGGATTGCTGAGATTTTAAGACATCCCATATTAAGATTATTTTAAAGAGAATAAACATTAGGAAAAAGGTATAGGTTATGAATGGTCGTACCGATGCGCTGAACTTATCAATAAGCGTTGTCGCACCCCTGAGTCCCTTGTCATGTTCCAGCAGTTGCTTGCTCTCGTCTATATCGCCCTGAGCGTTGAGGTTCTTTAGTTTCGCTTCCATCTCTGCGCGTAGCTTGTTAATCTCCGCGTTAGATTGCGCTTCAGTTTTCTTAGCATCAGCATCAGCCTGAGCATTAATGAGTTCCTTCTCGGCTGTAAGCTCCACAATTCTATTCTTCCGCTCCGAGTTCTTCTTAATGACATCTATGACCCCCGTGCCTATAGATGCTCCGAGACCTACGATAGACCCTAAAAGCGCACTCATAATTACCTCCTGAGTTGTATGTGCGGATAGTCCTTGAACGTGCGCCAATCTCCGCCCCATTCAAGGCCAAAGTATTTTGCTATCTCGCCGTAAAGAGTATAGCAGAGTTTATATCGCTCGTAATCCCACGACCACTTTCCGTCTATGTTCACTACAAAATCAGCGGCTTCTCCAGTAAGGTGCTTGGACTTGAGCGTTTTGGAATATCCTTTTTCCACTAACTCTTTCTGTCGTTCTCCGGTTCTCCGCGTTTCATACAACTTCAGGGGTATATTATGAATATTTAAAAAATCTATTACATTCATTACGCGCTGTTTCATATCAGGTAAAAGGTCGCTAAGACTATTGTTTACTGCCATTCTTTTTAATTTCCTTTAATAATACATAATCTTCTTTACGCAGGCTTCGCCCGTTACCGTTTTTTACAATACCAATTATAGTCGCTACTATCTGTGTGCCGATAAGCAGATATACTACTTTCATACCGCTCCATAATATATCTACCTTAGCCGACATCTCGTATATTAATTTCTCGTCTATCATTTACGCTGCCTTAAATATTATTCCGCATATAGAAAACCAAGTAGTAGAACCTACTACACCAGTTTGTACTTCCCCCGTAGAAAGTATCTGTATCCGTGCTATAGCATTATTAGCTATACAGCAAAACGTTTCTTTATTAGCCGGCCTATATCCAGAAGGCAAAGTAAATATATCCGTGCCTATGGCTGAACCGTCTTTTACTACGCCTTTAATATGGACAAATCCATCACTATCCAATCTAAAAGCCGCTGTTGCTTCACCGCTTCCAAAATTAACCCATGAATTTTCAAAAGCCGGTTCTCCCGAATCCCCAACTTCATGCCAAGCTGTATCAGTTGTAGCATCTAATTTATCACTTTCAAGCGCATCAATATCTGAAGTATTATCCTTGAAATTGCTATCAATATCCTTAAATGCTTTATCAATCTCAGGAAATGACGGCTTATATTCTTCATCAATAGAAGGAGATATTTCTCTCATGGTTTCTGACATTATTTAGCCGCCTCTTTCAACCATTTAAAATATTGCTTTGATTCTTTAGCAGTTAGGTTTAATTCATCTACCCAGGGTTGGGCGTGTTCTTTAATATAGTCATCGATTACAGCATCAATCTTAGCCTGATTTCCCCTAAAATAGCGTTTGGTTTCCATTTCTTTTCTCATATTTCTTAATTGGTATCCCCACCATTCAGCCATTTGCTGTAAAGACCTTTCCTTTTTCTCACCCCAAAATAATTTCTTTAATCGTTTCACTCTTTTAAATTCTGTTGCCTCTGCTGGTTTAAATGTATAAGCCCTGCCCACAAGGTTAGCAAATAAATTTGACATCAATCGTCTTTTTTCCTGTGGTCTATAATTACCGAACACGCCCTTTTTATATTTACTACCAAATATCGGGCCTAGCAATCTATCTATTAATCCCAATGGACTTGCGCTTAGGGCATGATAAAATCTAGGAGTAACCTTAAGACCTAAAAAATTCATAAATTTATATGGTGTATTAGTTATATCTCTTCCCCTAAACCAATCAAAATCTTCCATCTGCTGTATCGGAATTGATATTAATGGAATAATCATTGTTCTTAATGCTCTAGGCAACTGTAATAAAGCAAGCATATCATAGGCTGGTATAAGGTCGCTTATCTGCACATGATTAAACTCACCCTTTTTATTCATAAACCTTATGCTCGGAGACCATCGTAGCCAACTCGGCTGTAATGCTTGTTTGTCTCGTATTTGTTCTAATGTAATATTATCAGGTCCAAATATAAGGTTTTGCATATCCTCTAGCTTGCGCTTAGTTAAGTCGAGCTTTCTATACACGCCCGGATTTTTAAGAAAATTCTGAGTGTGGTACATTAAATTTTTAGCTCTCCAGGTAAGAAATGGAAATATTGTACTCCGCAATCCTTTTACTGTCGGCGTTAAAGCCCGATAATTATATGTAACTCTGCTAGCAGTATATAAAGCATCATCAACAGTATCGCCCTTAAGTATCCTATCAAGAAACATAGCAAACTTAGAATTTGTTTCTATAAACTCGCCCCCTTGCCTACCGGCAGCCACGAGCTTACCGCGCATAAGATTCTCTGTAAATTCTCTGGTGGGTTCAAAAACACGGCCTAATTCTTCGCCCCAAAATCCTGTTCCTATTAAACCACCCCTTTCAGCAATATCATATAATCTTGTAAGTTCCAATGTTTTTCCATCAACCGTTCTTACAACATTTTTAATTCTATCAGCTTCAGTAAGCGGTATTTTATGTCTTATTTTATGTATCAGTACTTGCGCGTCTAATGACTTTTTATATGGTTTGGGGCTAACAAGTCCGGCAAACATATTATTAACCACATTAGATATTGCATTTCTCATGTGGAATCTAGGCCACGGAACGGTAACTATTCCCTTCCATGAATTAACCACGCTCCTTAATTGTCTGGGAACTTTTTCAAATACTTCAACACGGCTTAAGCTAATTAAATATCTATGTAATTCTTTTTCAACTTCTTTTGGAAACTTATATTTATTCAGTAAAAGCTGATAATCGTCAACATCAAAATCCACCTTGCTTTTTCTAACGCGCTCTAGTATCTTATATCCTTTTTTCTTATATTCGTCAATAGCATCAATAGCTATAGGAACTATTTTAGTCCTTCTAGGTATCTTTATTTTTTGTGGTAAAGCACCTATTTCTTCGATAACATCTTCTTTAATATACGGTTGCATATGATATTTTTTCATAGCTTCGATAGCTTTTTTAGTAGCTGTTTTAAATCTTCTCTTTACTTTTACGGGGACAGTTTTCATTTCCCCACCTATCTTTACCGTATGCTTAACCGCATCCCTAGAATCTACAAGTAACCCCAATCTTTTTGCCTCGCTTGGACGCGCCACCTCCATTAATCTTGGTATATCGTCTTTAAGTGTTCCAAATGTTCTAACAGCATCATCTAACGCTTGAGATAGTCCTATTCTTTTTGATGCGTATAATATTCTTCCAATTAACCAATCCCTTGGGTCGCTTGAAAAAAACTCTTTAACGACTGGCTTGTTCTTAAATCTATTTACTATTTCCGATAATGATAATGGCAAACCGCCCCTTGCCATTCTTTTTTTCCCGGCGGCTATCATTTTTCTTAATTCATTTTCATATCCATAACCACGATTTTTCATAAAGACATCTATCTCATCGCGCCTCATGCCTTTAAAAATTTTTACCCTACCCCTATGAGCCTGCACACCGCCCAATCCATTTTTTAATCCCGTACCCGTTGCCCCTGCTTTAATATCTATATTCGGAGTATAATGTTCAAGGAAAGCTAAGATGTCTCCAGCATCATCGCCAAGGTCTGCCGGTAATTCGGGGATAGCCCAATTTTTGAAATTTTTTACAAAATCAAACCCGTCTTTCTTTAATGCGTGATGCACATAATTGATATTATCTTTCAATTCCTTGATAGGCACGGCGTTCATCTGTTCTATTTTTATTATTTTTTTCCCAGCTTCAACTGTTTTCTGTGCCAACTCGCCTATCTGTGTTTTAAATTTCTGTTTATCTAAAACATTAGACAAATCACCAAGTCGTTTCTCTATTTTTCTTATAACATCAGGCGTTGCTTCTTGAACTTCAGCAAGAAGAACATTAAGCTGGTTCATGCGCTCCATGGCCTGTTCTCTAAGCTCTCTACCAACACGGCCTGGAACTTTATTATATCCCATAGCATCAGCATAATCATTGGCAATTTTTCTTGTATCGTCTAGTATATCCCCGAATTGCTCAATAAGTTTCGTAGTCATTCTAGATGTACGAGATATTGTTCTGTCCATCCACTTGTCTATGCTTGTTATTCCGGTATTGATAGTCAGATTTCTCACTATGGGAATATCTTGAAGATTCTTTGTTCTACCCCACATCCTTTCATTTATTTCTTTTGCCGCCCTGTATAACTGTTTTCTTTTTAGGCGAGCGGCTATTTTTTTAACTGGCTTTAATTCACCAATAAATTTCAAAGGTTTAGGTAAGTCTATTCTGAAATAATCAGCCATACCTTTTACCACTTGCTCAGATAGTTCTTTGGGGAACTTTGTAAATGATTGTATAATATCTTCTGTCGGAGCAAACTTAGCCATATTTTTAAACTGCTTAGAATTTTTTATAAATTCTAAAGCATCAGTATATCTTTTAATTTCTTTAGGATTAAGTTTTTCTGCTTTCCTTAAATATTTTGCTATGTCATCAATCTTAGTCGCGCCCTTAAATGCGCCCTTTGGCATACGACTAATAATTTTATATGCCTTACCAAACTTATTCAGCTTATTTATTTTAAGCATCCATAATGGGTCTAATGCAATACCGGCTGCAAGACCCAAAGCCACAGCAGGTAAGTCGGAAACACCGGCATCTATAAGTAAATCTGTATAATCAGGAAACGCTTTTTTACTAGATTTTTTAAATGTTTCAGGAAATATAGTTGCTACCAATTTAGCAGGCATCCACTCAAAAGCCCCAAGAGTCATGTGGGTTAATTCACCTAGGTCCGATAAAAATGGCAGTGCTCCCCCACGGGGATATTGGGGTAACGGTTGGCCTCCCGTAGGCTGTGTGCCGGTAACTAAAGATAGTGGTTTTGGCTCTGCCAATGCCCCTGCTTTAGGAATTTCATCATCAGACAATAACTTTCTTTTTGTTGTAGCCGGTTCTTCTAATGAAATTGTCTCAGTAGGTTCTATAGGAGATAATAATTTTCTTTTAGTCGGCAAATTTTAATTCCTCCGGTAAAGGAACTCCCATTTTAGGATATAAATATATTCTATACTCTTTTGATGGATATAAGGTATCTATTATATTTTTCATTTCTCTTATTTCTTCTTTCCTCTTAGAAGAATTTATCCAAAGATTATATGCTTCAGTGAAATATTCATCTGCTTTATCACTATTTCCTTTATCCTCGGCATCTTTCATTTTATCAATCGAAGATATTATTTTTTTATTTATTTTAACTTGTTCTTTAGTTACGGTCTCAGATTTTTCGATTGGTAATTTTGGCAAAATATCTCTTACAAATTTTTCAGCCGGTTCAGTTTTTAGTTCAGCAGTTAATTTGGGCGGCAACCCCAAGTCCCACATAAGAAACTGACCATTTTTATATATTTTTTTAGTTTTAGGAGATTTACCAATATAAGTTGCTAATTTATCAGTTTCTCTCATAATCTCATCTTTTTCTTCTGGTGTTAAATCTTCAAATCTAAAACCGCTTTTACCTTTTTTAGCCATTATTAATGTTCTAATTTGGCTTCTTAGAGTTCTTGATTCAAACTGAGATTGCTGTTGAATTTGTCCGGCGGTTAAAGGCTTCGCCATAGGGGCTTGTCTTGCTAATGCACCCCTATCAAATATAGACGCAGCTTCCTGTAATGCTCCCTGCTTTGCTATTCTCCGTGTTTCAAACAGACCTTTTAAACCACCCTTCTCAGCTACTTGTAAATCACCTATGCCACTTTCTACTCTTTTAAGCATATCCTGTAAGTTTTCTTTCTGTGCTTGTTTTTCAGCATCTAACTTGCCCGTAAATTCAGGAGATTCAAGCATATTCTTTATACCCTCAAACTGACCCTGTAATTCCTGCTGTCTTTTAGTTAAATATTTTTTTGTACCACCGGCTTGACCCATAAGTCTCTGAGCAAGCATACTGACTTCTCTTGGGTTAGCCTTAGCACCAGTACCAGATTCTATAGCCCTTGCTATTTGTTGTCCACGAAATGCTTCCATCTGTTCAGCTTGCTGCACGGCCTGTGGTACACCCCTCGCCAATCCCCTGCCTATCGCCTCAAGCCCACTTATAGGTCTTTGGCGTGGAGGTCTTGTAGCTAAAAACTGTTGTAATCTTCCTAATCCCTGTAGCATTGTATTCTCCTTATCCGAATAGTCCACCTACTAAACTACCACCGCCCATTCCACCAATCAAACTTTCTCCCGCTGTTCGGTATGTTTCCTTAATTTCTTCTTCAGTAGGCGTTTCATATTCCGCAAACATACCAGCCATTTCTACGGCTGCTGCATGGGCTTTCGCCTGCTCTGCCGCCATAAGCTGTTCATACCTAAGCTGTGCTTCGGCTTGCTGGCGCGCTATATCGGTCTCAAACCTTCCGAGTTCCCTTGCAGTACGTTGTGCCATTCTCTGCCCTGCACCGATTCCTATGCTCGACATACCAAGCCCTGCGCCCGCAAGACGTTCTGCCTGTAGCAATTCCGCCTGTCTGCCTGCTTCCGATATATCCTCTATACCAAGCTGTCTCATACGTTCAAACACAGCTTCATCAGGAGCGGTATATTCGTATGGCTGATATTCAGGGATATCTTCAAGGTATCCCCTGCGCCTTTTTCCTACTTTTGCACCAAGCAAATCCCCCGCTCTTGACATTATAAACTGTTGCAAGTTTTGTTGTTGGGTCTGCGTTGCTTGATATTCTCTATCAGCACTACCCCCTAAAAAATCAAATACCGGACCTGCTATTCCTCCTGCTATTGCTGCTGCTGTTAATGGGTCCATTTTAGCCCTCCTTATCTGTTCCTTTTATCTTATACCATAGAGTATGACTTCTATGGAAAAAATAGTCATCTGCGTTGTTCTGTGTGATTGTAAGCTGTATTGACTTGCCCCATTGAGCTGATGGTGTATATCTGAAATTGAGATAATTACCTGTGAGTGTTTTTGTATAATTCTCTACCGTTCTGCCCTCTACTTGAACCGCATAGTTTAATGTTCCGTTCCCATAATTCTCCGTCTGTAATTCCCTGAACGCCTGCTCGTAGTCCTCCTGTAGTGTTATCTTGCCTGTCTTTATCTCGCAGTCTATTGCGCTTGTCCCATCGGCTCTCTGTGTGATGTCCTCATACTGCCATACGAATCCCGCGTTGTCCGCTATGTATGGGATTTCATAATCATCTGCATCTTCCACGGTCTGTCCGCTGATGCCGTTGATACCAGTATCGTAGTAAAAGCAGTTGAGGTGCAAGTCGTAGACAATGCAGGTATCACAATATGTGTTTGAACCTGTGGGGATAAATAGGTAATACTTATCCTGGTAGATGAAAGCAAAGCTGAGTTCCTCCTGTTCTTTATTGATAGTCCTTATGATGGACTGTATTTTAAGGTCTGTTATTGTCTTTGGCTCGTAGCCTGCCATCATTTCAATGCCTTTTTCTGACAACCAGAATAATTTACGCTCGTACTCCTGTATTGTCCTGTGAGAAATAGTGCCTGCTCCATCACCACTCTTTATCCTCGCAATATTATAAGAAGGGTACACACCAGTAAGGCGGTGAACACTATCACGCTTAAATATAAATAGCTGTCCGTAGTATTCTCGTAGCCCTTTAATCTCATCGCCGTCATTCTCGTACACTCGTATAAAACGCAGAGTACCAGAGCTATTATCGTACCAATCATCATCGCTATAGAGTGCGGAGAAATATAAAAATGAAGGATTTGTTCCATAACCTGCTCCAAATATATGTCCCTGATATTCAGCGAAATATTTCATCTGGGGGACATAAAGACTTTGAGATGGTATAATATCAGTACCATCATTATTCCCATCTGGGTCGTATCCTATGCTACCATCTGCTGTACTATCTTCTGCAAATGTTCCGTCTGCGTCTATCTCATCTACATAATAATAAACAGAGCCACCTGCCTTAGTTCTATACCTTCGTATTTTAGCAATAGTTAATGCCTGCAACCAAGAAGGAGATTCTACTTCAGAGATTGCTATTTTTTGATTGGTAACTGTTATACTATTACTTTCGGGGCCGCCACTTCCTTTTAATGTTCCGGTTTCCCAAGTTAGTTTATATTTATATGTTCCTGTAAGACCTGTTGCCGAACCCACGGTAACTTTTGGAGCATTGGGCGTTCCAATATCTCTTACGGTATATTCATCAGAAGAAGTGGCGATTGTTAATATTTCAATATCAGTTAAATATCCAACAACACTTGTTACGCTTGACTCAGCTAAATTCGATAAAGCATATTTTCTTATTACTGCGCCTGCCAATACAACATATAAATCTGTTCCATATATAGTGCCTTTAAGGGGCGCACGATTGCCACCAGTTCCTTGAATTGCAACATAATTTAAATTTGTTGCAAGACGCTTATGTATTCTGTCATTATTTGTATCACAAACATATACATTTGTAGTATCAGATTCTATGCCAACAGGTCCATCAAATTGGTCATTTCCCGTTCCCGTACTTCCTACTACGACGCTAAGATTTAAATTAGACGCAAGGCGTTTATGTATTCTGTCATTAGCTGTATCAGCTACATATATAAAATCAGTACCGCCCACGGTAGAAAAACAAATATCTTCAGGAGAATCAAACTGGTCATTTCCTGTTCCCTGACTACCTATTTTAGACACATAACTTAAATCAGAACAAAGATGTTTTTTTATTCTATGATTATTTGTATCGGCTATCCATATATGAGTACCATCAGTATCTATTCCTTTTGGTGTATCAAATTGATTATCACCAGTTCCCTGTGTTCCAATAGACGCAACATAAGATAAATCAGCCGCAAGCCTTTTAACTATTCTATGATTTAGACTGTCGGCTATATATAAATAATCTCCCGACCCACAAATACCTTCAGGATTATTAAATTCATTAATCCCCGACCCCATACCTCTTATTTCCTGAACCAAAGAGAAATTACTCTGTAGCCTATCACCTATACCCTCTTTATCAGAGGCGGTATTTGCAAGATAGGCATGAACCGTACTCTCATAGCTTGTTTCTTTTCCATAGCTCATTACATTATTAACAGCATTGCCCATAATCATTTTATCGCTAAATTGTAAAACATTCATTATAGCATCTGTTATTTCACTTTTTATACTTGTCCAAGCATCGTCAACATAATGGTATATATCATTAACAAACTGAGACAACAATCTTTTAGTTCCATCAGCTTGCCGTAGCTGTGTAATCATGTTCCCGTTGCCTACGGCTATCGCACTTGCGTTCTGCTTGCTTGCACCATACCTGCTCATAAGAGTCCCATCGTCCTCTATCCTCATGTTCTTCAGAGTATAGAGTTCGTTATCACGCAGACGGGTCTCCCCTAAGTCTCTCTGCATACCGCCTCGGAAATCGAGAAATTTCTTAAACTTGTTCTTTCTCATAATCCTAACCGATATTAGGGTCTTCAGCAACCCTTCTAAGAAAATCGCGCTCATCTCTCCTATGAGATTGCAGAACGAATCTATCATCATCCTCAGCAGAAGAATCGAAATACTGCTTAAGCAACCCAAGAGAAGTCTGAGCCTCACTAAAAAATACCTTATTTCTGTCATCTTCCTTTTCCAAAAATATCCTTGCACAGGTTCTGTCAATCAGATATTTATCCATTCTCGCATCGTCATACACAGGATAGTTGTCGCTTGCGTTTGTCAGCGCGGCTAAGTGTCTCCAATACTTGACATTAATCTGATAATCGTCATCAGGAGTAGGCATCACGAGCATCTGAGCAAGCTGAGTCGTGGTCTCGTTATCATAATCAGCCGCGTTCTTCCATATCACAACGTATCTCGGTGCGCCTGGATATATCCTGTAGAACATCTTATGCAGGTAATCCATCTGCATGATGGACCTGAGATTGACCTGAAGGGGCGTATCCCCCTGCGTAACGGAGAGAATCTTATTGAAATCCGCAGGCAGAGCATATACCGCTTTATATAAGTAGTATTTCTTACCGCTCAGGGATTCCTGCGTCCAGTTACTCGCTATGGTCAACTGCGTTGCACTCGGACGCGCAGTTACCCTGTGGACATCGGCTTCCCCATCAATCTTGATGAACCAACCTATCTGGTCGGTGGTAAAGGCCGTGCCTGAACCCGTAACAGTAGCAGAGCCATTAATAACCGATACAGTTCCCGTGTTGTAATACTTTGGAATGTAGAACGTAGTATCGTTAATAAGCTCAGGAAACCTGAGAATGTACTCAAGTTCCTTGTAATAAAAGTTTAGATAACGGAGGATTGTGGTTTCATAACCTGAGTCGGTTTCACCAGTAATCCGCGCAACTTCGTCAATAATAGCGGCGGTGTCCATATCTTACTCCTTTGGGGCTTTTCTTTATATTTTATATTGTTCGCCCGCTCAAATACGTTTCGCCATTCATCTGTATGGTCTTTAATATGATATGTCTGCTTTACATGGCTATAAGCATTTAATCCCATCTGCTTCCTGAGTTGTTTATCCTTGATAAGTTTAGTCAACTTATCGTACCATTCCTTCTCGTTATTAGCGTACATCCCCGTCTTGCCATCATGGAACTTGCCGTGATACGGAGACCATTTGTTCCCAGTGCAGACAGTAGGTATCTTCAATGCGCTATATTCGTAATATTTGATTGCGCTCTTGCTGTAGTTAAACTTTATATCAGCCAGCGGTGCTATGCCTATGTCAAATCCTTGGTCGGCTATCAGCTTAGGTGCTTCTGGAAATTCGTTTGTCCCCGGCACAAATTTACGCCTCGGCAGTTCCTTGAATATCTTACTGTCGTATCCTACATGAACAAAATCCACGTTATCGAACTTGTTCATTATCTTCTTCAGCACGGGTATTATCATCTTAAGGTCTGTCTCATGTGTACTGCTTCCCTGCCAACCTATCTTTATACGCCCGTCTTTGCCTATCCTGTTCTCATAAGCCCAATCGTCCATATCAATATAATTAGGTATTACTGTTATCTTGCCATTGTATTTCTCATACTGCTTTTTAAGATATTCCGTGGATACGGTTATCATATCAGCGTTCCTTAGCATCGCCTCAATTATATAATATTTGTCAGGTGTAATATGTTTCTTAGCCGAGCTTTTAGGGTCTATGTTAAAGTAATCATCGTCCACATCCAATATTATCTTCTTCTTGAAATGAGTACGGCTCGCATACATCTGTGCGAGGGCTTCCTTACCGTCCACCTTCATAGTATATATCACATCGTACTTCATCCATATATCCGTCCACAACTTTACAGCGTCCATCTTCTCAGGATACATACATCCTTCGCCCATGAGCTTGCCATGCGTTTTTATACCGAGATGTCGCATGGGTGCTATGCAGCGATAGTATCCGCAACCACCATAGGTCTCGCGCTCTTTCCAATCTGTGTATATAGCAAGTATTTTCATACCACTACCTTCTTTGGATTCTCCTGTGTATAATGATAAGCCTTCTGGTCCTCGGCGGCATCCATCTTTTTGGGATTCCACCACCTCGGCTTATTGTCTATCTTGAACATGAACGGCGTATAAACCCTCTGCATAAGTTTCTTGCATTGGGGGCATATCGCTATATGTTGGTCGTTCATAAGCTGTATAAGCGAAAGTTTATATCCACATTGACAACTATATTCGTATGTCGGCATTAGAATCCTACCCCCAATAAACACATTTCGCCGTAAGGCGTATTGACAAAAGATATGAACAAATTATTTCCTCCATCAGTACAATTGAGGGCTATTAATGGTCCTCCTGTAGCGTCTATATCCTGAAACGTCATGCCCGTTATGTTGGCTGCTCCGTTATTCGTTACTGTAAATGCAGCCCTTGTACCACCGCTATCGGACTTCATTGTACCGCCGTTACCTGTAAAATCCGTGGCAGTAAGCGTGTTGGTATTATCAAGCTGTAACTCCCCGAGCGTCATGGTAAGTTGAGTTACCGAACCACCGCCTGATAATATTGCTTTACCAGATGCCTTATTTATTATTACATTATACAAATAATTATTGCCCTTGGTCCAATTTTGGGTACCAGTTCCAATAAATTCCCATATTCCATTCGGCGTTGTTGCAATACCGGAATTATATAAATCGCCTTTTATATATATTTTCTTGCTAGCGGTTATATCTATATTCCCACTGGTGCCAGTCCAGTTATTCACAACAACATCATCAAGAACATATAAAAATATTCCTGTTCCCATCGCCTCCTCGACATTATGCACCTCGTTACCATCCGTGTCGAAATCCGTACCGCCCGTGGCGTTCGTGAACTTTATCGTCTCGCTGTCGTGATTCCATGTATTGTCCTCAAGCGAGAACAATGTTAAGGGACGGAATTCCGCGCTTCCCGGCTCAAGGATTGCCCCTCCATTACTGCGTTTCTGGAAATATATCATTGAAAAAAGGCCCGTCCTGAAATATATGGTCCTCCCTGATGCCCCGTCTATTTTAAAATAAACAGCATTCGTGAGGTTGAAACCATTCCAATCAATCTGAAAATCATTGACTTCTACGCTTCCGGTGCCGTTCAAATCTGAGCTACCAGTCATTGTCACGTCACCGCCGCCATCGTCCCAGAAATTTATTATTCCGGTTCCTACATGTGAGAAGCTCTTCTGCGTGTAACTCCCGCCGGAATAATATACTTGTATTATGGCGTTCATCGCCGTCGCCGGATTTATGTCCAGCGAGTCGTTCGCTTGTGCAAGCATTCGAGTATTCCCCGCGCTCCTATTGTACGCCCCACCGTTCAGTTTTATCTTCTCGCAATACACATTCCCTATCGTTGTGGTCGTAAACCCGGCAGGCGCGAACTCGGGAGCGACAAATCTACTGCCGTTATGCGGGTTAGTGATGTTCCCGGAACCGAGCGCACGCCATATTCCTGAATTCGTGAGCCCGTTCACGTTAATCCCCATGTGACGCTTCCATTCGACCGTGTTACCGTTGTCGTCCAACGTTCCGCCGTTCAGGTATATGTCGTTGCTCTTGAAATTGTTCTGCAAGCTGTTCGTGCCGCCTGTGAAATCCACGCTCGCATTCTCCGTGAACCAGTTCGCGCCTGTGCCGAGGTCAATATCAGCAATCTCAAAAGTGCAACCATAATTCGCAAACGTACCGCCTGCCTGACTATATACAGAACCGTCTCCGTCAAGCACTATCGTGGTATCTGTATTCGCCACGGTGTTGGCGTTCGAATTGAACGCATCGTTTCCCTGATAAAGCACATATATCTTTGCCGTGCCGCCCCCTGTCTCGTTGATAATCCCGGTGCCGGTCGTCAGCTTGTTGCAGTATATGTCCTGACCATACGAGAGCGTCTGACCTGCCGCAACCGTCATCAACTCGGCGATGGCGTTCGCCTTCGTCGGGTTCGCTCCGGTCCCGGACCCCGTGTGATCTAATATGCCCGTTGAGTTGATCGTCGCGCCTGCGTCGAAGTCGAAGTTCAGGACGACAGTCAGCTTGTTGCCGGCGTCGGTGTAGGTCCCGCCGGAGTCAACGCGGATCGTCCTGCTCGACTCGTTTCCCGTCAGGGCGATCGCGTCGCCGTTCAGTATCGTAACATCATCGCCAGCACCAGGGGCTACACCTCCAGCCCAACTCGCACCAACGTTCCAGTTACCACCGCCAGCACCATTGGAACTTATATCAGACATAATATTAACCTCTGTTTTTTAATCTACGACAATGCCGTAAACGACAACACCGCTGAGTTGAACCGCGCTACCAAGCGTTATCACAAACGCCTGATTATCAGACAGGAGAAGCGGAGAATCAGGACCGAATCTCACAACCTCGCCTGAATTAGCGGCTTCTGATATAGCACCCGTAATAGCCGTTGACCCATCTTTCCATGTCGCGGTATTTGAACCTGCTGACTTGGCAAATACGGCGGCTATGGCAATTTTCTTCCCTGTGCCAGGAGCTGCTATAATCGTATGGTTTGTAGCAGTAGCTATATCAATCTTTGCATACAGCGGATATTTTATAGTTAACTGTGCTTTCATTATCTTCTCCTTAATCAAAATATGGACGGGGTTGAATTGCAACCCCGCCCATTAGTTGCCTATTTTAGGCAGTCGCGCCTGACTGAATCACGCGGACCCAGTTAGCGTTCAGTATCTTCGGAACATAAGCGAGCTTCCAGCCAGCGGTCGAGTACATATTGAGAGGATTCTCAGTACCACCAGAATCTGCTGAATGGACTATCACTTTCTTCCGCTCCCCTTCAAGGTCGGTAATGCCGTAGCCTTCCTGACCCATGCAGAGAGTGTAATGAACCGCGCCACTTGACCTGTTAGCCGTGCCGTCCACATCAGAGCGATAGGGCATGGTCGTGAGGACAAACCTCATACCGAACCACTTGCCTACCTCGCCCTTGTAGAGGTCGGTAACACCCGAGTATGTCTTTGCATCTACCCATGTAGAATCGCCAAAGAAGTCATACTCCGTGTAAGGCTCAAGGACAGATGCGTAGAAGCCACCGGCGAATTTCATCGCCTTCTCCTGCTGTAAGTCCCTGTACGCCTTTTTGATGTCTGTAGACGTAAGCACATCGGTTGCCGTGATAGCTGCCATATTAGCAGCCGTGGAAACCACCTGTGCCGTGCCGTTCACATACACCTCGTTACCAGTAAGTTCCTCCACCGTAGCCGCACACTGCTCCGCAAGTATAGGTATCCTCTGAGTTATTCCCTCATCAAGAGCCGTGAGAGAAACAAGCCCGGAAATCTTGACGTAATCGCCATATTCCGCGACAGTTGCGCTCACATTCTCTGCGCTGAGGTTAGAACCAGTGGGATTTGTGCCTTCCGTGAGAGCCGTGGTAGCCGTGGAAAGGTTCAGATACCTTGAGAAGTATATGACCTTACCTTCGCCCATAGGGAGAGGACGCTTCTGACCGAACTGGTCAAGCACCTTAAGCTCGTCAACTCTTTTCAGAAACAAATCGTCATAATAAGTCTGCATAAGAGCTGACAGATTAGATGTAGTATTCATTAGCTTCACTCCTTTCTTTAGAGTAACAACAGATTACCATGATACACGGGTTCCGTTGTTTTTGAACTCGGATTAATGAAAGAAAGGAGTGAAGTAAATCAGAATCTAATAGCGGTGTCTGATTGTTTCCTGTCCTGTTTCACGCTTCGTATGTTCCTTAGCAAGTTTCTCTCTCTGCTTGGGGGTGAGCTTTCTGAGCTGTTCATAGCTCATGCCCGATGCCCCTGAGGGAGATGGCGACTTGCCCCCGCCCTTCGATACACCAGCAACCAATTTCTCGGACTCTTTACTCATATTACCAAAGTTTCCTTTTGCCTCTAATGCTCTCAGGAATTTAGGGTTTCCCGTTTTCATCAGGGCGTATGTAAAAGGAGTTTCGGTTAATAGTAATCCTTTGTCCTTTCGTATAATATCTTCTACCTGAGACCTGACATCATCATAACCTTCAAGCGATTCAATCGCTGCCTTGTCAGATTTCTGAATCTCAAGCAATTTATCTTGTTTCTGTTCCTTCTTTAAAGTCCCTATTTCTTCCTGTACCGTGTGTTTTACCACTTCCTTAATAGCCGCAATAGGGTCTTTCTGCGATAATTCCGCTACCTTGTCTCTATCCAACTCGCTTGACTTGCCGGGGTCATACTGTTTCTTCACGATGCTTCCATCTTCCCCTATATCAAGCCCATGCTCCGCCAACTTCTTCTTCATTTTGTCGGCTTCGTTCTTGTTCTGCTGCGCCCATTTCTGAGCGTCCCTTCTGCGTTTCTCGGTCTTGTCCCTTTCCTTTTCCAGTTCCTTGATTTTAGCCTTGAGAGCATCGGGGTCATCCTCGTCCTCAAGGTTACTTACCTCCAAATCCTCATCATCCAGTACATCGTCGTTAGCTTGGTCGCCATCTTGGTCGATGTTTGGGTTGACATTAATCATCTATTCCTCCTTTCATTTGTTTTTCTAATTCAAAACCACCTTCAATGTGGTTTTTTACATGGTTCAATAATTCTATCCAAGTATCCCTGATAGCCCTTCGTTTAACAACTTCCTCAAGAAATCCATTATAATCTTTAGGAAGGGTATCGAAACTAATAAATTTATCCATCTGCTCAATAGCATCTTTAATATAGGATTCAATTCTTTTCCACCCTTCGGTTTGACACATCTCTTTGAACTCTTTTGCCGTCTTGAGTAATTCTTTCTGCTCATCGTCTAATTCCATTAAGCCCTCCCCATAGCTCCGGCAATACCGCCTATCTGTGATGCCTCAACTCCCGCAACATTGGGCGGACCAGCCCCGCCAGCCCTCTCGCCCACTTGCCCGAGGTGGGGAGAAACACCGCCAGCGGGGCCGATGTTAGGTGCTCCTATAAGTTGTTTCATCATCTGCTCGTCCTGTGGCGTTATGACCTCATCCGAATCCTTAAACCCGAATGATTCCCATATACGCCTTAACAGGGCAAACGTAAGACTTGCCATCGCCTGTGGGGGAAAGCCCCTTATAATATTTAAGAATGATATGAATTGCTGTTGCTTAATCATTTTATTCTCGGTGTCCATAGCCGTTATTATCTCAAACTTGTAGTCATAATCAAGGTCGCTCAACAGTAAGTCCCTGAATATGACCTCCTTGCCTTCCTTAATCGGTATCTGTTCAGCCCTTCCGAGGAACTGCTTGTCAAGGTCGTAGGTAGCTTCTACCATCGGCTTTATCACAAGCTCGCTCATACGGTCTGCTATATCTACAACACGATTCATACCATGACGCTCCATGCCTGCCACTTCCGTGGCAGTAGTCCTCGCCCGTGCGGGTGCGCCCTGCATTATCGCCTGTGCGCCCGTGGTATTCATAATGTTGTCTCTTATCAGCCTAAATAGCTGTATTCCGGTAGCCATTATCTGACCTCCGGCTGTTCTCAATGGTATTATATCATTCTCGTTCCTGACATCGAATACTTTCATGGGAGCGGCTTTGAGATGGCTCTTTAATGTGGGGCAACCTATGTTCCTGAGCCACATATTATGGAGCGTGAATGTGCCGTCATCTACCATCTGGTTCATAACGGTATTTATCTGCGCCTGGTCGTTCTTTATAAGCTCGCATATCCCTATGCCCCACGGCGTATTCGGTACGGGTATGTAAGGGCAGATTATATATGGCTTCTTCTGATGATGATACGGATTCCTTGATACCCTGATAACCACGCCGTTAGCCATTGTTATCACACACGGTATCTTCTTGCCTTTGCCCTCAAGGTCGAAATCGAGCCATAATTCGTATAGTTCCACGGGTATCGTAGATGAGTCCAACTGCTCAGGAGAATACCTCAAATCGTATTTCTGATATGACTTATCGCTGTTAGGTACGGCATCCCCGAGTGCTTTGGCGGGCACTTCGTCAAGGTTCTGGTAGTATCCTTTGGGCTTACCCTTGTCGGGCCCGCTCTCTATCTTGCCCTTCTCGTGCTTTTTCAGTTCCTCCATAGTGGTCTCTGAGCGTTCCATTATCATCTCAAGCTCGTCTGCCGTCTGTCCCTGACCTATGAGAAACATATTAAAGGGGTCTTTATTCTCAAACATCACATCGTCATATATCGTAACGCTTTCCTCTTTGCCGTTCCGTATGACTGTCTTTCTCTGATAATCCCAAAAGTATTTCATTATTCCTGTGCCGTACAGTCCTGTTTTGCGTATGAACATCTCAAGCGTTTTCTCAACACCTGCATTACGCCATTGTTTCTCGAACTTAGCCTTGATTACATCAGCCCTTATCTTAGACGCTTCTCGCTGATTCCCCGGTACTGGCCCTTCATACCTCACGTTGAACGGTGGTATGATAGACAGTATAAGCCGTTTTATACGGCTCACTATGGTCTCCACAGCGTTATGTGTCTCCTGAACGAACAGGTTAGCCGACCCCTTGTACCTGTCCTTGCGGAGTACACCCCTGTAATTCTTCTCGTACCTCTGCCAATCGGTACGCATATACGCCATCTCAGAGTTAAATCTGTCGCGTATATTCTCTATAATCTGTTTTCCGCGTACCTTCTGGTCTTCTGTCATTTTCTTTTTTTCCCACGCATAGGACATATTTTTCCTGATTTTTTTCTGCGTCCTATCCTATATTTTCTTTTTTGATATGACCCCTTATAAGGTCCAGTACCATCTCTTACGCCACGTCTATTTTTACTCATTATTTTTTCCTTTTCCGTTTATGCGGTTTCTGTCCGGTTGATGCTACGCAGACGGCATAAGGATTAACCTTTTTACCGCCCTTCCGCATTTTTGCCTTTACTTTACGAATACAACGCATGAGCTTTTTGGGAGACATTACTTTCCCCTCCTTACTCTTACGGGACGCGGAACCCATGTACCAATAATGCTTTTGTAGAATAACTCGCTGCCACGCTTCTCCTTGACTGTCCATGCGCGGTTAAGCTGTCTCAGGCGTTTCCTCTGCTTGGCTGCCTGTTTAGCGGTTGACGCAATCAAAGGTTTAGGCATTACTTACCCCCTCGGCGGATAATCTTTCCGTTCTTCTTTTCGTAGCTTTTGGTCTTTTTCTTGGGTATTAGCTTGGTTTTACGGTGCATTACCATAATCACTACCATTTTACTCGTAATTAACTATTTTGTCAAGTCCTTTGTGAAATTTTTCACTGTGAAATTTTTCACAACCATCTCTTATTATTTATAAACCATTTCACGGTTTTTTCAAGTGATTTTTCAAAGTCAATAGGTATCTTCCAGCCAAGCTCTTTTAATAGAGAGCCGTCCAACGCGTAACGGAGGTCGTGGCCCGGCCTCTGAGAATGAAAATCTGTCATCTCGTACTTGAGCGGTTTCTCCAATATCTCTGCTATCGTGAGTGCCATATCAAGGTTTGAGACCTCTTTCTCGCCCACTATGTTGTATTTATGAGCCGTTGTAGCCCTTGGGAGTATGAAATCTACGGCACTTGCCACGTTCCTACAATGGATGTAGAACCTTGACCCTGATACCGTCTTGGCCTTGTTAGCATGGATGGTTACACACTGGTTATCCCTTATCTTCTTAATGCACATGGGTATGAATTTCTCAGGATGCTGTCTCTCGCCAAACAGATTCATACAATGCGTGATAAATACGGGTAGCTTGTATGTATTGGCATACGCCAGGCATAGCTCCTCGCCCCCTGCCTTGCTCGCTGCATAGGGATTCGTACTCCTGTATCTATCCCATTCCTTGTACTTCTTCTTCTGGGGAGCAGGCCCAAATACCTCATCTGTGCTGAAATAGAGCATATTCTTTAGATTATCGGCTTTTTTTCTTGCGAACTCAAGCATATGCGCCGTGCCAAGTACATTGGTCTTTACGAAGGATAAGGGGTCGATAATGGAGTTATCTACATGGGTCTCTGCCGCTGTGTGCAGTATATAGTCCAACTTACCCGTTTCCTTAATTATACCCTCGCTTATCGGCTCTCTGATGTTGTACGTTATTATCTTTATACGTTTGTCATCAAAACAGTTTATATCCCTTAGCCTGTCAAATCCGTTGGATGCGTATGTAAGCGCGTCCAATACTATAATCTCATAATCACTATTCCTCAGATAATGCTCCACCAAATGGTGCCCAAGGAATCCACAACCGCCTGTAATTAAAATCTTTTTCATTTATTTACCCTCTATTTGTGGAATTATTTGATATAACATTTCAGTTATACGACTAACAAGACCCTCATTGTTTCTTAAATCATCTTCATGTAATAAAAAAAATATCCAATGAATAATTTCATGTAAAAATGTTATATTAACCATTTCATCAGTTCTATTATTTGATTTATCTTTTGGTACTATTATTATTTTACCTTTTCTGTAAGCAGCAAATCCATAAGCATCATCATTATCAGATATTTTTAAATCATATTCAATTGGTATCCTGCGCCCCATTAATTTAATTTCTTTAGGTATTTTCATAAAACCTCCTTATCGCTATTCTTGATATAATGCTCCACCAAGTGATGTCCAAGAAATCCGCAACCACCTGTAATTAGAATTTTCATTGTCTATCCTTTCTTATTTTTAATCCAAATGGAACTATACCATTAATTATAGATTTCCAATGTTCTCTTACTTCGTCAACTCCATGTTCTTCAGAAAGTAAAAAAGCTGCTCTTTTTTGTATATATTTCCAAACACTTTCTTTTATACTTTTAAAATTTTTTTCATATTGGGGATATAATAATTCTGTTATTATTGTTATTGGTTTATGTTCATATTTCCATGCTTCCTTCTCGTCCATTTTAACCTCCTTATTAAACTTTAAGCCATGAACCTTTAATAACCAGTATCCGGGTCTCGCCAGTAATGCTCCGCTACATCGTCCTGATATTCCTTTGTAGGGTCATAGAATGTAGGGTCGCTCATTACCAAGTACCTGAGCGCGTCTACGGAGTCATCTTTATCCTTCTTGGGCTTTTCCTTGCCCTGTGTTCCCTTAGTCATTATCCACTTATAGTTCATTATCTCGTCTATCAAGTCCACGCAATTACGACATATCTTTATCTTGCGGCCTTCGCCCCTGAATAACTGAGCCAGCTTCGCTATCCCGGCAGGTACGTCATTATTAGCGTCCACAGTAGGCACACCTGCCATATCGAACATCTCCTTGATGGTCTCCCCTGTATTGGGGTCTCGCTTATTCGTAGCAGGGTCTATGGTAGTCCATACAAAGTTATACGGCTCTATCTGGTCGCTATCCTCATTCCTGTGGATACTGAACTTACTGCTCCGTATCATCGCCGCCTGCGCCTGTGGAGACAGTTCGCTCTGTGATGTACCCCCGTATATATAAATATCATTCTCGGGGCTTATAGCGGCCCACAGGCAGGCAGTAGGGTGTCGGTAGCCCCAATCTATAGACCTGTATCTTGTCCAGTTGGCCGGGGGTTCAAACTCGTCTATCACATGGGTATCCATATCAAAGTCCTTGAATATCTTGCCCTTGAACACGTCAAACGACCCCATGACGTACCGCATCGTCCATTCCTCGGGGTTGTTCACTATTAAGTCCCACAGGTAATCCTCGGGCAGATACGGGTTCTCAAACGAATGGGCCATGAACAACCTGTATTCCTTCTTCGGATATTTGACCCATTTCTCCCATATCCAGTTATGACCTTCACTGTTGAACGCTATGAACGCCCTTCTCGGACCCTCCTTCTGCCTGAGCCGACCCCTGAGCAAATCAAATATTTCCTCCTCTATCTCCTCCGCCTGGTCAACAGCAAACCACCCGAGATTGATATTCTTGAACTTGCTCTTATCTTCCTCGCTTATAGCTGTCAGCGCACGGAATATTATCTCGCTCCCGTTCCTCAGCCATAGATGGTTCTCTGTCTTATTGAAATTCTCGATTAACGGCTTGGGACAGACATCAAGAAACATCTTCCTCGTGGTATCCCTCAACTCTGGATAAGTGGCTCGTCCTATCAATCCAAGGGAATTAGGGTACTCCATAGCAAGCAGTATCGCTTCCTGACATAGGGCGAGCGTCTTTCCGTCCCCGAACCCACCGCCCATAGCACGGAATTTGGTATCCGCAAAATGAAACTTCTTCAGCGTAGCTATCGGCTTGTAATTAAGTATTATCGCATTATTAGGTTTATCAAGATGATACCATTTACCGTCATGCTCAGGACAGGCACGTTTCCTTCTGAGAAACTTAAGATATTCCCGCCTCAGCCCGGTATTCTTAATTAATCCGGCATCATGCTCCGTATCAATCCTCATTTACACGCTTCGCAGTATTTCTCAACACCATCAGGTGTCTTGTCTATATGCAAACACCCGTCCTTCAGATGGACTGTAGCACCACACCGCTCGCATACGAACTTACCCGCCTTGTCAATATCATCAATGACCTTCTGAATCTCATCGCCCGGCTTGCTCATGTTAAGCCTCCTTTCATAGCATTATATACAATATCATTGGCTAAGTTGAATTTAAACCTTTTAGCCGTATCCAACACATTCTTAAGATTAACTTCCATCTTATGTCGCTTTAACCACCACCTGCAATACCGCGCCATCCTGCGGGCACGACTTTTCATACGCCGGTTCTCATCCCTATACTTCTTACACCACACCTTCATTCTCATGTGCTTTCTGTTCTTTTTACCGCCCTTAGCTTTAATACCGCCCATTTTTATACCTCTTATTTCCGAGTTTTTAGAAAAATTTTTATGCCCACATATAATATATATAGGGACGGGGGCGGACATCTCAGCACAACCCGTTCCATTAATTAATCATTATAGTGTATATATCCAAGCATTTATTATTATCTGTGTATAATTATACATCAGCTTTAACCCTTACTGACAAATTCCTCGATGCTGTTATTATATATATAGGTCTATTACTATCTAAACTATAATCTCCACTATCTAATATCTTATTTTGTAATGAAAGGGCATTTACCTTGACATTATCAGAGCTTTTATCATCACTAATTATATCAGCGCATAGCTGTAATATAGTGTCTTTACTGATTTTATCTTTATTCACTACTGTTTTAGTAGGGTTTGATATCAACTCTTCACAAAAAATACTTATGTCTTTATCATTAATAATTGAATTAATTTGGTATTTAGTGTTATAAGCCCTAATTCCTGCGCTTTTTAGTGCTTGATGTCCCTTGAACCCTTTGTGTTTATAGTATAGATATGCCTTTATTTTCTTAGCTTTCTTTTTAAAATGGTCTGGAATTGAAATTGATTCTATATCAAGCATTTATTTAATCTAATATCAATTATAAGACATTGTGTCAAGTTTTATTTAATTTTTATTGATTAATCATTCCGGGCGGGCGTTCCCTTGGCTTTTAGGTGTAAGTTTTTAAGTCCGAGTCAAAAGTTGAAGGTTAAATGATTGCTGTATATAGCGTTATAAATTGCGTGGACATTATTTAACTTACACTCTTGACAAGCGTTATTTTTTTTACGTTTTTTTCTTTTTTTATTCCCTTGCCGTATAACGATTTACACGCTGCCTGAATAAATCGCTAAAAAATCACTTGACTATTGCCGATTATATGCTATAACATAAGCGTACCGTTAAGGGGCGGTGCAAATAAATAAAAAGGGGGCTTAAAATGAGTTATCATATTGTAAAAGGAATTAAAATTAACGAGAAAGAAAAGAAGGTGTCTATAAAAGGGGCGGATAATAATGTATATCCGCGAGATTATGAATGGCACGAAAGTAATTATTTTGGGAAAATGTTACAGGAAAAAGGGAAAAATGCAGTTGAATTGGAAATATTCAGGATGTATGAAAGCGGAAATTTTCAGGCAGGAACAGAGAATAAATACACGAGAGCGTTAAAAATATTAAGGTATGATCCTGAATATAAAAGATTTAATTGGCAATGCGGAGGTATAGGAAAAGAATATGATGAAATAAATGAACGCAGAAAAACGGATGAGTTTACAAGGTTATTAAAAAAGGCATTAAAAACAAAATTACCTAAAACAAAGTACATCATTGAAAAATCTTATTATGATAATGCTGTTTATTTAAGGAAAATAACAAAAAAATCCGCCAGATGGACGAGGGAAAAAATAGAAGCAAAAGTTTTCAGGTTTAAGGAAGAATGTGAATTGTTAAAAGGGTGTTTTTATGGTGGGGATGAATGGTTGATACAACAAATAATATAAAAAGGGGGTAAAAGGGTATGAAAAGAAGGGTTTTAAAATGGTACTTATGCAGGGACGGTAAATCAATAATGATTTACTTATCTGGTGTAGGTCCGAAGGTGTACGGTTTAGAAATTGCCCGCCTTATTTTAAAGACGGGTTATGTAATTTATTAAAAAGGGGATTTTAAAATGAGTGCTTATGTAGTATCAGATAAAACAATTAATACAATTATTGCAGGGTTAATTACAGCTAATGAAAACGGCTATTTCGGACCGCTTGACCTGTTTTATAGGAACTATAACGAAAACTTGAAATTTAAAAAGGAAAATGCGGAGCAAATAGGAAATATGTTACTTGACCTTAATATATTTAGTGTTGAACAAAGGTATAAACGGGGCGATAGTATGACCAAAAACCGTGATTTATTTGTATATGATGAAAAAACACCGACACCGGACATGTATCATTTCATTAAAGCTCTTTCGTGTTATTTATATCAATCATGCGAAGGACTTGCGAGGGATACAAAACTCTTTAATGATTTATATGATATGAGAAATAGAATAGCGTATGTCATATTA
>Ga0180437_10002495_pt1 | contig 29210 bp, 42 predicted proteins | sample SS_ome_4_FD_132410 | JGI IMG/M metagenome (GOLD analysis project Ga0180437, IMG submission 132410) | Hypersaline lake sediment archaeal communities from the Salton Sea, California, USA - SS_3_D_1 metaG | ecosystem: Environmental > Aquatic > Non-marine Saline and Alkaline > Hypersaline >...
CTTGAAAAGGAACGCGCCGAAACTGAAGAAGAAGAATTCGAAGAAACCGACTTGAAGATCGAACAACTTGAAAAGAAGCCGAAGAAGAAGCCTTCGAAATCAACGAAGCAATTCGACGAAAATGTTCTTCACACGACCTTGAGCGATCCTATTGTTCAGGAAGGCGAACAAGTATTCGCCAACGCGAACAACTTGATTGAATTCGCCAACGCTAAAGGAATGAACGTGAACTTCAGAACGGCGGCGCAATCAACGACGAAAGGATCAAGAAAGTTCGCCGAAGAAATCAACGCAAAGAAGCCAAACGCGAATTTGAATTCGATCAACGTCGGACAAATGCGGCGACAAAGTAATGGAAATTGTGCGGTCACAAATACTTTCTTGAATATCAAAGTAAAGAAAGGCGACGTTTGTGATTTCGTCCCGGTTGATCTTGACACAAGCCCGAAGGCCGTTGAACGATACAAGGAAAAATTCAATCTTGAATTCGTTAAACACCGCGGAACAAGTTACTTGATCACCCCGGACGGGAAACCGTTTCTTCAAGAAACAACCGTCGACGGTGAAAAAGTTTGGCGTTTTTGGTCCGTTGGGGCAAAAGCTGAATTCGATCTTCCGAAGAAAGGGGCGCGAAACATAGCGACAACGATCACGCACGAAAGCGCACACGCAATACAATTCAACTACGACGGTTACGGAAGGAACGCGCCGAAGCTTAAAGCGTTAACGAATAAGTACGGTTTAGCCCTTCGCGATTCGCCGACAATTTACGGAATGACAGACTTCGAAGAATTCTTCGCGGAATCTTTCGCGGCCTATGTTTACGACAATAAAGGACTGAAAAAAAGAAATCAAAAAGTCTTCAACTTCGTCGAAGAATATCTTCAAGAAATCGGCGTCGATTTGAAGACCGTAAAAGTTGCAAAATGACAATTGAACAAAGACAAAAGCTTTCAGTTTTAACCGTTGAAGCGGTTGAAAATCAGGACGTTAACACTTTGACAGAAATCAAAGAAATCATTGAAGCCGGGATCGAAAACGAAACGGTTCAATTCGATAATGAATTCGAATGGTTCGAAAGCAAATTGACGCCCGAACTAATGGAACAAGTTTTTTCTTGATTTTTGTATCTTTGTAGAAACTCACAATTCGAAACGATGAAAAACGAAAAAATCAAAGTTTTAAATATTAAGACGGGCCGAACGGTTTCAATGTTCCCGCACGTTTACGAAGGTTTGGTCAAATCCGGAAAAGGAAAAGACTTCGATCTTGTTGAAGGCGCTGAAGCTTCGGCACCTGAAGACACGAAAGAAAACACGAAGCCGGAAGAAGATTCGAACAACGATTCGAACGACACTTCAACGGCGGAAATTCCGACGGTTGACACAAACGAAGACGGCTTTCGTTCGGCGAAAGAAATGATTGACGCGATCCGTCAAGCCGAAACGGTTGAAGCGGTGAACGTATTGATCGACGGCGAAGACCGAAAAACAGTCTTGAAGGCGGCGGCCGAACGCAAAAACGCGCTTAATAATTAACAAAAGAAGAAATGAACAAAGCGACAAAAGACTTTTTGACGAAGATCGGCGTTTCAGCGTCGACAATTGAAACAATCAGCGCCGAAGAATTACCGGAAGGGGCCGATTTGGATCAACTCGCGGGCGGTTTCCGCGATAACTTGAAAGCACTTGCGAAGAACGACCCGGACTTGATCAAAGGAATTCGCGACGAAATACGCGGAACGGAATTGTCGAAGATCGAACACAAGATCAAGAAGACTTTCGACTTGTCCGCGGACGATATGAAAGAAAAGAAGTTCGAAGAAATTCTTGACGTTGCACTTGATAAGGTCCGAAAAGACGCCGGTTCGACTTCTGAAGAACTTCAAACGAAGATTCAAGAACTTTCCGGGAAGGTTAAAGAATACGAAGAAAACATTGTTCCGGGGGTGAAGAACGAAGCGAATCAAAAGATCGTTTCTTTCCGCCGTGATTTGACACTTCAAGGGGTTCTTTCAAAGAAAAGTTTGATCGTTGGGAACGAAGTTGTTCTTCCGGCGTTGAACGCTAAATTGAACGAATTCAATATCGGCTTCGACGAACAAGGAAAAATTGAAGTAAAAACGAAAGACGGGTTGAAACCTTTGAGTTCGGACGGAACAAAGGCTTTGACTTTTGAAGATATAATTGATCAACAACTTGACGCGATGAACGTTGTCAAAAAATCGAACGGTTCGCCGGGGTCCGACGGGGCGGGCGGCACTAAAAAACCGGGCGAAAGTGGCACGCCTTCAGGCGGTGACGAAGAAGCAAAATTCGCACTTCCGGGAATGAAACGCGCACAAAACAACGCCGACAACTTGAAGGAAATGAAAACCTTCGGGAGTGGCGGCGAAATTTAAGATCAACACAAAAACGGGGGGCGGCGGCCCCCGGTGATCTTTCACCAATTGACGCAATCCGGGCCGGCGGGTCGATCTTCTTGATCAACGCAACGATTCGCGAAAGTCGCGGGTCTTAATATTTGGCGAACTAAAAACTTAAAAAATATGCCATTTACTCAAGGATTGTGTCAAAAATTACAAACGACACTAAACAGAACGGCCGGACAAAATGCACCGGCACTTAAACGCGATCGCGTTGGTTATCTTGAAGCTTTGGTTTCAGAAGCGAACACGGCGGGCGTTGAAATGATCCCCGTACCAACAAACGGGAAAAAACGACTTGTTCAAATTGATTACTATCAACGCGGAACGGTCGGGACAATTAACGGCGATTTAGGTTGTACCGAAGACGTCGAAAAGGAACCTTTCGAAAAGATCGTTGACGTGAGGGATTCAGTTTCTTCACAAGGTCTTATTTTCAATGAAGACGAAATGCGGAAACTTTGTGAAGCTGACGACGTTTGGGTTTCAAATATCTTAATGGGCGAAATGAACGCCGTGAACGTTGCTTTGAACAAGCACCTTCTCGGACTTCAGGCGGCCAACTTCGGACAATTCGAAGACGGTTCCGCGCAAAAATCGCTTAAATTATTCGAAGACACTTCGAACGCGACCCGCGGAATCGCACGCGCTCAAATTCTACACGAATACGAAAAGACGGCCGCTTCAGGTACGCCGATCATCGTCGGGGGTGGGAATTTCGATCTTTACGCGAAATCAAACGAAATCGCTTGTTGTAATCAATTAGGCTTCGACCTTTCACAAGCACAAGATGACTTCTTGTATTTTTACGATCGCTTTACACAAACTGAAATCGGGGCGAATCAATTCTTTGTGATGGCACCGGGGGCAACTCAATTGGTGACGTGGAACAAGTACCTTGGAAGCTACGCGAAAAGAAACGACGTTTTCGAACATGGGACAATCACGGACCCTTTCACGGGCTTGACTTACGATTTGAAAATTCACTACGACGATTGTAACGATCGTTGGACGATCAAATTCTTCCTTCACTTTGCGCTTGAATTCCTTCCGGCGAACGCTTGGGCGGCGGGTGACGATCTTGAAGGCGTGAACTACACGTTTGATTGGTTAGATTGTTCGACAATTGAAACTTGTCCAGTACCTTAATTAATTGATTAAAAAGGGGCCGGCTTCACGGTCGGCCCTATAATTCCCTAAAAAAGAAACAATGAAAAATTTCATTTTAACTTTGTTCGTTTCCCTTGTAGCGGGAACACTATTGTCGACAACGCTTTTCGAAGGGTCTTTCGCGCTTGAAGCTTCGGGGGTGATCTTTGCCGGTTCTATGATCGCGGCGAATTTCCTTCCTTCAGTTGAAGCGGGGGTTCTTCAAATGGCTATTTGTCCGACGGCGTGCGCGCCGACCTTGCCTTCTTCTTATTCGGGCGGTTGTGGTATTATATCAAGACCGGGCGGAATTCGAAAGTTCGCTTTCATTAAATGTGACTACACTTTCACGGATATAAGCGACCCGGCGGAATGGACGACGGCAATTGCTAACGGTGACATTATCGGTTCGGGGCTTGTCTTAGCACAAAAACCGAAAGGATCATTCACGAAGAAACGAATTGCGTCTTGTGAACCTGAAGCCGTTGTCGGTGCCGAAAAGTCAATCACTTTTCAAGATTACAACACCGACACCGTAACGGGTCCGGGTGGAGTTCTTCATTACGATTTTTGGAACACGATTCTTCAGCAACCGCAAAACTTCCTTTTCGCTTATTATACTTGCGATCAGTATTTGACGGGGCCGGTTACTGACTTTCAACTTGAAATCGATGAGGTAATCGAAGACAACGACACCGGAAACACTTACTTTGACGGTACGATCACTTGGAATGACGTTCTTATGAATGTTCCGACACAAGTGAACCTTGACGGAATCTTGTGATTCTGTTTTGTAATTAGTGGAAAGGGCGCCGATTGTGGCGCCCTTTTTTTGTTACCTTTATGACCTGACTATTTAGGTTACAAAGTCTACCTTGAAGAAAGCGCGTTTCAAATTGAAGCGCGTTTTTTGTATCTTTGAAAAAAATGATTCAATCAAAATGATAAGAAACGAACAAATTCTTCAAGGACTGAATCAAGAGGTTCGAAACGCTTTGAACTATCTTGATTTTGCGATCGGTTCAAGACTTGATCTTCAAGTTCTTGTTTCAGGCGATCAGGAAAAAGAAATTTTCGACGCTTTAGTTCTTCAGGGCGGAAAGCTTGCGGACGTAAACAAAGCACGCGAAGCGGCAAATCTTCACAAGATCAACCCGCGATTCAATAACAAGTTGATTCAAAAGGAATGGATCGAACTTCTTCAGGAAAACAAAGGCATAGTCTTCGTTGGATTGAACGGGTTCAACCGCACAAAAAACGCGGGCGCGATTACTTCAGGAATTGACGCAACAAAAGAAAGAAATGAAAAGATTCGTTTTGACGCTATTGAAGGCGCTTCTTTCGACGTTTTCTTCGTCTACGCACAAGAAGAAGGAACCACAACGAAAAAGCGATCAGGACGCCGCAAAAAGGCCGAAGACAAAGCCGAAGACAAAGCCGAAGGCGAAGTCAGAGGATCAAACGACTAAACCGATTGAAATGAAAGGGCGAATTCATTGGTTTCTTGACAACGGTCACGGGGCCATAAATCCAGCAACACAAAAGCCGGTGACACCCGGAAAACGAGGGCCGGAATTCCCGAAGGGTCACGACTTCGAAGGAAAGGTTTTGATCGAAGGGGTCCGAAATCGGGCCGTCGTTGATCACCTTTCGAAAATGCTTCAAAAGGAAGGGTTCAAATTCACGAACCTTGTTGACACTTGGAAAGACACGCCGCTTCGGGACCGTACAAACAAAGCGAACGCGATCGCGCGCGATTCCGATTTTGCTTGCGTTTATTTGTCCATTCATCATGACGCTTTCGGAAAGGGCGAATTCAATTCCGCGAACGGTTGCGGGGCTTTTGCTTTCTCAAAAACAAGCCGATCTTTTCCGCTTGCTGAAATCTTTTCCGATACTATACCGGCCGCGACCGGATTGAAAAAGCGCGGAACGAAGACCGCGAACTTTTGGGTTCTTGGGAAGACTTCTTGTCTTGCGGTCCTAACTGAAAACGGTTTTATGACTAATTTGAAAGACGCTTCTTTCGCTATGACCGACGCGGGTTCAAGAAAAATCGCGAAGGGACACTTCGACGCGATCAAGAAGATCGAAGAAAACTTTGAAAAATACTTTTAACAATGGATTGTTTGAACAATATTGTCGGCGTTAGATGTTCCGGGGGGCCTTCGCCCCTTTCGGGCCTTTACGTTGAAGACCTTGAAGGAATCAACTTGAAAACGGCTTCGGATATTGCCGACGTTCGCTATCATTCGGGACTTGATTTGATCTTGAAAAAGCTTGCTTTCGCACAAAAAGAAGTTGTCACCGATATTCAAGCGGCCTTTCTTCCTTACTTCCGAATCAATACGTTGATTGAAGAATTCAAGATCGGACAATTCAAGACGTCTTTTGCGATCGCTTCACCGAATGAACGCGGGGCGAAATTTAAAACAAGGAATTCGCGACTTATGCGAATCAGGATCAAGACGATTGAAGTTCAAATTCAGGAACCGGACACGACTTCAACGGTATTGATCAAGGACGGCGAAACAACAACGCCGATCGAATTCACGTCCGACGCTATGGGACACGCGACAATTCAGTCGAACTATCTTTCAAAGACGAACGAAGTCTTCGTTGTGATTGAAGATATAAACGTCACACCGAAACAAACACAATTGAAGCCGGGTTGTAATTGCTACAACAAGACAAGTGAATTCTTGATCGGTTGGGGTTGGAACAACGGCACGACTTCAACAAGTACGTTCGGCCTTGTGGTTCAGGCGGTCGCGGAATGTGACAACGAAGAATTGATTTGCTTAATGTCTTCAAAGATCGGTTTCTTGATCTTATACAAAACCGGGATTCAGATTGTCAAAGAATGGATTGTTTCGGATCGATTGAACCCGGTGACAATTATCGACGACGGAACCGAAGAATTTCTTCTTGACGAATTTGAAACACAATACAAGAAGCACAAAAAGACTTTTGTCGAAAGCGTGCCGCGCTTTATGTCAACGATTGACGAAGTTTGTGTTGTATGTAATCAATCGAAGTACTACGAATCAACCCCTTAAAACCCCTTTGATATGGCTTGCGGAAAATGCGGAAAATCGAAGCCCCGTCCGGCAGTAAAAACGACAAAACTTTCACCAACAAGAACACGTTTCACGCGTCCAATAATTAAGAAATAATGAAAGAAAAGATTCTTGAAGAACTTCAGTCTTCCGAAACGTTCGTCGAACTTTGGTCAACCTTTGAAAGCGTTTGTTCGCTGAAGCTTAAATTCCCGGCCCTTGTTTGGGGCGGCGGCTTTTCAGTTGGGGCGGCTTCAAGTTTTGTTGACGAATGGATAGTTTCACCCCCGGTGACTTATATCGCCTTGATTGCTTTGATCGCTTTCGATCACGTTTCCGGGGTGACGCTTGCTTTCAGAAACGACCGATTCGAAACGAAAAAGGCCCTTCGTATATTTTGGACCTTGATAAGTCACACGGCTTTGTTAATGCTTTCGAACGCCCTTTCAAAAGGATCAAGTTCGCTTTTTTGGTTGAACGAAGCGGTTTTTGTTCCGCTTGTGTTGGTCAATCTTCTTTCGCTTGTGAAGAACCTTTCACTTTTAGGATATATCAAAAGGGGGTTCGCCGATTTTTTATATAAAAAGATCGACAAATACAAGAACGAATTTGTCGAAAAGGAATTCAAGAAAGATGAAGAAAAAGATTAAATTGATACTATTTGCGGGGCTTGTTGCTTTGCTTGCTTCTTGCGCTACTCAAAGACGTTGTTCAAGGAAGTTCCCGCCGGTGATTGAACGCGAAACGATCGTCAAAGATTCGACAATAATCACCGAAAGAACGAAGTTCGACACGATCTTCGGGCCGGGATCAAACGACACGGTCTTTCTTTACGATCACGAAACAAGAATCAAAATAAAATATTTGACTTTGCCCGGTGATTCGGTTTTCGTTGAAGCTGAATGTCCTGAAGATACGATCACCGTTCGAACTCATACAATCACAAACAAAGTAATTCACGAAGACAAGAACGGGCCGGGCGGTTGGTTTTGGGTATTGATATTATTCGGGGCCGTCGGGCTTCTTTTCGGGGTTTCTTACGTTATTAAACAACTAAAACGGTGAAAACGTGGCGACCGATTCAAGAACACTTCAACAAAAAATCGCGGTCGTCGCTTCAAATATCAAGCGACGTGAACCCGATCTTCTTCTTCTTGCCGGGAAGCGGCTTGAAGGCTTAATGAAGCGCCGAATTTTTAACGAAGGAAAAGATCAACAAGGTTCACAAATTGGAAAATATAAGTCGAAGCGTTGGGAAAAGATCAGGTCAAGAAAGGGCCGTCAAACGGCTTTCGTCGATCTTCAATTCACGGGCGACTTGATCAGGTCTTTTAAGACCGTTCGAAGCGGTGACGAAGTCTTTCTTGCAATCGTGAACGATCGTGACTTTCTGAAGGCGAAAGGGAACGAAGAAAGAAGGAAGAAGATAATTTTTGAACCAACAAACGAAGAAGTTCAAGTCGTTGAAAGATACTTTGAAGACCTATTGACCGACGCCGTTGAACAAGAATTTTTGAAGCTATGAATAAACCGATCAAATCAATCGCCGAAGCTATTGTCGACGAAACACCTTTCGACAAATACAGTCTTGACGCGCGCAAAGATTCAGAAGGCCGGGTCACGGTTGGGATTGAAACCAACGGAAACGAAAAGACCTTCGCCGGGATCACCGACGTCAACGGGAACTTCTTTTATATTAGATGGCGCGAAGGCTTTATCAACTATGAAGAAGCGAAAGACGACCGACGTTTCGGGGCTTGTGAATCGTTTGTTGAACAGATTCAACCGGTTCGACTTGTTGGGGTCCTTTCTTGTCAATTTGACCCCTATCAATTAGAAGCACAAATTCGAAGCGCGCTTTTGTCTTGGAAGCTTCAACCGACTTCAGGAATCAAGAAAGGGCGCGTTGTTCTTCGTCAATCGAACGTTGATTCAATTGAAGTGATCAAAGAAGAACTTGTCAAAGCGAAGAAATTCGACAAAGACTTGACTTTCATTCTTTTCGATTTCGACGTTTCGATCGAAATTTCTTCAACTTGTGGCGCGGAATCACTAACTTTGTAAGAATATGAACTTCAACCGGTACAAATTAAATTCGAATTACACAACCGAAGACGGAATCAATTTGATCGATCCCGAATTCAGGATCACGCAAATTTTCTATTCTGACGAATCAGGACAAAACGAAGTTTTGATCAAATGGAAAGACGCGAATCACCCGGACGGAATCGATCGGCCTTGTGATGCAATTATCACCGACCCCAATTTTCCGACGGTTGCTTTTCTTGAAAATCAGCTTCTTCAAATTCCTATTTTCGCGAATTCAACTTTGATCCCGGACGAATAAACTTTTGAAATTATGTCTTGTTCTTGCGATTGTCTTGATTTAGGTTGTTATTTAGCCGGCGACGATATTGAATTCGGAATCAACGCGCTTTGTGACGGAACCTTCACTTTTGAAGTTTCGCGTCGCGGGTTGACTGAAAGAATCGAAATCGACTTCACCGCGGGCGACCCTTTAATTCTTCCGAATACATTCGACGAAAACGGCGAAATAAAAGTCAAGATTAAACTTCCGGCCGCTTGTGCGGACCCTGAAAACGGGGTTTCTTATGTAACGGCCCGCCGTGGTCAATGTTGCTTCAAGTTCAAGAACGACGTTCCGCGTTGTGGCGTTTCAGGCGGTTCAAATATTCCGGCCCCACCGGTCGCGCTTCGATCAAGCTTTTTTGATTGGAATCAAACGGGAACTTTTCCGCCTTTCATTCAAACAATCGGACCGGCACAACCGCCGCTTGAAGAAATCTATCGCCCGACCTTTGGGGGTGAACGAATCGCGGTCGGAACTTACGCGATCCGACTTGATCCGCCGCGACTTGTTGGGGCGCCTTATGTAGATTATTTCGGGCCAACGGCGCCGGAAGGTTCCGCCGTTATTAGTGAAACATTTGACGACGGCAATAATGAATGGATTTTCGAACCAACTTTCAGCGCTTATCGAATGGACTTCACCGCAAAGAAACGCGCTTCGGGTTCTTCCGATCCTTTCGTTCTTTCTGACGATTGGGGGGTTCCTTTGTCGGGTCCTTTCTTTAGGCTTACTTTGACAGATTTCGAATAATATGAAAACAAAACTATTCTTCGCGGCGCTTCTCGGACTATTCGGGGGGCTTTCGCTTTCCTTTATTGTGAACGACTTCAGTTTCTTTGAACCGTTCTTCGAAGCTTTGATTGTGTCCCTTGTTGGGGCCGGGGCTTCATTCTTTCTTGACTTCTGTTTTCGTGAAGGAAATATCTTCGCGGGTTGGATCAGGTTTTTGAACCGGTATTTTTACGAAAACAAGAAGAACCCGTTTCGCTTTTTATATAAACCTTTGGGCGGTTGCCTTTATTGTTCGAACGTTTGGGTTTCACTTGCGTTCTTTTTCTTATATTGGGCGATTCAAGGAATTTCGTTCTTGTGGCTTGTTCCGATTTTATTCTTCAGTCACTTGATCTTGTTCTTCCTTTCAAAACATTTTGACCTTGATTCGTGATTCTTGCGGGTTAAGTTTTGATTCAGGAAAGGCCCCGTTGATCGGGGTCTTTTTATTTGGTGACAATTGTCAATTTGTAGGTTGATTTTCGTCAACTCTGAAAAGAAAATCGAAAAAAAGTTTCGAAAATAATTGCGGGAACGAATCGCGTTTTGTAGTTTAGCCCCTGAATCAATACTTAATTATTATGCAATTATCAAACACAATCGAACAAATTCACCGCAAAGCCGCGGAATTTCACGGCCTTTCCTTTGGTGATTTCCTTGTTTACTCAAACCCTGAAGAATTCGTTCTTCAAATGAACCGCGAAAATCACGACTTTCAGAAGATGAACGAAGCGGGCGTTGTAATGCTTGAAGGCGCCTTGACTATTGAAGGGCAAATTGAAGCCCGTGAACGCGCGCTTTCTTCTTGTCAATATCAAATTGAAAACCCGCAAAAGGCCGAATCTTCGCGTTGTATTCTTGAAGGTTGGAAAGAATCACACGAAGAAAACCTTCAGAAACTTAGAAGCTTTTAAATAGAAGAACCCCGTCGCAACTCTTAAACGACGGGGCCTTCTTTGTTCACAATTCACAAAATCAAAGAAATGAACAGTTTCAAAGATACGAAAAAACGAAAGGCGGTTCGGGACTTTTGGCCGGAACTTATCAAGCAAGAACAAGACTTTCTTCTTTTCTTGTTTTTTCCGTCGAATGATTACGGACACAAACCCGACCTTGAAAAGTTCAAGTCGGTTGATCTTCACAAGATCGAAACAATAATCAAAGAAGAACTAAAACACGACAACGAAATTCTTCGCGACTGTCTTCTTCGATTGATCCTTTCAAAAATTCAAATCACAAAATCAAAATAAAATGAAGCGCTTAATAATGCTATTAGGACACCTTGAAAGCTTTCAAGAAAAGGTTGAAGCAAAAATCGAAGAACTAAACAAGGAACTTCAAGAATTCGTTGAATTCCGTTGTTTCGTTTCTATCTATCACAAAGACGGAATTGTCTTGATCGAAGAAGAAAGTTCACCTTCGGCGCCTAATGTGGCCCCGCTTGCCGCTTGCCTTGACAAGATCAATCAAGAAGGCAAGCTTTCAAAAGAATCTTTTAATCAATTAACAATTTAACACAATGAAAAACCCAATTGAAGCGCTTGAAATTGACGCGCTAACAAAAACAGAAATCACGAAAGTCGCGAATCAAATCGCCGCCGGCGTTGAAGCCGGGATCGACGAACCGCTTGACTTGATTATCAAGATTGAATTCTTGAAAAAAGCCCTTGACGAAGCGAAGGGGAAAATTCTTGAAGACTGTATCGACGAACTTGATCTTCACGGGAAGGAAGGAACGACGATCGCCGGGGTCAAGATTCAAACCGTTGAAAGCGGGGTCAAATACGACTTCACAAATTGCGACGCGTGGAACAAATTTGATCAGGGCGCCAAAGAAGCGAACGAAGCGAAGAAGGACTTCGAAAACAAATTGAAGGGCCTGAAGAAGCCCGAATCGATTCTTGACGAAGATACGGGCGAATTGACGCGACTTGTTCCGCCGGCCCGAACGTCAAAGACAACGGTCAAAATGACTTTCAAAAAATAAGACTATATTTGCAATACAAATCAAAACTTAATTTCAAATGAAATCGCAAGAAATCACAAAAGCGCCGGATCAAGTAACGGCCGAAGAACTGAAGAAATACTTGAAAGCGGCGAACCTTGTCGCCCACCTAAACGAAAACGAAGTCGAACAATTTATTTCGATTTCGCAAGCCTACGGATTGAACCCGTTTAAGCGTGAAATATACGCTTCGAAGTACGGAAACAATTTTTCAATTGTTGTCGGTTACGAAACATATATCAAGCGCGCGGAACGATCGGGACGCCTTGACGGTTGGAAAGTAGAAACACAAGGCGAAGTGAATGATCAGGCCCCGAAGAAGTCTTCTTTGAAAGCCGTGATCACAATCTTTCGCGACGACTTCAAACACCCTTTTGTTCACGAAGTTCACTTTTCCGAATACGTTCAATTCAATAAACAAGGACAAGTCACGAAGTTTTGGCGTGATAAGCCGATCACAATGATCAAGAAGGTCGCAATTTCGCAAGGGTTCCGAATGTGTTTTTCGGACGAATTGGGCGGTATTCCGTACACGAAAGAAGAAATCGGCGAAGAAGCTTCCTTTGAAGTTGTGTCGTCCGGCCCCCTGAAGAAGAATGTTCCGGAAGGTTCAAACGTTACACAAGAAAAGCCGAAACCGGCCCCGGTCCTTGAAGTTGAAAAGCCGACGTTCGAAGAAGTGAAAGACGTTCTTCAAGCGGCCTTGAATGATTGCAAGACGCGTCAAGACGTTCGCGATCTTTGGAACGCGAACGCGGAATTCAAAACCGAAGACGCCTTTGTTCAAATGATCAAGGAAGCCGGCGAAAGAATTGAAGCAACGCCCGAAGCTGAAGACGCTGAAGAAATTGAAGAAGCCGAAGTTGTTGAAGAAGAAAAGGATCAGGAAGAAGACAATTCACCGGGTCCGCTTTTACCTTCTTCCGATTACGAAGCGAAAGATTCAATCAAGTTTATTCGTAAAATGACCGACGCCGACGAAATTATTTCCTTCACCGAAAACGAATCAAGAAAGTCGGTTCTTGATCTTGCGAAGGAAAAGATCGAAAAACTTCAAAACGCTTAAAGATGAAATGTAAAACGCCACCGGGCGCGGCTAAAATGCCGGCTTGTAAAGAAATAAAAATCAACGACCGAAACTTCGACTTCGCTTCTTTTACGGAAGAAGTGAAGCGAAGAAATCAATTGACAATTGCTATCAAGGAAAAATTCGGTTCGATCGCGGCCTTCGCGAATCATTCAAAACAAAAGCTTCAACCGTGGACCGTTATTCGAACGTTAAACGGCGAAAAGAAGAAAGACGTTCCGAAGATACTTGACGAAATAGAAAAGGCCGTTAAACGAATAAAAACCGACGAAAGGAAGATCACCAACGAACAAAGAAAGAAAGCGCGTCGCGTGATCCTTCTTGAAGTTGGTTCCGCGGCCGAATTCAACCGCCGATTTCCTGAATTCCCGCGGCCGTTTATTTCAAAGGTCTTGAACGGGAAGAAACGATTTTCGGACGATCGAACGCAAAAGTTCTTCAAAAAAATCGCTAAACTTGACGATTCACAAAATCAAGACTAATGAAAAAGAATTCAAGAAAAAGGGCGCCGGCCTTTCAATTCTACGCGGCCGATTGGTTGACGGACACTTCGCTTCGGTTGGCTTCACCTGAAACGCGCGGCGTTTGGATCGATCTTCTTTGTCACGCTTTCTTGTCACCCGAACCCGGTTTTCTTATCGTTGCCGGTCAAGTTTTAGACAAGAACGGAATTCGAAAGCTTGCTGGATTGACGCCGAAAAAGTTCGAAAAAGTGTTCAATGAATTGACGAATTTAGGAATCTTAAAACAAGACGAATCGGGTCGTTATTATTCAAAAAGAATGGTCGAAGACGCGCGTCTTTCACAGATAAGACGGGACGCCGGGAAGAAAGGCGGAAACCCTAACTTGAAGAAAGACGGTGAAGATTTGCTTGATAGTTTGGATAACCAAAAGGACAAGCAAAAGACAACCCCTTCTTCTTCTTCTTCTTCTTCTTCTTCAGATAATAAGAAAAAGAAAGATAAAAAGAAGGAAATCAAGAAGATTGAAAAGGTTGATCACGCTTTCGCTTTATACGTTTCCGAATCTTGTGAACGCGTCGGGACCTTGAAGAAACAATTGACCCTTGAAGAATGTGAAAAACTCGCGGCAAATTACGACCCGCGCGCCGTTTTCGAAATCTTGGATCAAATGGAAAACTTTAAAAAACTAACAACAAACTATTCGTCGGTATATTTAACCGTGAATAATTGGTTAAAACGTAGACAAAATGAATCAAAACAATCTACCAAACAAGGCGGATCAAAACCGTCTACCGGCGAAGCCCTTTCGAATTTCTAAAGGTGCCGCGATCCGGGAAGAAATCAAGAACGAAATCAAGATCAGGCACGTTCAAGAAGATGAACCGATCAAACAAGCGCTTCGATATTGCTTTGTTCTTATCGGTTTAAGGCCCGAACAAATACCGGACGAAGTCGAAAAAGCCGTTCTTCTTGATTTTATCAAGTCGAATCTTGCGAACTACACGCCGAACGAAATCAAGATCGCTTTTGAATTAGCCGTCAAAGGTGAATTCGAAGTTGATTTGAAGCACTTCGGGAAGTTTTCGCCGGTCTACTTGACGACCGTTTTCAATAAGTACATTGAACACCGAAAGAAGATCGCGGACGAAGTCGCGCGCGAACAAGAACGAACACGCCTTCAGGAAGAAGACGAACAACGCGCCAACGATCCCGAATTCAAAAAGAAGGTCGAAAAAGAATTCGTTGACGTGGTGATCAAGCCCGCTTTCGAAATGTTCAAGGAAACGAAAAGACTTGACTTCGGTTCGACCCCGGTGAAGTACGTCTTCAACTTCTTGAAGAAAAAAGGCGTTCTTGATCTTTCCGACGAAACGAAAGAAGAAATCAAAAAGGACGCGCAAAAGCGAACGGCCGGCGACGTTTATCACGCGAAACACCTCTTTTCAGTTAACAAGGAAGAAATCGAACTTCGAAAGCTTCTTCGGGACCCTGAAAATTCGGGCAAAGCTGAAGAAGCGATTCTTCTTGATAATTGCTTCAAGATCAGCGTTGAAAGATATTTTGAAAACTGTAAAACGTGGGAAAATGTATCTTTGTAAAAATTCAAATCAAGTGCAAAACTTCGGCGCAATCACTAAGTTCACCCCTTGCGGTCTTCCCGTTTGGTTCGACGTCGAAGTTTTAGCGAAGACACAAGCCGAAGCCGAAGCGATCTTTTTAAGCTTCTACCGATTGAAAAACGTAAAGGTTCGCCCCGTGGAAAGCGAAGGCGGTCTTTTCTTATATAACCCCAATTAATCAAAATTATGAACTTTAAAATCAACGCGAACGCCGCTTTGTCGTTCCTTCTTCGTAACGAATACAATCGATTTGTTGACGTTTTCACGGTCCTTCAAGAACAAAAGATCAAAGAAGAAGAAATCAAGGAAGAAGACAAGCAAGAACCCCCAACTTTTGAAGAATGGTTAATATTGAACAAGGTCGCGCAAAAAGAATCTTCAGTCGTTGGCCTTGACGGTCAAAAGATAAAAGTCGAATAAATGCAAGAAAAGAAAAACAACCCCGAAGATCAGGATCAAGCCGCGAACGTTTACGGCCTTTTTTCCGGCGTCGCCCTATTGATCGCCTTTTTCTTCGTGGCACTTCACAACGCCCCGGAAAAGAAGAAGGTTGATCCGGCGTTCAAAATAGCGCCTTCACAAGCTGAAGTCGATTCGATTGAATTCGAAACAAAAACTTTTCACTTTGAAACCCTTAAAAATAAAATAAATGAATAAGCACTTTTTAACCGGGAACGCGGGGGCGGACCCTGAAACAATCAAAACTGAAGCCGGAACAACGATCGCCCGCTTCAATGTAGCTTGCAACCGTACACGAAAGGACGAAAACGGCGAAAAGATCGTTGAAACCGATTGGATTCGTTGCGTTGCCTTCGGGAAGCGTGCCGAAGTTCTTGATCAGTATTTGAAGAAAGGTGACAAGATCGCCGTCGTCGGACGCGTTCAAACCTCAACTTATCAAAACAAGGAAGGCGAAACCCGATATTCGACCGAAACGATTGTCGACGAATTCGAATTTTTGGGATCGGCTAAAAACAACACGCAAGGCCCGCCGGACGGTCAAAGGAATTCAAGTGACGGCGATGATTTGCCCTTTTAACAATTGATTGTTGAAAATAAAGTTTCGAAAAGTCTTGCAGGTTCGAAGGTGATTTTGTAGTTTTACCAATGAATCAAAACACAAAAAACATGAATTTAGATCAAGGAACAACGACTTTAGCAAAGTTTACAACTTCAAGAGGGAACGAAATTGAAATCTACACAACAAATATTTTAGCAAAAAAAGCTTGTGTTGTTTTTGATCGTTCTTGTCAAATCGAAAGAACTTATCGAATCGGAAAAAACGCTTTTTTGAATTGGGATCAATTCGAAAACGGTTATCAACCTGTCAAGTCGATTCAAGACGTTATTGACGCTTGGAAAAACGAAGAAATTCACTTTTAATCAATAGAAACAAACGGCCCCTTCGGGGGCCTTTAATACTCTGAATCAAAATGAAAACGCAAAACACAACCCCAACAATCGAAAACGAATATCTTTCTTTTGACGACCTTTTCGAAGACCTTCGTCAACAATTAAGCGTTTCGACGTCTTGCCACCTTAAAGGAATTCACAAGAACAACGCCGAACAACTTGAACTTCTTCAGACAATCAAAGAAAATAACCTTGAAAGCTTTTCGCAAGTTTTGCCGTTCGTCTTTGATCTTCTGAAGTTCACACTTGAAGCCGAAAGAATGATTCTTCGCGTCGTGAAGCGACAAGCAAAGAACAAAATCAAAGATTCAAAAGGCTTCCCGGAAGGGTCGAACCCTGAAGATCACCCGAATTTCTATTTTTGCTATGCTGAAGGATTGATCAACGCGATCGAACGCTTTCAGCGAATGACCGAAAAAGTGATCGTGAAAAGATTTATTCAATCATAATTTAAACCCCGGACCCCTTCGGGGGTCCCTTTAATACTTGAAACAATGAAACAAAAAAAAGAACTATCAACGCGCGGCAAATTTGGACTTGTCCCGTCTTTAATCTTGACAATCCCTTTCTTCATTCTTCTAATTGTGACCGGGTTCGCCCTTTGGCTTCTTGCAAAGATTTTCAACTTTTGCGGGATCACCGACGCGATTGAATGGCAACTTCGAAAATTCGACGAAGGAATCTTGAAAGGTCGCCGCGGAATAACGACAACAATCAATCGTTAAATTTGAACCCGTGGGACGAATACCGAAAGACAAAGTCAGAAAACACGCGCAACTTCAAAGATCATTGACGCAAGTGAAGAATTCGATCGACACCGTTCAAGGTCAAATCGACGTTCTTGAAAATGTTAAACGCCGTTATGTTAACAACCGGAACTTGATTCAAGAAAAGATCGACGCGCTAAACAAGGAAGAATGAAAAAGAAAGCTTCAACCCTAAACGTAGAAATTCAAAAGGCCCTTTTCGGCGAACGGTTTCTTGTATTCATTAACCGAAAAACCGGAAAGCAGTTCTTGAAGTTCGCTTCACGCGCTGAAATTTTGACTTTCCTTCTTCCTTCTGAAGTGCTGAAGATTGAAAAAAACGATCTTCGCGCTTTTACCCTTGAAAAAAAACAACTTGAAAAGGCGTTTCCGGGGTCAAATCTTTGATTTCCGGGCCGTTCTTTTCTTTTTAGTATATTTACTAACGAATCAAAACAAAACCCCTTTAGAATGAAAAACTTCGAAGAATTAACGCACGAATTAAACGACGACGAAAAAAGAATCGCCGTCCTTCTCTGTCAATTGTTCCGCGAAAAGCCGGGCAAAAAGAACACCTTCAAAAATCACGACCTTCGACAATGGCTTGAAAAAGAACACTTTGAACCGATCAGCGGCCCCCGCCTTCGGAAAGTGATTCAATTCATTCGCTTGAATGGAATGTTGATCGGATTGATCGCCAGCCATTCCGGATATTGGTTAACAGAAGACCCCGAAGAATTGCGTTCGTGGATTGAATCAATGCAAGAACGCGAAAACGCCGTTCGTCATTCTAAACGCGCCGGCGAACGTGATCTTTTTATTCTTGAAACAAACACCCGACAAGGAAAACTTTTCGAAGATGAAAGCGCACGTTCTTAAAATTTGGCCGATCTTCTTCGACGCCGTGGCGCGTGGTGAAAAGTCTTTCGAAGTCAGAAAGAACGACCGCGACTTTCAGCCGGGCGACGAAGTCACCTTGAAGGAATGGAACCCGAAGACCGAAGAATTCACCGGCCGCGAATTGAACCGCTTGATCATTTACGTTTTCAAAGGCGGGTCGTTCGGCGTTCAAGAAGGTTTTGTTGTCTTCTCTATGCTTCCAATTTACGAACTTTTAACACCCCCTAAATAAAAAACAATGAAACAAAATCTTTCCGCCTTTTGGCAAAAGATCAAGCGCTTCTTCAAGCGCCTTAAATTTTGGACGTGGACGATCACGACACAAGAACGAATTGAATATCTTGTTGAACTTCAAATCGCGTGCCGTCAAAAATTCAACTTTTACTTCGATGTAAAGAATAAGAAGGAAGTCAAACAAGTTGAAGCACTATTGACACAAGTCTTCTATCGTCCCGACGGTTCACTTCGTCCCGGACCTGAAGCGCGAAAGATCGCAAGAAAGATCAAATCACAAGCCGACGCGAACGCGATCGCACGCAAGAACGCGGCTTCAAAACCGAAAACAAAATTCCGGGACTAATGGACCCAATCAAGAAGGAAATTGACCGAATCGCGGCTTTCTACACAAAGCACCCGCACGAAGAAGGGTTGAAGGCCGCAATCGAAAAGATCGTTCGCGACACGTCAAAAGAAGCCGTCGTTGAAGTGATCCTTCCTTCAAATGTTCAACTTATCACAAAATCAAAGAAATGAAAAACACCGCACGACACAAAAACGCGCCGATCCTGAAGCGATACTTGTTGAAAGAACCAATGACCGCACGCGAAAACCTTCGTCTTCTTCATTCTCTAAAACCTGAAGAACAAGAAGAAATGAAATTCGCGAAATCGCTTGCAACTTGCAACCCGGAAGAAGGACACGACCCGCCGAAGATAATCAAACGCGGACGGGTCCGAAAGGTGACGAAAAGCGTGAAAACGCGAAACCTTCACCCGTGGCGCGGCCTTGACTATTGGAACGCCCCAATTCGCGAACGAATCAAATTCCGCCGGGATTGTCCCGGTTCGTTCGGTTATCACCTGAAGCCGCAAATTGTAAACCCCGAACAAGGTTGTTGAAAATGAAGATCACCGACACAAACGGAAACCCCGTGAAGATCAACGAAGGCGAAATCACGCTTTCGAATATAACCGCGAAGACAACAAAAGGGAAGATCGTTCTTGTGAATTCCGTCGTCTTTTCCCGACAATGGAACAAGCCCGTTCGAACTTCCCTTTCAAGGGTCAATTTCGAAGACCGGCGTCTTCTGAAGAATTTCACCAACGGCAAAGAACAAGAACTTCAGCTTCTTGAAGTCGTCGTATTGAAGAAGGTCGGGAATATAATTCGACGTTGAAAATCACTATCTTTGTAAAACCGGGGCGAATTCGCGCCCGATAAGATCAAAGACGAATGACAAAGAAAACAACCCCCAAAAAGAAAACGACGCGGCGAACAAAAGCCGACAAGATCAGGATTGCGAAGGCGATCTTCAAAGATTATGCAACCGGCGAATTCACGCTTGAAAGTTGTTGCGGGAAGCAAGGGATCACCGCGCGAACCCTTCATAATTGGTCCGAATCGATTTCCGATATTTCAGAAGCTTTTAAAAAGGCAAAGGACGACAACGCAAAGGCGACGAAAGAAGACTTGAAGAAGAAGGCCGTCACAAGCCTTGAAAAGTTGATCACGGGCTTCAGCGTTGAAGAATCCGAAACGAAGGAAGTGAAGAATATTTCGGGCGCCGTGATCCAACGAACGACAATCAAGAAGACGAAACACTTCGCGCCGAATGTTACGGCCGTTATCTTCGCGCTCAAAGCGCTTGACCCTGAAACGTGGGACAACGACGGCTTCGGCGGGGGCGAAGAAGGTGAACAAGTTTTCATCATTGAAGGGCGAACGATTAAATTTTAATTGAAAAATGAACCCTTTGATTCTCAATAAGTTAGCGTTTCAGGCTTTGCGAATTAATATATATATGTATATTTTTAGCCCTCACAAAATCAAATTCAATGAGCAAAAAAAGCTATTATTCGAAAGCGGACCTTCTTTCTTTTGCCCGCTTTATCGTATCGGACGAACGCCGACTTCAAACAATGGAAATCAAAACAGTCATAAAATGAACAGAAGAAAACACGAATTCGAACAACACAACCCCGGACTTCTTCGGAAGTTTCTTCGATCAAGCAACAAGACGACGCGAAAGATTGCGTTCTTCCTTGTTGTTGTCTTCCTTTCCGGCTTGATTTGGCTTGTCGGTTGGATCATTGAACTAATTGTCGTGAACCTTTGGAACCTTGCCGCGTGGGTGATCAATCTTCTTTAAGCGTATTATTCACCCCCCACCCGAAACAAGCCGAATTCATTCGGGCGGTCTTCTCTAACAAACACCGGGCTTTAATGTACGGGGGCGCCGCCGGTGGTGGGAAGACCTTTGTTTCAATGGCGATCTTGATCGTCCTTGCGAAGTTGTTTCCGGGGTCCCGTTGGCACGTTGTCCGGGAATCTTTGCCGACCCTGAAAAGAACGTCGATCCCTTCCTTTCACAAGCTTTGCCCGAAGCACTTCATCAAGTCTTACAATCAAACCGATCAAATTGTCACCTTCACGAACGGAAGTCAATTGATCTTCTTTCCTGAAAACTATCATCAAGACAAGAACTTGACCCGGTTCGACGGTCTTGAAACGAACGGGTTCTTGATTGAAGAAGGTCAAGAAATACAAGAAAAGACCTTCAACAAGTGCCAACTTCGCGCCGGTCGTAACATTATACCGGGACTTGAAGAACAACCGAAACCGATCATTTTGATCACTTGCAACCCTTCGAACAATTGGACGAAGAAGAAGTTTCACGAAGCCGCGAAAGACGGCGTTCTTTCACCCGATTACTTCTATTTACGCGCAACAATGGCCGATAACCCTTCACTCCCTGAAGACTATCTTGAAGGGCTTGAAAACCTTGACGAAATCACGCGCGCCGTTTTCGTCGAAGGTGATTGGGACGTCGTCGACGTTGATCGTCCTTTCTTATATGCGTTCGACAAAAGGAAAACCGTTGAAAAGGGTCTTCGCGTTGATTGGTCCGAAGCGATCAATCTTTCGTTTGATTTCAACGTCGATCCGATCACTTGCGTCGCGGGTCAAACGTGGGAAGAAAAAGGCGTCAAACGTTCCCGATTGTTGAAGGAATTCAGGCTTCGAAATTCGGATATTTACGAACTTTGTGAAGCGATCCGGGTTGAATTAGGTGACGCTTATTTCGTTGTAACGGGTGACGCTTCCGGTTCGAATCGAAACGCCGTGACCCGTGGCGCCCTTAATTACTATCAAATAATCAAACAAGAACTTGATCTTTCAAACAATCAATTCAAGGTTCCTTCGGTGAACCCTTCGATCAAGAATTCGCGCGTTCTTTGCAACGCTATTCTTGCGAATCACCCCGATTTCAAAGTCGATTCTTCTTGTCACTACTTAATCGAAGACCTTGAAACCGTCGAAGCTACCGAAACGGGCGATATAAACAAGACAAAGGACGCCCGCAAAAGTCACCTTCTTGATTGTTTCCGATATTACGTTTGGACCTTCCACAACGATTTTATTCGATTCCGTTGATCTTCTTTTTTGTATCTTTGAACCTGAAACACAAAGAACAAAATCACGAACAATGAATCTATTAAAACGAAAGAAAGGCAAATTGAAACCCGAATCGAAACACGAACTTCTTAAAATTTACACGGACAAAGACGGCCGGGATTGGTTCGAATTCGCCGAAAAGATGAACGTTCCGGCAAAGCGCGCAATTGCCGCCGAAGTCGCGACACGTTTCGCCGATATGAACTTGACGAAGACGAAGTTGAAGGAATTGATCGGACGAATGAAAGATCACGCCGAAAACGGGAAGATCGTTGACTTGTTCGCGATCGTTTCGGAAATTGAATTTCGTCTTGACTTTATAGGCGAAGAAGAAACCTTGATCGAATTCGCTTCAATTTATTTCCTTTTGCCGGGTGAACCCGCCGACGACGTTTCGGAAATGTGGACACAAAAGAAGAAGGAACTTTTGAAGAATGATTCAGCGGCCCGCGCTTTTTTTTTGTCAAGGGCTTATCTTATCATAACGAATTATTCTCAACTGTCCGGCAAAGATTTCGAAAAGTATTTGACGGCGACGAAGGAACACGCCGAAAGATTAAGCCGATTTTTGTCGGTGAAGTCGTCGGCCGTTACATCGAAGATATAAACTATCTGAATCAAATGATTTGCAATTCACAACCGTCGGAAGTCGAACACCTTGAAAACTTGACCGTCGAAGGCTATTATTCAACGGTTGACACTTGGCTTCGAATCTTACAAGAAAAGAACGAGGCAATTGAAAAAAGCACAAACGGAAGCGGCGGGAACGTTGCGCGGTCGTCTTCGGCCCGGCGTTCCTCGTCCACAACTTAAACGGTGACAAATGGCAGTTAAAAACGTGATCTTCAGGCTTCAAGCCGAAACGGGAAAACTTCGAAAGGACCTTGACGACGTCAAGAAACAACTTGCGGGAATCAATCAAAATACCGAACAAGTCGACAAATCGTTCAACGGTTTAGCCGGGACGATCCGAAAAGTCGGGGTCGCGTTGGGGGGTCTTGCCGTCGGGCGTGAACTTCTTCAATTCGGAAATTCAGCGATTCAAGCCGCGGCCGATTTCGAAGCCCTTGAAATATCATTTACGACGTTTTTAGGATCAGCCGAAGAAGCGCAAAAGGTCTTAGCCGACCTTGAAGAATTCAGCGTTTCGACACCGTTCACCCCGGAACAAGTACAAACGGCCGGGAAAGCCCTTCTTGCTTTTGGGGTTGAAGTTGAAAACCTTGAAACTTCCCTTCAACGAATCGGCGACCTTTCAGCCGGGACCGGAAAAGACTTCAATGAATTAGCCGTTATCTTTGGAAAAGCGAAGGTTCAAGGAACCCTTTTCGCTGAAGATATTAATCAGCTTACCGAAGCGGGAATTCCCGTGATTCAGGAATTCGCGAAACAATTCGGGGTGACTGAAGGCGAAGTCAAGAAATTAGGATCAGAAGGAAAAATCACGTTCGCGAACCTTGAACAAGCTTTCGGCGATCTTACGGGTGAAGGCGGAAAGTTCTTCAACCTTACGCAAAACCTTTCAGAATCAACGGCCGGGCGAATTTCAACCCTTCAAGGTGAATTCGGAAAGCTGAAGCGCGAAATCGGTGAAGCCCTTCTTCCGATCTTTGAAACGCTTGTCAACGCGGCCCGTTCCTTGATCAACACCTTTTCAAACTTCGGGACCTTCCTTGACGAAAATCGCGGTTCGGTTGTTGTCTTTACTTCGGCCCTCGGTCTTCTTGTTGGGGCCTTGACCCGAAAACAACAAGTCGAAATTGCCGGGCGAATTTCAACCGCGGCTTCGAACGTTGTCAATCGTGCCGCTTCTATAATTACACGCGCACGAACAACGGCAACCGCGGCTTTGACGCTTGCGAACCGTCGTCAAACGTTAGCACAAAAGGCGGCAACGTTGGCGACTATATCAGGAAGAAAGGCGATTCAGCTTCTTAATATTGCGATTCGATCTAACCCGATCGGGCTTCTTATATCCGGGCTTTCACTTGTCGCGGGTCTTTTCCTTGACTTTGGTGATTCGGCCGCTTCAGCCGCCGACGACGTCGCGGACGTTACCGACGAAACAATCGAATTCGAAAGCGCTAAAAAGTCACTAAATACAGTAAACGAAGAAACGACGAAGAAGGTCGCCGAAGAAAGCGCCCAATTGAAAGGCTTGATCGAAGAACTAAAAAACACGAACAAGAATTCAAAGGAAAGAAAGAAGTTGATCGATTCAATCAATTCAACCTACGGATTGACCTTGAAGAACCTGAAGACAGAAAAAGAATTCGTCGAACAACTCGATCGGGCCTATGCTTCATTTGTTGCACGACTGAAAGAAAGGATTCTTCTTGAAGCTAAACAAAAGGAATTGACGCGTTTGATCGAACAACAAATTCTTCTTGAACAACAAATCGAAGGCCGAATCGGGTCTTTCCTTGGTGAATCGATCGGAAAGCGCTTCGGGGGTCTTGGAAATCAAACAGCGGCGGCCGTTGTGTTTGAACTTGACACGTTATTAAAGGCAACCGATCAGGAACTTGACCGAATCTTTTCGGGTGAACGATTGACAATTCAGGGGCTTGAATTTTCAGGGTCCGACGTGACGCGTGAACAACTTGAACAATTCAGGGAATTAAACGACGAACAACGCGCACAATTTAGGGTTTCACTTGATAACACCTTGAAGACACAAGCGAAATTTTGGAAGGACGTAAACAAAGCCAACAACGCCCAATACACCGAATTCAAGAAAGATGAACTTGCAAGGGTCGAAGACGCCGCGAAGACGATAAGAATTCCGACCGGTACTTTCAAGGACGGTGAAGAAATATTTGAAACGATACGAATCGAAGACTTTGAAACTATTATCGCACGTTATGACGGCGTGAACGAAGCGATCAAGGCGCTTGAAGGGGCCTTCACCGACTTCGACTTCGACGGGTTCACCGGGGGCGCTTCAGGATCAGCGAACAAGGTGAAATCGATCCTTCTTGATCTTCAACGTGAACTTCGAAAGACGGTTGAACAAACTGAAACGCAACGGGTTTCTTTCATTGATCCCGACAATTTAGAACAAGAAGAAGACAAGCTTCGACAAGCGGCGACAAAACAAAAAGAAATTTTGAACGCGGCACTTGACGACCGTGAAGCGGACGCAAGAAAGGCCGGTCAATTGAACGAACAAACGGCCGCGATCTTTGCGCTTATACGCGCCGAAAAGCTGAAGCAAATTGAAGAAAAGCTTCAAGACGACTTGACGAAGATTCGCGAAGAAGCCGAAAGGAAACGTCAACAAACACTTCAAGAAATTGAAGACGTGAATTCCGACGAACGTCTTGTTCGTGAAGAAAAAGACTTGAAGCGATTGACGGACCGAAGAAGGGAACTTGAACGCGAATTCATACGCGCAAAGACACGCGCCGAAGAAGAAAGGATTCAAGACGAAATCAATTTGAACGCCGAAGCACAAAGACGAATTTTCGATCGTCAACTTGAAATTCAAATCGAAGCGATCAATCGCCGCCGTGAATTTGAACTTCAATCGGAAGAATTGACCGCCGAAGAAAGAATCTTGATCAACAAAGAAGCCGATCTTGAAATTCTGAAGCTTCGAAATGAATTCACCGACCGCGTCAAAGACTTCAATCTTGAATTGACCGACGACACCGAAAAGAAGGAACAAGAACGCAAAGAAGCCGTTCTTGAAGGGATTGAAGAAATTCTTTCCGCTTCCGTTGAACTTGCGAACAAGTTGATTGATTTACAAATTCAACAAACAGAAAACGCGATCAGCGCACAAGAAAGACGCGTTGAACGTGCTAAAGAATTAGCGGACAAAGGGAACGCCGAACTTCTTCAGGCCGAAGAAAAGCGTCTTGAAGAATTGAACAAGCAAAGACAAAAGTTCGTTCAAGCACAACAAGCACTTGCCGCGACCGAACTTGTGATCAATTCAGTCGTTGCCGTATCGAAAGCGGCGGCCGAAGGTGGGGCGGCGGCACCGTTCACAATTGCGGCGACCTTGATCGCACTTGCGGCCGGTCTTGTAGCGGCTAAAGCACAAGCACAAGCGGCGGCCGGTGGATTCGCTGAAGGTGGATATACTGGGGACGGTGGAAAATACGACCCGGCGGGAACGGTCCACAAAGGCGAATTCGTCTTCACGAAGGAAAAGACCGCGAAATATAGACCCCTTTTTGAAGCTATTCACAAGGGCCGAAACCCGTTCTTAATGGAAGGAATCGGCGAACAAGCCGTAATTGTGAACAACTTCGGCTTCGATCAAAAGCTTGAACGAATCGAAAAGGCTATCAAGAAACAAGATCGCCTTTCCTTACATATCGACGAAAAAGGAATTCGCGGGATCGTTTCGCGAATGGACTTCAAAGAAAACAGAATCAAAAGCAAGGCGAAGAAATGAGTTTGAAAATAGAATTGAACGGTCAATTGATCAACGGCCGAATTGACGGAACCGAAAACTTCGAAATCACCGAATCACTTGATCGGGTTGAAAAGACTGTCTTGAAAAGGTTTTCAAGTGAATTGACCTTCTATGACGACGGCTTCGATATTATCAAGACTGAATTGATTGATCCGGCGAACGGGTTCTTCAATACGGTTGAAGTTCGGGTCTTTGACGATTGTTGCGGGGGTGATCCCGTCTTCGTTGGGGTGATACGTGGCGATTCGATTGATTGGTGCGAACCGGGTTGTTTCGTTTCGGCTAACCTAACAGAAGAACCCGAAGCGCTTAATTGCGTGAAGTCTACTTTGATTTATGACGATCACAACGGTTTCGCAACGAACCGCGCACACCCGGCCGTTCGTTATTGCGTAGAACCGCGCCCGGCCTTCATTCAAATCGCTTTAATCTTCATCTATTTCGTTCTTGACTTGATCTTGATTGCGATCTTGATCCCTTTAATTGCCGTGATTTTCGTGATCTTTTCGATCGTTTTCGCGATCTGTCTTGTGATCGCTTTGATTTTATTAATCATTCCGGGCGTCGACCCGCCGGATTGTACGGGCGGCTTCACGAACCCCGTGAACGTGATCAACGAAATTCTTGAAGTTTATGACAATTTACAAAACCTATTGATTCAATGCGGGCGCGTTCACCCGTCACCGTATGCGCGGGAATATATCAAGAACGTTTGTGACAAGTGCGGTCTTCAATTTCAATCGTCTATTTTGAACGATCCTTCTTCGATTTATTACAACGTCGCTTTTTTTTCCGCTGAAGTTCAAAAGGGCCGCGCGCCCGATACGACGAATTTTTCTTTGATCGGGAAAAACGTTCCTTTGTACACGCTTGAACAATTCTTAAACGAAATCTTGAATCCGACTTTTAACGGTGATTGGAGAATCGTCGGAAATACTTTGATATTCGAACGTGAAGACTTCTTCAGCGCCGGGCCGGTTTGGATCAATACCGTTGAACTTGACAATCAAGGGCTTCTAATTGATAGCGAAGTTTGCTTCAATTGGATCGACGACGAAAGACCCGCGTTCGGTCGCTTTGAATATGCAAAGGACCCGCAAGAATACTTAGGCGCCGAAGCCTTCAACCGTTACAACGATTTGATTGATTGGAACGTTCCGCCGGACCCTTCGCAATCGGGCGAATCAACGACGATACTTCAAGTTGGGGCCGCGCGCTTCCGTTCCGACGGGGTTGAACTTGACGTTCTTGATTTCTTCGCTGACTTCTTAGGGGGTGCCGTGAACGCGATCTTTGCCGGGGCCTTCAGCGAATCCGAAAAATACCTTTTAATGAGCCAACACACGGCGTATCTTCCGAAGCTTCTTTTGTTGAAAGATTCAACGCCGAACGACAACAACTTGACCGAAAACTTCTATTCGGATAGCTACACGGGTTCGCCGGTAGTTGTTCCGGGTGAATCTAATGTTGACGTTATTGATCAAGATCAGCGCTTTAATTTGCCGTTATGGTTTAATGAAGGGGTTATTTCTTCAGGATATTCAACAAATATCGACGGGACCTTGTACGGGAATTTTCACGCGATCAAGAACCCGCGTCTTCCGGGTCAACAAAACTTTGAATTCAACTTCGCTTTCGCTTTCGATTGTTTCCAATACAACGAATTCAGTCTTGAAAAGTCGGTTGAATTAATGAAGGGCGGAAACATTGTGAACGGGATTCCGCTTGAAGTTGTTTGGAATTTTAACCAACGGACCGCGAAAGTTTCCGGGATTGTTTAACTTGAATTTAATTAACTTTGCATTATGGCGCAACTTATATTTTCCGGCCCTTTATCACTTACAACGAACAACCTTGTTTTTGACGATTGCGGTTGTGAATTGACTTGTACTTTGACAAGGGACCCCGGCGGGCCGCCTTCGAACCCTAATATTTCAAGAATCGAATTGATCACGGTCGGCGGAAATACTTCTTCGATCGTTTCAATTGACGGGGTGCCGTACACAACCCCAACGGGGCCGCCTATGACAATCCCGATCAGCGCCTTCAATCCAACGATTGAAATCGTTTTTCAAATAAACGCGCCGATCAATATCGGACAAATAGACAACCTTGTTCTTGAATTAGATTGGTTCAGGGTTCCGAATTCGGGGACGTGGACTTATCCGATCACACTTGAAAACGTGAACCCGGTCTTGTATTGGACGCCGCCGGTTGGCCCGATTGATTTCGGGGTCGTTCCGGTAGGTGGGACGGGTCAAGTGACGCGAAACTTCAGCAATCCGACCGTTTGCGATCACGAACTTTTGATCAACAACCTTTGTCCCGATATTACTTTGAATCAGTCTTCACCGTGGGTTATTCCGGCCGGTTCGAATTCCGACGTTCAATTCACTTGGACGCCAACGACACCGGGGCCGCTTGATTGTACTGTAAATTTCACGGGTTGCGAACTTGACACGATCTTTCGATTTGTAGGTTCTTCGATCATTCCTTCGAATTGCTTCAATTGTATTGACGTTGTATTCGAAACCGAAAACGGATATTTGACACCGGCGCCGGGGCTTTGTGCTGACTTTGCCGCCGACGGTCGCTTTGATCGCGCCGCAATTGGTGAAAAGAAGAAGATTCGATTCGATTTCTTTTATTCGACGGGCCTTGTGAATGGTCTTGAATTGTGGTTCAATCCTGAAATGTTCGCCGACGTTTGCGATTTCGCTTCTAAATATCCGGGGGCGATTATAGATTCACCGCCGGCCGTGGCTTATTATATCCAATTTTTCACCGGGATCGGATCAGCGCCAATGAACTTAATCGGGGCGGGTGCAAATGCTAACAACAACAAAAACTTCGCCGTCACATTCATTGAAACGGGCGCGAACAACTTTTCAATTGAATTCGAATTCTTCTTCACGATTGACGTTGACGAATGGATCAACGGCGCAAGCGTTATCAATCAACAACGCCTTCTTCGAAACTCTGTTTTCGCAACGTCCGACTTGACGAATTCAATTCCTTCGATATATAACCAACTTCGAAAAGCTTGTTTCTTTTTCTTCTTGCGTGACCCTTCGGTTCTTGTTCCCGATCCTATCA
>Ga0180437_10002497_pt1 | contig 29196 bp, 22 predicted proteins | sample SS_ome_4_FD_132410 | JGI IMG/M metagenome (GOLD analysis project Ga0180437, IMG submission 132410) | Hypersaline lake sediment archaeal communities from the Salton Sea, California, USA - SS_3_D_1 metaG | ecosystem: Environmental > Aquatic > Non-marine Saline and Alkaline > Hypersaline >...
CTCGGGAGATTTTACCTGGAGCACCGCAAGGAGAATGTATTCTACAGGGAAGCCGTGTTTTTTTCAGTCGATGAGATCGTTGATCATCTCCGAAACGCCGGGTTTTGTGATTTCAGCTTTGTCCAGACCATTTTTAAAAACCTTGATGAGCTGAAGAGTATTGAGCCTGTCAAAGAAGGATACGGCGAAGGGTCTTTTGTGGTGGTAAAGGGGGTAAAAAAACCATAATATTCGGAGGTATCCGATTATTGGTGTTATGAAAAAAATCGTGTTGTTCTGTATCATCATGATGGGGGCGGCAATGTCACAAATGGCGGAATCTAATGAAATTACCCTCAACATCGTGTACAACAACGTCGCCTTTGACAGAGCGCTGACCCTCTCATGGGGGATGGCCTGCGTGATCGAAGGTACGGATAAAGTGATACTCTTTGATACTGGCGGCGATGGACATACCCTTCTTTCGAACATGAAGGCAATGGGGATTGATCCAGGGCAAATAGACATAGTGGTCCTCTCTCATATCCATGGTGATCATACGGGTGGTCTGGGACCATTTCTGGCTGCGAACTCCGATGTCACCCTCTATGTACCTCGCTCTTTTCCGAAGGATTTCAAAAATCGCATGGAGGCAAAAGCGGCTCGAGTCGTTGAGGTCGCTGCACCTATTGAGATCTGCAATCAGGTGTATTCAACGGGAGAGCTTGGGTCATGGATAAAGGAGCAGGCCCTGGTTGTAAAAACCGAACAGGGGCTGGTCATGGTAACCGGGTGCGCACATCCAGGTGTAGTGCACATGGCGAAGCGTGCCCTTGAGCTCTTTGACAGTGACATCCACCTCATCACCGGCGGTTTCCACCTCGGAGGTTCCTCAGAGAATGAGATAAAAAAGATCATAAAAGAACTGAGAGAATTCGGGGTAAAAAAAGTCGGTCCGAGCCACTGCACCGGAGAAAAGGCGATAGAAAAATTCAGAGAGGCGTGGGGAAAAGAGTTCGTTGACGCAGGGTGCGGAGCAGTCATAAAAATCCCGCATAAAAATCCCGAATGAAAAGCAGGGGCAATCCAGCGGGCGGGTGAAGCTCCAGAGCTGTTCCTTCACCAATTCATTCAAATCTATGCGGGGTTTCTATTCACCGAAGAGAGGAAATGCGCATGCCCTTTGGCTTTGGTAGAGGAAGGCGCGGAGGACGGATAGGGAGAGGGTATTTCAGACGAAGGTCCCCTGGTCGGTTTCCCCCGGATGTATGCATCTGCCCGAGATGCGGCCTGACACTGCCTTCCCCGCGTGAAATCCCCTGTTTCAAGAGAGTGTGTCCAAGATGCAACTCGGTCATGGTCAGGCGGTTTTCCCTTCCCCCATAAGGCGTGTAAGTGAGAAGAAAAAAAAAGCGAAAAAACCCATTCCATCCTTAGAAAGTGAGTCAAGGTAACATTAGACGCCATGATAGATTTCCAGGTAAAAGTGAAAGAGCTGAAGAAAGGGCAGAGGATAGCCCTCATTGCGACTCTTTTGACTTTTCTTCTTGCGCTGATGAAAGGCATTATCGGGTATCTATTCGGGTTTGAAGTTCTGATCGCAGATGCCCTTCACAGTGGAGCCGATCTTCTCGCCATTTTCGCCTCAGGGTTTGGGCTCTGGCTTGCGTCGAGGAAAAAGAGCGCCAAATTCCCCTATGGGTTATACAAAGCAGAAACCCTTGTGAGTTTATTGATCGCCGGCGCAATTGCCTATGCCGGGGTCGAACTGTTCCTTGAGGGGTACCGGAAGCTCTTCCAGCTTGCACCGTTCCGTCAGTTTCCCTTCTTCCCTGCCGGGGCGGCTGTCGTTTCTATAATCGTCTCCTATGTGCTGGCGCGAAAGGAGAAAATGATAGGACAGGCCATCAATTCTCAGTCCCTGACCATTAACGCCACCGAGTCCTTTCTGGATATATTCGTATCAATGGTCGTCCTCGTAGGAATAGTGTTGGCGTATTTTCGTATCCCCTTCGTGGAAGGTGGCATCATCATCGGCATTTCACTTTTCATTTTTGGGCTTGGAATCAAGAATGCCTGGACATCCCTTCTCGTACTGCTTGATGCGAATCTCGATCCCCGCCTGCAGGAGGAGATCGAAGAAAAAATCAACTCGATCTACGGAGTGAAGGGTGTCGGTGAAGTGAAGATACGTCAGGCAGGACCATTCAAAATGATAGAATGCAACATCGAAACGAGCCCGACTCTTCCTCTCTACAGGGCTCATGAGCTTGCGGATAAGGTCGAATCGTTTATCATGGAGAACTACAGACACATAGAATCGGTTTTCATACACGTGGAGCCTGCAAAAAAACACATAATTTCAGCAATAATTCCAGTCAAGGAAATCAACGGGCTTGATTCAAGAGTGCACGGACATTTCGGTCGTGCTCCCTATTTTATCATTTTGCGCCTCGATGGGGAAAACATTGAAATCGAAGATTTTTACATCAATGAGTTTTTAAAGGAAAAAAAACATATAGGCCTGAAGGTGATCAGAAAAGTAATCGGGTACAAACTCGACCTTCTCTTCACCTCGAATATTGGTGAGATTTCTTTCTATATGCTCAAAGACAACTTCGTCGATATATACAGAATCGAAGAAGGGCAAACGGTGCAACAGATGCTGGACAAATACCGCGTCGGCTCTCTTGAAAAGGTAGTGTCTCCACTCCACACACTCGAAGATTCTCAGATAAAAGATTAGCAGCTACACAATACCGATACCTGGGCAATCGAGATCCTCTATATTCTGATCTCTACTATATCCTCCATACACACGCGCTTCAGCGAAACCGAAGGATCGTGAGCGTTCCCAATCCCAGCACATAATCCACGGCCTATTGAGTACACCTGTGATTTCAACGCTCAGACATTCCGTTCTTCGATGAATAGATTGAACAGTCTCTTCGGGATGCCGACAATCAACTTGTCTCTCCCGATTTTTGCATATTTTCTCGAATCATCGCATCCGAAAGAGATGCTTATTTTTTCGGTCAGAAAGGTTTTCACAACGACTTGGGCGCACACGCCCATCAGTCCGGAAAGCTCGACATGAAGGTTTTCTGCCATTTTGTTTTGATATGTTTTCAACAGCTGCATCATATCAGCTGGACGTATGCTTGCTAAGATGAGATCCGGCTCCTCTTCCACATTCAGTCCCATATAGCTCATACTGTTGTGCAATTGAGGGATCCCTTCCAAAAGAGCCAGGCTCTGCTCTTCTGAAATTCCCCGTTTCTCCTTGAACAAGGGAAATACTTCTTTGCCTGTATCAATATTCCCATTCAAACTGTACTTCGCCCCGAGACACGAGAAAGTGTGCAAATCGATGAGGAGAGGCGACTGAATCGCCCTGGTGAGCGCTTCACACATGCGATTAAATCTAACAATCGGATAGAGTACACCAGATGGTTTCTCCCTGTAGAACTTCACTGTGATCCATTGATCATGGTAGTTATCTTGAAACTTAAATCTCAAGCCTTTCATAGCCTTCAACCTCCTCTACAATGTAAAAGATGTAATATCTTGTCTGCCCATTCAGTTCCTTTTCCATCCCGCTGTGAGATTCGTATCCCGGGTGCATGAATATCGAGGATAGCGTGCCAGATTATAATAATGATTTTCATTATCAATAGTCAAATGAAAAAAAATCTTCTTCTTTTCATCACAGCAAACCAATTGATGAATATACAGAACAGCGTATGCGAGTGTGAAAACATTTTGATCTTTCAGTACCCCTCTTCATGGAAGTGGTATCCGAGGCTCCTGCCATCCCCCCTTTCCCACAGTCACACCGTAGCTGGCAGAAAACCGTCGCGGGTGAAGTCTGGGTATCCGAACGCAAATGCGCTGGTGTTGGCATTCGGGAGGATTCAGTATTTCTGCGGGACCTATTGGATCCTGCTCACTTTGTATCCCCAGCGGGTTTGCGCCTTTTCAACCAGCGAGGCAAAGAGGGATTCGTCCATCTCGGGTTCTTGGGACATGATCCAGATGTATTTGCGATTGGGGACCCCGATCACGGTGTATTCGTACTCTTTTCCCACATCCAGTACCAGGTAGGGAAACCTCAACGGCCAGACTGGCTGAATCCTCCATTCCGCATTCATCTCCATGTTGTTGATCCAGGCCTTTTGTGGATAGATTTTCAGCTTTCCTTCAAAGAAACCCTTGTTGAATCTGAAATTTATATCGATCCTGTTTTTTCCCTCGTTCCAGGTGTACAGTTCGATCGCATTGTGAGAGCCCTTCTCGATGAAGGTGGGTATATTCGCGATCACGAACCAGCGTCCCATATACCTCGGGATATCTATGCAGTTAACAGTCTTGCGGGATTCTGTGGTGCTCACTGCTCTGGAGCCGGTAGCGCATGAAACGAACCCGAGGAGTGGCAACAACAGCACGAATGCAAGCACTTTCACAGAGAGTCCTCCATCTGTGTTGAGCTCTACAGTAAACTCAAATCCTGCCAGAGGCAAGTGACAATCGCCGATCACACCGAAAAAGCTCCCCCAGCTGCAGTCGAATCGCAGGAATATACTCTGCTTCGCTGTGTATGTTTCGTCCGAAGACACTAAAATATTCCTGTACCGAGAAATCAAAACGAATCAGCTCTGATAGAAAAAATAATAATGTGTGCTAAATTATACACTAAGGAATGAATAAATTACGATATTGTAATTTAATCGGTTTATCGCCATGAAACCACGAGCAATTCTCTCGATCTTCCCCCTCATTCTTCTGTATCTGTTTACTTCCTGTAGCTGGCGAACGAACCTTTTTGAAATCGTGAGCTCCTACCAACCCAATGGAAATGGATCCTATACCGGTGAGCTCATTCTGCTTTCCGCCACATCGACCTCCAACACAGGCGTTCAGCTTTGCTTCTCGGAAGAGGTCGAGCTTACAAGTGCACAGAATCCCTGTAGCTATTCGATTCCAGGACTTACCGTCAGCAGCGCAGCTCGTGACCCTGTCGATTACTCGATTGTTCATCTTGTCACCTCCTCACAGTATGCACTCGACTACTCCGTGACGGTGACAGATGTAAAAAGCACAAGCGGTGAGATAATCGGGTATCAGAACAGCAGAACATTCTCAGGGGATGCTGCGCCTGCTCTTCAGAGTGTGAGCTCCTACAGCAACAGTGAAGTGCGCGTGTATTTTACAGAAGATGTCGATCTGACAACAGCGGAAAAACGCAATAACTACAGCATCCCTGGTCTTACGATCAGCTCGGCCGCGAGGGACAGCGCTGATTTCTCGCTTGTGATCCTTGTCACCAGTGCGCAGGATTCGGTGACGTACACATTGACAGTAAACAATGTAGAAGACATGACTGGAAATTTCCTCACAAGCCCGAATTCCAAGGATTTTACAGGAACAGGTCCAGTGGACACAACACCGCCGTTGCTCATCTCAGCCTCGCTCATCGACATAGGGAGCTTTGAAGTGGTGTTTTCTGAACCGGTCGAGCAGTCCAATGCGGAAAACCCTGCCCATTATGATCTCAAAGACAACGACGGAAACTCCATCCCTCTCAACTCTGCGGTACGACAGGCCGATCAGTCGAAAGTCCTGATCACTGTTTCGGACATCCTCACGAGGAGCCTGTACAGTCTTATTGGGAGCACGAATATAGTGGATTTGAACGGCAATGCGCTGGAAGGCCCACCGCACAACCAAATGGATTTTTCCGGGCTTTCCACAGTCATCGCCGACACGATAGCGACCTCGAGCACGAGTGTGAGGGTACTTTTCTCCACCGAGGTGGATCTTTCAAAGTCCCAGAACCCGGGTAATTATGCAATCCCCGGACTTGGGGTGAGCAGCGCAATACGGAACACGATCGACCATTCCATCGTCGACCTGACAACCTCGGTTCAGGAAGATACCGATTACCTCCTCACCGTTACAAACATCATTGACCAGGACTCGAGACAGTTTTCAGGTGACGTCGCTCCCTTCATCGAAAGCGTCAGTTCCTACGGCAATTCGAAGGTCGCAGTCTACTTCTCAGAGCCCATGGAGGAGACATCGGTCCAGACAGCCTCCAATTACAGCATCGTGGCTCTCAGCGTCTTTACTGCAACCCGCTCAACAGACGATCACTCGAAGGTCATCCTAGATACAAGCTCCCAGTCAGGCAGCACGATCTACACGGTCACAATAAATGCCGTTACAGATCTGAACGGGAACGGACTGACAGACCCGAACGCAATGCAATTCTACGGGACCGGCCCGACAGACAACACACCGCCAACACTGCTCTCAGCCGAGCTCATTGACGGAAATACCGTATGCCTGCACTTTTCCGAGCCCATGGATCAGTCCTCCTGTGAGACAGTAAGCTATTACAGCGTACTGGACAGCTCCGGAAGCTCTCTCCCCGTTGATATCGCAGAGCTCCAGGCACCGGAGAATGCGGATGTCTGCCTGCACATAACTGGCAGTTTTTCCGCACCTCTCTACACCGTGACGGTAAGCACCGATGTGCGCGACAGCAACGGGCAGCAGCTTGCCGGATACCCTGACAACATGGCATCCTTTTCCGGTACAGGAAGCCCACCCGAAAACTTCGCAGACGGGCCGTTGATCGAAGATCCGATGAATGAGACGAGCACAGAGTTCTGCATGCTCACCAAATACAGGGGAAGGGTTTATATAGGGCCTGCGAATGCAGACAATGCGGTGTTCAGGATGAAGCCAGATGGAAGTGATCCTGAAATCGTGAGTTTCGTGTTCGACACGGGATCAGTGATCTCACACACCCTCGACCCCGGACCCGACGGTGAGGACGGTATCGACTACATCTGCAGCGGCGCCATCGGCGGTGAGGAATATCTATTCGTGGGTCCCTCAAAATCTGGTGGCAACCTCGACTACATTTACTATACGAAAGAAACTGGCAGCACGCTGCACTTTGATGCCATCGATCTCTCAGCGGGAAGTATTCTCGGAGGCCAAACAAAGGGTGTGTCTGCGATGGGATTGTTGAACGACAGGCTTTATATCGGTTTCCCAGACACTGGCGGACAACGGCCCTACCTCCTCATGCTGAAAAATATCGTGCAGTTTCCACAGGAAGATATCGATGTCTTCAATCTGCGGGCAGACAGAATGCCGCGCATCGGTGCAGATGGAGACTTCGGCAAGCCGAATACCGCAGGCACCGTGGGCATCGATTCCTTCTGTGTTTTCAATAACAGCCTCTGCCTTGCAAACGGTGGTCACAACAACATCGATGAGGACGGGGGCATCCTGCGTTCAACGACTCCCACGCCAGGGTCTTACGAGACATATCCCGGAGACTGGGAGGATGTGACTCCTACTGGAGAATCCCGCTGGTATAATGAGCCGAGTTACGACCGTTTTTCCGCTGAGCTCCCTGGTGTCAACAAGCTCATCCCCTCTGACAAGGCCTTTCCATCAATGGCGGTATTCAACGGTGCGCTGTACATCGCGAGGAACACGAAGGACTTCTCCAACCGACCCCAGCTGTGGAAGTTCGACGGATCAACCTGGGCCCTGGTTGCTGATAATGGCTCTGGAATCACCAGCATGGGAAACCCGGACAACCATGCGCTTTCACTCCTCGTGGTGAACGGAGACCGGCTCTACATAGGATTTGACAACTCGAACACCGGACTGCAGCTGTGGCGCACTCTGGCAGGTGTCACAGACCCGGAGCTCGAGTCAGACTTTGAACCGGTCACAACCGACGGGCTGGGCGATCCTGCACAAAATCAGTGGATCTATCACGCGCTCTCCATCGTGGACAAGGATACACACTACCTCTGGCTGCTCTGCGGGAAAAGCGGTGACAGCCTGAAAGTGTACCGCACGAAAAACGAGTAGTGGGTCTTTCATCAGGGGACAAGAGACGTGTAGTGTTCCAGCACTTCGCTGTTATCGAGCCCTGTCAAAGAGAAGAACAGTGTCGATAATTCCGTTGAATCGGAAGTTGCTGGCATCATCAGGAGGAGGCTGAGACCCGATCATCAATCCACCATCAGAATCCCGGGCTGGACCGAAATCATTGGGGAACTGGGATTTCTGGCCCTCTCCCCAGACCCAGATTATAGTATTTTGCACCCGGTATCCATCGAAATAGAGGTACATCTGATCTGAATCCCATGCCGCAACAATATGGTGCCACTGGTTTGTGCTCAACCGTGCTTCGTTTGAAATAAGGTAGGTATGTTTTCCCCCATCATTCGTCAATATGAAGGCAATCTGACCGGGCTGGTTGTACTGGAGACTGTAGGATTCATCTGAATAGTCCTCCAAAACACCTTTGTGCACGATCCCGGCGGCAGTGAGAGTAGTATACGGATAGATCCATGCTTCCACTGTTCCCTGATCGGTTAAATCCAGTTGAGTGGAATCAGGAAGCAGGAGGTATTCATTGGTGTGATTGAACTCCATTCCGCTCCCATCGATCCCCGGAACCCACTGAGCATCACCGATTATTTCCACAGGGCTGTTCTCATCGATATTCTCATCGAGCGTTAACCCGGCAACAATGCCCTTCTCTTCATCAATGAACACCCCACTGTCCAAAACCTCAACTAATACAGTGGCATCGCCGGTTTTCATGTCAGGATCCTCCACTGTGAGAGTGACTGTATAGATTCCGCCGTTGTCATACCTATGAGCAGGCGGGTTGGCGAGATCGCTATTTTCTCCATCGCCAAAATCCCAGCTGAAGGCAAGAGATCCGCCTTCAGGGTCATAGGACCCTGATCCTATGAAAAGGATCTCAAGAGGTGCATACCCTGAGAGTATATCAGCTTCGAGCACGGCAATCGGATTCTCTGACTCCTGGTTCAATGCATCATCGAGATATGAGAGGTCAATATGTACCGATGAAGAACAGGAAAATATAAAAGCAACCACAATTATTATTAGAAATATTCAAGAGACCTTTTAAGAGTCCTTCATGATATCTTGCCTATTATGCCCGTATGGTATACCTTTTTCAGAATTGAGCGAAGACAGTTGATTGGGAGAAAATATGAAAGCAAAGAAGATAGTAAAAAATGTCCTGAGGAAAATTATCAATCCAAAGACTCTGTTCACCTTGATAAAGATCAAAAGAGAAAGGAAAAACAAGAAGAATCGTGTATACATCGACTCTTATTTAAAGGCCTATTCAAAAATGTTCCGCAGCGAATCTCTTCATTTCCCATATTTTTCTAACCCTGACATTGATCCAGAAGAAATAAGCCTGTCTGATATTGAGAATGGAGGGATTGAATATTCAAAGCTCATAATTAAAAAAATTGTGGATAAGGCGGCACCGGTGCTTGATGTGGGGTGTGGATTGGGAGGACTGTGCAAAATGCTCCTCACCGGGGGGTACGAACCGGTTGGTCTTACTCCTGATCATTATCAATACAACTATATAACGGAAAAATACCCCGAGATAAAAGTCATACAGAGCAAATTAGAAACCATGGATTCCACGTCATTTCGACACGCGTTTGGAACAATCATCACCGCAGAATCCCTGCAATACTTAAAACTGGATAAAGCCTTTCCGATCATTGATGATATTTTAAAGCCTGGTGGTCACTGGATTGTCTGTGATTACTTCAAAACGGTGACAAAATCCTCTCTCAAACATCAACACCACTGGGATGACTTCGTGAATAGAATTCATAAAATGAAATGGGAGATCGTATCACAGCGGGATATAACAAAAAACGTTCTTCCCTTTCTTGCGTACTGCTCCACATTCTCAAAAAAAATATTACTACCCATGCTCGGCTTTTTTATCGACCAATTTCATAAAAAAAAGCCAGGAGCCTACTTTCTCCTGGAAGACACCATTGATTCGATCAATGCAGACATAATAAAACGTTTGAGATACATAGATCCCGATGTGTTTTCGCAGGAAAGAAAATACATGCTGCTTGTGATCAAAAAGAAATAGCACCTAAAATCGAGCGGTCTTTCTGTCCCTGTCAGCAGGAGTGCACAATTCTCTCCACAGCGCAGCAATCTCCCCGGACAGAGCTCATGCACCCGGACCGAAATGTTTCAGCATGACCAGGTTATCGGTTTGGCTCTCATTGACAATGCCCACGCCTTCCTGTGCCGCGGGGGCGGATACGAAAAACTCATCGTTCGTCATCTGTCCAAAACGTATCATCGCCGGCGATTCAATGTGATGCGCTCCGAACTTCCCGTGGCCCTGGATACAGATCAACCCATAGGCCGCTTTTTCCCTGATCGTCACCCTACGACCAGGAAGAACGGTTAACTCTTTTGCACCGAAAAATTGGGATTTATACTGGACCCAGAACTCTTCAAATCCCTCTGCCCTCATGTCCTCCAGGTTCTTTACCGGTTTCGGTTCGAGGAAACGATTTCTGTAAAAATCAGGATCGATGTTCAGTTCCCAATCGATCAAACTCACAATGTAATCAAGGTCGTCCTTATGCTCATCAGGTACATCCTTCACCAGTGCATCCCACGGCGTGTACTGCTCCCAAACGATGTTCTGAAACATTGCGAACACATCGGACGCCCGCTGTGGTTCGTAGGTCAAAAGAGAGCCCGGCGCATGCAGGATTCCAGGAGGCACGTCCCACCCTGTGCCAGGCTTTAGCTTGAAGGCAACTGAAAGAAAAAGAATTCCGTTGTCTCCCTTCTTCCAGTTTTCGAGGCATCGCTTCACCTGATCCCTGGTTGTACCAGGATTGAGTCCGAAGAACGTATAGGGGAACCAGCCGGGATGATTGTTGAGCTGCTTCGGAAAATAATACCCCTCGGGCTTTCCCTTCTGACCGACTGCGGACGCCTTTTCATCATCCTGATGAAGATGATGCGGCAACGGCTCCATATTGTCAAAAAACTTGGCGTACATGGTCCAGCCGCCATGCCTGTCCATGACTTCTTTTCCGAGTATGTCGTTTCCCATGATTTCAATGGCATCCTTGAACAACACTCTCTCTTTCTCAGCGCCGTCTTCTACATAAATATAGCTGAGCCCTTCGTCTGCAAGTGTGAGAGGTCCATTATCTGCCCGTGTCGTGGATGCAAACCATCGCTCGTCAATCCCACCCCTGTGCGCTCCGAATGAGTAGTAGTCATCCGGATGCAGCTTCAATCGTCTCCCGGGAATACAGAATGAACGGGGTACCCAGTTTGGCATGAGCCGAAAAACCCCTTCCCCTCTCTCCAGTGCCCTGTTGATTAAATTCTGCGTATTCTTCATCTCTATCTCACCCCTCAGTATTATCATTAATATAATTGTGACCGGGTAAGTTCCCGTAATAATTCACAAAATCATATATAAGAATATTGAAAAATCCGTTCGAGGTTTTCTCCTCTTACTGCTGCGCGCCACCTTGGGCCGCAGGCGGTTTTTTTCTGGTTCCCGAAGATACGGATGGTTTTTTCCCCTTCGGTTTGGCTTCGGGCTTTTTCCCTTTCTGCTGCGCGTCCTTCTTCACCGACTCCATCTGCTTTTCCACGTCCTTGATCTGTTTCATCAGCCTGTTGACTTCTCCAACGAGCTTTTTCACCGATTCGTCGTTTTCGATCTGGGGGACCTTCTTCCTGCTCATCTCATACACCTTCTTACCGATCTCGGTAAAGATCTTGTCCACTTTGTGGTTCAGAGACTGAACCTGCATCTTGAGCTTTCCGATGTTGATGGCCTCCTGAGTCTTCCCTGCAACGGCGGCGGCGACCTCAGGAGTCTTTTCCGCAACAATCGCGGTCCCCTTCTTCATCACATCAAGACCGTCCTGAAGGGTTTTTTTCATTCTGTCAAACAGTTTTGCCATATATTTTCCTCCTTTTCCCATAAGTATGATTCACTCTGTTCTCATACTTTAAAATAATATTACGCAACAGGTCGTGCAATACGATTCAACGTTTTCATCCAGTTCACCATCCTGAAGGTCTCCATGACCGTATAAGGCAGACTTCACCGATGCCGCGCCACACCTACACGATCGCACAGAGAAAAGAGCGCACAGCGAGAGCAGAAGGGAGAGACAGGGGTGCATATGTTCTGACCGTATGTAACAAGTAGGTCGTTGTACTCGATCCAGTAGACTTCTGGCAGCTTCTCCCGGAGTGCGAACTCGGTTTTCTCCGGGCTCTTTGTGCTCACATATCCAAGTCGGTTTGAAATCCGATGGACGTGGGTATCCACACAGATTCCGGATTTCCCGTATCCGAGGGTTATGACAAGATTTGCCGTCTTTCTCCCCACGCCGGGAAGTTTGAGAAGCTCCTCCAGATCATCTGGAACCAGGCCGTCTTTTTCCTCAAGGAGCAGCCGGCATATCTCGCGTATGTTCTGAGCCTTTGTCCTGTAAAAGCCCGCTGGATATATTGCCTTTTCGATCTCACTCGCCTCAAGCAGCAGCATGTCACGCGGATTGCCTGCCATCCGAAACAGCCTTTCTGCTGCCTCTCTGGTGACCTCATCCTTTGTCCTGAGCGAAATAACAGTGGAAATAAGCACCTTAAAGGGGTCTTTAAGCCGGGCAATCTCCGTTACAATCGGCTGGTTCCACTTCCTGTACTCCTTTCTTAGAATGTCCATCACCTCGTGTATGTCATTTTCTTTCAAGAAAGCCTTCCGCCACAGGGACAAAGATTTGTGTCTACAATTCTTTATGAATATATTACTATTAATGAATCCAGCTGTAGAAAAATCGGCTCAGGAACAGGGAAGCCCATGGAAAAAATTGCCGTGAGCAGCGAAAGAGTCTCAGAACTGATACAGGAGAAAAAGCTCTTTGACCTGAAAAACATGCTCTCGGACCTTCTCCCCTTCGACGTCACCGAGCTTATCGAACCGCTTGAGACGGACGAAAAGGTAATCCTCTTCCGGCTTCTGAACAAGGAAACCGCAGCAGAAGCATTCTCTCTGCTCGAGCGCGACGAACGGGAACAGCTGCTCTTCCATTTCAGCACCGACACGGTGAAAAACATCGTTGAGGAAATGGACCCTGACGACAGGGCGGAGCTCTTTGACGAGCTTCCTGAAAAGATGGTCAAAAGGCTCATGCGCCTTTTGAGCCCGGAGGAACGTGGCGTATTGAACCGGCTTCTCGGCTATCCGGAGGACTCCGCAGGACGGCTCATGACTCCAGAGTTCATCGAGTTGAAGTCCCAGTGGACCGCGGAGCAGGCGATCAAACGCATCCGCAAGATTGGTCTGGACAAGGAAACGATCTACAACTCTTATGTCACAGACGAGAAGGGCGTACTTATCGGTATCGTCAGCTTGAAGGACCTGCTGCTTGCTGACCCAAAGACGAGCATATTCGACCTCATGACCACCAATTTCGTGTCAGTTCAGACCACCGATGATCAGGAAGAGGTCGCAGGAGTACTTGCAGACTACGACCTGAACGCGATTCCGGTTGTTGATCTGGGGCGCAAACTCGTCGGGATCATCACCGTGGACGACATCCTGGATGTCATCCACGAGGAGGCATCTGAAGATGTGTACAGGATGGCGGGCATGGAGGCACCGGAAGAGCCGTATTTCAGCACCCGTTTTCTGGTACTCGGCAGAAAGAGGGCGCTCTGGCTTGTAGTGCTGCTGGTGATGTCCTACCTCTCCTCCATAGTGCTGAAGCACTACTCCTCGATCCTCGAGATAGTGATTCCACTTGCATTCTTCATCCCCATGCTCACCGGCACCTGCGGCAACACAGGAATGCAGTCTGCAACCCTCATTATCCGGGGTCTTGCAACCGGTGAGATAGAGGTAAAGGACTTCTTGCGCTTGTTTACCAGGGAGATCCTCATGGGAGGGTTTCTCGGTGTCATTCTCGGTGCCTTCGCATTTGTCAGGGCCCGCTTTGTGGATGTAAACCCCTTCATCGGGATCGCCGTGGGAATCGCGGTGTTCATCAGCGTGATCGTAGCGAATATCATTGGAACAGTGCTCCCCATCCTGCTGAAAAAGCTCAAAATAGATCCCGCGATTTCCGCAGGTCCCTTTATCTCAACGATCATAGACGTGACATCTCTCATTCTCTACTTCAAAGTGGCGGGATTTATTTTCGATATACGGGTCTAGAGCACGGAAAGCATGAAAAGGGTCACAGAAAGATGAAATCTTCACCCAAGCCTTTTTCAACGCGAATCAAACGGAACGTACCTCTTGGACCCTTCACCACATTCGGTATCGGCGGCCCTGCCCGCTATTTCTTCACACCGGAAAACAAAATAGATTTCCTGGACGCTCTCGAGTGGGCCCTCGGTGAGCAGATCCATTTTCTGGTTCTCGGGGGCGGCTCAAACATCCTCGTTCACGACAGCGGGTATGACGGCCTCGTGATCCACACCGCAGCCCTGAAAAGGATAAAGGCGGAGGAGGGCCGGATCTATGCTGAGTGCGGTGTTTCCATCGACAGTCTCGTTGACCTGAGCCTGGAGCGGTGTCTGAAGGGGCTTGAGTTTGCTGCTGGGTTGCCCGGCACGGTGGGAGGAGCGCTCTTCATGAACGCCCGTGCCTATGAAGGGGCTTTCTCCGACATTACAGAGTCGGTAACCGCCCTGCACGTGAAAGGGGTGAAAGTGAGCGAAATGTGCCTCGGAAAGGATGATTTTAGATTTTCCTATAAAAAATCGGTGTTTCAGGATAAAAACCTCTATGTGTACAGCGCGTGCTTCTGTCTTTCGTACGGAAAAAGGACCGCTCTCAGGAACGAAATGGAGAAAAATCGCTCAAAACGAAAGGAAATGGGCCAGTACCTGTTTCCAAATGCCGGCTGTATCTTCAAGAATGATTACCGTATCGGCATACCGACAGGGAAAATTCTTGAGGAGCTCGGTCTCAAGGGCAGGAGATATGGGGATGCAGAAGTGTATGAAAAACATGCGAATTTCATCATAAACCGCGGAAATGCAAAGGCAGAAGAGGTGTACCGGCTCATCCGCTCCATCGAACTGGAGGTGAAACAGAGGAAAAATATCACCCTTGAACGGGAGATAACGCTCATAGGAAACTGGCCCCAAGCCGAAAAACAAGAGGGAGCGAAAACAGATAGAAATTGATTGAGAGTGTGTTATATTTTTTGGTAAGACCATGAAAACAGCGGTAATTCTCAGTACAATAGCCATACTTCTGTGCATTCCAGTGGCTGTCTTTGCCGCCACAGAGACAGGCGGGGTGGACAATGTGTTCTCCTACGGAGCAGGTCTCCGTGCGCTCGGCATGGGCGGCGCCTTCACCGCGATGAAGCACGATCCGACCCTCGCCTACTGGAATCCAGGCGCCATGGCGTTTAACCAGTACCGAGAGGTAACTCTTTTTGGAACCCGGTCCATCGCTTCCTCCTACTATGTCTCAGGCTTTTTTACAAACCCCACCATCAGCGTCGGTACCCTCAGCGCCGGCATCATGGGTGTCTACACCGGAGGCATAGAATCCTACGACGAGAATGCATCTCCCATATCCGGGGCAAAGACCGACTACCTGCACTACCAGGTTCTTCTTTCCTATGGATACAATTTCAAATGGGGATTCGGCGTCGGTGCAACCGCCAAAATCGAACAGATGCGGATAACGGATTACAAGGGGACCGGTGCGAGCTTTGATGTCGGTGTGTTCTACAATCCGCCGAAGCTCCCGTGGTTTTCCGTGGGCGCTGTGGTGCAGGATGTGTACAGTACCGGAATCAAGCTTTCCGAGGATTTCGAGCCGAATACCCGGATCTACAAGGCAGGAATAGCGGCCACTTTCCCCGTCGGAACGAAGGGCACTTCCCAGGTCGCATTTGCCCTTGACTCCCGTTTCTACTTCGACAACTACAATTCAGGCACACATCAGCTTCTCTATGATTTCAGCTTCGGGAGCGAAGTCTCGCTTTCAGATCAATTTGCATTCCGTTTCGGATACAAGAACTTTTCACCAGAGGGGATGTTTCAGAACCTTCCCGCAGGTCTTTCTGTCGGTGCGGGATTCCGGCGCTGGGGGCTCGGTATCGACTATGCGGTCTCTTTTGAGGATCCGGACTGGCAGGGAGCCCCCGAGCTTCTCATGAGGGTCGGCCTCAGCTACCGGTTCGGGAAGAGCATTGACGAGAAGAAGAAGCTGCTGGCTGAGGACATTCGAAATCAAATCGATGCGGGGATCAGGGAAGCAACAGAGCAGTTCGAAGGCCAGCTGGAGGAGCTCAAGGTTGAATACGATACGGAAAAAGATGCTCTCATCAAGCAGATCGACGAAAAGTACGAGGAGAAGATCGCTTCCCTTGATTCGAGCCTGGAAGAGTCCAAACAGGAAATCGCACGGCTCGAGCAGCAGCAGATAGTTGACAAGCAGAGTGTGATCGATGATCTGACACAGAGGTATGAGGTAGAAAAGAGTGCACTGGAGCAGCAGCTTAACAAGGAAAGAACCACCTACGAAACGCAGATTTCCAACCTGCAGGCACGGTTCGAGGAAGCAAGCAGCCTCCAGAGCAAACGCATTGTAGACGAGACCTTCAAGTCCGAGCGGTATGCCCGGGCACTCCAGCTTTACTCGGACGGGGAATACGAAGAAGCGCTCGCCGAGTTCGAAGCGGTTGCCCGCTTCGATCCGGAGTACCTGAAGGTGCAGGAGTACATCAACCGCGTCAAGGCAGAATTGCAGGACGTGCGCACCTACAGCCCCGATATACTCACCCTCTACTACAACGGCATCGATCTCTTTGTGCAGAAGAAGTATGAGGAAGCAATACGGGAGTGGAACAAGATACTGGACATCGATCCATACAACAAGCTCGCACGGAGGAACATAAGAGAGGCACGTGACCGGCTGAAGAAACTCAAGGAGCTCGGGATAAATGAGTAAGTCGATCATGTAAAAAAGTTGACAACCCATGACGCGCATAAGGAGGCCTCTTGATGGTGATTGATGCCCACTGCCACACTGATTGTTCCGACGGAACCCTGTCCATAGAAGAGAGAATCGACCTCATACATCGCTGCGGTTTCGATGCGGCAACCATCACTGACCACGACTACATCAGCGAAGAGCAGGTTCGGAGGGCCTGTGCAGCTGCTGGGGACATGCCGTTCATACCCGGCATCGAACTCACCCTCTCCTACAAGGGAAGCGTGGTTCACCTGCTCGGATACTTTGTCGATCCCTCAGACGGGGGGCTCAGCCGGCACATCAACCGGGTTCAGAATCTGGACCAGGCATACACGAGCATGCTCATAGAGTTGTTTCGCCCCCGCGGTATCTGTTTCGGGCTGAACGATCTCACGACGCACTCCCTTCACACGCATTACTCCATGCATTTCATCAACCGCATGTCTCGCGAGCTCTTCGCCTACAACAGGAGGAACACGCTCGCGATCTTTCTCCGCGCCATCGCCATCATGGGGATGCGGTACGCTGATTTTTCTCCGTGGCCGGTGCGCGAGGGGATTGACCTGATTCACGGTGCAGGTGGCTACGCGGTGCTCGCACACCCGGGAGGATCGCGTCAGCGGGTAATGAGAGAGCTGGGTTTTTTGCAACACGATGATTCCCACATACGACAGTATTTGGATTGGGGCCTCGACGGGATCGAGATCTCATGCCCTGCACATTCCATCGAAGAGAAGCTCCACTACACCCGGATTGCAAAGCGGTATAACCTGCTCGAGACTGCAGGCAGCGACTGCCATGGCCAGCACCCCCTCATCGGTCCTTGCACGATGGGCGCATTTCGTGACATTCCGGGTGATCTCTATGAACGCATGATCACCTACAACAACCTGCAAAGATGCATCGTGTAAATGAAAAAAGTACGAAACGCCATCGTTGGGCTTGGGAGAATCGGTAGCAGCCTCGAAGACGACCGGTTGAGGGAGAAACCCGCAAGCCATGCAGGGGTGATTTATGCACATCCTGAGTGCGACCTCGTGGGAGGCTGCGACATCAAAGAGAAAAAGCGCCGGGCTTTTGCGAGGCGGTGGGGCTGCAGGGCAGTGTATGCATCTGTAGAAGAGATGCTTGAGCATACCCGCCCGGATATTCTCCACATCGCCACTCCCCCCCAAACCCACCTGGAAATGGTGAAAAAAGCGCTCCGACATCGGATCCCTCTCGTGATCTGTGAGAAACCGCTTGCAGGAACCCGCCTGGAGGCGTACAGGATCGCACGGCTCCATGCGACTGGAGCGATCACCATTCTGACGAACCATGAGCGGCGATATTCTGAGGACTATAAAAGGGCAAAACGTGCGGTGGATGCACAGCACTTCGGCACGCTCCGCTCTATCACCGCGAAGATTACCATGGAGCAGAGAACGCCGCTTTCCTCGATCCTCTGGAACGACGGAACCCATCTCATCGATGCGCTCCATTTTCTCACCTCGGAACAGATGAAGGTACACGCAGTGCACGGGGACCTCAGTCAGGCGGAGGGGAGTGTTTACATCCTGGGGATTGCAGGAGCTGTACCCGTGATGGTAGAGGCTGGTGCGGGCAGGGACTACCTTCTCTTTGAGATCGACCTAGGATGCGACTCAGGGAGAATACGGATCGGAAACGGAATCTATGAGGAGTACAGAAGCGATGAAAGCCCTTACTACGAGTGCATGCGCTCGCTCAGGAAGGTGAAGGTTGAACCAGAGAGACCGGGAATGTGGCCGGAGGGTCCCACACGATACTTCACCGGCATGCTCGAGGACGCGCTTTTTTGCCTCCGGGAAAAAGAGAGGCATCCGGTCTCAAGCGCAGTTGACGGCTACCTTGCGCTCGCGGTCATAGACCGTGCCCTGCGGCTGGGCACAAGAGCTTTGAGAGAATACAGAGCACTCAAACCGCAGCATTGACCCACCTGAAGTATAATAAAGTATAACAAAATTACTCTTTAAGTTACATAATTGTAAAAAATTGCCCCATTCAGCTGAAATACGAAAAATTTGCGATACACTTGAATACTGCACTATACTTGAAAGGGACGTTCTGCACCATATACGAACGAGCGGAGGGAATATGAGAGCTTCAGCCATCAAAATATTCATCTTGGCGCTCGGATTACTGTTCTTGGCCACATCCTGTCTTCTGACACGAGAAGACCTCTACGACAAATTCGGTGAAGACCCGACCCAGCAGGGAACCACCAGTCCAACACCCGGGATCAGCGTTGACATCGGGGACGGGCTCATCACCAATGAGAATCCGACTTCTCCCAGCCATACCGATAGCTTCACCGTTGTCCTCGACACCCAGCCGACCGCCACCGTGACCATCGGCCCGATCACAAGCCTGGACACCGAAGAGGTTACCGTGTCGCCATCGAGCCTCACCTTCACCGCTTCGAACTGGGACATTCCCCAGACAGTGACCGTGACCGGCGTCGACGACGCCATTGTTGACGGGATGCGGTCGGTGCTGATCGACCTGGGCATCGCTTCTGGCGGCGATTATGGAGGAATCAACCCGGGAAACGTGACGGTGCACAATCTCGACGACGACAATTCCTCTACACAGGAAGTAATAGTCCTTACGGGTGACGGGCTTGTCACCCGAGAGCACCCGACGACGCCCCTTTCCGACAGTTTTCAGGTGGTCCTGAGCTCTACACCAACCGCGAACGTCACCATAGGGACAATCACGAGCACCGATACGGGCGAGGTTACCGTCGCTCCTTCGAGCCTGACCTTCACCACCTCGAACTGGGACCTTCCCCAGACCGTGACCGTGACCGGAGTGGATGACATGGAGCCGGACGGGATGGTCTCGGTGACCGTAACTCTTGGAAGCTGCTCGAGCTCGGACCCGAACTGGAACGGCCTCGGCGTTGTTCCTGTCACCGTGCACAACCTTGACGACGACAAGCCGAAGGGAATCACCGTGATTGCAGGCTCGAGCATGCTCGTTTCCGAAAACGGAGGGTTCAGCTCCTTTCAGATCGTGCTCGATGCGCTGCCCTCTGCGAACGTGACGATCCCGATCTCATCGAGCGACACGACCGAGGGAACTGTCTCCACCACAAGCCTGGTATTTTCTACCGCTAACTGGGCCACTCCCCAGACAGTGACCGTCACCGGGGTGGACGACCCTGATGTGGATGGAAACACAGGCTTCAATGCGGTGATCGGTACTGCCAGTTCCGGGGACTCGGTGTACAATGGCATGAACCCCCCCGATGTCCTGTACCGGTGTGTGGACGACGACGCCCCAGGGGTCACCATTGTCGCAGGTCCCAATATGCTCGTCACAGAGAGCGGGACCACAAGCTCCTTCTACGTGCTCTTGAACTCCCGACCCACAGCTGACGTGGACATCCACTTCTGGTCGAACGATATCAACGAGGGAGACATCACTGCACCTGCAGGAGGCACCCTCACCTTCACCTCAGGGGACTGGAGCACCGCCCAGATCGTGGTCGTGGGCGGTATTGACGATTTCGCAATTGACGGAAACCAACCCTTCACCATTGTTTCTGATGCGGCAGTTTCTACAGATATGGATTACAGCGGCATAAACCCTGCTGATATCAGCTTCACGAACATAGACAACGAGATACCGGGAATCACCGTGAACGCAGGCTCCTCTATGCTCGTGACCGAGAGCGGAACCACGAGCTCCTTCACCATCGTGCTCATGGCCCAGCCATCGGCAGATGTGATTATTTCCTTGAGCTCTTCGAACCCGGCTGAGGGGGAAGTGATAGTTCCTGCATCCGGAGATCTCACCTTCACATCAGCAAACTGGAGTACACCCCAGACCGTCACGGTCATGGGACTGGACGACAGCATCGTGGACGGAAATCAACTCTTCACGGTGGTGATCGATCCGGCAACCTCGGGCGATCCTCACTATAACGGGATAAACCCTCAAGACGTGACCTTCACCAATGCGGACAACGACGCCCCGGGAATTACCGTAATCGCGGGCTCGACAATGCTCGTGCATGAATCCGGCACTGGAAGCTCCTTCACCGTGGTGCTCAACTCCGAGCCCGCGACGAACGTGGATATACAGGTCTACTCGGGTGATCTTTCAGAGGGAGACGTGAGCGTTCCCGCATCCGGCACCCTCACCTTTGATGCAGGCAACTGGAACATCCCGAAGACGGTCACCGTAGACGGCGTTGACGACGGCACCATCGATGGAAACCAGTCCTTCTGGGTAATGCTCGATCCGGCAATCTCGGGAGATCTGGACTACAGCGGCATCAACCCCCAGGATGTGAGCTTCACCTGCATCGACGACGACACCGCAGGGGTGAAAGCGGTAAGCGTGATCGCGGGCAGCCAGATGCTTGTGTCCGAAAACGGAAGCTCCTCCTCCTTCCAGGTGGTGCTCACCGCGGCACCGACCGATGATGTGGAAATCAACGTGTGGTGCGACGACATCTCAGAGGGATCGGTGAGCGCACCGGCCCTTGGAGTGATCACCTTTACCACGGCAAACTGGAACATACCTGTCACCGTGACCATAAGCGGTGTGGACGACGTAATTGCCGATGGAAACCAGCCCTTCCTGGCTGTGCTCGATCCTGTGACCTCCCTTGACCCTGGCTACGCTGGCTATGATCCTCAAGATGTGAGCTATATCAATGTGGACGACGATCAGCCTGGAATCACGGTGCTCGCAGGCTCGGCAATGCTCGTGCACGAATCAGGGATTTCGAGCTCCTTCACCGTGGTGCTGAACTCAGAGCCTTCGGGCGACGTGAGCATCGGCGTATCATCAACCGACATAACCGAGGGCACGGTGGAGACCCCTGCATCGGGAACCCTCACCTTTACCGCCACTAACTGGGATGTCCCCCAGACCGTGACTGTCAAGGGGCAGGACGACGCCGTTGCAGACGGCCCGGTGAGCTTTCTCGTCCAGCTGAGCGATGCCTCGAGCCCTCTCCCATCAGGGGACCCGAACTACCATCTTCTCACACCGAGCATGCCAAACGTCTCCTTTACAAACGTGGACAACGAAACACCGGGGATTACGGTGAGTATCGGTGACGGGCTGGTTACAAAGGAAGATCCCTTTACCCCAACCTCGGATACCTTCTCGATCGTGCTCAACTCCCAGCCACTCGATGATGTAACCATCGGTTTCGCAAGCGACAATATAAACGAGGTGACCGTATCACCCGCAAGCGTGACCTTTACCGCTGCAAGCTGGAACATCGCAGAAAGCATCACCGTCACCGGGGTGGATGACTTTTTTATGGACGACATGCAGATGGTGCGGGTGGACATACTCGCCGCTTCAAGCCCGCTTGATCCCGATTATGACGGTATGGATGCAGGAGAGGTGTATGTGTACAACCTGGACGACGACTCGCTGATGCCTGAGGTGATCGTGCTTCAGTCGCCCACAGGGTTTTTCACCTCCGAGAACGGGGCTGAGTGCGAGATTCAGCTGGTGCTGAACGGCCAGCCGAGCGATGACGTTACCCTGAGCCCGATCACGAGCAGCAATCCTGCAGAGGGCACGGTGAGTCCTACGAGCGTTACCTTCACCCCTGTTACCTGGAACTACCCGCAGACCGTGAAGGTGAACGGCGTTGCAGACGGAGGTGCCGGAGACGGAGACCAGCCGGTCGACATAGATTTTGGAACCGCATCGAGCGCGGACCCGAACTGGGACGGGCTGCCAGGCGGCCTTGTGAATGTCACGAACCTGGACTTCCGGGGCATCATTGATCTGGGTTACGATAACACTCTGCCGCCCAGCTGGTCCACCATCAGCGGTGCACACCAGGTCACTTTTCTCGACAACGATCCCTTTGACGCATATACAGATGTCCTTGATGAAGGGTACGCCTATGTTCCCATCGGGTTCCCCTTCATGTTCCTGGGGCAGTACTACGAGCATATCACCGTGTACACCAACGGGTTCGCCAGCTTCGACCCTGCAATTGACGCAAACGCCTTCGCAAACGAATATATCTTCGAAGACAGTGACTGGAGGGCAGACCTGTACATCAACGTGCTTGGGCCCTGGTGGGACGATCTTACCACTGCCACAGGCGCGGTCTGGTACAAGACCCAGGGGACCTCTCCGAACCGTGTATTCATCCTCGAGTGGGAGAACGCGGTGTTCGCAACAGGCGGCTCGGACGACACCTACAGCTTCCAGATCGTGCTCCACGAGGGAACCAACGACATTGACTTCATCTACGGGCCGATGAGCAATGTAGACGGCAGCATCAATGAAACGAGCGCATCTGCAGGGATCAGGGGCGACCGCCTGCTGCTTGCGCCTGGGCCTTTCGCAATTGAAGCATTCACCGGCACAAAATATACTTCAAAACCCGCACCCTTTCCCACGAGAAAGGTGGCTGACTTCCCGCCTATTGGCACGATCATCAGGTTCACCCAGCCGTAGTAGAAATGGAAAGGAGAGCTTCAGGGCCTCTCAGGCTCCTGAAGCTCCTTCACATGCGCCTGAATGAGCTCCCCGGCCTTTCTGAACCCGAGCCCGAGGTACAGGTGGATGGCCCTCTCGTTTCTCCTGTCCACGAAGAGCGCGATCCTCTCATACTCATCAAAAAGCCGCATCACATGGGACGACACAACCGAACGGCCGTACCCCCTCCCCCTGTGCTTCGGCACAACATAGATTGATCCGATCTGGCAGGTTTCCCTGAAGCGGGCGTTCACCGAAGCCACGGCCACAGCCTCCCCTCCATGGAACAGAGCAGTGACCTCTCCCCGCTCAAGACGCTTCCGGAGCGCAAGGGAGGTTTTGGAGGCCTGTATCTCAGAAGAGCTCACTCCGAGCTCCTCCATTTCATAACCGACCTGAAGGGGGAGAAGGAGGGAGACTGTTTCCGCTGATGGCCGCACACATGTGTAGCCCAAGGAAGGGGTAAAATTCCTCTTTTCCACTTCCATGAAATAGTACTCCCGTCTCTTCCGCACACCAATACCGGCTTCCTGGAAAAATTCCGCAATTCCCTCGCGCTCCCCGAAAAACACAGCAGCCCCTGGGTACTTCCTCAAGAGAAACTCCTTGAGCACGACAGCCGCTTCTGTGCCGGTTCCTGGTGGGAAAAAGAGGTGGAAGTACTCACCGTTTTTCGTGTGAAACACCCCAACCGGCCTCCCGGCCGTTTTGAGAGAAAAACTCGCCCAGGGTCTCTTTTCGCTTGAGATTCCCTCATAGAGGTACAGGTTAATCGAGCGGTGCGTCTTGAGAAACCCGAGTGCCTCCTCGAGCTCCTGCCTGTTCTTGAGCTTCTGTACTTTCACGGATTGCAATTCTGTTTCCCATTCGTGCACGAGAGGCTATCTTTTACACCAGCGCATCCTTGCGAGGTCTCATGGCCTGATGTCAGTACCAGCAAGGAAACGCCCTCCTTACCCTGTGTAGTATAGGTCGCCCATGAAAAATACGCACGAACCTTTTTACAAAAAAGGTCTTCAGTTCGAGTGTCTGAAGTGCGGCAAATGCTGCACTGGTTTTCCCGGCTACGTGTACCTTTCTGAGGCGGACGTGGAAGGGCTTGCGCGCTTTCTGCACCTGGAAAACGGTATCTTCATGAAAAAATATACAAGGCTCGTGCACGTATTCTACGAGCCGCGGCTCTCCCTGGTGGAGAAGGCTCGCTACGACTGCATTTTCTGGGACAGGGAGTGCACCGTATATCCCGCACGCCCCCATCAGTGCAGGACCTATCCCTTCTGGAAGCGTCACCTCGTCTCAGAAAGGGAGTGGAGCAAGCTCGCGGGATTCTGTCCAGGCATCAACAGGGGAAGGGTCTTCACGAAAGAGGAAATCAAGAAGCTTGAAGCAAGTGTGCCTGATTACAATCTCCACAGGTTCGCCTCCGGACTCCTGAGCGAGGACTCCTGTTCGAAGTCTCCTAATAACGCGCTCTTGCGCACAGGGCTCCGGTCTGCGGGCTCCTGCCCGCCGGGTTCCTGCCTGCTGCTCAGGACTTCAGGATGCCGAGCTTTCTCCCCGCTTTCCTGAACACCTCCAGGGCGAAATCGAGCTGATCGTCCGTGTGGGTTGCGGTGTAGCTCGTGCGTATGAGAGAGTGGCCCTCTGGAACCGCGGGCGGTACCGCCGGATTCACGAACAGCCCCATTTCGGTGACTTCTCGCCAGAACATCAGGCACAGGTCCAGATCACCGATGATAAGGGGAACGATCGGGGTCAAGGTCTTGCCCACATTGAAGCCCATTTCCCTGAAGGCGTTCCGCATCCTGTTCGCGATTTCGAGCAGGCGCTTCCGTCTCTCGGGCTCGTTCTGTATGATTGTAAGGGCTGCGTCCACTGCGCCCAGCACCGCAGGAGGCAGGCTCGCGGTAAAGATAAGCGCGCGTGAATGGTGCTTGAGATAGTTTATCACCTTCTCATAGGAAACGGTAAATCCGCCGATGGTTGCAAAAGACTTGCTGAAGGTCGCCATCTGTATGTCCACATCACTCTCGACACCAAAGTGCTCGGAAGATCCCCGCCCGTTTTTCCCCAGGACGCCGATTGCGTGTGCTTCGTCCACCATCAGCCTGGCGGTGTGCTTTTTTGCGATTTCGACGATGTCCGGCAGGTTCGCGAGATCTCCTTCCATGCTGAATACCCCGTCCACCACGATAAGCTTTCCCGCGTTTCCGTCGGCCTGCGCAAGCAGCCTCCTCAGGTCATCCATGTCGTTGTGCTTGAACTTCACCACCTTTCCGAAGCTGAGACGGGTCCCGTCGATGATGCTCGCGTGATCGGATCTGTCCACAAAAACATAGTCTTCCTTGCCGATGATGGTGGAAAGAATGCCCTGATTCGTGAGCATACCGGTTGAAAAGAGGAGCGCCCTTTCTTTCTGCATGAAATGCGCGAGCTTCTCCTCCAACTCTTCGTGGAGGTCAAGCGTACCGTTCAGAAATCTGGACCCCGCGCACCCAGTGCCGTGCTTTTTCACCCCCTCAATTGCACCATGGATCGTCCTCTCATTGAAGGTGAGGCCGAGATAGGAATTCGACCCGAGCATGATCATCTTTTTCCCGTCGATGTACACTTCGGTATCAGTGCCGGTTTCGATCGCCCTGAAATAGGGATACAGCCCTTTCGCCTTGTATTCGTCCACCCTGGAATAGTTGAAGGCCTTCTCGAATATATCCATCCAGTGCTCCTGTTTTATCCGCGGATATCATCACATCCTGAAAGATTGTAAATTTATCACATATTTCTTCAAATGTATAGATGATTTGCTCATCCAGAAAACACAAACACAATGGAAGAAGGAGCTGAAAAAATGTGAGAAACCTATGCTTTTTGCCGATTATTATACTATACTATGAGTGGAGAGGGCACGATCAACTCTCGAGAGGGGGAAAGGCAAACATGAAGCGCGTTCTCATATTCCTTATCATAATGGTACTGGTCATCGGTGCTGGAATCACCTATGCCCAGAGGGTGGTGCGGCTCGGTGACCTACCCAAGAGCGACGCGGTAATCAACATACACCAAGTATACGGATTTCAGGAAGCCCAGGAAGGATACAAGATTACCTACGTCGGGAACAACAACGAACCACAGCAGCTCTACCTGCCGGTTGAGCTCCTCGACCGGGTGAGAATATTTACGCCTCAGGCCAACACCTACGATCAGCACTTCCTCATCATATGGAAACAGAATGACAGGATCACCAAAATCGAGTGGTACAAGCCGCTTGCGATCGACTACCGTCTTCCAAATTACTCCCTTCGGCCCTTCGAAGACAAAGACAAGGACATTTTCCGAAAGATCGTGAGCAACGGGGAGCTCATCCTCGGTGCTGATGTGGGAGGTCTCGCCCCGACAATCCGCGCCCCGGGCGGAACCGAGTGAGGACATAACCAGCAATAACTTTCACTTGATTCCCCTCCGTTGATGGAGTACCATGTAAGGAGGGGAACACACGCCGTATCACACTCCTCATGAAATTGTTCTTCTGCGTCACACAGGGAAAGGAATACACATGTTGAAAAAAGCGATCAAACCTCAGGCAATCTGCATCGTCTGCCTTCTTTTGCTTTTCGCCAGCTGCAGTACGCTCAGGAGCACTTCAGGTGGACAGAAATCCTCGATACCGGGTACGAGCAGGGTTCCCTCCCTCGAAGAACATGAGCTGACAGAAGTGGTGGTGAGGGAAGTGATGCTCGACCCTGAGTCCATGCATCCCGTAGTGATACTTCAGGACCTTTCGGGAAACATTGCGCTCCCGATCTGGATTGGATCCAATGAAGCGGTTGCAATCGCCACTCCACTTGAACAGGTGAGCTTTCGCCGCCCCATGACCCACGATCTGCTCCACACCATCTTAGGAGAGGTCCGTGTCACAGTGGTGAAGGTGGTGGTAAGCAATCTCAGGGAAAACACCTATTATGCCTATCTGTACCTCAGGCACCGCAGAAAGACCTATGCAATAGACGCCCGACCCTCAGATGCCATCGCACTTGCGGTAAGAGCGAAGGCTCCCATATATGTGTCGACAGAGCTTCTGAACAGTATGGGGATAAAGCGGGGGGTCCAGCAGCTGTAATCCCGGAACATCGTGTCTCGATGATTCACGTATCTGCACATTGTTCGAGGAGGTATCCAATGAAATACAGGGTATTGGGACGCACAGGTCTCAAGGTTTCTGAGATCGGTTTCGGCGCCTGGGCTATCGGCGGGTCCTGGGGTCCGCAGAAGGACGAGGAATCCATTGCTGCCCTCCATCGCGCCCTCGACATGGGCGTAAATTTCATAGACACTGCCGCCATGTACGGAAACGGGCGGAGCGAGCGCCTCATTGCAAAGGTGCTCAGAGAGCGCGGAGAACAGGACCGGGTGATCGTTGCAACGAAAACACCGCCTGCATCCGGACCCTGGCCCCCGAGTCCCTACTGCAGGGCAGATGAACGCTTCTCTGAAAATTACCTCAGGGAAAACCTGGAGGAGCGCCTCAAGAACCTCAAGAGGGACTGCATCGACATACTGCAGCTCCATACCTGGACGAGGGCATGGAACAGGGACCCCGAGCCGCTGGAGCTGCTCCGGAAGCTGCAGAAGGAGGGAAAGATACGGTTTTTCGGAATCTCCACCCCTGAGCACGACCAAAACTCGGTGATACAGCCCATGAGAGAGGGGCGAGTAGACACCGTGCAGGTCATCTTCAACATCTTCGAGCAGGAGCCTGCAGCAGAGCTCCTTCCCGCTGCAAAAGAAACCGGCACTGGCATCATCGTCCGTGTTCCTTTCGACGAGAGCTCTCTCACCGGAAAGCTCCATGAGGACACCCGTTTCAGCGAGGGAGACTTCAGAAACGTGTACTTCTCAGGAGACAGGCTGGGTCGCACGATCACGCGCGTCAAGAAGGTGGAAAAAGACCTCAGGGAGAGTGGGTACACCCTCCCCCAGGCGTCGCTCAAGTACGTGCTCGCGCACCCTGCAGTGAGCACGGTCATTCCAGGAATGCGCAACATCGGGCAGGTAGAGAAAAACTGCGCAGTGTCAGACATGGTGGACATGACAGAAGAGCTCCTCTTCACCCTCAGGGCACACAACTGGCGGCGAGGTTTCTGGTACGAGCTCGACTGAATCGGTGTACACATGCTGGTTCACCCAGCTGCTTCTGCAACCGGAAAATAAACGGCTGCTCGCAGATACCGCTTTTCTCTGCAGAGCCTGAAAAACGTGGTTTTTCTCACGAGGCGGTCATCCCGTTCTTCCGGTAGTCGATCCTCGGAAGACGGTCGATTGGATAGGGCAGCCGTACATCGTCCGGTATCGGGTCGATGTAGATGTGGCGGAAGCGCGGGTTCTGCATCCTGCAGAACTGGCTTCTGTTCCGGTACGCGGGGTGGCTCCGCATCCTCTTCCATATTCGTTTGAGCGGTTCATCCCGGATGTTTCCGAAGGAGAGCGGAGTAAAGTCACAGGGCGTCACCTCACCGTGGGCCGATACGTAGTATTGTATGTTTCCGGCAACACAGCCAATCCCGCCGAGATAGCCCTCAATGGAGTTCTGCCACGCCTGGGAGGAAAGAGTCGGCCTCTGACGGTGTTGGAAAATTTCCGTGGTGTACCGAATGATCTCCTCCCTCTGCTCAGAAGTAAGCAGTTCGGAGGTGTCCTTCATCAGATTTCCGGTGGGGACATTGTCGAAGAGCACGAGATTCTCCACCCCGAGGTTTTCGGCAAGCTCGTACATCTTCCTGTAGGTTCCCTCCCTGGTCCCTGACCTGGTCGCATAGGAGGAGAGCGCTACGAAAACCTCTCTC
>Ga0180437_10002498_pt1 | contig 29186 bp, 23 predicted proteins | sample SS_ome_4_FD_132410 | JGI IMG/M metagenome (GOLD analysis project Ga0180437, IMG submission 132410) | Hypersaline lake sediment archaeal communities from the Salton Sea, California, USA - SS_3_D_1 metaG | ecosystem: Environmental > Aquatic > Non-marine Saline and Alkaline > Hypersaline >...
CGGAGCTTTCCCGCTCCTTCATCCTCGATGTCCGGGAAGCGGATGAGTACAAGCTCGGGATAGTGGAGGGAGCGGTCAATATTCCCCTCAACTCCCTGCGGGACCGCCTGAAGGAGCTTCCCCGGGACAGGCGGATCATCGTCTATTGCGCCGCGGGCCTGCGCGCTTACCTGGCCTGCAGGATTCTGAGCCAAAACGGGTTCCCCGAGGTCTTCAATCTCTCAGGCGGGTACAAGACCTACGAGTTCGTAACGGAGAAACAGGCTAACGAAGATATATTCGAAGGCAACGTGATCGGAAAGGACGACAACATCTACCAGACCGCCGTCGAGGAAGGCTGACAAAAGCCGCAGGTGCGCATTTTCCGTTCTCGACAGCCGGGCAACCCCCTGATATAGTGTCAGGAATCTGGAGGTGTCCCGATGAACTTCTCCTGGTCTATCTTCCTCGATCTAGGATTGATCTGTGCCGCCCTGCTGATCGCCACCTTTGTCCGTTCCAAGGTTCGTTTTTTCCAGAAATTTCTGATTCCAAACGCCCTGATTGCCGGCTTTATCCTCCTGCCCTTCTACAACTACGCGGCTCCCCGGTTGGGCATGAGCAGCGAGGGGCTGGAGAACCTCGTATTCCATTTGCTGAACCTCTCCTTCGTGGCCATGAGTCTCAGGGGCATGGGCATGAAGGGGGCTGGAAGGAGGATTTTTTCCTCCTCTGTGATCATCATCATCCAGTACACCTTGCAGGTGATCGTGGGCTTCGGCCTGACCCTGGTGTTCATCTACACCTTCCTGCCTAAGCTGTTCCCCAGCTTCGGTTTTCTGATGCCCCTGGGCTACGGACTGGGACCGGGACAGGCCTTCGCCATCGGCAAGGGCTGGGAGGCTTTCGGATTCGAGGGCGGCGGAAATCTCGGCCTGGTGTTCGCCGCCATCGGCTACCTGTGGGCCTGTTTCCTGGGAATCGCGCTGATCACCATCGGACGCAGGAGAGGCTGGATGGATCCGCAGCTGTCCGCGGTTATCGAGCAGCGCCGGCTGCGCACCGGCATCCTTCCTCTGAAGCAAAGCAGGCCCGTCGGAAGCCTGCTGACAACCGAAACCGAGGCCATCGACACCCTGTCCTTCAATCTTGCTCTGGTCCTGGGCGTGTACCTTTTGGCCTACCTGTTTCTGCAGCTGCTGACCTTTCTGCTGTCCTTCGCCGGCAGCATGGGGACCCAGCTGGCCACCAACCTCTGGGGGATCGCCTTCATCTTTGCCGCGATCATCGCCATGTTCGTCAAACGGATCTTCCGGGCGTTCAACATCGACCACGCTGTTGACAACGGCACCCTGACCCGGCTGGCAGGAGGCTGCATCGACATAATGGTCACCGCGGCCATCGCGGCCATCACCATCGTGTTGCTAACCCGTTTCTGGATTCCCATCCTGACGATTGCAGTAGCGGGCGCCATCGTCAGTACCATCACGATCTTCTGGACCGTGTCCCGGCTGTTCACGGACAATCGCTTCACCCGGGCCATCATGTTCTATGGCTGCCTGACCGGGACCCTGTCCACCGGGCTCGCTCTGCTGCGGGTCGTGGATCCGGATTTCAAGACACCGGTGGCCACCGACTACATGTACGGAACCGGCATCACCTTCGTACTGGTAATTCCCCTGATTCTGATGCTCAACCTTCCCGGCTACTGGTATTCCACGGGCCGGATTTGGTACCTGTGGGTGACCCTGGCCATCATCGCCGCCTACATCCTCTTCTCCGTGATCAGCTACAGCCTGCTGGCGGGCAAACGGGGGTACAGGAACGCCGGATCTCTTTGGCTCAAGGATTAGGAACAATACGGAGGAGGATCACAATGGCGGAATACCTGGGAAAACAGTGGAAAAAACAGGAGCTTGTCTCCCTGATCGGCGATCCGCAGCAGATCGCCGGCATCACCCGCTGCACCTTGGAAGAGGGCAAGGCCGCGGGGGTGCTGGCGCTGCAGGTAAACACAGGCGGGGGCCTGCGCTTCACCGTGCTTCCCGGCCGGGGCATGGACATCGCCGGAGCCGACTTCCAGGGCATCAACTTGAGTTTTTTCTCGCCGACCGGGATCACCTCCCCGGCCTACTACGAGGAGCCGGGACTGACCTGGCTGCGCAGCTTCTATGCCGGGCTGCTCACAACCTGCGGGATCACCAGCGCCGGAGCGCCCAGCGTGGATCAGGGACAGGCCTTCGGTCTGCACGGCCGGATCTCCAACGCCGCGGCGGAGGACGTGTCTGTCGAGCAGCAGTGGGAGGGGGATGAGTACCGACTGACTGTCAAGGGAAGGATGCGAGAGGCCCAGGCCATGGCAGAGAACCTCCTCCTGAACCGCACCATCCGGACACAACTCGGAGCCAGAGGCTTCGTTCTGGAGGATCGGATCGAAAATAGGGGGTTCGAGGCTCAGCCCCTGATGATGCTCTACCACATCAACTTCGGTTTTCCCCTGCTTGGTCCGAATGGGCGGGTGGTCGGTCCGATTCGGAAAACCACGGCGCGGAACGAGGAGGCTCGCAAGGACAGAGGCGTAGAGGAGGCTCTGATCTTTCCCGAACCGATCCAGGGATATGAGGAGAAGGTGTTCTTTCACACCCTCAGCGCGGATAAAGCGGGAAATACCTTCATCGCCCTGCTCAACCGCGATATCGGAGACGGGACACCCATGGGAGCGGTTTTGCGTTTCAACACGAAAGAACTTCCCGAGCTCACCGAGTGGAAAATGCCCCGCCGGGGATTCTACGTCATGGGGCTGGAGCCGGGCACGGTGACTTCCATCGGCAGGGGACCTCTGCGGGAGGCGGGCAAACTGCCGCTGCTGGACGGACAGAGCGTGTACGGGATCAGGATTCGATTCGACGTGGTAACCTCGGCCGCGGAGATGGATAGGATCGAAGAAGAGGCCGAAGAATTAACAAAAGCATGATGGAGGAGATCCGGCTAAAACCGATCGGCATCGTCCACTCCCCCTTCAAAGCTCCCCGGGGCACCCCTATTCAGTCGGCGGCGGGACGGGAAGTACGGGCTACGGTGGAGATTTTCCCGGAATACGCCGAAGGACTGCAGGACCTGGAAGGATTCTCCCACCTGATCCTGCTGTACCACTGCCATCGGGCCAGGCGATACAGCCTGACCGTGTTTCCCTTCATGGACTCGGTTCCCCACGGGGTGTTCGCCACCCGGGCACCTTCCCGGCCCAATCCGATCGGACTTTCCGTAGTCCGCCTGATTTCGCGGGCCGATAACATCCTCACGATTGAGGAGGTCGACATCCTGGACGGAACACCGTTGCTGGATATCAAACCATACATTGAAGATGCGGATGTTCGACAGGACACCCGCAAGGGCTGGCTGGAAAACAAAATAAAGGGGATGCGCAGCACCCGGGACGATTCCCGCTTTGTCCAGGAGGACGGAAGGGTCCAGGAGGACGAATAGGGCCCAGACAGCAAAGGCCGGGATGAACACCTTTACCGGGCAAATCGTTATCCGTATGATAACACCACCTTTTTAACGAAACCATACGCATCGAGGAGGAGTCATGATTGTAGCGTGGTTTAAGTCTTTGGATCCGATCATTCAGGCTCTGCTGGCTACCTGTTTTACGTGGTTTTTAACCGGAGCCGGCGCCGGGCTGGTGATTTTCTTCAAGACGATCAACCGCAAAGTTTTGGACGGTATGCTCGGCTTTGCCGCAGGGGTGATGATCGCCGCCAGTTTCTGGTCACTCCTCGCTCCGGCTATCGAGATGGCGGAGAATGACTCATCACTACCCGCCTTCATCCCCGCCGCAGTGGGTTTCCTGCTGGGCGGCGCTTTTCTCTTTGCCGTAGACAAGATCCTGCCGCATCTGCACCTCGGCATGCCGCGGACCGAGGCGGAAGGAATCTCCACCACCTGGCAGCGAAGCGTTCTGCTCGTACTGGCCATCACCCTGCACAATTTCCCCGAAGGGCTGGCCGTGGGGGTGGCCTTCGGCGCCCTGGCCGCCGGGCTTCCCTCGGCAACCCTGGCTGGTGCGGTAGCTCTGGCCCTGGGCATCGGCATCCAGAACTTTCCGGAAGGAACCTCCGTGTCCGTACCGCTTCGCCGGGAGGGTTTATCCCGTTTCCGATCCTTCTTTTGGGGACAGCTTTCCGGCGTTGTGGAACCGGTCGCCGGGGTTCTGGGAGCGCTGGCCGTGATCGTTGTGAAACCCCTCCTGCCTTACGCCCTGGCCTTTGCAGCCGGAGCCATGATCTACGTGGTGGTTGAAGAGCTGATCCCGGAATCTCAAGCTCAGACGAACACCGACGTGGCCACTATCGGTGCAATGTTCGGATTCACCGTGATGATGACCCTGGATGTCGCGCTGGGATAGGAGAAGCAATGCTGTTGAATATTAGACTCATAGCATCCACCTTTTTGATGATCTTTCTGGCCGAGTTGGGGGATAAGACCCAAGTTACGATCTTCGCCCTGGCGACGAACCGCAAAGCCTTCTTTTCGGTGTTCATCGGGGCGACCGGGGCTTTGATCCTGACTACCCTGATTGCCGCGGCCCTGGGTTCGGCGATCGGACGGTTTGTTCCGGAGAAGGTGATCAAGATCGCAGCCGGAGCCGTGTTCATCGGCTTTGGAGCTCTGACCCTCTACGAAGCCTTCAAAGCATAAAATGGGGCTGCTTCAATCGATCAGGATACTCGGACTCAAGTCGATCCTCTCCAGCGCGTTGACCCTGGAGGAGGAGATCTACAATCTGTACTCCTCCCTGAAAGCGGAGCTCGCCGGCATCGAAATACCCCAGAGCCTGGTTCGCATCTTGGACGAGGAGCTCGGCCACCAGAGCTTGATCCGGGATATGATCAACAACCGCATCAGCGGTCAGGAATTGGACCAGATAATCGGTGGAAAAGATCTGCATATTCACGACCCCCAAGCGATCCAAGCGCTTCCGGCCGAAGAGTACGTCTCGATCCGCCGGAGGCTCGAAAACATTCTCAAAAAAGAGAGGGAAATCTACACCTTATTTTCCGCCCTGCACCGCAAGAGCAAGATCCCCTTTGCCCGCCGGGCTTTCGGCTTCCTCAAGGAGCAGGAGCGTACCCACCTTCAGGTGCTTGAAAGGTTGTTGGGCCTTCCTGAGAGCTGAGGTTGTCAGGGGCGGGTTTTTTAAGAATCCTGCAGATACTTCCGGTAGGGATAGTTCCAGAAAAGGGGCGCCTGGTTGTTGGCCAGACGCAGATCAACGAAACGCCTGGCCGCTTCGGGGCGCTCGGCTGTCGGTATGTTCTCGAGGTACTGCACGAAGTCGCTGTATTCCTTTGCGGTCAGAGGTATTTCGAAGACATCGAACATTGCCACGCTTCTGTTTCCGCCGGAGTCTTTGGCCAGGTAGAGGATCTTGTCCGCCCTTCGGAACAGCTCCTTTTCATCCGCGCAGGGTACCTTCAGCTTCTTACCCAACCCCTGGGCCACCCCGATCGAGAGAGTGCCGAGCCCCCTGCCCTTCCATCGTTCCAGGAAATCCTCTATCCCTCCCCGGTAGGTGGGATCCGCCTTCTTCTTCTCCGCCAGCTCTTTTTGAGCCATGAGCAGAGGGATCTCTTTCAGCCTTTCGGCAAAGCGCTCCTTGAGCAGTTCGTAGTAGCGGCTGCGGATGCGGGCGGCCTGGCCCAAGGCTGCGGCAACATCGCCCTTCACCGCCACCAGGAGCTCATCTCCGCCGAAGCGAACGGCCAGATCCTCTTCCCTGCCCGAGGAGAGAATCACCTCTGCGGCCAGCTTCAGGATCTCATCCCCGAAATCATGGCCCAATGTGTCGTTGATGGCCTTGAAGCGGTCCAGATCCATCACCATCAGACTGAGAGGCCTCTCCCCCTGCCGACTGTTCTGGAACAGAACAGGCATGAAGCGCAGGTACTCGTTCTTCGAAAACAAACCGGTCAACCTGTCAATCTCTTCGAAGTCCTTCTTCAGATCCACCCGCAGCGGGGTTTGATCATTTTCGATCTCTCTGTAGATCCTCCGTTCCTCCGTGGAGGCGAAAAGCACCTCGGCCCCTGCCTCTCTCAAGCGGCTTCGCTCGTCGTTGAGCAGGAAATCCAATATTTCGATGAACCCGAAGAGGATCTCCAGAAATACCCGGTTGTACTCTCCCCAGGCAGTCTTGAGAATCCTCTTCTCTTCCGGAAGAGCCTCGATGTAGCTGTGGATTTGGTTCATCACCGGACCGGGTTGACGCTCGACCAGGTCCTCCCGGTCGAAGCGCTGGTGCACGATCGGGTTGTTCGTATTCAGCTGGTCCCTGCGAATTACCAACTCGCCCAGGAATTCGTGCAGATCCTTGGTCACGGCGTACAGAGGACGGCAGCGGAAGTACTCCTTTCGATCCAGGCTCAGGGCCACATGTCCGTAGCCGCGGATTATATGATTTCGTATCTGGTTTATCGTCTCGATCGTCTTGCGGGCGATCGTAGAGCTCAGAAACCGGCTCTCCCCCTCTTTCTCCCGCAGGGAAAGCTCCTTCTCGAAGTAGTCCACCTCTTTGAGATAGCGCAGCAGCACTTCCTCCCGGCTCGCCCGCCATTGCCGGCGAAGCTCCGAAAACAGATCCGCCGATAGCGATTTTCGGCCGCGGAGGGGATCTACCAAGGCTGTGAGGGCATCCGGACTGAGGGAATCAAGCATCTGACCAATGAGCTCGTGCAGAACGATCACCGGCGCCAGCGGATCGTAGCGGCTGATTTTCCACAGCAGGTCCATGAAATCGAGCCTGCGGGACACTACGGGGCCTCTGTAGTCCCGGTGCGAGAAGATCTTCTGTTGAAACCACAGCAGGATCGAGTAATCTCCTTCCCAAATGTGTTGAGCCCTGCATCCGGGAAAGGCGTAGTCCAGAATGGTGAGAATTCCTCGAAACTCCTCGTTGAAATCGAAGTCCGGTTCCTCGGGGGACTCCTCTTCGCGCTCCCCGATCGTTCGCTCCGGTGGACGCCGTTCTCTCGAAGGTGTCAGAGTCATGGATTCTCGCAGAATCAGCACCTCTTTGCTGTCCAGGCCGACGAAGGCGTAGATGTTTTCCAGGATCGAAGCCACCTCCGCCTGGGTTCGGAAGAGGTTCAGCATCTTCAGCAGGGCCGGATACAGCTGACCGGCGAACCATTTCAAACGGGTGTAACAGGCCAGAAAATCGGCGATCTGATGATCTATGCGGGTGCAAACCTGCTGGATCTTCTCCTCGTTCGTATACACGCGCTTGTACAGGCCCTTGACCAGCTCTCCGGCACTGCGGACCCGCTGCTGCAGGACATCCGGATCTGCTTGAACGCCCAACGTGATTCTGTACACTCCCTTGACCACATCGGTCAGCTCGAAGACATCCACATTCTTCTGCTGTTCGAACCTGCTCCGCAAGAACTCGAGAGCCTCGAGCAGCCGGGGAGGTATCTTCTGGAAGCTCATCATCAGGCGGTAGCCGGCGGGTTCCCAGTTCAGCAGATCTCTTGTCAGATCGCCCTTCAAGTTGTAGCCGCTGTCGCTCATCCGACGAAGAAAACCTCCTCCGCCTAGCAGATTTTCAACGAGCTTCTGCAGCTCCATCAGCGTGTGAATCAGACTGTAGCCTTCCGGATCCCCCCGTTTGGCGCTATCCAGAACCAGGGATTTTAGAAATCCCCTTGGAACCGGATCCCGGTTCGGCCAGAGAAAGGAGAACAGACTGGCGAGGAATTGGCGGATTCCGCTGATCTCGAAACCCTCACTGTAGGCGTAGCTTTCGATCTTCAGCCGGACGGAGTAGGAGGGTCGTTTGCGCCTGCGCCTGTGGAAGAGAAAACGCTCCGCCGACTCCCGTGTTTCCCTCTCAGGGGCGCCCGGCTCAGGGGCGCCCGGCCCAGGGGCGCCCGGCCCAGGGGTACCTCGGTCGGCAGCAGGCTGCCGAAAGTCGCCGTCCACCTTGATCTCCTTGGCCGCCCTGGAGAAATCCCGGTAGAGCTTGCGCCGCTCCTGGTCCGACAGATTGCCGTATTCGCCCATACTCCTTAAATATATCCTCCTCCGCTTGTCTTTTAAAGACAAAGCATTTACTTTGGGAGGATGCGAAAAACACTCAGAACCAGCCCCGAGCAGATCCAAGGCGGCTCCATTCTGCCGACTTTGCTCAAGCTGTCCGTTCCCGCGATCATCGCCTTCACCTTTCACACAACCTTCAACTTCATCGACAGGTTTTTCGTCTCCCGCTTGGGGCCGGTGGAGCTCGGAGCTCTGGGCATGGCCTTCACCGTGCAGAGCATCCTGATTACCATCGGAGCGGGTACCGGCGTCGGAGCCAGCTCCCTGATCGCCCGCTTCATCGGGGCGGGCAAGAAAGAGCAGGCCGACAACGCGGCGGAGCATACCCTGCTGATTATCCTGGTTTTGTCCGTTGCATTCACGATCGCGGGTCCCCTGCTGACCCGCCCGCTGTTCATCCTTCTCGGCGCTTCCGAACAGATGCTTCCCTACATCCTCGATTACATAAACATCATTCTCTACGGGTCGCTCTTTCAGTTCTTCGCCATGATCGGAAACGGAATCCTGCGGGGCGAGGGGAACACGGTCACGCCGATGCAGGTCATGATCGTGGGAACTCTCGTCAATATCGCCCTGGATCCTCTGTTGATCTTCGGAATCGGACCCTTCCCCGTGCTGGGGGTCCAGGGAGCCGCCCTGGCCACGGTGATAGGCCGGGCGGTAAGCTGCATCGTGCTGGCCGTCTCTCTTTTCGGAAAGAAGAATCTCGTGGTGCTGAACATGCAAGCATTTCACTACCAGGGGGCGATCATCCGGGGAATCTTTGCGGTGGGCGGACCTACAATCGTCGGACAGCTTTCCAACTCCCTCGGCCTGAGCCTTCTGTTCATCCTGCTTCGGCCTTATGGGGACATGGCCAAGAGCGCCTTCACCCTCGGTTTCACCTACCAGCAAGTGGCCATTCTGCCGATCATCGGGATCGCCCAGGGCACCCTGACCATGACCGGACAGAACTTCGGAGCCGGGAAGATTCAGCGGGTCAAGTCGATCGTCGAGAAATCCCTGCTGTTTTGCATGGGTATTATGTGCGCCTTCGCCCTGGTGATGATCCTGGGCAGGGGAGCCCTGGTCCGGGTGTTCAGCGACGTCGACGAGGTCATCCGCATCGGCAGAACCATGCTGATGATCTTCGCCCTGGGTTTCCCCTTCCTGGCCGCGCGCTTCATCCTGGCCAGCTTCTTCCAAGGCCTGGGCAAGGGTTTTGCCGCCTTCGTGATCAACTTCTCCTACATCCTGTTATTCGCCATGCCCCTGGCCCTGCTGCTCTCCAGGCTGATCGGGCTGGAGGGAATCTGGATCGGGATTGTTTCCGGCAATCTGCTCAGCTCGGCGCTGGGCGCTGTTTGGGCCGTGGCTACCTCACGCCGGCTGGAAACCGGGATTGAGGAGCCGGTACCTGCAGTACATTCGAGGGGATAGCAGGTTTACAGGAAGTCGAGACGCTCGGCAAAGCGTCAATCGCCGAGGAACAGCATAAGATAAACGCCCAACACCCTGTAGACTTCCGCGGCGGATTCGTAGATTAGTATCTGGGTCCGCTGCAGATTCAAACGCAGCTGTTCCAGCTCCAGGGTCGTACGCCGGCCCTGCTGATAGAGAAGCTCCGCCTCCTGCAGGGCGACTCTGTCCCGCTCGGCCTGGATCTGAGCGCTGGCCAGGGCCTGTTCGACCAGGGCAATGTTCTGCAGCTCCAATGACTTTTCCAGAGCCGCGGAGGAGGTCTCCGCGGCAATCTCCATGCGCTTGACCTCGATATCCTCCAGAAGCTCCTCCCGTTCGTCCCTCTTCAGCTGATTCGGGGAGAAGCTCACCGAAAGGCTCACACTGTGAGAGCCGGGATACGCATAGGGAAGAGCCACAGCCGTAGAGACGTTCAGCTCCGGTCTCCAGGCAGGAGTGGCCTTCAGCTCCGCCTCCAGAGCCGCGAGCTCCAATCTAAGATTCGCCAGCCCCTCGGTAACCGGCTCGGCCTGGCCGAACCGGTCCACCTCGGCTCTTCTCTGTTGAACAAGCCCCATCAATTCGGCGATGGGCAGCGGTGCCACGGCGATTCGCTCCTCGATCGGGGCGAACAGCAGCTGCAGTGTCCGCCAATCGCCAAGGTAGCCCTGTTCGCTGGAGAACAGATCCCGGCGGGCCTTTATAAGATCCAAGAGCTGGTCCTGGACGTCCTGAAAGGACGCCTCCCCCACCTCCTGCCGGCGCTGGGCCAGCTCGTACTTCCTCTTCTCCAGCTCCTCAGTTTCGCGGGCCAGCTCACGCTCCATATCACTGATCAGCAGATTCAAGGCTGCCTGTTCGGCATCCAGGTAGATCCAACGCTTTAAATAGCGCTCCCGAACCACGGCGCTGTTGAAGGCCTTTTCCTCCGAGTAGATATGCCTGGAGGGCTCGAAGGGTTTGATGCTCAGGGAGATCGACTCGCTGAACTCCCACGGCTGCTCAACGACCGCGGAAGCACCGGCGGACAGCTGGGGCAGCAGGCGAAGGGTCAGACTCGACTGCCCGTACCATCCCCCTGCACCGAAACCGCTCGCCGCATAGCCCCCGCCGGCGGAGAGGCTCGAATCCACCAGCTCCGGCTCCCCGATCAGATCCTCCCGGGCTCTTTCCACCTTCTGCGTCGCTTTGAAGATCTCCAGGTTGCGCGACTGGACCTGCCGGGCGATTTCCGCGACCGACAGGGTTACGGTGGGCTGCGGATCCTGAGACCAAGCGGCGATCAGCCCCAGAGAAACAAACACGGCTGCTATGACGCTTCTCTTCATCCTATTCACTCCGGAGCTCCTGCTTTATACCGCCGGGATTCACCCGTATCAGGCTCAGGATGCTCGGGACCATGAAAAGGGTGAACAGGGTGGAGATCACCAGTCCCCCGGACACGGCGATGCCCAGGGGCTGCACGATGTTTGATCCCTCCCCCATGCCGATGGCGATCGGCAGCATTCCGAACACCGTGGTCAACATGGTCATCACGATCGCCGTGAAACGCAGACCCGCGGTCTCCACAAGGGCGTCGATCTTGTCAGTGTGGTTCGGCAGGATCTTGAGGTAGAAGTCGATCATGATGATGGCGTTGTTTACGACGATTCCGCCCAGAAGGATCGTACCCAGCATGGAGTTCAAACTCAGCGTCGATTTGAACACGTAGAGGCTGAGCACCACCCCGATAAAACCCAATGGCACGGTCACCAGGATCACCAGGGGGATGCGCAGGGAGTTGAACTGAAAGGCAAGCAGGAGATAGATCAGCGCCACCGCTGCACCGAGGGCCACGAACAGCGAGCGAATCGCTTTATCCAGCTCCTCCTGAGGATTGTCGAAGGTGATCGAGTATCCGGCGGGGAGCACGAGTTTTTCCTCCAGCAACTCCCGCACCTGCTGCTCGTATTCGGCCCGCCGGGCGGCCGGAGTTCCCGGGCCCATGCGGGCGTACAAGCGGAAGATCCTCTCGCCGTTCTCCGAGGCGATGCCTGCCACGCCGGTAGATTCCTGGAAGTCGAAGAAGTGTTTCAACGGTACGGTGCGCTGCCGGTAGGGTAGAAGAAAGTTCTCCAACTTCTGCCGGCCTTCGATCTCGGATTCGGGGTAGACGGCGGACACCGCGATGGTCTGCCGGTTTTCTTCGAATTCCACCGCCGCTGTGCCGCCGAGAATCTTGCGGATCAGACTGAGCAGACTCCGCTCGTTGAACTCAGGCGTTCCCTCCAGTACCTCCTCCCGGGCTGTGAGGGTGAGCTCGTCGGAAAAATTTGTCGAAGGATCGGTGAAGGCCCACCCGTACAGATCAGTCTCATTGACCAGGTCCCTCATCCGCTCCAGGATGGTGACCGCCTCGGCCGGATCCTCGCCGTGCACGCTGATCTGCAGATCCATGGTCCGCGGCAGGGGCAGCTGAGCAGGGTCCCACATCATGACATTGTAGTACCACTGGTTGTCGGACACGAACTCCTTCTGAAGATCCGCCAGGACCTCCGTGGCCACCGAGGAGGAGGTCAGGTTGATGTAAAAGAGGTTGAAGCGCCCCGACACGTCGGCGTAGGAGCTGACCAGTTTCTCTCCCACGGTACCTTTGATTCGCTCATCCAGTACCGGTATCACCTCCTCGATGATCTGGGTCCGGTCGGTAAACTCGGAGCTGCGGAAAAACAGCACGATCCGGTCGCTCAACGGCGCCGCGATGATCTCTCTGGGTACAAGAGGCAACACCCTAAGCACCAAGAAAACCAGAAGCCCGAAGGAAAAGACCATGAACAGCAGGGAAGCCCAGCGGCGGCGAAGCAGAGCGCGCAGCACGGTCTTGTACAGATTCTTGAAGAACTCCACCATGGGTACCGAGAGCCGCTGCAGGCCGTGGAGCCGAACAACTGCACCACTGTCAGCATCGCTGCCGAGCCCCGGATGCCGCTTCCGGTTGATGCTGTAGAACTGGAAAGCAATGAGCGGGATCAGGGTCAGCGCCACGACCATGGCGATGAGTAAGGCGAACACCACGGTCCGAGACTGGTCGCCGAGGATCGCATTGGTCAGTGGCGCGGTGAAGGAGATGGGCAGAAACACCAGAACCGTTGTCAGGGTCGAGGCGATTACCGGGGAGCGAACCTGGTCCACCGCGCGGATTACCAAATCCCGCAGATGCCCGTTTCCCTGTATCGGGGCCTCCTCCATACGGAAACGATGGATATTCTCGATCACCACGATAGAGGAATCGATGACCATGCCCACGGCCAGGGCAATACCCCCCAGGGAAATCAGATTCAGGCTGACTTTGAAGAAGTACATGAGAATGAAGCTCAACATCAGGGTCACGGGCAGGGAAATTCCGATCAGCAGGGTGTTGCGCAGCTGCCCCAGACCAAAGAGAACCACCACCATGGCCAGGGCGGCTCCCAGTGCAGCTGCCCGTACCACATTGCGAATCGCGCGGTTGATGTATTCCGCTGGATCGATGTACATCTGGAAAACCGTATCTTCAGGGATTATCTGCTGGGCTCTGGCCTCCTCCAGAATCCCCTGAATGTCCTCGGACATCTTGCGCACGTTCCCGCCATCGATCGGAGCGGCGGTGATGCGGATTCCCCGGCTTCCGTTCATGATGACGGTCCGGGAAGGAAGAGCATAGCGCAAGGAGATATCGGCGATATCCTGCAGCCGGATCGAGACATTTCCGCTCTGGGCGACAACGATTCTTCCGATATCGAAGACCGAATCGATCCCGCGCCGGAAGCGCACGCTGTAGGAGGTATCCCCCTGTTCCAGGCGACCGACGGACTCCGGGCGGTAGCCCACCTGCATGGCCGACTCCACATCCTGTATATCCAGGCCGTAGGCCAGCATGTCCGCCTGCCGCAGGAGCACCTCCACTTCCAGATCTTCCACCCGATAGATGTCCACGCTCTCGGCATCCTCCACGGCGCTCATCATCGGTCGGACCGTGGAGTCCAGAATTTGGTACAGCTCCTCCGGGCTGATGGTAGCCGAAGTGATCCCGACGATCAGAAATCCCGCATTCTCGCCGGAGAAGAAACCCACCCGATAGTTGTCGCGATAATCGGCGGGAAGCAAGTTGGAGATGCTGGTCATGGCCGTATCCACATCCGCACGGGCTTCCTCGGGATCCGTGTTCCATTCGAAGGTCAGGGTGAATGAGCTGCGGTCGTTTTCGTATTCCACCTCCAGCATATCCATACCGTCCACGGTGAGAAGCCGGGCCTCGATCTCATCCGCGTACTCGCCGGAAAAATCCAAAGCGGAAATACCCGTATGGTTGATGCTCACCCGCACACGGGGCCGCTGGGTCTGGGGGTACAGTTGGATAGGAAGCTCCGTCACCAGAAAGATCCCGGCAGCGCAGAGCAGCACCGTGAGGAGGATCACACCGGTGGTTTTGCTAAAGATTGCGTTGAGCAAGATCGTGCCTTTTGTCTTACTGTACCGGCGCACCGGCGACCGGTGCTCCTTCCCGTTCCCTTCCGGTCAGACGCCTGAGGTACCGTTCCCCCGGCTCCAGGCCTTCGCGAATCAGCACCAGGTCGCTGAACACCGGCCCCAGGGTAATCTTCCGAGCTTCCAGAACCTGGGATTCGTTTACCATCCAAAGGTAGAAGTTCCCGTAACGGCGGACCACCGCATCCCGGAGAACGAAAAGTCCCCGAACCCGGTCGAGGGGCAAATCGATGAGCACGAACTCCCCTATGGCAACACGCTGGCTGTTGGGAAATTGAAAGGTAAGCTCGAATAATCCCGTGTCGTAGTCAGGCTCCGCGGATCGGCTGAGCAGAACTCCTCGGATCGCCTCACCTCCGGCAGTATGACCGGTGACCTGCTGCCCCACATCGATCCTGAAGGCATCCTTGTCGCTCACATTGGCCTGCAGCACGTAGCCTGCGGTGCCCAGTATTACGACGGCGGGATCCCCCGCGCTGACCTCGGCCTCCGGCTGAACCAGAACCTCCGACACCCGCCCGGATATCCGGGCGACGAGGGGTACCGGTTTGTACAGCTCCATCACGTCGTCCTTGCGTTTGACGCTGACAAGCTCCTGCCCGGCTTCCACCGGCTGCCCCTCCCGAACGGAGATGGATTGAACGAAGCCGCCTGCGGAAATTTTGTGCACGATGCGGCTCTCCGGCTCCAGCCTCCCGCCCACCGTGATGCTGTGGGATTGCTCGCTCACCTGGGCAACCGCGATCGGGGAGCCGCCGGCGGCTCCCGCCTGTGCCGGGTTCGAGCCCGCGCCGCCGCCGGGTCGTCCGCCGGGACCCTGCTGGGCCGGAGCGCGGATCCCGACCAGCAGTCCTGATAGGATCATTACTACGATTGCGGCTTTTCTCATGCCCTCGCTCTCCACGTAGTCTGCTTTTTATTTAGATCCCCGCACAAAAATTGCGGGATGACTGTAAAGATACTAAATTTCAGGTGCGTAGAGGAAGCGCAAGGTTCGACTACTGTTTTCGCTTCCCCGCGAAGCGCAGAGTGCGGGTATCCCGCTCCGCCCCGGTGGGAACCGTCAGCAATCTATACAGATCGGGACGGCGGCTGCCGATCCACCGCGACCCGGTGCACATATCGAGCCGGCCCGCATCAAGATCGGCAACCACCATTGTCTCTTCCGCCTGCCACGTTTCCGCAAGAATCTCACCGTACGGATCGAGAATCATCGCATTCCCCGTGCGAACTTCATTATCATCAACACCTACACCGTTGGAAAAGATAAGAAACATTCCATTATCGTGCGCCCTGGCCGGCAGCCATCGCATGAGCCAATCCCTTCCCTTCGGTCCGCGGAACTCGGCCTCGATGGCGGCGGGGTCCTTGTCCCGATTCTCCCACAACTCTGGATCGATCAGCCCCATGCATCGGGGACTGGGCGTATCGCATCCGCCCGTTTGATGGGGCGCGAGCAGAATTTCCGCACCCATCAACGCCGTAATCCTGACATTTTCAATGATGTTGTTGTCGTAACAGGTCAAGACGCCCACCCGTGCGCCCTCAGGTGTGTCAAAAACCGTGTAAGAGTCACCTGAAACCATGTGCTCGCTGATAAAACAATGGAGCTTCCTGTGACGGGCGGTCTGCCCGTCGGGCATGGCCACAACATACGTGTTGTATAACCGTCCCTCCTCCGAACGTTCGATGAGCCCGGCACCCAGGGTCACCCCGTACTCTTCGGACAGCCGCAAAAGCTTCCGGGTGGAGGGGCCCTCCGGCACGCTCTCGGAGAGCGCCTCGATATCCCCCCGGCTGAGCTTTCGCACATGCCAGTATCCGGGAATACACATCTCCGGGAATACGAGCAGTCGGACTCCCCTGTTCGCCGCCTGCCGGGTGAACCGCTCGATCGTCCGCAGGTTGGACGCCTTGTCTCCGGGCACGTGGTTGAACTGTACGGAACCCGCTCTTATGTCTTTCACCAACAAACTCCTCTTTGCTCGACGATTGCTCAGATCAGGATAACATACTCCTGCTCTTCGTGCTTGCCGGTCCTACCCTGGATCGATTCCATCGAACCGTCATCGGGTCGGGGAGACGGCAATGCCGGCATACCGAGATTTGAAGGAGCGGTTCGACCGCAGAGAAGGAACTCCGGTGCTCGAATTGCGGGACGGAAAAACCCGGGCCAGGTTTCGAAGGGGAGATCTGGCAGGAGGGTCGGGACATCCTGGAAGCAGCCCGAAAAGCGGGTCGCGCACCCGCCGAGGGACAACGCCACTGCGTGCGTCGGGAATCAAGACCACATCGACGGCCCCGAAGGTTCCTTGCGCTCGTTCCACTCCGTCGGATTGCCCCAATCCGCCGCTTTCCAGGGCATGCTCTCCGGCTTCACCAGGGGCAGAATCTCTCTGAAGTAGGCCAACTTCTCCGGCCCGCTCATAGGGGTGAAACTCTCCGCCACAGCAAGATCCGCTTCAAGCTCGGCCAGGGTCGAGCAGCCGGCAATCACCGTGGTAAGAGGCAGGGAAAGGGCGTAGCGAAGGGCACGATCCGCAGTATCGGCCAGCTTCTTGTAGGCGAAGATCTTCATCCCGACCACCCCTACTTGTTTTGACGCAGCCACGGGCAGAAACTCTTCTGCAAAGCTGTAGAGGAAGTGGTCCAGGGCGGAGACGGCCACCAAAGCCGTGTCGAAGGGAAAACGGCGCAGGGCCTCCACAAGGATCTGGGGATCCGTGTGCCCGCTGATGCTGATGTTTCCCACCAGCCCTTCCTCCCGGGCCCTGATGGCTGCCTGCAAAGCCCCGTCCTTTGCAGTCATGGCATCCAGCCGTTCGTAGCTATGGACATTGTGAAGCCGCCACTCATCGACACGGTCGGTTTGCAGCCGCTGGAGGCTGTCGGCCAATTGCCGACGAGCCTCCTCCCGGCCGGTTGCCCAGGTCTTGGTGGCAATCCACATCTCCCTGCGGCGATGCTTTGCCACCAGCCCGACTCTCTGCTCCGACTGACCCTCGGAGTAGATCCAGGCCGTATCGAAGTAACGGATCCCCCGGTCGATAGCCGTATTGAGGATCTCTACAGCCTGCTTCTCATTGCAGCCCTCCTCATCCACGATGCGCTGAGCACCGAAGCTGAGGATGGGAAAGGCCTGTCCGGTTTTTCCAAAGGGTCGTATTTCCATCTCAGTACTTCATACCCATGCCGAAACCCATGGCCCGGGGACCTACGGGCAGGATGGTCAGCTTGGGTTCGAAGGTGACCTCGCCTGCGGCGATCCTCTGTTCAGCCAGATTGGCCGCATGGCTGCTGGACACCCCTCGTAATATAACCTGCACCAGTCCGCCTCCGGCCAGAACGCCGAGGCTTGGCAACAGATCCACGAAGCTCTGTCCTTTCCACTCAGTCTCAATGTTCGAGTAGGACTCGGTGAAGTAGTTGAGCTGGTCGAACTGCAGCTCATCGGGAAGCAGGAAGTACGCCCCCAGCACGGTTCCCACACCGGTGAGCACGTCGAGGCTGAGGAACAGCGCACCCATGCCCGGATCGTCGTTCATAAACTGCCCCAATCCCGGCAGCATAAATGACATGGCCCTGGATTTGGAAACGTAGGCAGCCTTCTGGTAGGCGATCGAAATCTCCCCCAGCAGGTCCTGCGCCTCCCCTACGGTCAGCTCGCCGAGCACCGTGTCTTCCTCTCCGGCCAAAACCGCTTCCAGCTGCTGCTGAAGCAACTCCTCCTCCATTTCCGTCATGGGATGGTGATCCCCCATTTTGGACTGCCCCGGGGAACCGGCAAACAGCGTTCCGGCGGCTACCGTCACGATCAACAATCCAACAAGCCACTTCTTCATAGCAAAACCTCCTGGTAAAATATTTCAGCTCTCTCGAGCCGTGCGTGTTTTGTTATTGTCCTCGATAATGTACTCAAAGAGGAAGGCAAAAGGAAAGACAAGGTGAAAGCTTGACAGGGAGCCGGCAATGAACTCTAGTTGGTCTCTGAAATGAGATACAGACCGATGCGCTTCGATCCGGAGTACCGGCCCTTCGTTGCGCCCAAGTGCATCTACATCATCCCCTTATCCCGGGATCCGTCTCACTACCAGGTTCTGATCCCGGCCCGCCTTACAAAAAACCTTCTGGACCTCCTGATTCAGGATAAGCTGGTGATCTACCGCTTCAAGGGCTGCCCGGCGGAAGCGGTTCGGAACATCAAGGCCCAACTCGGCCGCAGCTGCGCCCGGGGACCCTCCCGTTATTCGATCAGGATGAATCAGTTGCTCGTAGCGGGAACCGTTCTCGTGGTCCTGGGGATCATCAACTTCACCTTTCCCGATCCCCTGCCGCTGGCTGATGAGATCCTGATGATCGGCGGTGGTGCCGGCGTTGGCGTCTTGGGGTATCGAAACCGCCGCAAGGTTCTTCCCCTGCTGAGCGACAAGACGGAGAAGGCGGTCAAGCGGCTCGACGGTCTGGAATGTCCCGATGATGTCCTGCTCACCCGAATTCACGAAGCGATCCGGGCCAGGAGCGCCGCAAGCGGCGATCCATCGGTGAAAGAGCCTGTCGACCCGTTCGAATTAGAGTCCCGCTGGCTGGTCGAGTATCTCGACCTCCAGCAGCTTGTCGATTCGAAGGTGGTCACCCTAAAACATCTGCACTCGCTTCTAGATGTACTGTCAAACGCCTTGCCCCTGTCCAGATTTTTATCTCTGGAGCGGGAGCTGCGGAAGAACCCCAAGGACGGTAGGGCAAGAACAGCCCGGGACAGGATGGCCGAAAGACACGGACTGTCGGCGGATGCGTTTACCGTGTATGCCGAGTTTTATCGTCTGGCCTGGGAGATCCTTTCAGCGGGCAGCGCCTAGGGAGCGCAATGGTGCGCAGCGGCGCCGCAGATCCTTCGATAGGGAACCCGGAAAAAAAAGTTGGGACCGAGGGGTTTGGAACACGCGTGAGGACAACCTTTGAACAGTTCAAAAGTCAGCCCGTTCCCCTCGATCACCAACTGGGAGAAGTGGGATGCCATGAAACGTCTTGCGCCTCTGGCACAAATAGAAATGCAACAACCGTGCCAACAACGAAGAATTCCGGGCAAAAAATATTCTCATCGCCTGTAAAGAATTATTAAATCGGACTTTTTCGCGGAAAGCCTGGCTCCGTGTTTTCAGTTACAGAAAGGAAAGTTGGGTTCGGATCGGTTACGATTTGGTGATTAATCGTGACCGGAAGGCAGGGCGCCGCTGCGGGCGTCTTTCGTAATCTTATTCGAAAACGTCGGATCGTTGTGCCGGATCAGCTCCGGAAGATCCCCGGCAACGCCCACCTTGTCCGCTTTGATAATCAGAACTCCGCAGATCCTCTCCAGCGCAGCGATGCGCTCGAGCACCCCTGGAACGTCCCGAGGGCTTTTTACCAGATTGCAGGCCAACGTTGCCGCTGCGTCGGCCAAGGCACCGTCGGGTGCCACGACCGTGGCCAAGTCGCACACCCCGAAGCTCAAGCTGTGGCCCATCAAGCTGGATGAGGAGCAGATCGCCAGAGGCATCCGCTGCGGGTGGACCCGCAGGGCCAGCTTCCCGGAGAGCGGGTTGTTTCCGGCGTACAGGGCTACGGTGACAATGGCGGTGGAATACAGGAAGATATCCCCTCCATTTTCCACGATGGCCTCCCCGGCTCCGGCCGACCGGGCCGCGTCGACGGCCAGATGCGCCATGGTTCCGGCAACCGCAGCCATGGGCCCGACACCGGTTACCGCCGCCGCTGCCTGCATACGCCGCGCCACCTCCGGGGCTCCGGCCAGCAGCTCCAGCGGCCCGAGGGAAGAGCCAAACTCGGGATGTCTCTCGATGTAGGTCTCCAGCGCACGGCGCTGCCTGCGAATCTCCATGTGAATAACCTGCGGATGGGTTGAAGCAATGCGGAAGTTGGCGCCCCGGTGGGAATAGCTCTGATAGTGCCTCATTGCTGCATTCTGTGCAATATTTGTACGGATTACAACGGTTGGATTCTCGTCTATGCGGTTATCGCAGGACATCGGAATTGTCCTTACCGCTTGGATGGAAGATTCCGATATTCCGCAGGACATCGGAATTGTCCTTGCCGTTTGGATGGAAGATTCCGATATTCCGCAGGACATCGGAATCATCCTTAGTATTTTAATAGTTGATTCCGATCATTAACCTAAACGATGTTTCACCCGGAAAACAAACTCAGAACCTCGTGGGATTTCTTCGTCCTTGCGGTCACGGTGTTCGGGGCGATAGTAATCCCGCTCTCGGTCGTCTTCGATCTTTCCTCTTCCCCGGCGGCGGGGGCGGTGCTGTGGATCATTCCCGCGGTGTTCATCGCGGACATTCTGGTCCAGTTCAACACGGGATTCTATCGTCTGGGGAAAACAGTTACCGGGCGCAGCAGCATCGCCCTCCGTTATCTCAAAAGCTGGTTTGTTCTGGACCTGCTGGCTGCCATTCCCCTGGGGCTCATCATCAGTTTGTTCGTACCCGCCCCCGCAACCGTGCTTCTCCTGATCAGCCTCAACCCGCTTCTCAAGCTGATCCACTCGGGAACGACCCTCTACCGCATCGGCGGCACCCGTATCAATCCGGCAATCCTCCGGCTGGTGCTGCTGGTTTTTTGGATCCTGCTTGTCGCTCACCTGGTCTCCTGCGGCTGGATTCTGATCTCGGGCAATCCGGAAAACCTGGAATCCGTCCCCCTTTACATCCGGGCTTTCTACTGGACCATCACCACGCTGACTACCATCGGTTACGGGGACATTACGCCCACAGGATCGGTGCAGACGGTGTTCGTGATCTTCATCGAGCTCCTTGGAGCGGCCATGTACGGCATGATCATCGGTAACATCGCCAACCTGATCGCCCATATCGACGTAGCCAAATCCCAGTACAAGGACAAGCTCGACAAGATCAATGCTTTTCTCAACTATCGCGACATCCCCCATGATCTCAAGCGGAAGATCAATGACTACTACAGCTATCTCTGGGAGAGCCGCCGAGGCTACGACGAGTCCGCCGTTATCGAGGATCTGCCCATTGCCCTGAAGACAACGGTGGCCCTGCAGATCAACAGGGAGATCATCGAAAAGGTTCCACTGTTTCAAACCGCCGGGGAGGATCTGATTCGGGAAATCGTGCTCAATCTCACACCCGTTGTCTTCACGCCGGGAGACACGATCGTCACGGCGGGGGAGGTCGGCTTCCAGATGTACTTCATAAGCCAGGGAAGCGTGGATGTGCTCTCCGCGGATGAGCAGACCGTGTACGCCACCCTGACTGCGGGTCAGTTCTTCGGAGAGATCGCCCTGCTGTTGTCCATGCCCCGGACCGCCACCATCCGGGCTCGGGAGTACTGCGACCTGTACCGGCTGGATAAGGAAAACTTCGACCGGGTAATCCAGCGCTATCCGGATTTCGCCGAACGAATCAACGAGCTGGCGGAGAAGAGGAAAGCGGAGATCGAGGCGATCCAGAAGACCAAGGAAAGCGAGCTAAAGGAGAGCGACATACCCGAGGAGATCGGAGAAATTCAAATTGAATATACCGGCGGTGCCGCAAGCCTGCGCTGGGACTGGGTACGGGACCTGCGCCACTACGAAGTGATGCGTAAGAACCCGGACACCGGCAAGTGGATGTACATAGAAAGAAACGCTTTGGAGCCCAGCATCACCGATCCCGAACCCGAAACGGATCGCCCGACCGTCTACCGCATTCGAGCCATCAAAACTTCCGGACCCGGCGCTTGGAGCAATCCCGTAGCAATCGAACCGGCTCCCGAGGAGGAAGAACCGCAAGAGTAGAGGCAGCGAAGACCGCGCCCGGTCGCCTTCAGGGTCAGAAAATCGACGAACAGGCTCCGTAGGGACAGTTGGAGATACAGCTCAGGCACTCCACGCAAAGATCGCTGTCGTAAACGATCTTCATCGTTCTTCGATCGGCAACGTGCAGAGCTTCGGTCGGGCAGTGGACAACGCAATTTCCGCAGCCTGTGCAGATCCGTTCATCCCAGCGAACTCCCTTGTGCGCCTCGTCAACCTGTACATTGAAGGTCTTGACGAACTCCATCCCCCGGCGTATGTCCTCCTCCGTTCCGGTGACATCGAGGACCAGATACCCGTATTCCTCCGGGGTGACCTTGGCGCGAAAAATGTTGATCACCAGGTTGTAGTCCTTGACCAGGTGATAAACGATCGGTTTCTCGGTCTCGCTCTTGGGGAAATACAGCATCAGTTTCTTGGTTGTCATCGCCGCACCTCCCTGTTGTTCTGGTCGACGATCTTCAGGACTCCCATGCTCTGTTTTTGGGGAAGAGGCTGATAGGGCCGGGACAACAGAAAATCCCCACGCTTGATCTCGTCCTTGAGCAGGTGGGCAATCTCCAGTGCTTTGGAGTAGGAAGACATCGAACCCGTTTGGACCTTTTTCCCCTTGATGTTCACCTCCCCCTTCTTGAGCTCGGCATAGCTCAAGCGGCAAATCACCTTGCCGGTCTTTTGCGGGTAATCGTGGGCGTAGTCAATTACAGGTGCCAGGATATCCTCATCCCGAACCGTGGTGCGCTTGAGGATCTCGGGGGTCAGTATGGGAATGGGGATACCGATACCGAGAGCCAGGGAGACGCCGTAGCCGATCAGGCTGACTCCGCGGACAAACTCCGCCTTCATTTCCTTCATGTTCCCCGTAAGCGCAAGGGTACCTGCACCTTCAGTCGGTACATCCCCTGCGCCCCTCTCGCAGGTCGGGCTGTGCTGAGTCCCTTCCGAATATACGTGCCCCTGGGTACCTGCGAGCCACACTTTGCTGCCGACGCCGATGGTCTGGTAGAGGGGATCGTTGAGGAGGGGCGAGAGCTGTCCCGCGGAACAGTAGCTCAAGTTCTGCATCTCCGGCTTGAGCAGCCCGAGGTAGGTGTAGATCGGTCGATCGGAGCAGTTGACGGCCACGTTGTAGTTCTGGTAACAGTTGCGGGGATTGACCATCACCGCCTGATTCAGCTCCTGAATCGTCAGCCAGGTCCGGATCTCCCTTCGGGGATAATCGTCGGTGCCGTAGGAGAGCCCGAAGAGCTGAACCCTTTCACCGGCTACGAGCTTCTCGATGACATGCCCTCCGCCGTAGCGGAACTCTCCCGGATAGTAGAGGTTCGCCGGATCTCCCTGCCGCAGCTGAGTCGCACCAAGAAAGACGTCCACCGCGGCGATCCCGCAGTATACCGGGACGTCATCGATCCAGGCTTCGCTGATGCGTATCTTCGGCGTGCTGTGGCCGAAGTTCAAGAAACAGCCGGAGGAGCACATCGGCCCGAATGTGGCCGTTGTAACCACGTCCACCTCCTTGGCCGCAGCCTCGAGGCCTTTGCGCTCCACGTAGTCTATGACCTCCTCGGCGGTCAGGACAACCGCCTTGGCCGATTCGATTTTGGCGTTGATCTGCTCATAGCTCTTCATCGCTTGGCTTTTCATCGTCCCCCTTCTCTTCGCCCCCTACAGTAGCACCTTTACACGGAGTGTGAAAAGTTGTTGTTTGTTTTGACGAAGCCGTCGGCTTGCCCTATAGTGATATGTCCTGACATATATGGGGGAGCAATATTGAGCAACAAGCGAAAGCGCCATCGCCTGGATACCTTCAAATCCGAAAGCCTGGCAGGCAATCCGCCGGGAAGTCCGGAGGAGCGGGGAATCCGCATCTACCTGCCCCCGGGGTACCTCGATTTAGAGGAGGCGCGCTATCCCGTCGTGTACTTCCTCCATGGATACGGGGCTGACAGCAGCAATCCCGTGATCAACTCGCGGAAGGGCCTGCGGCAGCGCTACCCGCTCCTGCTTAGAGTTCCTTTTCGAAGGTACTTCACCCGGGTTATCACCTTTGAACAGCTGGACAGGCTGATCCTCACCGGAGAGCTCCCGCCGTTCATCCTGGTGCAGCCCGACGGCAGTCTCCATCTGCCCAATATCTACGGTGCCAGAGGACTTGATGGGCGTGTGGGAATCAAAGGAAGCCTGTATACCGATTCTCCCTTCAGCGGGAATTTCGCCACCTACATATTCGAGGAGGTTCTCCGCTATGTGGACCAGCACTACCGGACCATCGGCGACAGAAGCGGACGTTACCTGATGGGGGGATCCATGGGCGGATACGGGGCTCTTCTTGGAGGAATCCTCTACCCGGACCGCTTCCGGGCGATCGTGGCCTTGAGCCCCTCCATCTGCTGTTTGGACCTGCTGGATTTACGGTTTGTCGTGCCCTTCAATCGAGTCCTCTTCGGGGACGCCAAGGCTGAAGACATGGGCCGGGAGGAGCTGGGGGACATCCTGGACACCTGCGATCTGGTGTTTTCCGGCAATCGCCCTCTGCTTCCCACCATCAAGCGGGACGAGGAGGGACGAGCCGTGGAGATGGATGATCAAGCCCGGGAGAACTGGGCCCGATCCGATTTGGGCTACCTCCTGGAGCACAATCCGCGCGCCTTCGGCGACATACGCCTGCAGTTCAACTGCGCCCGGTCCGACGAGTTCGGCTTTGCCCAACCCTGCAGGCGATTCCACGCCCAGCTCGAAGACAGGGGGATCGATCACAGCTTCGAGATCTATTCGGATCATGAGGCTGAGGGAATCTCGCCCCACATCCTCGGAATTGCCCGGCACATCCTACCGGGGCTCCGTTTTTGTCTCCGGAGGTAACTCACTTATTCTGTTTCCAGGGCGGGCAGTACGATCTGATTCGCTTCGTAGAACTGGGGACCCAGCTCGGTAAGCACCGCCGCTACGTCCCGCCGATCTCCGTCGATGCCGAGAACGGCAAAACCTCTTTCTCCCCTGCTTCCAAGCTGGAGATCCAGAACGTTGACGCTGCGGGAGGCGAGGGCGGAGAGCAGGATCAGCAGGACCCCGGGCCGGTTGTTGTGAACGGTAATCACCATATGCGGGGAAATAGGAATGGGCAGACTGACGCCGTCCACTTCCAGCAAGTATGCCGGAGCGGTTTTCAAGGGGGGAAGCTCGATGCAAGGATCCGTTTCGATGCGATAGAAACGGTCTGAGGCCGTACCCATGACGAAGTCCACCGCCTCCCGGATGCGTTCCTCCGCTCCGCTGACAGTGAGGTAGGCCGTTGCCGTGCCGTCGGAGAGGGAATACAGCTGGGTGGTTTCCACGTTTATCGCCTCCGAGGCCAGGGTGTTGAACAAAATCGAGAGCGTACCCGGCGTGTCGGTGTGGTGGGAGTACAGGCAGGTCAGCCCGCTTCCTCCTACCGCCTCGGCGTAAGCCTCTTCCGAGCTGTCGCTCAGCGTAATGGAGCGGTCATCCCTCCGTACCCTCACAGCGTCGTACTCGCCCAGGGACACCGATCCGTCGAAGATAGGAAGCAGCTCCCGGAAGGAACCACCGAAGGAAAACTGCGGGGTTTTCTGCCGCAGGCGAGCTTCAAAGCGAAGCTTGAGTATCTCCACGCCGAGGTTGAGAATCCGGAAATGCCCGTCGTCGCTCTCCTCGAGGGGCCGCTTTTCCGTGATTCCCCGGGAAAAGGTCACGTAGTGGCGGTAGCCCGCCTTCTGGGCCAGCTCCATCCCCCTGGCGTAGTCCCGCCCGATCTCCTCGACGTCATGGGAATCGCTGCCGATGGCAATGGGGATGTGCAGCTGCCGCGCCCGCTTGAGGAACTGCATATCCGGATAAAGACCGCAGCCCTTGCGCATACCCGAAAGGTTGACATCCAAGGCCAGATTGAGATCGCTGATCATCTCCAGGAGAGTACGCATCCTTCGAGCCAGGAAGTGGGCCGAATGCTCTACGTCCTTCATCGCCTCCGGAAGGGGAGCGTAGAGCTTGGGTAGATCCAGGTGCCCCACCACGTGAATCATCTCCCAGGAGGTGTCGATCATCTCGATCATCTCATCGAGGTACTCCGCCCAGAAGGGTTCCACCCCTCCCCGCAGCTCGATCAGCCGCTCGGTATCCTTCTTGGAGCCGTCGTAGGGGATGCCCTGATAGGAAAAATGCACGGAGCCGATGACGAAGTCCACGCCGAAGGCTTGGAAAAGCTTGGAGCGGTTCCACTGCAGACCCAATTCCGGTCCCATCCATTCCAGCTCGATGCCGTAGCGCAGGCGGATGCGCTCCCTGTAGCGTGTTTTGAGCTCCTCCATGGTGGCGGCGTAGGAAAAGAAAGCCGCGTCCCCCCTGATGAACTTGACCTCAGTATCCCGTTCGCTTTGATAACGGAAAGAGGTCAGCCTGGGAGAATGAATTACAAAGGAGAGGGAGGGAAATCCTCTGGCTATGGCCTGCTCGACCACCGCCTCCACATCGTCTATTCCATGTTTGACGTGATCTTTTCCCGTCCCGACATGAATCCCGTGGGTTTCCCAGATGAAAGGGTTCGATTCTTTTATCATGTTGTGCATCTTTTAAGGATTTGCCGCTGCCCTGTCAAGGGCAGACCGGCTTCAGAGCAGCTCGCGTGGTTGATTATTTCAGCCTGTTCATCGAGGATAGTCTACAGTACCTAGGCAAGGAGGCCGCCCATGCGTCAATGCGCAAGAATCGTGATCCTTTCTCTGCTGCTCCTGCTCCTTACCGTGTTCACCGTTCAGGGAATAGGGATAAGCTTCTCCTACTTCCTGCCGCGGGGCGGCATGTTCTCCCACCCCGTACCTCCCCTGTCCCTGCGGGACATCGGCGTCGACATGGGTCGCTACTTAAGGGTTGCTGGCTCTCTTTCCCTCTACAGCATGCGCGGCATGGGTATCAAGGACGCGGCGGGAAAGCCGATCGATACCGGCGGACCGCTTGTCGGTCCCTTTCTCTCCGTGCTGAGCTCCGCCGCGGGCAAGGTTAGAATACCGCTCAAACAGCTGGAGCTGGAGGCCAGCGGCGGGATCTTCGGCTGCTACAACATCGATCCGCCGTTGATGACAGGCACGCTGGACCGCTACCTGGCCACTTCTACCGGAACCACATACGAAGCGATCACCTCTTCGGCCAGCGCCGGCGGGCGCTGGGGATGGGGATGGGTGTTCGGCGGCAAGGCCACCTACTACCTGAAGGGACAGATCGGCCTCGCCGCGGGCGCCAACTACTACCTCGGCGGCGGGGAGCTCAAGCTGTCGGGCAGCTATGTCGCAGCAGAGTCGCTCAGTAATCCGGTGACGATCCCCGATCTACCCGCAAACCTGCAAAACGCCCGTCTCGACTACACCGGTCTGGAGATCATCCTGGGCGTGGAAATCGAGTTATAATCTAATCCCTGGGATCGGCTTTCACTCCCGCCGTATTTGCCCGACGATGCAGGCGATTAAGAAAAAAAGCGATCAGAAAGAAGAGCAGCGCCGCGTTGATGAACACAGCCTTGAAATCCAAATAGGCGGCCAGGACTCCTCCCAACATCGCTCCCAGGGACCAGCCGATTGCCCGGGCGCTTGCTGTCAGGCCGAAAGCGGCGCCCCGTCTCTCCACGGGCACCTGCCTGGAGAGAAGGACATTCATGATGGGATCGACGCCGGCGGAGGAGAAGTCGGCGAACAGTACGAAGGGGAGCAGGCTCCACACGGTGGGTAGAAATCCCTGAGGAATAAGAAACAGCCCTGCTGTACATGCACAGACTGTACCGATCACCAACGGCCTGCCCCGATCCACCAGCCGGCCCACCACGACTCCCGCCAGCACTGCGGCGGTGCCGGCAGTGGCGTTGACCAGCCCCGCCTGGGTGGCGACCCCGAGTCCGGCGGCGGCTATCTCCTTTACCAGAAGCGGATACATCGGCCGGGGGGAGAAGCGGCCCACCCCGAACAGTACAAACAGCCCCATGAAAGGAAGGATGCGCCGCTCTCGAATCAAGCGGGCCAGGTCTCTGAATATTTTTGGAGTGCCGGCGGCTGGCTGGGGAGAGAAGTCCTCCCTCACCCAGATCAGGGCAACCAGAAAGGCCAGAAGCAGGGTGATCGAAGAGAGGAAGAAGGCTATCCGGAACCCGAACAGATCGGCGAAGTAGCCTCCCACCAGGGGACCGACTGCGTTTCCCGTGAATACGGCGGTGTTCATGATACCGACGGCAAAACCGATGCGCTTGTCCGGAGTATTGGAAACGACCAGGGTCAGGTTGGCGGTCACCGTTCCGGTGAGGGCGCCTTGGGCGATGCGCAGGACCAGCAGCAGCTCGGGAGACCGGACCAGACCCATGGCGAACAGCACCACGGCTCCACCCAGGTTGGCCCGCAGGGTCATGGGTTTTCGTCCAAACCGATCGGAAAGGATCCCCCAAATCGGCGTCATGATCGCCAGGGACACTCCGGATCCGGCCATGAGCAGCCCGCTCCACAGTCTCAACGCTTCCGGGTCGGTGATGCCCATCTCCTGGATGTACAGGGGCATGAAGGGCAATGCGAAACTGAAACCCATCAGGGACAGAACCTGGCATATCCACAACATCGCCAGATTCTTCCGCCAGTCAATCAAGCTCCTTCCCCCCCGGCTTCAGTGCCCAACAGCACGCGCGCCCAGGCAGCCGCCTGCGCCACCAGCGGGTCCGGGTTCGAACAGTGACGCGCTACGGCTTCCAGGAGAACCGGATCCCGACGGTTGCCCGCGGCCAACAGAGCGTTGCGCAGCAGGGTGCGCGGCGGGATCCAGGACCTGGCCAGGGCCGTTCCCCGGATATACTCCTTGAACTGCTCCGATGAGAGGGAGAGCAGATGCTTTAGCGAGAGGCTGGGGCCCAGTTCCCCACGCTGGGTATCCGTAGCCTCATACAGACCTCTGTTGTGAGGGCATACATCCTGGCAGCTCTGACAGCCGTAAAAACGAAAAGCCCAGGCCCGGCGGCGGCTTTCAGAAAATCGAAGCGGCACGGTACACAGCGCCTGGAGGCAGCGGCTGTCATCCAGACGGCCCGCTTCCTCCAAGGCGTCCACCGGACATGTGTTTTGACAGGCCTGGCAGTCGCCGCAGAGAGGAAAGCGGGAAACCGCGCCGGCTGCCTGATCTGCCGTGGGGCGGTCGCCGGTTCGCCCCGGAGGGCTGCTCGAGAACCCGACCACGGTCGCTGGTACAAAAAGTCCGGCGATGACGAACAGTGATCCCAACCCGGGAATGAGAATCAGGGTGTTTTTCCCGTAGGAACCCAGACCGCTCAAAACAGCCAGCGCCTTCTCGGGAA